>ERZ826242.2969-NODE-2969-length-13266-cov-4.261373_pt1 | contig 13266 bp, 9 predicted proteins | sample MGYA00519871_ERZ826242 | MGnify/ENA primary metagenome ERZ826242 (study PRJEB31778, sample SAMEA3449226) | human gut metagenome | biome: human gut; feature: human-associated habitat; material: faeces | place: United Kingdom | collected 2010/2012 ...
CCGCTTAGTATGGCAGAGCAGGTTATTACACTGTGGACCGCTACACACAAGATTTTCCTGAATGTGGAAGTTAAAAAAATCAAAGAGACCCAGAAGGGTATGCTGGAATATTTCAAAAATGCACATCCTGAGATCATCGCTGAGCTGAATGAGACAAAAGCTCTGTCCGATGAACTTGGAGAAAAGATCCTCGCTGCCGCCAGGGAGTATGTAAAATAGGAGGTCTGTCATGGCAAGTGCTAGAGAGATACAGAGCAGAATGCAGAGTATCAAGGACACGATGAAAATCACCAGTGCCATGTATATGATTTCTTCGTCAAAGATGCAGAAGGCAAAGAAAAGCTTGGCAGATACGGAACCGTTTTTCTTTGCGCAGCAGAATGCAGTCGCGCGTTTTATGAAGTCCGTTCCGGACACAAACAATATCTTTTTCGGAAGAGATATCCCGGATGACCAGAAAAAACGCGGCTACCTTGTGATCACTGCCGACAAGGGTCTGGCAGGAGCTTACAACCACAATGTTCTGAAGCTTGCATCGGAACAGCTGGAAAAGGGCGGACAGAACAAACTGTTTGTGGTCGGTGAGTTAGGCCGGCAGTATTTCATGAAAAAAGATGTAAATATTGACGGAGAATTCAGTTATACCGTGCAGAATCCGACCCTTTACAGGGCGCGTCACATCGGTCTGCAGCTGATTGATGAATATGTACGTGAGGAACTGGATGAGGTTTATATCATCTATACCAAAATGATCAATGCATTCAAAATGGAAGCGGATATGTTTCAATTGCTTCCGTTGCAGAGAGAAGAATATACACACAAAAATCTGAAAGGATACAGTGACAGAATGACCTTTCATCCTTCTGTGGAATCGGTGCTGAACAGCCTGATTCCAAACGTTGTGTGTGGTTTTGTATATGGTGCGCTGGTAGAATCTTATGCCAGTGAACACAATTCCAGAATGATGGCAATGCAGACTGCTACAGACAGTGCAAAACAGATGCTGCATGATCTGGAAATTGAATATAATCGTGTGCGTCAGGCAGCGATCACTCAGGAAATTACTGAAGTTATCGCCGGTGCCAAGGCGCAAAAGAGCAAGAAAAAGTAAGAGAGGTGAAGCGATATGAATAAAGGAAAAATCGTTCAGGTCATGGGACCTGTTGTAGACGTAGAGTTTTCCGACCATAACCTTCCATGCATCAAAGATGCACTCGAAGTTGATAATAATGGAAAAACATGTGTCATGGAAGTGGCACAGCATATTGGAAATGATACCGTAAGATGTATCATGCTTGCTTCCAGTGAAGGGCTTCATCGTGATATGGAAGTAACAGCAACCGGCGCAGGTATCACAGTTCCGGTAGGAAAAGCAACGCTGGGACGACTGTTCAATGTTCTGGGTGAGGCGATCGATGATGGAAAACCGGTAGAGTCAAAAGAAAACTGGTGTATCCACAGAGAACCGCCATCCTTTGAAGAGCAGAGTCCGGTTGTCGAAGTTCTGGAGACGGGTATCAAAGTTATTGACCTTCTGGCTCCATACTCCAAAGGTGGTAAGATCGGTCTGTTCGGTGGTGCAGGTGTCGGTAAAACCGTTCTGATCCAGGAGCTGATCCGTAATATTGCAACAGAGCACGGTGGATATTCTATTTTCACCGGTGTCGGAGAGCGTTCCCGTGAGGGTAATGATCTGTGGACAGAGATGAAAGAATCCGGCGTTTTGGAAAAAACAGCCTTAGTGTTCGGACAGATGAATGAGCCACCAGGAGCTCGTATGCGTGTAGCTGAGACCGGTCTGACTATGGCAGAGTATTTCCGTGACAAAGAACACCAGGATGTACTGTTATTTATCGATAACATTTTCCGTTATGTACAGGCTGGTTCAGAGGTTTCCGCATTGCTTGGACGTATGCCATCTGCTGTAGGTTATCAGCCGACTCTGGCAAATGAAGTCGGTGAATTGCAGGAGCGTATCGCTTCCACAAAAGAAGGTTCCGTTACCTCGGTACAGGCAATTTATGTACCGGCGGATGACTTAACTGACCCGGCTCCGGCAACCACATTCGCGCATCTGGATGCAACAACGGTACTTTCCAGAAAGATCGTTGAACAAGGTATTTATCCGGCCGTTGATCCGCTGGAGTCGAATTCACGTATTCTGGAGCCGGGTATCGTCGGTGAAGAGCATTATGAGGTTGCACGTCGTGTACAGGAAATCCTGCAAAGTTACAAAGAACTGCAGGATATCATTGCTATCCTTGGTATGGAAGAACTTTCCGAAGAGGATAAGACAACGGTATACCGTGCAAGAAAAATCCAACGTTTCCTGTCACAGCCGTTCCATGTGGCTGAGACATTTACCGGAATTCCAGGTAAATATGTACCGTTGGAAGAGACCGTCAAAGGTTTCAAAAAAATTATTGACGGTGAGATGGATGAGTATCCGGAATGGGCATTTTTCAATGTGGGAACCATTGACGATGTCATTGAAAAAGCAAAGAACGGCAATCATTAGTGAGGTGTGACTATGAGTACATTTCATTTAAAAATTATTGCATATGATAAGATCTTTTATGATGACGAGGCAGCATCTGTTGTATTACCTGCAATTGATGGTGAAGTTCAGATCCTGACAAATCATGAGGAATGTGTCGTTGCATTGAAGACGGGTGAGGTCCGTATCGGAACACCGAAAGGTGAAATGATTCCGGCAGTTTGCGGAAGTGGCTTTGCAGAAGTTACTTCTGATAATCAGGTGGAAATTCTGGTGGATACGATCGAACGCCCGGAGGAAATCGATATACGTCGTGCGAAAGAGGCAAAAGAGCGTGCAGAAGAACGGTTACTGCAGCATAAGAGCCGGATGGAATATTATCGTAATACCACATCGCTGGCAAGAGCGATGGCACGTCTGAAAGAAGCAAATAAATATCGTCATTAGATGTAGATAAGGAAGCCAAGACACAGATTAATAATACGGTCAAAACAGGTGATGTGGCATCTGTCTGGTTCTTTTGTATGTTTAAAAATCTCGAAGTTTTATGTAAATCGCATGAAACTTCGAGGTTTTTTTTCGGAAGTAAATACGCTATAATAAGCACAGGAAAGAAAAGGACAGAGAAATGGGGATTTTACATTATGAAAAAAGAAGTAATGGTGGATATGACTTCCGGACGTATCGCACCGCAGATTTTGAGATTTGCGATGCCTGTGTTGCTGGGGCTGGTTTTTCAGAGAATCTATAATTTTGCAGATTCATATATTGTAGGGCATTTTTTAGGGGATAATGCGCTGGCAGCGGTCAGTGTGGCAGGCGTCGGTATGTATCTGGTATTTTCGTTGATCATCGGTCTGACGACGGGTGTAACGGTTGTTATGTCACAATATTATGGCGCAAAGGAAGAGGATAAAGTAGTAAAGACATTCTTTTCCTCTATTTTTATTGCACTAGGCATGACGATACTTGTGACGGTGATCGGATTGCTTATGACAAGGCCGTTGCTGATCGTGCTGCAGACTCCGGCAGAGGTGCTGGATGCGGCTGTTTTGTACTTGCGGATCATTTGTGCCGGTTCTGTCGGAACAATGCTGTACAACTGGATTTCTGCGGTATTGCGGTCTCTGGGTAATTCGGTAGTTCCGCTGATTTTTCTTGGTATCTCCAGTTTGTTGAATATTGTATTTGATATTTTATTTGTGGCTGTGATTCCTATGGGAGTTGGCGGTGCTGCGTTTGCAACCGTACTGGCGCAGGTTATATCCGGCGTGGCCTGCCTGCTTTATGCATGGAAGATTTTGCCGATGCTGCGGATCCGCAGAGATAAACTGAAACTGGATACTTATATCGGAAAACAAATGCTGGTGTATGGTCTGCCGGCTGCATTGCAGATGAGTATTATTTCTATTTCAGACATGACATTACAGGCAGTGGTAAATACATATGGAACGACATTGGTTGTAGCGTATGGTGTGTGTATCAAAGTGGAAGGGCTTGGGATGCAGGTGGGCGATGCTCTCGGAACGGCACTGGGAACCTTTACCGGGCAAAATACGGGGGCGAAGAACATCGAGCGGATCAAAGCCGGATTTCGCACTACGTTTTTGTTGAATGCCATTGGATATGCGGTTGTATCACCATTGATCTTCCTGCTGGCACCAGTGATCATGCGGATGTTTACTGAAAGTCAGGAAGCGATTGGTTATGGTGTGGAGTATATGCATATCTTTGCACCGTTTTTGATCGGTGTCGGAACATTAAATCTGTTTCATAACATGCTTCGTGCAGTGGGAGACGTAAAAATCACGATCTGGATGGGCATCAGTGAGGTCATTACTCGTATTGGTTTTGCATTTTTGTTTTCCTGTCTGTGGGGATATTGGGGGCTCTGGTGGGTATCTCCAATCACCTGGTGGTGCGCAGCAGGTCTGGGCGGTTTGCGATATCTGAGCGGTGTATGGAAAAAGAAGATTGAAACGACGATTCCCTCATAAAAGTGTAATTGCATAGGAATAATTCCCTCATAAAAATGTAAATACATGTTTTTTAGAAATCTCCGCATTGACTTTTAAAGTGTGCTTTGTTATCATTGAATTCAGTGTGCAAAGCACACTTTTTTTCTGCAAATCTATTCAGAGGGTATTCTTGATTGGAAAGTATTTTAAAAGTGTAGATGCTCAATGATTCTGAGATGAATAATATAGAAAACTCTGAATAACAACTTTTTATTTGGAAAGGAAATATATGAGTACAGTTTTATTTGAAGACTTAGATTTAAATCCGCAGATTCTGCGGGCTATCAAAGAAATGGGATTTGAGGAGGCGACTCCGATTCAGGCACAGTCTATTCCGGCTGTTATGAGCGGCAGAGATGTCATCGGACAGGCACAGACAGGAACCGGAAAAACTGCATCCTTCGGTATTCCGTTGCTTCACAAAGTGGATCCGAAACTGAAGAAGACACAGGCACTGATCTTATGCCCGACCCGCGAGCTTGCAATCCAGGTATCTAATGAGTTACACAACCTGGCAAAATACATGCATGGTATTAAGATTCTTCCAATTTACGGCGGACAGGAGATTGGAAAACAGATCCGTTCTTTAAAAGGCGGTGTACAGATTATTGTTGGTACTCCGGGCCGTGTGATGGATCATTTAAGAAGAAAGACCATCCGCTGTGATTTTATCCATACGATCATTCTGGATGAAGCAGATGAAATGCTGAATATGGGATTCCGTGAGGATATCGAAGAAGTATTAAAATATCTTCCGGAAGATCGTCAGACCGTTCTTTTTTCCGCAACGATGCCGAAAGAGATTATGGAGATCACAAAACAGTATCAGAAAGATGCGCTGACCATCAAAGTTGTAAAAAAAGAGCTGACGGTGAAAAATATTGAGCAGTATTATTATGATGTCAGAAGAAAAGACAAACTGGATATTTTAACAAGACTTCTGGATGTTTATGATCCGAAGCTTTCCCTTGTATTCTGTAATACAAAACACATGGTAGATGAACTGGCAAACGAACTGCAGAACCGCGGTTATTTTGCAGAAGGTCTGCATGGTGATATGAAACAGCAGCAGCGTGACCGCGTAATGCGTAACTTCCGTAATGGCAAGACAGAGATTCTGGTGGCAACAGATGTGGCTGCCCGCGGTATCGATGTCGATGACGTGGAGGCAGTATTTAACTACGATCTGCCGCAGGATGACGAGTACTATGTTCATCGTATCGGTCGTACCGGCCGTGCAGGCAGAACAGGTAGAGCATTTTCTTTTGTAAAGGGAAAAGAAGTTTACAAGTTAAAAGAGATCATGCGTTATTGCAAGACCAAGATCTATGCACAGCCGATTCCGTCCATGCGTGACGTAGAGGAAGCCAAATGCGAAAAAATCATGGATCAGTTAGACCAGATCATCGAAAATGAAGATCTGACCAAGATGGTAAATATGATCGAATCTCAGATCAATAACGGTGATTATACAGCAATGGATCTGGCAGCAGCCTTTTTATATCAGGCACTTGGAAAAGCAGAGCGTGAAGGCGTAAAACAGGATAATTTCGATTTCTCTGATACCGGTGCAGAAGATGGTATGGTTCGTCTCTTTATCAATATTGGTAAAAAGCAGCGCGTGCGTCCGGGAGATATCCTTGGAGCCGTTGCCGGAGAATCCGGAATGCCGGGTGATCTGGTAGGAGCTATTGATATGTTTGACAGCTATACATTTGTGGAAGTTCCGAGAGAGTATGGAGCGGCTGTATTGAAAGCAATGAAAAATGCAAAGATCAAAGGAAAGAGCATTAATGTAGAGCCGGCCAATGCGAAATAGGTTTTTGGACTTTTTGAGCGGCGGCAATTTAAGTTGTGAAGCGGTAGGGATTTAGGCCGTGAAAGAAAAAGAGGTTTCAATTGTATCACGCGAACTAAGACGTTCGCTTTGATAAAATTGAAACCTCTTTTTCTATATCAGAATATGGACTGCCGCAGTGTCAGTTAATGAGCCGCCGCAGCGAAGATAGAAAATTGTTCGTGTTTGCATTCGATTCTTTCCGACAGTTCCTTTATATAAAAAATTCACATCACTTTCCAGCTTTTTTCAGGGCTTTCAGTGCCTGGCCTCCCATCGGGTAGAGTGCGATCAGATTGAAGATGGTCATAAGGCCAACACCTACGTCACCGAGATCCCATACTGTGGTGTAGGCTGCAAGTCCTCCGATGAAGAGCATTACAAGAGCCACGATTTTGTAGGCAGTCTGGTAACACCATTTATTTCCGAACAGGTAGGCTACGTTGGAGCGGGCATAGAACAGAATTCCGATGAAGGTGGAAAAACTGAACATTGCCAGAGTAGCTGCAATAAAGATTGTTCCAAATGTTCCAAGGTGGTACTGCATAGCAGTCTGCAGCAGATCCATGCCGACAAGTCCGTTGGTGAGTTCCTGTGGTACGAGAAGCAGGATCATTGCAGTACAGGTACAAATCACAATGGTATCAATAAATACGCCCAGTGACTGTACCAGACCAATTTTAACAGCGTCATCGCTTTTTGCAGCAGCTGCCGCACATGGTGCAGAACCGGAACCGGCTTCATTGGAAAACAGTCCTCGTTTTACACCATTCATTAATACAGCACCGAAACCGCCGGCTGCAATCTGGCGGAAACCGAATGCTTCCTGGAAAATACGTGCAAAAACGTCCGGCATCTGTCCGAGGTGTGTAAGAATGATAATGACAGTAAAAATAAAGTATGCACATGCCATGATCGGAACCATGATGTCCAAAACTTTTACAGTTGCATTTTTCCGAAGTACAATAATTGCAGCAAGAACAACAAGGATGATGGTCGTTGCCAGTGGCGGGACGGAAAATGCATTTTCAAAGGCAGAGGTAACAGAATTGCTGATTACCTGACTGATGCCGCACCAGCAGATAAGGCCGGAAATTGCAAAAAGTATAGCAAGTACGGAGTATTTGCGATAAGTACCGTCTTTTCTTTTTGCAAAAAAATGATGCATATAATAAGCAGGTCCGCCATGGTATCCACCATAGAGCGGATCTTTTTCTTTGTGGAGCTGTGCCAGGGTACCTTCAATAAAAGCAGTAGAAGAACCAAGCAGTGCGGTGATCCACATCCAGAATACAGCACCGGCACCTCCGGCGGAGATAGCTGCGACAACACCTACCAGATTACCCATGCCGACGCGGGTAGCCGTGGAGACGATCAGTGTCTGAAACGAAGACAGACCGCCGTGTTTGTCTTTTTTTTCATTTAAGGCACGAACCATATCCGGAAAAAGGCGGATCGGCAGGAATTTTGTCCGAATGGTAAAATAGATTCCGGTTGGAATCAGTAAAATAACGAGAAGCGGAAGACCTAATGTTCCGCCTCCGGGCAATGGAAGCGTGACCAGATCACCCCATAAAAAGTTGTACACAAGTTCAATAATTGTTGTCATAATGTCCCCCTTAGTTTTACAGATAAATAATGAATCGGTTTTGTATTTCATCGGAAAATCAGCTGTTCGAATTTTGTTTCATATCTGTAATTAGTAAATGATAAAGGCAAGTATAGCATATATCTCTGAAAACATCAACACTTTAAAGCGCGAAACTTTAAAGCAAAAAACTATATGCTATAGTTTACTCGTGCCATTCGCAAATTCAAGAATGTCTCTGCAATCCTGCCGGAGATAAAAAACGAGATTCCGAATGCGGTTTACATTCGGAATCTCATTTCCTAATTTACAGATACTTCTCCGGCAAGGACTTTTTTGTAATCCTCATAATTCTTCTTCAGAAGTTCCGGGGTATTCAGTTCATATGGACATTTTTTTATGCACTGGCCGCATTCCAGACAGTTCTCAATTTTTTTCATTTCTTCCTGCATCTGCGGAGTCAGCCAGCCGGCACTCGGTGCGCGGCGCAGCATGAGGGACATGCGGGCACACTGATTGATCATAATGCCAGCAGGACATGGCATACAGTAACCGCAGCCACGGCAGAAATCACCGGTCAGTTCCAGTTTTTCTTTTTCGATATAAGCAGAAATTTCTTCATCTATGGAAGGGGTATTTTCCATATAAGAGAGCCATTCTTCCAGTTCGGATATTTTCTGGATTCCCCAGATTGGCAGAACATTATCAAACTGTGTCATGTAAGCCATGGCAGCTTTGGAGTTGTGGATCAGCCCTCCAGCAAGTCCTTTCATGGCAATAAATCCCATGTTCTGTCTGGAACAGGCTTCTACCAGATGAAGTTCCTGTACAGAGGAAAGATAGCTGAACGGGAACTGCATGGTTTCGTACAGACCGGAAGCGACACATTCTTCTGCGATACCGATTTTGTGTGCAGTGACACCGATGTGGCGGATCATCCCTTGTTCTTTTGCTTTCAGCATACATTCATACATTCCTGTTCCGTCTTCCGGGCGGTAACACTGGTTGACACAGTGGAACTGGTACAGATCCAGATAGTCTGTCCGAAGTAAGTGCAGGGATGTTTCTAACTGACGCCAGAATTCATCCGGAGTCGTTGCGGCTGTTTTGGTGGCAATATAAATTTTATTGCGCATGTGTCCGAACGCTTCTCCCATTTTTTCTTCGCTGTCGCTGTAGGCACGGGCAGTGTCAAAAAATGTCATGCCGCCTTCGTAAGCACGATGCAGGATTTTGACTGCTTCTTCCGTGGATACACGCTGGATTGGTAATGCACCAAAGGCATTTTGTGGTGTCTGGATGCCGGTGGATCCTAATGTAATTTGTTTCATAATGTTTCACCTCATAAATAACTATTTTTTATTCTGAAATTTTTTATTATTTTATTCAGAAGATATTATCAGTTACAGATATTGTATACTGACAGGAAGCATGATGCAAGTTCAAGTCGAACCTGTTTATAAGATCTGAAAAGCATAAGATATATCGAATGCTCATCAAGCAAAGACAAATGTACGTTGTATAAAGAAAAAAGCTTGCATATTGCAAAAACCTGTGATATGCTCTTATACGGATTTGTTGTTGCAATCAGATGCATATTTTTGGCATCGCAGACAAGTTCACTCTGGAGAGTCTTCGCATATGCGAAGCGCCGAAGGTGTCGCGGTTAAGTGATCGGATGATCTGTGCGTATCGTATGGATCGCTCCTTTCAGGTTATAACCGCTTATCTCTCAGGCAAAAGGACAGAGCATACCACAATATATGCATGTTCTACTCTTTAGAGGCTGATAGTTTATCAGCCTTATTTTTTATATAAAAAGGGAGAGAAGAAAATGGCAAAATTATTTAATCAAATTCTTACATCAATCGACGGTTTTGTATGGGGCGTTCCCCTGATCGTCCTCATTCTGGCAGTCGGTGTATTTTTGACCATAAGAGTCAAAGGTCTGCAGATCCGGCTTCTGCCACGTGCAATCAAGGAACTTTTTGTAAATGAAAAAAGTGGTGACAGCGGAGAAGTATCCAGTTTCGCAGCATTATGTACTGCGTTGTCCGCAACCATCGGTACCGGTAATATCGTCGGTGTTGCAACCGCGTTGGTAGCCGGAGGTCCGGGTGCGTTATTTTGGATGTGGGTAGCTGCATTTGTAGGTATGGCTACCAAATATGCGGAGTGTCTGCTGGCAGTGAAATATCGTACCGTTGCAGAGGATGGTCATATTGTGGGTGGCCCGTTCTACTACATTGAAAAAGGTATGGGACCAAAGTGGAGATGGCTGGCAAAGATTTTCGCGTTTTTCGGTGTCTGCGTAGGTTTGTTTGGTATCGGAACATTTACACAGATCAATGGTATCACAAATGCTGTACAGACATTTTTTGATCCGGATAAAGCATGGACTGTGCATATGTTTGGAATGGATTATTCCTGGACAGTTGTAATCGCAGGCGTATTGTTATCTATCTGTGTCGCACTGGTAGTTATCGGTGGTATCAAACGTATTTCCAGTGTTTCGCAGGTTGTCGTACCGTTTATGGCGGTTGCATATGTAGTAGTTGTATTAATCATTCTGTTAACACATCTCGGAGAGATTCCGGGAGCGTTCAGGACAATTATTGAGAGTGCGTTTGGTCTGCGGGCAGCAGCAGGTGGAGCGCTGGGAGCTGTATTGATAGCAATGCAGAAAGGTATTGCTCGTGGTATTTTCTCCAATGAGGCAGGCCTTGGTAGCGCACCGATCGCAGCAGCCGCTGCACTGACCGATTCTCCGGGACAGCAGGGTCTGATTTCTATGCTTGGAACATTCATCGATACAATCGTAATCTGTACAATGACTGGTCTTTCTATCGTAATTGCAGGTACATGGAATATCGGTCTGGAAGGTGTGGCAGTTACTACAAAAGCATTCCAGATGACATTACCGTTCCCGGAACAGTTTTCATCCTTTATTTTGATGATCTGTCTGGTGTTCTTTGCATTTACGACGATTCTTGGATGGGATTATTACAGTGAAAAATGTCTGGAGTATTTATCCAATGGAAATCAGAAAGTAGTCAAAGGTTATCGTTGGTTATACATTTTGGCAGTATTTATCGGACCGTACATGACAGTTTCTGCTGTATGGACCATTGCGGATATCTTTAATGGACTGATGGCGATCCCGAACCTGATTGCACTGGTGGCACTGAGTGGTGTGGTTGTCAGTGAGACAAAGATTTATCTGAAACGTATTGGAAAAGTGTCATAAAAATTACTTTCATAACTTTAATATATGAAACGAAAATGTGGTATTTTACCTTCGCAGCTAACAATCGCCTGCTTAGGAAAAATACCACATTTTCTTTACTTGCGTTTTCTGACTTTATTCCGTAATATTATATTTTTTTAATTTATAATACAGTGATGACCGGTCGATATTCAGCAGCCGGGCCGCCTTTGCCTTGTTTCCGTTAGTCTGTAACAGTGCCTGAATAATAGCTTCCTTTTCTGTATTCTGTATCTTACGGGACAGATCATTCCAGGACAGTTCACTGGTCTGAGAGGAAGTGCTGATCGGTACTTTGGACTGTGCGGCAGAAATATTCGGTGCTGTCGACAATGGTGTCTGTAAACCGGATGGGGTCAAAGCAGAAGCGGAACCATCCGGATTTGCATGAACAGACTGCTGAACCAGCTCCTGCAGGAAACCACAGCTTTTCATCGTAATGGTACGGTTGTTGTTGATGGTGCACAGGCGTTCTACAATGTGCTCCAGTTCCCGGACATTTCCCGGCCAGTCGTAAGTCTGGAAGAGTTGCAGAACATCCGTGTCAATGGAAATGACGTGTGTATCATGTTCGGCATTATATTTTTGAATAAAATAATCGGTCAGTTCAGCAATATCTTTTTTTCGGTTTCGGAGTGGCGGAATTTTTAATTCTACGGTGTTGATACGATAATAAAGGTCGCTGCGAAAATGTTTTGTCTGTATCAGCTGTTGCAGATCCTGGTTTGTACAGCAGATGATTCTTACATTGACCTTGATCGTATTGATACCGCCGATTCGTTCAAATTCCTGTTCCTGAAGGACGCGCAGCAATTTGCTCTGGAGTGTCTGTGGCATTTCACCGATTTCATCCAACAGGATCGTACCGTGGTTGGCTAACTCGAATTTACCGGGCTTTCCGTTTTTGGACGCACCGGAAAAAGCACCCGGTTCGTATCCGAATAATTCTGATTCCAGCAGTTCGGTAGGAATAGCGGCACAGTTGATTTTTATATAAGGATGGAATTTGCGCGGACTCATTTCATGGATTGCTTTTGCAAATAATTCCTTGCCGACACCGGTCTCTCCTGTGATCAGGATTGGCAGATCTGATGCAGCATAATCCGAAATGGTCTGTTTGATCTCAAGCAAAGCAGGAGAGTGACCGATGATGCGGTTCAGGCTGTCAAAATGATTCTGCAACATATTTAATTCATGCCGGTAGAATTCGTTTTCTTTGCGGACAGCAGAAAGTTCACGATTCAGTTGTGTGACTGTGGGAAGGACATCCTGCATGATTGTTACGGCAGCAGCGCCAATGACCTGGCCATTTTGAAAAATCGGCATGCGATTGCAGGCAACTGTCACATTTTTCTTTTGGGAATGGTCATAAAGAGTCATCAGGTGTCCGATGTCCGGTTTGCCGGATTTCAATACTTCAACCATGCGGGTCTTGGGAATCACATCGGTGACAGGCTGTCCGATGGCCTGTTCCCGCGGAATACCAAGGAGACTGGCATAGGATTCATTCAGATAAACAATGGTTGCATTTTTATCTATAATGATAAAATTTGGAAAAGTTTCCAATGCGTCTAATAATAATCTTGAAAGTTTCATTTAAAATCCTCTTTTGGGTAGTGAGAAAGGTTAAATTCAAGAATGCATTGGCATTCTTGCTGTGAGATGCAAGTCATGCAATGCATGACATGTTTTTCAGAATCAGTATGACACATATGTGTGGAAAAAGCAAATAAAATGTAGAAAAGTGTAGGAAAATTGAACATGTATAAACGCTGATTGTGTTAAAAAATAAACAGTGTTTTTGCGTAAACCGCATAAATCAAGGCTTTTAAAAGTTGGCACGATTATTGCAATGTATTAGGTAACCTCTTGGAAACCTAAGCGATTCATCGGGCTTTTTTTAAGCTCAAATGGGGGTTTGGGTACTATGATAAAGCTCCGCATGAATGCAGGACGTAATTCTAAGAGACGATCACGAAACTATAATAACTATGGAGGAAAAGTAAAAAATGGATTTCGGATTAAGTAAGAAACACGAAATGGCAAGAAGCCTTTTCAAAG
>ERZ826242.2976-NODE-2976-length-13222-cov-19.376927_pt1 | contig 13222 bp, 13 predicted proteins | sample MGYA00519871_ERZ826242 | MGnify/ENA primary metagenome ERZ826242 (study PRJEB31778, sample SAMEA3449226) | human gut metagenome | biome: human gut; feature: human-associated habitat; material: faeces | place: United Kingdom | collected 2010/2012 ...
CAGCGGTCTCCAAAACCGCGTGTCGAGAGTTCGAGCCTTTCTGCCCCTGCCAAAATGACCACCCGATCGGGTGGTCATTTTTTCATATAAAAATGGGTACACCCATGTAACATACATGGTACTTCTATGTAGGGAACATGGCGTTTTACTGAAGGGTTGCGTGATAGTTGCTGGCGCAACCGTGATCGGTTTGTTATACTGGTGGCAGAAAAGGAGGGCATCACTATGAAAACGACGATCATTCTCTTTCTGCTGTCCGTTCCGGTATGGGCGGCGCTGGCATACGTGGTGTTTCTGATTATCAAGGCGCTGCGGAAATACATTCGGTCCGAGCCGCTGCGGCAGGAAAAGGCGGAACAGGCCAAAACATTGGGAGAGACATTGAAGCGCCGTCGGACGGCGTGCAAAATGACGCAGGAGTTTGTGGCGGAGGCGCTGGGCGTCAGCCGGCAGGCGGTATCCAAGTGGGAATCCGGGCAGTCGGATCCCAGCACGACCAATCTGCTGGCGCTGGCGAAGCTCTTTGGTGTGAGGCCGGAGGAGCTGCTGCAAGAGGCAGAGTGACCGCGTAGAAAAAGAGCAGGCCATCTCGTAAGAGACGGCCTGCGGGAATCTATGCCACATTCCAGCGGGCGGTATCCTCGGTGTCGATGCCGGCGTCGGTCAGTGTTTCGATAAGGTCGGAGACGAGCGTCTCCTTATCCTCGATGGTGTCGGCGTCACCGGTGGGAGACAGCAGGGCGGGGTCCAGCGTCACGCCGGTGCGCTGGACCAGGTCGGCGCTGCCGATAGTGGGCAGGCGATAGTCGCCGTGTGCCTCTGCCAGATCGGCGCAGGCCGGGGAGAGAACGAACTCCTGCCACAGTTGGGCGGCAGCGGTATGGTTGGCGCCGGATAGAATGGCGCTGGCGGTGACCTGACCGAAGGTACCGGAGGCGGGAATTATCAGATGCAGGTCACCGGAGGTGTCAGCGGACAGGGCGGAGAGCCCATCGTGGAGCCAACCCACGGCGATGACGCACTCGCCGGTGGACAGGCACTTGACGAAGGTGTCATCCGCGGCGGTATAGAACTGCACGCTGGTGTCCAGCGCCGTCAGATAGTCCAGCCCCTTGTCGCGGCCCAGCCGCAGGGCGGCGCTGTACGCGGTCAGACGGCCGATCTCCGTGCTGCGGTAGGTGGGCAGCCACACCAGCTCCTGGTATACCGGATCGGTCAGGTCTGCCCAGTCCTTGGGGGCGGAGATGGTCATGCGCCGGAGCACGTCGCTGTTGACGGCGAAAACGACCGCGTCGACAGATACGCCGTACCAATAGCCGTCCGCATCGCCGTAGGCGGCGTTGGTCAGGTCAGCGGCGTGGACGGGCGTATAGGTCAGCAGCTTGCCGTCAGCGGCCAGGGTGCGGCAGGTATCCGCGCTGCCGCCGAACCACACGTCGCCCCGGGCGCTGCCCGCCTGGGCGGCGGTAATGGCGCGGTAAGTGGTCTTGATGTCGAACAGCTCTTCAAACTTTTCGCACAGGGCCGTCATATACGCCTCGTCGCCGGTGCCACACACGGTCAGGCGGCCCTCCTCGCGGGCGGTGTCGATCAGCGTCTCCAAGCCGGAGAAGGCGGCGGGGTAGGTGGGCGTATCGTCCGTATCCTGCGCGCCGCAGGCGCACAGGGACAATGCCAGCAGCAGGGCCAGCGCTGCGGTGAGCATACGTTTCATAGGGGGACCTCCTTGCGGCCGCCGAAAAAGGGGGCGGCCAGACTCCCTAACATTATAGCGGAGACTGCCGTGGCTGTCAAATTCCGTCGAGAGGCGGGGGACAAAGTATCACATTTGACGATGTGCCCAAAACCTGAAAGCTTATCTGTGCACTATGCACAAAAAGAACAGCGCCAGGTATAAAAAAATATTGTGTCGAAAGGGGGTTGTTTTGTGTAATGCGCCGTGTTATACTGGCAATCACGTTCGGATGTTTCTATGTGATATGTATTGTATAGGAGGGTGCGGGCATGAAGACTGCAACACGCCGGAGGGCTCTCACTGTGGAGATGACCTCCGGTTCACTTTGGAAAAATATCCTGCTGTTCAGCTTGCCGCTGATGATGACCCAGGTGCTGGAGGTGCTGTTCAATCTCAGCGACGTGGCCATCGCCGGTAAGTATGCGTACAACACCTATGTGGCCCTGGGCTCTGTGGGCTCCACCACCACGCTGGTCACGCTGTTCACGGGACTGCTGATCGGTCTGGGCGGCGGCGTCAATGTGGCTGTGGCCCGCGGGCTGGGCATGGGCAATGACGAGGACGTGGAGCACACCACCCACTCCTCCTTCATGATCTGTCTGGCGATGGGCGTGCTGACGTGCCTCGTGTGTGTGTTTTTTGCCGAGCCTATGCTGCGGCTGCTGCACACCAAGGAGGAATTCCTCCCCGGTGCGGTGCTGTACCTGAAGCTCTATGCCCTGGGCCTGCCGGCCATGGGCATCTACAACTGCGGCAACGGTATCCTCAGCGCCACCGGCGACACCAAGCGCCCCCTGCTGTATCTGACGGTGGCGGGCGTGCTGAATGTGATACTGAACCTGGTGTTCGTTATCGGCTGCGGTATGGCGGCCGAGGGCGTGGCTATCGCCAGCGCCATCGCACAGTGGGTGTCTGCCCTGCTCATCATCATCCACCTGCTGCACCGCAAGGACGCCTGCCGTCTGGATATCCGCAAGCTGCGGCTGCACCACCTGGCCTCCAAGCGTGTGCTGCTGATCGGCATCCCCTCCGGATTGCAGAACGCTATATTCGCCGTGGCTAACCTGTTCGTGCAGGCGGGATTGAACTCCTTTGACGAGATCACTGTCTCCGGCGCGGCGGCGGCCGCCAATGCCGATACACTGGTGTTCAACATGATGGCCGCGTTCTACACCGCCTGCGCCAGCTTTGTCAGCCGCAACTGGGGCGCGGGGCGGAAGGAGCGTATCCTTAAGAGCTACTACATCAGTATGCTGTACGCCGCCGTTGTGGGCGTGCTGGTCGGCGTGCTGCTGACTGTCTTCGGCCGGGAGTTCCTGGGCCTGTTTGCCGACAAGCCCGAGGTCATCGACGCCGGCGTGGACCGCCTGCGGATCATGGCCTTCTCCTACTGGATCGGCCCCCTGATGGACGCCAGCATCGCCGCCTCCCGCGGCCTGGGCCGCAGCGTGGCCCCCACCATTATGGTCATTCTGGGCTCCTGCGTGTTCCGGGTCATCTGGATCTACACCATCTTTGCCTACTTCCACACGATCACGTCCCTGTATCTGCTGTATATGTTCTCCTGGATACTCACCGGCGTGGCGGAGTATATCTACTTCCGTATCACTTACAAGCGCAACGTGCTCACTGCCCGCGCCACATGGTAACAAAAAAAGACCGTGCCGAGAGGCACGGTCTTTTCCTATTGCGGCGTTACTGCACGGCGGTGAACAGGGCGGCCATGTCGGCGGTGACATCCTCGGTGAAGCTGCACAGCGTCACGCTGAAGGAGTAATTGCCCGCCTTCAGGCATACCAGCAGCTCATACGTGGCGATGTCGCCGTTCATGGCGGATACGGCCACGGCGGGAACGTTCTTCTGACCGGCAAAGTCCACGGTGGTCAGCTGGGCCGTCACGTCCGTGAAGCCGTAGCTCTCCAGCGCGGCGGGGACCTGCTCTACGGACAGCTCAGCCACATCCTGGGGCGTCACGGTGCTGCCGCCCAGCAGACCCATGTTGGTGAATACGACATTGATGGTCATCAGACCGTCTGTGGAGGCGGCGTACATATCCTGCACGCTGCTGCTGCTCTCCAAGCGGGTCTTCAGCTCCTCGTCGCTGGTGCTCTCGCGGACAAAGCCGTTGAGCTCGTCGATCTGTTCGTCGGTGTAGAAGTACCAGCTGTCGTCCAGGGTGCAGCTGATGCCGGCAAAGCGGTTGGTGTAGGTGCCGCCGCTGACGGTGCCCATATCGGGAACAGCATCGTCGGTCACGCCGGGGGTCACATTGCCGCCGGCCTGGTCGTCCTTCTGGCTGCCGCAGGCGGCCATGGACAGGGTCATCAGCAGCGCCAGTGTCAGGGCTGCAAGCTTCTTTATCATGGTGTTACCTCCTGTGCGGGGAATAGCGATCCCCTTAAACTCACGTTATTTTACCAGATACGACGAAAAATTACAAGGGCAGACCGACGCTTTTCACCCCTGGGCCGAAAAATCAAAGTCCTTTGCCATTTCCCGACGGAAATCGCGCCTTTAGCCGTTTACAATAACGGAAAAAGGAGGGACGAGCCATGAAACATCTGCTCCCGGCGGTACAGCGCACCGCCCTGCGTATTCCCTGGGCGGCTGTGTGCGGCTGTGCCGCCGCGCTGCTGCTGACGGCCGCCGCCCCCGGCGGGCAGTATGCCCCCTGGGCGCTGGCGGCGGTGGCGGCGGCCGGCGTGGGTTGGCCGGGCCTGCTGGCGGTGGTCTGCGCGGGGCTGGGCGCCCTGCTGTTCATGGACTTTCAGCCGGGACTGCGGCATACCGCCGCGGCGCTGCTGATTTTTTGTGCCAACACGGCGCTGTGCAATACGCAGCTGTACCGGCGGCCCCGCTTCCGGCCTATGGCCGCTGTGTGCGCCGCCGGGCTGACCCAGCTGCCGTATCTGATCCAGCGGGGCGGACGGCAGTGGGCCCTGTGTATGGCGGCGCTGGCGCTGCTGTATGGCGCGGCGGCGCTGCTGCCCGATCTGCTGCCGGAGTCGGCGGCGGAGAGGGCGGACAAGCGCCGGGCCTGGTTTTTGCTGCTGCTGGGGGTATGCGCCGTGCCGGCGGGCTGGACGGTGATGGGATTTTCACCGGCGGCGGTGCTGGCCGGGATCCTGCTGCTATATTTTGTGGGCCGCGGGCCCGTGCCCGACGCGGCGGCCGCCGGTGCGCTGGCGGGGCTGACGCTGGACCTGTGCGGCACGGGAGAGCTGTATCTGGCGGTGGTGCTGTGCGCCGCCGCATCCGCTGCCGCAGGGCTGCGGAGAGGACAAAGAGTGCCGGCGGCTGCGGCCTTCTGCGCCGCGGGTGTGCTGGCGGCCCTGCTGCTGGGGGAGGTCCGCCCTCTGGCGGTGCTGTGCCAGCTGCTGACGGCCGCCGGTGTGTGGCTGCTGCTGCCGGAAAAGGAGGGACCGCTGCTGACGGCCGCCGGAGAGGTGTCTCCGGAGGCCGCGGCACCTGCGGCGGCCTTCCGGGCGGTGTATGACAGCCTGGAGGGCCACGCGCCGCTGCTGCGGCCGGAAAACCCCGCCGTGCTGTTTGACCGGGCGGCGGAGCAGGTCTGCCGGGACTGTCCCCTGCGGAGCGACTGCTGGCAGACCCATTATACCGATACGTACAATGCCTTCAACGATGCCTGCCCGGCGCTTCTGCGGCGGGGACAGGCGCTGGCGGAGGATTTCCCGCCGTACTTTGCGGCCCGCTGTGTACGCTTTCCCAAGCTGCTGACGGCGCTGGACGGACAGCTCCATGATTTCCTCCAGCGCCGGCTGCACCACGGGCGGCTGGACGCGGCCTATCGTCTGGCCCGGGAGCAGTACCGGCAGGTGGCCGAGGTGCTGTCACGGACCGCCCCGGCGGAACGGCTCCGCCGCGCACACCTGACCTGCCGCACCGCTGCCCTGCTGCGGCCCAAGACCGGCGAAAAGCACTGCGGCGATCAGTGCGCCGTTTTTGATGCCGGAGGGCTGGTCTGCCTGGCGCTGTCCGACGGTATGGGCAGCGGCGAGAGCGCCCACTGCGAGGCCGCTATGACCATCCGCCTCCTGCGGCAGTTTTTGCAGGCGGGTATCGAACCTCTCCCGGCGCTGAAGACCCTGAACACCGCTGCCATGCTCCGCTGTCAGGGGGGCGCCGGCTTTACCACCATCGATCTGGCCTGCCTGGATCGGGCCGAGGGCGTGCTGACACTGTACAAGTACGGCGCCGCGCCGTCCTATATCAAGCGGCAGGGCGCCGTGGCCCGCTATCGCGCACAGGCGCTGCCCGCGGGACTGGAGAGCGCCGACGGCGACGTGCCGCCCCAGCGCGTGGCGGTGTCGCCGGGTAGCTGGCTGGTGCAGGTGTCCGACGGTGTGGCCGGCGAGGACGACGAGTGGCTCCAGGACCTGCTGGCCGGATGGGACGGCACCTCGCCCCGGGCGCTGGCGGAGGAGGTTCTCCGTCAGTCCGTTCAGCGGACGGGCGGCGCGGACGACTGCGCCGTGCTGGTGATGGCCATCGACGGCAAGGCGGACCTGCACCGCATCTGAGCGACAAAAAACGGCGGGAAATTTTGCCCGCCGCGCCGTATAACTTTCCGCCGCCGCGGCGATACTATGGCTGTAACAAACAGCGCCCGTCACGGCTGAAGGAGGCATCGGTTTTGGTAAAAGGCGTTTCCCGCCGCGTGATCGTCGTGGACTCTCCCGACCCGCGGATATTCGAGCAGGCTATTTTCATCCTTCCCACGGACGGCGGCGGCGTCAGCTCCCGTCAGCTGGTGGACGAGGCGGTGCGGATCGCCCGCAGCTATGCCCGGGGCCAGACCGGCGTTCGCCGCCGGTGGCGTCCGCCTGCATGGCTGTGGGCGGTATGGGGCGCGTGTGCCTGCGGCCTGGTGTGGCTGCTGGCTGCGCTGCTGTGACCGCCCGCGGTCCTGCGGCGCAAGGGCGCTGTATCAGCTTACTTCCAGCGGTTTCCGCTGTTTCTGCCCTTTTTATCGCGGCGGCTGTGAGCAGTCACCGCCGCAAGGGTCCTGTTTTTTCTCCTCACTTGGGGCGGACGCACGGCGTCCGCCCTCCTTTTTTACCCGACGGTATCGTATGCCCTGCGCCGCAAAAAAGAGACGCCCGCGGGCGTCTCTTTTTTTGTGGGTGCCCACAGGTTTTGTTGTCTGCACTCCCGCCCACCGCAAGGAAGGGGGAGTGTGAGGGGGGAACCTTTGACGGGTTCCCCCACTCGCGTTCAATCACCCGCCCGCAGGCGACCACTTTTGCGCAGCAAAAGTGCTGCTCCAAAAAGAAAACACCATCCTGACGGATGGTGTTTCTTTTTGGAGCGGGCGACGAGGAAAGCGCCGAAGCGCCGCCTGCTGCGGATGAAGCGAGGCGATTTCGGGGAAGCATCCCGACTGCCAGCCGCGGCAGAGGCTGGGAGTTGGTTGACACGACGGTGAGCGCCGGGGAGAAAGCGAAAAAAATCACCACCCAAATGGGTGGTGATTTATGGAGCGGGCGACGAGGCTCGAACTCGCTTCCCGGCATCCCACGAATGGCTGTCGCCATTCGCAGGAGCCCTGCCTCACCTCTTGATTTGACGCGCTTCGCGCAGGTCGAGGCAGCGAGTTCTCCGGTGCTGCGGCACATTCCAAAAAGAATACCCCATCCTGTCGGATGGGGTATTCTTTTTGTGATTGCCCACAGGTTTTGTTGTCTGTTAATTACCTCTTCGAAAAAACAAGGCGCATTCAACTACTTTGCACATCATTTTTAACGACCATTGTCACAAGGCGATCAGCCCTTTTCTTTGCTGCAGTTCTTGATACAAATAACATTGTAACAAGATACATAAGAGGAATTGCCAGCATTTTAATTGGATTCCATACACTCATAGAGACAATCACCAAAACAACAAGCACTATACCGGTCATAATAAGCAGTGAAACTGTTGACATACATATATCTCTCGTCATAAGTTGCAAGCGTTCTGCCTCAATTACATTTCCCCATCCAGAGTCTCTACTTTTCTTAAGCAATCTGTTCCATTCCGCGGTCTGCTGGTTTGCCGTAGCTTTGGACATATGCGTGTACATTCTCTGAGCTTTTACAAGATCAAAGCCAGTTGCATCAATTTTTCCTGAAGCAATGTCTGAGAAAACGGTATCGCTTGGCATCTTGCGATACACGATTTTTGTTTTGGCTTTATCTGACCACAATTCATTAAGGACAAATACTAGTACACAAATTGATCCAACAAGCACATCAATTGCTGCCATACTAAAAAGTGACGGCAGTAAATCCGTGTTTTTAACACTTTCCTCTGTGTAAAATCCCACAGATGAAATAGTTATTAGCAAGTATGCTAAGATATACTGCTTTAGCTCTTTGTCTCTATAGTTCTTAATATACTCAGTGTTCATTCTGGTACCACCTTATCGTAGACCACGCGAATTGCGTTTACTAAACCTAACCGTCTTTGTTGGAAAAGTTCTCTTTCCGATGTTGTCGTTTGAAATCCAAATGCCCCCGCATTCTCCATATAATTAATAAGATATCCAGAATCTGATATTTCTTGTTTAGCAAAAAACATTTCCGAATGGGGATTCTTTGATGCCATAATGCGATAGCATTCGTCTTTTGCGCCTTTTCGGATTTCGCATGAATTGATAACTACCAACGCTCTCTTCGAAGACAGTACTTGTTGTAAAATTGGCTGAACTTCAATATTCATGTGTGCAGTAACCATAAGCCCATACTCGCCCTTTTGGGAAACGCATTGATAAAACCCAAAGGGGGTATAAGGCCAGCGGGCACTTCTGCAGTAATACTCAGACCACGGAGACACTTTCGCCTGTGCGATTTCTTGAATGACCTGATGTCGACTATTCAATTCTCCTTCCGAAGACACCAACCCCTTAGACACTACCCAAATCACCTAAAGGCACTCTCCCTTGCGAACTGGAATGTATAGCTACAGAACATTCTGGCAAATTGACAATTTTGTCTTTAGTGCTATATGGCGGATTATACCTCTCACGCTTCATGTACTTAACAATATCATCCGATCCACCGCTGGTCTTGCCAGATCCTGTATTATCAGATATGAAATAATCCTTAGAATAAGCATTACCCCCCAGTTTCTCAAAAATTGCCTTGGCATCATTTTCTTGCCCGTGATGAGGTAGCTGAATGATATCATATGTAGCAAGGTCTTTTAAATAATTGGGAGAGGCATCTCCACAAAGTAATATACTTTTCCCATCATCCAAGATGAATTTTATTTGTACGCTGGCAGCATTCATCACAGTCTCATCTTCAATCATATTATTTTCACGGTTATCCACTGCTTTTGATGCTACATCAGTAAACTCATCAACCGTGGGTCCTACTACCACACAAGAACCAACAGTTGTTCCCTTGAGCGCTTCCACGGTAGAATAATTAAGCTCTTGAGCCTTTTCAATAATCTTTTTGATATTATCAAACTCTGCCAGCAGAGCTCTTTTTAGGCTATCTCTATTACGCCTACCATCATCGACTTTGTCAATGATGGTATCAGCATGTTTTAAATACTGATGAGTATAGACTTTGACAGAATAGTTGTGCATAGACAGCCATTCTAACAACTCGCATACACCATTTGTGTGGTCGCTATCATTGTGCGAAACCACAATATAAATCGAAATAATAGTCGGCTTGTTCCTAAGGAAAGATTCAACATATGCTGCATGCCGAGTATGTCCACAATCATATACGATCAGCGATGAGTTATCATATATTAGAAGGCAGTCTCCAAATCTAGTATCCTTATCTCCATCGTAACAGCTTAACGCTTTTAACTTCATAACAATACCCCTTTTGTACTCCTACTTCTGTTTCGTGTTTATATGTACACTTAATTTCTTTGAATATACAAAGTTCCAGAGTTACTAGTAACACAAGTTTAAACTGTGGTATTTTAAACCACCACAATATTCCTAATGTGAACGCGAAGTAGCCACCTTTCTTGTTATCTCATCAATCAAGGTGTGTACTGTAGTGCAAGGACACATTTTTGATGGTGTCTCGGTACAGTTCCGAATATGTTCGGACAACCTCCTCTGCGCGATATCAATGGCTTGCGTTTCATTCCCATGATGACACAACTTTTTATAAATTGCAGCGTCTGCTTTCTCATATTTCTGACCAATAACTTGTGCAAATTTTTGCGCAAATCCATTACAGCATGACACCGAATCCTGATATGGCGGCATAGATCCGAAATATGCGCTAAACCATATTTCAATACATGGGTTAGACCAACCAACATTTATTCCCTTTTCCAATGCAACAGATACAATCTTGTCAAAGTCTTTTACCTGATCACGGTCAAAGACAATCCATGGTTCTCCGTATTGAGGTTGTAACGAGGCCATATTGAGCGCCTCGTTAACAAGCTCAGCAGTTTTTGCTCTACAAACTTTTATCACCAGCTTTCCTTGCAGTTCCTTTGGGATCGAGTCCCTCAAGCCCAGCAGGTAGTTCTGTTCTGTTTCTTTGGTATCTGTAACTATGAAATAGTAGCCTAATTCCGGAACTCGGCGCTTAGATAGCTGTTCTCGAGTTTTTCGCTTTCCATTTCTATCTGGCATATTCACTCCCCCTTAAACACATCAAAGTGACGCATTGTAGGGATAGCTCCATATTTTCCAAGTAAATAATTCTTCTCATAATTCTCATCCTTGCGAATTTTTAAGCCATCTTCATCAAGGAAATCCGCCAGTGAGTAGAGAGTTGAGATTCCATCAGATGACTTTTCACTAAACCATACTTCATCGCGGCGGAGAATATTGCTATTAAGTTGCCACGAATCATGTGAGGTAAACACAAGTTGCGCATGGTTTGGATTTGTTTCTTGATTTAAGAAAGTTATAACAAATGTCCTCACAAGTAATGGATGAAGCCGCGCATTTAATTCATCAACGAAAAGTACGCCTCCTGTTTCCAACACATCTTGCAGTAAAGGGTATAGCGCAAACATTTTGAGTGTACCCGCTGATTCCAATTTTAACGGAATGGTCGCAGTATCCTCCGAGCCAATCATCTTGTGAATTGCATCAATTCTTACCTTGGAGGATTTCCTGTCATCATCACTTTCTATTGGTTCAACTTCAAAGCCTATAATTGAAGGATCAAATGCTGAGAAGTAGTTGATAATTTTATCCCTAACATCTTTACTCTCCACAAAATCATCCGGGAGTTGTTCCGACAAGAAGAAATTTTCAACAGGGCGTCCGAAATCGGCAAGTTCATTATTCATAAACCAATCGCGAATCAATTTAAGCTTTGCGATTTTTAATTTTGAACCAAGTGATACAATTAACGTCTCTTTTTCAAGAGCAATTCTCAAATTCTCTTGGCTCTTAAGTGCAATGCCAGAGAGATCAAGTTCAGAACCGTTGCGATAAAAAATGCGCTTGTAACCACCACGTGAAGTTTTTGACTTATAGTTGAGCCATTCCTCTTTAATGCCGGTACTATTAACCGTAAACCCATAGTTATATGATTTTGCTCCGTTCGCTTCTGAAGAAATAAAGTAGACCTCAAACGAAGATTCAGCATCTTTGCTACTCGCATCAAACAGAAACGGTGTCGGGTTCAAAAACTCTGACTTGTTCTTTTTCCTTGACTCATCCCCACCATAGTTGAGCGAACTAGCAACATAGGTAGTCATATATCTAAACGCTTCTAAAACGTTGGACTTCCCGCTAGCGTTAGCGCCAAAAATGGCTACAATTGGAAGTATCTTTTCATTGCTGATAGAAATAACATGATTGCTGTATTCAGATATCTTTGTTGCTGTTAAATCCAAAGAAGTATCATCGCGAAATGATTTAAAATTCTTAAAATTAAATTGCAAAAGCATCGTAAACACACTCCTTAACGTTGGATCATTTCCTATTATACTCAAAAAAACGAAAAAATCAACGTATAAATGAGACTTTTTCTCATTTTCGCGGAAAACATTCGCTGTGGTAGACTCTATACTCTTATAAACTACAATTTATTCACCAAATACAAGGAGATGAGACCATGCCCACCGAGTACCCGTCAGATTTCAAGCAAAAAGTCATCAAGCGTTATCAAAACGGAGAATCCATCAAAACTCTCAGCCATGATCTGCACATAGCCCAGGGGACGCTTTACCGCTGGCGGAAGGAGTACTATTCCATCCAAGGAATAAACCGCACCTACACGCCAAAGGAGTTTGACGTCATCTCAAGGCGATTGGCAAAACTGGAACATGAAATGGAAATCATCCGCCTTTCACAGTGTATAACGAGTGTTCCCTTGCAGAAACGTCTTTCCATATTGGAAAATCTCTATCACCAATCGGATAATACTTATAGCGTTCATGCGTTGTGTGGGGCGTTAAATGTCGCTCGCGGTACATTTTTCAACCATATCTTTCGCCGTGTAGGCCGCAGCCAGCGCGACCAAGAGCAAGCGCAGCTTATGCTTCTGGTGCAGCAGGCCTTCGACGACAGCGGCCAGTGGTATGGTGCCGAAAAGATTCGCATTACATTGGCCGAAGGCGGTATCAGAGTCAGCACCAAGCGCATCGCTGCAATCATGCAGGAACACGATTTGCGTAGCATTCGACCCGATTCCAAAAAGCAATTTAAGAAGCATCAGAAATACCGCGAGCAAAACCTGTTAGAGCAGCAATTTGCCACAGATCGTCCTAATCAAACATGAGTCAGTGATATTACATACTTCAAGGTCAACGATTACTGGCTTTATCTGTGCATCATTCTCGACCTCTTTTCTCGGAAAATCGTCGGCTATCGCGTATCCCGCAATGCTAGCACAAATCTGGTTACTATCACATTTCGGGCAGTTTTTCGCGAACGAGGTGTCCCCGCTGATCTGACTTTCCACAGTGACCGCGGCAAGCAGTATACTTCCACCGCATTTACAACGCTCCTGCAAAAGTGCGGTGTGACGCAATCGTTTTCCGCTACGGCGCGGCCGCATGACAACGCTGTGGCAGAAGCCTTCTTTGCCTCATTCAAAAGAGAAGAGGCGTACCGCAGGGAGTACACCTCAGAACAGAGCTTTCGCAAAAGTTTGGAGCAATATGTTCAGTTTTACAATGAGGTACGTCCTCATAGGACGTTGAGATACAAGACGCCGCAAGCCTTTGAGGACACTTATCACGAGAAGTTGTGAGAAAACCGCGTTTAAATAACGGCCTCGCGTAAAAATAATCGTTCCGCATTTCGAGAGTTTGGCTGTGCGTGCTTCTAAGCTGCAAAAAGAAAAAGCCCTGATAAATCAAGGCTTTGCGGATAAGAAGAACTCCGCTTTTCGACAAAAATGTTCGAAAAACGGAGTTCATTCAACCTTCGCCAAGGCCATCAGCTGTCCAAGCCGGGAGGAAAAAGCAGAGATGATCGCAGCCTTACGGCTCTCGTCCACATACTCACCGGCCTGATCCAAGATGTCCCGGATATCC
>ERZ826242.2980-NODE-2980-length-13205-cov-5.622662_pt1 | contig 13205 bp, 12 predicted proteins | sample MGYA00519871_ERZ826242 | MGnify/ENA primary metagenome ERZ826242 (study PRJEB31778, sample SAMEA3449226) | human gut metagenome | biome: human gut; feature: human-associated habitat; material: faeces | place: United Kingdom | collected 2010/2012 ...
AGCTATGTCTTCTTTTATGCGATTTTCAATTTGCGCAACTTATTGTACATTATCCAACTCCATGATCGACAAGCAGAAGCGGGAAGCGGGCGAGGCGCTGGTTTCCACGGTGCTGTTTGACAATGAGAGCGTGGTCATTCATGACCGCCTGCCGCTGGAAAAGGTGCCGTCCATGACGGAGAAGGAGTATTTCACCCGCGGCTGCACGGCCCTGCTGGACGCCGTGGGCGGGGCCATCCACCACATCGGCAACATCCACAAGTACGCCCGCCGCGAGGACGTGCCGGACAAGACGATGTTCATCATCACCACCGACGGTTACGAAAACGCCAGCCGCCGCTACGACTACGAGACGGTGCGGCGCATGATCCAGCGCCAGAAAGAGAAGTACGGCTGGGAGTTTCTCTTCCTGGGCGCCAACATCGACGCGGCGAAGGAGGCGGCCCGCTTCGGCATCGGCGCTGACCGTGCGGTGAACTACAAGTGCGACGAGGCCGGTACGGCCCTGAACTATGAGGTCATCAGCGAGGCCGTGTGCAGCGTCCGCGCCGCGAGACCTCTCAGCGCTGACTGGAAGCGCCGCATCGACGAGGATGTGCAGAAGCGGGGAAGATGATGAATATGCGCGGCGCGATTTTGGGCAACATCGTCATTCTTTCCCGTTGACTTTCTTCCTCTTCTGTGATACTTGTTTGTCGCGGGAGGTGAGAATCATGTACAACACCCTGCGGGAGCTGCATCGCAAATTCTGGAAAGAACTGCCCGTGCCGGAAGTGGAGCGGCAATACGACGGGGCCTTTCGGGAGCTGATGCGTCGTCTGGCAAAGCCGGAGCGCAAACTGGTGCTGCGACTGCTGGACACAAGGGGCTTGCTGGCGGAAAACGCTGCATTCGACAGTTTTGCGTGTGGTTTCCGGCTGGCACTGGAACTGACAACGGAATCACAACAACACCAAAAAGAACGGTCAGAGGAAGCTCTGGCCGTTCTTTGCGCAGCGGAGGAAGAGCAAGATGAAAACTAAAATCACGTTATTAGCAATCAGCACGGCACTGCTGCTCACGGCCTGCGGACAGATGGAGCGCGACTCAACAGAGACCACCCCATCGCCGACAGCCACGGCGCAGAAAGAAGCACAGCAGCCACAAGCAACACCTGAACCGGCAATGACGGCGCAGGAACCGGACACAGCGCAGGAGCAAGCACAAATAGAGAATACCCATCAGGAGGAAAGCACTCCGCAAACCGCCAATACCCTTGAACCGGTCGCGGAACCTACATTCTCAGAAGATATTTCCTCCGAGACCGTCCATGCCAAGACGGGATATGCAAAGCCGGAACCAACACCAGAGCCTGAACCGATCCCTACGCCATTGACACCCGCAGACAGGCAGGCGGCCATCGACACTGCCAATGCTTATGCGGTCACACAGTACGGTATCACCACGGATACAAGTCTGACGCTGAACAACAGCGCCTACCGATTCCCAGCGGCAGTACCAGTGGGTGCTTCGCAGGAAACACTGGAAGCCAAAGCAAAGGACATGGTAGACTTCACGTTCCGTCAGCTCATGATGCAGGCTGGCGTGGACAGCCTTGCGGACGCCGGATTCCATTGCAATGTCTGTATCGTAGAAAATGGTGGTAGCCTGTTGATTTACGTCCTCTACGACGGTTAAGCGGCGCAAAACCTGCGTTGGTGTAAGCAAAGAAAAAGGATTCCCTGTTCGATTCGAGCAGGGAATCCTTTTTTCAAGTCTGCTTCAGCTTCTCCAAATACTCAGCGTCACTCATTCCGCCCTCTAAGAACGCCGCCTTCACCTCCTGAATATGCGCCACTTTGCGGTTCCAGTCCTCCGCATTGAGCTTCCCCCGATACTTCCATGTTTTCAACCGGTTATATACCTTGTTGTACTCACGGTAGGCAAAATCCTTTCCGTTCTTTTCCTTCTCCTTGCGGTGAGCGCCGACCTGACGACAGGTGCGTGTCTCCTCTCCCGGCGCTACCCGTTGGCAGTACACCGTGTCGTATGCCCCTGTCAGCAAAAACCACCTGTCGCAGTTGTGACACAACCTTGGAACATTGCCTACTGCCATGCCGCGGTACAGATCCATGTACAGAAAGCTGACCAAGTCCTCGAAGGTCATTTTTTCCGCGATGAACGGCAGTCCTGTTTTCTGGTTTCGCTCCACCGTGAAAGAAATGTTCACCGGAAAATTGTCCTTACGTTCGTCCATATACGCAAGACCCTCTGCGTCCTCAGTCTGCGAATAGATCTCCCGGAAGGACTCCATACACTCCTCAAATGCTGCCGCGTAGGCCTCCGGCCTGCGGGAAGGCAACTCCTCAAAAAAGTCGGTCAACATGTCGTCCACGTCATACTGGAACCGCTTGATGTCATCGGCCATGCAGCTATACCGTCCCTGCCAGCGCCGCAGCAACTCATTCTCCTGTGTCCCGACCGTGAGCATACGATCATGCTTCGCTGCATCTTCACGCAAATCGTGGATCATGTAGCTGACAGCGCTGCGTTTTCCATCCCAGTGCGGAATTTTGTTATACAGCGGGAACTGTCTGATAAGCGCCCATGCCCTGTCTAATTCCTGAACCGCCATGCCTGCGCTGGACGCTGTCCGCGCGTTCAGAAATACATTGAATTCCTCATTGGCCAGTTGGGTCAGCTCTTTCAATTCCGTGAGAAGCGCGTCGTCTATCTCCAAGGCTTCGGCGGCGAAATATCCCAGCGGATATTCCTTGCCTGCCACGATGCTGCTTTTCTTTCCAAACGACACTTCAAACCACTCAAAGAGACTGTCGTTCTGATAGGCCATGCTTTCGTCCTCCGTTTCCGATGGAGTTTTCGTTGTGTACCCAACAACCGCTGGAGCTATTGCGCCTGATTTTCGGCTGTGCTATGCTCACATTGTATCTGATGGATGGCCGCAAGTCAATCAGATACGATTGCGGTAATTCAAAAAAGAAAAGGTAACGCAAAATGAAAGTATCGAAATACACCACCTACGATGAGCTGCCGTTATTCCTCAATGCGGAAATGGTAGCAAAGGTGTTGGGTATCTCTATCTCCAGCGCCTACGAGCTCATGCACGAAACGAGCTTCCCTGCTCTGCGTGTGGGCAGCCGCATCGTTGTCCCGAAAGAAAAGTTCTGCCAGTGGGTAGAGTCGCAGACAGGCGGTGCGCAATGACCCGCACCCTGCCGTGGCAGAAGCCCAACCCTGCCAAGAATTACTACCCCGTGCCGAAGGTCATCTGCCAATTGGGACTGTCACCCGGTGAGATCGCCGTGTACTCGTTCCTGCTGTTCTGTGAAGACCGCAAGACCTATCAGTGCTACCCCAGCTACCGTACCATCGGTGAAGCGGTGGGCATGAGCCGCAACACGGTGTGCAAATATGTGCGGTCGCTGGAGGAAAAGGGCCTCATCCGCACAGAGCGCACCACCGTCACGCTGAAGGACGGACGCAAGCGGAACGGCTCACTGCTCTACACGATCCTGCCGGTGGAGCAGGTACTGGCGCAGCACAATCAACACCAACTGCACCTCGCGGAGATGGCCGCCGAGCGTCACCGCGCCCAGCAGAAGTTGACAGCACAGAATGATATGATGCGTGGAGGTGAGGTAGTATGATCTCGCAACTGCTGTGTGCACTGATCGACAGTGATCCGCTGTATGTTGCCAAGCGCACGGCGGATACCCGCCGCTACATTATGACAGCGTGGCGTAAAGCTCACGATGATCTGCTGGACGAAAATGCCGTGGCGCTGTTTCTCTGCGATCCGTTATGCGGCAGCCTGACTCCGGAGCAAATTGTGTTTGCCAGCCGGTGTCGGGATGAAATGAACAGCGTCTATGGGGAGACGTTATTCCGCCTTGTACAGTGCTGGGTCATGGTACGTCGCGGCATGGTGAAGAGCCTGCGGGATGGCCTGAACCTGCTGGGGACAGGCAGCCCCAATGAACCTCCGTGTTCGCCCCCGTGAGCCGCTGTGTGGCTTCGCAGGAACGCGGGAGGGGAAGGATAGCGACCCCGGGGTCTTGGAACGTTTTTGGCCCGCTTTTCGGTGCGCCGAAAGCGGAGCAGGAGAAAGGCATTGGCGCTTTTCCGCACCAATGCCGGTCACGGCAGCCCGCAGTGCGGACTGCCACAAGGGTTTGCGGCGTTTTGAAAATGGCGCTGATTATCGGACTCCGAATGTGCTTTGGAGCTATTCTTTGTAAAAATGCCCGTTGGCCTCGTGTTTGCAAGGCTTTCGGGACGCGCAGGTACACGCAGGAAGGTGGTGTAACTCAATGGATAAAAACGGGAAAAGTAGGCACTCCGTCTGGCTGTCAGACGATGTATGGCAGGAGGTAGACGCGTTCTACAAGCTGGACAACTGCCCCACCCGCAACGAGTTTGTAGAGAAAGCTCTGCGGCAGTATTGCGGTCGCTTACACGCTGAGAGGACAGGTGCATATCTGCCCCGCGCACTTCAAGAGGTGCTGGAGGGTACACTGGGTGTGTACGGTGACCGGCTGGGCAGACTGCTGTTTAAGCTGGCGGTGGAGCACAACATGACAAACCATCTGCTGGGCGGCGATGTGGATATGACCCGCGAGGAGTACAACAAAATGCGCGGCAGCAGTGTCCGTGAGGTGTCGGCAACCCACGGTACGATCTCCTTCAAGGATGTGCTGCTGTTCTATCGAGGAGAATGACCGGCGCAAAACCTGCGTCACAGTAGACAAAGAAAAGCCAAATCTTTTCCTAGCTATTCCACTCGGCTTGTGGTATGTATGTTGGTTACAAATCGGAGGTGATCCCTATGGCAAAACGAAGACCGGCCGGTGATGGCATGGTGCGAAAGCGTGACGATGGACGATGGGAAGGCCGCATCGTCATTGGGCACCGGGAAAACGGCGAGCCGCTGTTCCGTCATGTGTATGCCAAGACCCAAAAAGCTCTGTTGGATAAGCTGCACCAGAACATCGAGTGCTACCGGGACGTGGAGCTGACTGAGGACAGCCGCATGACGCTGGGGGAGTGGCTGGATCGCTGGCTCACAGAGTACAAGGCGGGCACGGTGCGGCCCGGTACGCTCAAAAGCTATCGCGGCTATATCGAATACTATATCAAACCACAGTTGGGTGATAAACAAATCTCCCTTATCTCTCAGCAGGACATCCAGCGAATGTACCGCCGCCTGAAAACGGAGGGGCGCATCCACGAGCATCCCGAGATGAATCATCAGCTCTCGGACTCCATGGTTCGCCACATCCATTCCACGCTTCACGCCGCACTGAAAGATGCGGTGCAGGCGCACGTCATTCCCAGGAATCCCACCGAGGGAACAACGGCGCCCAAGCCCAACTACAAGCCCAAGCGCATCCTGACCCGTGCGGAGCTGGACGCCTTCCTCGCAGTGGTGGAGCAGGACGAGGTGTGGCGGGACTTCTTCCGGACGGAGCTGATGACTGGCCTGCGCCGCGGCGAGATCTGCGGACTGCAATGGAGCGACTTCGACGGGGAGGGCGGCACGCTGAAGGTGTGCCGTACCCTCCACAGCCAGCGGAAGGGCGAGTACACCGTCGGCGAGACCAAAACGGGAAAGGGAATGCGTACCATCATCCTGCCGCACAGCGTGACCGAAATCCTGCGGCGGCGCAAGGCGGATACCATCAGTCAATGGATATTCCCCGACCCAGTGAAGCCGGAAGACCCCGTCGATTCCAACGCGGCGTATCGCCACATGAAGACGCTGCTCCAGCGGGCGGGTCTGCCCAGTATCCGCTTTCATGATCTGCGACATACCTTCGCCACCCATGCTCTCACCAGCGGTGTGGACGCCAAAACACTGTCCGGCATCCTGGGCCACACCAACGCCTCCTTCACGCTGGACACCTACACCCATGTCACAACAGATATGCAAAAGCAGGCTTGCGGCATCGTAGGCGGCTTCATGGAAGATATCTTCGGAAAGGAGTTGAAACCGTGGCAAGAAAGCGAAAAGCCGGGGATGGAACCGTAAGGCAACGCAAGGATGGCCGTTGGGAGGGGCGAGTTGTCATCGGCTATGATGATAACGGCTATCCCAAAACGAAAAACGTCCTCGCCAAAACGAAGAAAGAGTGCGTCGAGAAGCTTCAAAAGCTCAAGGAGGAATGCGGCGGGCTGAAGCCAGAGAAGGTACGGCCCGAGATGCCCTTCGGGGACTGGCTGACATACTGGTACGAGAATCACTCCAAGCCCAAGATCCGCCCCACCACGCAAGAGACTTACGAGAGCCGCATCCGCCTGCACATCATCCCCGAGATCGGCAGCATCCCACTGAACAAGCTGACGCAGAACGACCTGCAGCAGTTCTATGGTCGGATCAAGAATAGTGGCCGGAAGCGGTTCACCGACAGATACGGCGAAGGGCTGTCCGACCGGATGGTGCGTATGTGCCACGCCACCTGCCGATCCGCGTTAGAGAAGGCGGTGCAGGATGGACTGATTCGTGTGAACCCAGCCATCGGCTGCAAGCTGCCGCCGAAAAAGGCGCGGGAGATGCAGGTGCTGACGCGGGAGGAGCTGCAAAGATTTCTTATTCAGGCGAAATTCGAGGGCTACTACGAAGTGTTTCTTCTGGACTTAGCCACCGGCCTGCGCCGGGGTGAACTCATGGCACTGCAATGGGACGACCTGAACTTCAAGACCGGCGTGCTGAATGTGAACAAGCAGGTCTACGATGTTCGCGGCCAGCTTCAGATCAGTACACCCAAGACGAAGAGCTCCATCCGCAAGATCGTCCTGCCGCCCGCCGTGGTGCAGGTGCTGCGGGAGTATAAAAAGGCAGTGGACTCCCGCTGGATGTTCCCGTCCCCGGTGAAGGAGGACTGCCCCATTACCCCCGGCGTGGTACGACGCAGACTGCAGCTCATCCTGGAACACGCAGGGTGCAAGCATGTGCGCTTCCATGACTTGCGCCACACCTTCGCAACGCTGGCGCTGGAGAATGGCATGGATGTGAAAACACTCTCCGCCATGCTGGGGCATGTATCAGCTGCCACCACGCTGGACATCTACACCCACATCACCGACGACATGCGGCTCACGGCTGCCGCCAACATCGACCGCGGCATCGGCAAGGCAGCACCGCAGGAGGGCACTTCGGAGCCAGGGCAGGAAACTGCCCCGGCTCAGGCGGGAAAGCCGAGTATGACCGATTTCAAGCCCTACGTGGGCCGCAAGCGCAGGTCCGGCACCGGCTGCGTCATCGAGATCAACGATCACTTGTTTGAAGGTCGCTACTCTCCCAAATGGCCCGACGGCAAAAAGCACGCCCGCAACATCTACGCTCATACCCGCGAGGAGTGTGAGGAGAAGCTGAAGGTGTTGATCGTGGAGATGAAAGCGGAAATTGCGGAGGCGCAGCGCTTGAAGGACGAGGGCAAAGGTGATGGAAGTCCACCAGAAGAGAAGAAAGGAAAGCTGGGGAAAAAGAGATCGTAAAAAGAATCACCGACAAGGGTACTGAATACAATGTATCCTTGTCGGTAATTTATATATTTGGACGTATCTCAAAAGTATGTAAAAGCGGGGTGATTCAATGAGAATATCATGTGAATGCAGCGCTAATTCTTGCCTTTTGTTGAAAACGGTGCTACTATTATTTTGACATATTTGTATCTGCTGCCCGTTGTAAACAACACCGCATCATCCAGTGTCCGCTTGCCGAGATTTGAAATGACGGAGGTTCTGCATGGCTATACCAAAACTGAAAAAGCAGGATATTATTGCTGCCCTGAAATTCATCGACGAGAACGGAGTTCCCGAACATAATACGAGCGTAAAATATGTACTTGTGTCTGAAGATGGAAAAAAGTATCCGCCGAAATATGTGGTAGCCGTTGCTGACCATTTGGCAAACAGCACAGACATTTCGACGGAATCCTTTAACAGCGTTGACGCAAAGAGCTATCTGGAAAGCCTTGGGTTTACCATTGAGACAAAGCCGCAGGAGAAATTTGAATTGTCCATTACTGCTGAGAGTATAGCGTCGACAGACGAACGCTTCACAATGGATAATCTGAGTCTTGGCGATAACTATAAGCCTCTGGACGCCTATTTTAAGAGAGCAAGCGGGGAAATAGTCAAGCGCTCTTACAGTAAAGGCGAAAGAAGAAATTCCAACCAGACCCTGCCCCGCATTGCCTGCCAAGTATTTGAAAGACAACTTGCTGCGCTGTCTGTTGAGGACAAGGAGAGCTTTCCCGTTTGCAAATATAGTCCTAACAGCGACATGATCAGAGGTATCTATACGAGTGTCGATGAGTATAAGAAGCACCGTAACTCGTTAGAGTACCTGACATACGGCTATGACAACGGACGTCAATTTGTTATTTATTGCTGGAATATCTTCACCACGGTCATTTTTGTACAGGAATGCTTGAAGCGCTTTGGTGAACCGGGAGACGAATTTATCCTGATATACCGAGAAAAAGATGAAAAAGAAAAACTGGCGACAAAAGCAGGTGTTGCTATTCCAGAAAAGCCTGCTCAGCCAAAAGAATACCGGAATCCATTCTCTTCCATGCTGATCGAATCGAAGAATTTGATTTTCAGAGGTGCACCCGGTACCGGCAAGTCCTACCTTGCCAAGGAGATCGCTGCGGATATTATCAGCAATGGGTACTTTGACGATTACACGCTCCTTACTGATGAGCAGAAAAGACAGGTGGAGTTTGTCCAGTTCCATCCGAGTTATGACTACTCTGATTTTGTTGAAGGTCTGAGGCCGAAGGTCAATGACGACGGGACAATGGGCTTCGAATTGCAGGATGGCATTTTCAAGAAATTTGTTGCCCGCGCCAGAAAGAACTATGAGGACTCTCAAAAGTCCAGAGAAACGGTAGAAAAGGAAGTTTCCGTTCAGGAATCCATGACGGAATTTTTCTCCGGTGTTGCGTTTGGCGTTGACATCTTTAAGACGATCAACGGGAATGAGTTTACCATTACCGGCGTGGATGATGGTCATATCCATATTTCCATTCCCGGAAACGCATCTGTCAACAGACTCGCTCTGAATCTGGACGAAGTAAGAAGGATGCTGGAGTCCGGGCAAAAGTTTGAGAAGATAAAAGATATTACGTCCTTTTTCGGAAAGACTTTTGCAACGCAGGGATACTCCTATGACTTTGCTATCTACAAAGCTATCAAAGCGAAGAAAAGTACAGCTTCAAAAGCAAAGGCAAAACAGGAGAAACTGAAAAAATACATATTCATCATTGATGAAATCAACCGCGGCGAAATTTCAAAGATTTTCGGTGAACTGTTTTTTGCGATAGACCCCGGTTATCGCGGTAAAGCCGGAGAAATCTCCACGCAATATTCTAATCTGCACTCTGACCCTGACGAAAAGTTCTATATTCCTGAAAATGTCTATATCATCGGCACCATGAACGATATCGACCGCTCTGTGGACAGCTTTGATTTTGCCATGCGCCGTCGCTTCCGTTTCGTGGAACTCAGAGCGGATGAGCGTCTTGAAATGCTTGCCTCGCTGGAAAACGAGGAATTAGAGGCTGAAGCAATCAGAAGGATGGCTGCGCTCAATAAGGCAATCGCAGAGGTTGAGGATCTGAATGAAAATTATCAGATCGGAGCGTCTTACTTCCTAAAGTTGAAAACACTTGATTTTGACCAGCTTTGGACTGATTATCTGCAACCGCTCCTACAGGAATACATTCAGGGAATGTACGATGAGGAAGGGCTTATGAATCGCTTTGCAAAAGCATACGGTTATCAGAAACCCATCCGAGGTGATGCGAATGAAGCTGCTCAAGATCAAGGATAACTCACAGCAGAAAAAGGATGCCTTTACTCATATCAAAAATCTGACGAACAAAATCGCCGATAAAACATTGGAACAGCTTGAGCGTGAAGGCGTGTTCGTATTTCCCGAGACCGTAAAGGACGCGGCGGATATTACACAAGATCAGATGATCCTCCAGAGCATCAACGACACCTATCGCTCCAGTAATGTAATGGGCTTTCTTGGTTACGGCGATGAGCGGCTTATTATTGAGTCCCGCTTTTGCGGAGAGGGTGAAGATTACTTTTTCCAGTATCTTTTGGACAAAGTCCTGGACTTCCCGAACATTGTGGATTTGGAGTCCGACACTGATCAAGACAATCGGCTGTTTCATTTTCTGCTGTTCCTGTTTCCGTATTACCTCAAAACGGCCATACGGAAGGGCTTATTCAAAAAATATATCCGTCATAGCTACAATGATGGAAATGTAAAAGGTGCAATCGATGTCGCAAGGCACATAGAGAAGAACACTCCGTTCGTAGGAAACATTGCATATACGCAGCGGGAGTTTTCTTACGATAACAATCTGATGGAGTTAGTGCGGCATACCATAGAATTCATCAAAAGAAAGCCTTACGGAAATAACCTGCTTGTCAGAGTAAAGGACGAGGTAAAGCTCGTAATAGACGCGACGCCGGGATATGCGCCATATGACCGGCAGAAGATTATTGAGCATAATAAAAAGAATACCGTCCGTCATGCCTATTTTCGGGAATATTTTGCCTTACAGAGATTGTGTCTCTTGATCCTTCGGCATCAGAAGCATCAAATCGGCACAGGGTCAAGGCAGATATACGGCATTCTGTTCGATGGCGCATGGTTGTGGGAAGAATACATCAACTCGCTCATCGAGGATACGTTCTATCATCCAATGAACAAGAGCGGCACAGGCGCTCAGAGACTGTTCGACGGGAATACTGGGCTGATCTATCCTGATTTTATCAGCCGGAATAGCGAGGTGCGGATCATTGCGGATGCCAAGTACAAGCCTATCGACAACATCGGTAATCGGGACTATTTGCAGGTTCTTGCTTATATGTTCCGTTTTGATGCCAAGACTGGTTACTACCTCTATCCCGAGGCGGAAGGTACGGATGATTTGAAACTGTGGATGAACCGCGGCTCGACCTATGAGAAAAACGTGGCTCCGCGTGATGACATTAGCGTTACCAAGCACGGTTTGAAAATTCCCGTAGATGCCTCAAACTACGATGAATTTGTCATGAGAATGAAAATTTGCGAACAGGAATTTAAGAGTAGAATATGCTAAAATAACCCCATAGGAGGTGACGCCATGCTCGACTTCAGCCGCCTGGAGCAATACCGGGAAAACAACCGCATAGAGGCCAAGAAAGCGCTGGGCGGCCTGCCCAAGAGCATCTGGGAGACCTACTCCGCCTTTGCCAACACGCTGGGCGGTGTCATTCTGCTGGGCGTCATCGAAACGGCGGACAAGACCTTCGATTCCGTGAATCTGCCCGACCCTGACAGGCTGATCCGCGAGTTCTGGCGCATTATCAACGATCCCCTGAAGGTCAGTGTCAACATTCTGGCCGGGAAGGACGTGTATGTGGAGGAGGTGGATGGCGACCACATCATTGTGATAAGGGTTCCCCGCGCGGATCGCGCCGACAAGCCGGTGTACGTGGACAACGATCCCCGCAACACCTATCGGCGCAGCGGCGAGGGCGACTACCGCTGTACATACGAGGAGTATCAGGCCATGGTGCATGACGCGGCCATCCAGTCGCCGGATATGCGTCTGCTGTGCGGGATGGGGCTTGAAGCCCTTAACTTCGAGAGCATACGCAGCTTCCGGCAAAGGATGAAGCTGTACCGCCCCGGACATATGTGGGAGAGCTTGGATGACGAAGCATTTCTGCAAAAAATCGGAGTGGTCGTCGAGAGTAGAGGTTCACTGCACCCGACTTCTGCCGGACTGCTGATGTTCGGCAACCGGCAAGATATCCTCCATACATACCCTGACTACGCCATGACCTACCGTGAGCAACTCGATGCAGAAGGCCGCTGGACAGACACCGCTTGGAGCGGCAATGCCTACGAGTTCTACTACTGGGCCTACAACAAGCTGCAGCAGGACGTGAAAACACCCTTCAAGCTGGAGAATGGTCGTCGAGTGGATGACACGCCCGTCCGTCAAGTCCTACGCGAAGTGCTGGCCAACTGCCTTGTCAATGCGGATTATCATGGGTGCGGCGGCATCGTTGTCAGTAAGGGTCATCAGGAGATCACACTCTCCAACCCCGGCAGCTTTCGCGTGCCCCTCGATACCGCCAAAAGCGGTGGCGTGTCCGACCCGCGGAATGCCGCGATGGCGCGGATGTTTCGCCTCGTCGATGTGGGCGAGTACACCGGCGGCGGCATCCCCAACCTGTACCGCGTCTGGAAAGCCGAGGGCTGGCCGGAGCCAGTCTTCACAGAAAGCGTCTCCCCGGCCCGCGTCTCACTTACGCTGCATATGACGAGCCACAGCAGCAGCGGAAAAACTACAACAGGTGGAAAGCAAGTTCCGCTGGGCGCATTGTCTCAGCGTCAGCTGCTGATCGACCATCTCACAGACCACCCAACAAGCGACCTGTTTGCGCTCTCCAAGGCGCTGGGCGTCAGCCTGAGCCGCACGGAGTCCCTCTTGCAGCAGCTTGCCGATGAGGGCATCGTTGTGGTGGAGACCAATCAAGGAAATCGTCTGTATAAGTTGAAAGCATAAGGCGGCTCAAATTTTGCGCCGCAGTAATCAAAGATAAGAAAAATCCCTCTGAAATCAACGATTTCAGAGGGATTTTGGTCCGAGTGGGGCGACTCGAACGCCCGGTCTCTTGAACCCAAATCAAGCGCGATACCAGCTTCGCTACACCCGGATATTCAATTTCCGCCATTATACCACGGCGAGGGCAAAAATCAAAGATTTTTCTGTCTGTGGTCATTCATGTGGTCAAAGCCGCTTTTGTACTGCTTTCAGCAATCGGAGAAAATCCTGCAAACGCAGGTGTCGCAAGGCTTTGCGGCGTTTCACCTTGCCATGTCCCGGATAGCGCCACGGCACACCCAAACCACACATTCTATCAACTGAACCATACCTGAATGCCTGCTCATTTTACCAGACTTTTGAATTGGATGCAAGGGAAAATATGCAGCAAACGCGGAAAACAGTAATTATCAAACCTTCTGCGCACAGTTACAGTCCTCTGCAAATTTAGCCGCTAATAGGTTCAGATACGGTATTCACCGTCTAAGCAAAAAAATATGAACCTCTAACAGCAGCCGACAAAAGTTAAGATAATGTACAATAAGTTGCGCAAATTGAAAATCGCATAAAAGAAGACATAGC
>ERZ826242.2981-NODE-2981-length-13204-cov-34.884554_pt1 | contig 13204 bp, 10 predicted proteins | sample MGYA00519871_ERZ826242 | MGnify/ENA primary metagenome ERZ826242 (study PRJEB31778, sample SAMEA3449226) | human gut metagenome | biome: human gut; feature: human-associated habitat; material: faeces | place: United Kingdom | collected 2010/2012 ...
ATAATGTGTTTTTGAGGCACGGAAGGGCAGGAAGGGAGATCATCCCGTTGACTGAGAGCCGTCTTGACTGAAAATGGCGGGCATGATAAAATCCTGTCTTTGAGACAGTTTCAGAAAAGTAAAATCGCTGTAACACCAGTAAATATGCTGGTTACAGCGATTTTTTTGTATCGTTTCAGACTATAGTATTTTATTCTCTGCCTTTACTTTTTTTCTGAATTGTTTTCATTTGCCCTTTTGTAATAAATTTGAAGTCCGTGTTAAAACTGCATACTATATAATACGATGGAATAACCCCGAAAATTTGACAAAAAATGCAGGTAAATCAATACCTGCGACTACTTTTTCAAATATTCAACTGTCAAACTCCCGTGTCAAACTCCCGTTTACAACATCACCATTCTATCCGAAAAATCTCTAATATGCAAGCGAAAATTTTACAGTCACTTGTACATATTTTTAAAATATTATATAATTCTAGTTAAATGATGGCTGCAGAGGGCGCAGCACAGAGAAGGAGGACTTTGGGATGAAGAGAATAGGTATGCTGACCAGCGGCGGTGACTGTCAGGCACTGAATGCAGCGATGAGAGGCGTGGCAAAGGTGCTTTATAACAGCACGGAAGACGTTGAAATCTATGGATTTCAGGACGGTTATCAGGGACTGATCTACGGAAAGTTCCGGCTGATGACCTATGACGATTTTTCGGGTATTCTGACAAAGGGCGGCACAATCCTTGGCAGCAGCCGTACTCCTTACAAGCTGATCCGTGAGCCCGGCGCAGATGGTGTCGACAAAGTGGCGGCGATGAAACAGACCTATTATAAGCTGCAGCTGGACTGCCTGGTAATCCTCGGCGGCAACGGCACACATAAGACAGCGAACCTGCTGCGTCAGGAAGGCCTGAACATTGTAACGCTGCCCAAGACCATCGACAACGACCTCTGGGGAACGGATATGACCTTTGGCTTCCAGAGCGCGGTCAACATTGCAACAGACGCGCTGGATTGCATCCATACGACGGCGGCATCCCATGGACGCGTATTTATCGTAGAAGTTATGGGACACAAGGTTGGCTGGCTGACCTTAAATGCCGGTATCGCGGGCGGCGCGGACATCATTCTGGTCCCGGAAATTCCTTACGATATCGACAAGATTGTGGAAAAAATCAACGAACGGCATAACCGCGGCAGCAGATTTACAATTCTGGCAGTTGCAGAGGGCGCGATCTCCAAAGAGGACGCCAAGCTGTCGAAAAAAGAATATAAGAAAAAACTGGAAAACTACAAATATCCTTCGGTTTCCTACGAGATCGCAGAGCAGATTCAGGAAAAGAGCGGCATGGAGGTTCGAGTAACCGTGCCCGGACATACCCAGAGAGGCGGAAGCCCCTGTGCCTATGACCGCGTATTCGCCAGCCGGCTCGGATCAGAAGCAGGCAGGATGATTCTTGACGGGGAATACGGCTTTATGGTGGGCTACAAGCACCGCGAAATCGTCAAGGTTCCGCTGGAAGAGGTAGCAGGTAAGTTAAAAATGCTCGATCCCAACGCATCCATCGTCAGAGAGGCGAAGATGATGGGCATCAGCTTCGGAGATTAAAAGACAACGGACGGCGCCGCGTACATTGCGTGACGCCGTCTGCTTTGCGGAGAACATAAGGAGGTTCGTCCATGTCCTACACGGCGATGTATCGACGGTTCCGTCCGACTACCTTTGAAGAGGTCAAGGGACAGGATGCGATTGTCACAACACTGAAAAACCAGATCCGGTCGGATCGTATCGGTCATGCCTATTTATTCTGCGGTACAAGAGGTACCGGTAAAACGAGTATTGCGAAGCTTTTTGCAAAAAGTGTCAATTGCGAGCATCCCGTGGACGGAAGCCCCTGCGGAGAATGCGCATCCTGTAAGGCGATTGCAGAAGGCAGAAGCATGAATGTGATAGAAATAGACGCAGCGTCTAATAACGGCGTCGATAATATTCGTGAAATCGTGAATGAAGTGGCATATTCCCCGACGGAAGGAAAATACCGCGTTTATATCATCGACGAGGTTCATATGCTTTCTGCGGGAGCGTTCAACGCACTGTTAAAAACCTTGGAGGAGCCGCCGTCCTACGTCATCTTTATTCTGGCGACGACGGAAGCCAATAAAATTCCGGTTACGATTTTGTCCCGCTGTCAGCGTTATGATTTCAAGCGCCTGACGGTCGAACAGATCGAAGAGCGCATGAAGGAAGCCCTTGCCGCGGCGGGCGAAGAGCTGCCGATCGAGGAAAAGGCGTTAAAATACCTTGCAAAATCCGCAGACGGTGCGATGCGAGATGCCTGGAGCCTTCTGGATCAGTGCCTCGCGTTCCATTTCGGACACGAGCTGACCTACGATATGGTGCTGGACGTGCTGGGCGCGGTGGATACGTCAGTGTTCAGCAAACTGTTGCGCTGCGTGATTGCGCGGGATGTGGCGGGCTGTATCGGTGTGCTGGAAGAGATCGTGCTGCAGGGACGGGATATGAGCCAGTTTGTTTCCGATTTTACCTGGTATCTGCGCAATCTCCTGCTGGTGAAAACTTCCGGGGATTCTTGTGAAGAAGTGATTGACATATCCAGTGAGAATCTGGCAAGATTGAAAGAAGAAGCGCAGCAGATCGAGGTAGACGCGATCATGCGGGATATCCGGTGTTTTTCGGAGCTGTCCGGTAGGATTCGCTATGCGGGTCAGAAACGTGTCCTGATTGAAATGGCGCTGATTCGGCTGTGCAGGCCGGAGATGGAGACGAACGAAGATACACTTCTGGAACGGATTCGAAAGCTGGAACAGACGGTGGAACAGATCGAAAGCGGCTCGATTGCAGTCGCAGCGGTGCCGACAGGACAGCCCGCAGTGCAGGCAGCAGCGCCGGTCAGAAGGGCAGAGCTGCCCAAGGCAGTTCCCGAGGAAATCAAAGAAATCGTAGCCAAGTGGCCGCGGGTTGCAGGAAGTGCACAGCAACCGATGAAGTCGTATCTCAAAAATGCGCGCTTAAGCCTTGGCGGTGACAATCGGTTGCTGCTTGTGGTGGAAGACGGGCTGGCGTCCGATTATTTTACCAAAGAACCGGCAAATAAGGGCGCACTGGAACAACTGTTGGCGGAGCTGACGGGCAAGCAGATCGAGGTTGAAGTCCGCAGCGTGCGCAGCAAACAGGAAATGGAAAGTTCTTATGTAGACCTGACAAGGGTCATTCATATGGACATAGAAGAAGAGTAACAAACAGAAAGGATGCAATAAAATGGCAAAGAGAGGCGGTTTTCCGGGCGGCATGGGTATGCCCGGCAACATGAATAACCTGATGAAGCAGGCACAGCGCATGCAGCGTCAGATGGAAGAAGGACAGAAGGAACTCGAGGTGAAAGAGTTCTCTGCAAAATCCGGCGGCGGCGCGGTTGAGGCTGTCGTAAACGGCAAAAAGGAGCTGGTAAAGCTGACCATTTCCGAAGAAGCAGTAGATCCGGAAGATGTGGAAATGCTGCAGGATATGATCGTTGCGGCTGTGAATGAAGCGATGAAGCAGGCGGACGAAGCGAGCCAGGAGCTGATGGGTAAAATGACAGGCGGACTCGGCGGAGGCTTCCCGTTCTGATATGGATCTTTACAGCGGCTATATCAACAAACTCATTGACGAGCTTTCGGGGCTTCCCGGAATTGGCAGTAAATCTGCGCAGCGTCTGGCGTTTCACCTGATCGGGCTTCCGGAAGCAAAGGTGAACAGGATTGCAAATGCGATGATACAGGCTCGGCAGAATGTTCGCTATTGTAAGGAATGCTTTACCCTGACCGATAACGAGCTTTGCCCGATCTGTGCCAACGCAGAGCGGGACCATTCGACGATTATGGTTGTGGAGAACAGCCGGGATCTGGCTGCCTACGAAAAAACCGGAAAATACAAAGGAGTCTATCATGTGCTGCACGGGGCGATTTCCCCGATGCTGGGCGTGGGACCCCATGATATCAAATTAAAAGAGCTGATGGAGCGCCTGAGTAGAGAACCGGAGGTAAAAGAAGTCATTATCGCAACCAACTCCAGCCTTGAGGGTGAGACGACGGCGATGTACATCGGCAAGCTGATTAAACCCACCGGAATCCGCGTGACGAGAATCGCGAGCGGCGTACCGGTAGGCGGCGATCTGGAATACATTGATGAAGTAACACTGCTTCGTGCGCTGGAGGGGCGTACCGAGCTGTAACAGACAAAATTTTCAGACGAAAGGGATGGACGAACCTATGAAAAAAGAGTTATTCGGGGAAGTAAACGGCAGAGAGGTGTATTTGTATACACTGGAAAACAGTCATGGTATGAAGGTGTCGGTCAGCAGCTTCGGTGCGCTGATCATCCGCATCTGGGCGCCGGATCATAACGGTAATTTTGCAGATGTTGCACTCGGTTATGACAGACTGGAGCAATATCTGGAAAACGGTAAATTTTACGGTGCAGTCGTTGCGCCGAATGCGAACCGGATCGGCGGTGCAAAATTCACCCTCGAAGGAAAAACCTACGAGCTGTCTGTCAACGACAATGGCAATAACCTGCACAGTCACAGAGCTCTGGGTGGGCATAAGCGGATCTGGGATGCCGAAGAAAAAGAAAACGGCATTTTATTCACGATGTCTATGAAAGATGGGGAACTTGGCTTTAGCGGAAACAGGGACTTTTCGGTTCTGTATGAGCTGACGGAGGAGAACGGACTGCGCATTACCTATGATGTGGTAAGCGATGCAGATACGATTCTTAACCTGACAAACCATTGTTATTTCAATCTGGATGGACACGGTGCCGGACAGATTACCGACCATGAGCTGCAGTTGTTTTCTCATGCGTATACTCCGGCCGATGCAAAAGCGATTCCGAATGGAGATATTTTACGCGTAGAAGGTACACCGATGGACTTCACAGAGCCGCATCTGATCGGCGAACGGATCGATGCAGACTTTGACCAGCTTAAAATGGCAGGCGGATATGACCATAACTGGGTTCTGGACAATTACACCGGGCAGGTTCGTAAAATTGCAGTTGTCAAGAGCTCTGATAAATCCCGCATAATGGAGGTTTATACAGATCTTCCGGGCGTTCAGTTCTATTCGGGCAACTCCAGGGATCTTGAAGCCGCAAAGGATGGGAAAACCTACGGCTACAGAGCTGGTCTGGCACTGGAAACCCAGTTCTATCCGGATACACCGAATAAACCACAGTTTCCTTCTTCGGTATTCGGACCTGACAGACCGTATCACACCGTAACAGAATATCGGTTTGTATAACATTGTCCACGCAGGACATAGAAAAACCGGCAGCAGCGAAGCGATCAAAGCTTTGCTGTCTGCCGGTTTTTATTCATGACAATAGAATGTTGCCGTCTTTGCTTCCCTTATCTTTTGCAGGTCAGAGTCTCGTCCCCGCCAACGCCTTTACAAAGCTTTTCTCCTCGGATCCATGCTTCATCCATGCACAGATATTTAATACGCTTGCGATAGCCCCACGCATAAGCGACATGAATCCTGCCGTCTTTTCCCTGAATCAGGCAGGGATATTCGTAACGGCGGTTGTTGACGTCGTTCCACGGACCGATAAAGCCCTCGCCGTGTTCGATGATACGCCGCCAGGGCCAGGTTTTTCCTCCGTCCTCGGAAATGGCGAGTACGACAGGACAGCGCTGGTCGGGCCAGACGGTGCGCTCGGGCTCGTCATTGAAGGCGACGTCATTGTATACAACGCAGACTGCGCCGCTTTGAAGACGGATTGCGGTAATGCTTGCGTTGTTGTTGCGCAGCACAGTAGGCTCCGGCACGCTCCAGGTCTCGCCGTTATCATGGGATTCCGAACGGTAAATATGGTCAGCAGAGCGGCTGCGCAGCAGGCAGATCAGATTTCCGGGAGAAAGCTCCACGATATTGCCGTGTACGCGCCCGCGGCTGCCGGGCATCATGACGCTGCGCCAGGTTTTACCCTGGTCGTCTGAAAGCTGCAGGACGGTGTAATCGTCTCCCATGCAGGAATCGTTGATCGCACATCGGAAATTGTTGAAAATAAAACGTCCGTTGGACAGAATCTGAATCTTTTGCCGGCAGAACGAGCCGGGGGCGGAAAACATTGTCTCGGTCGCCTCCCAGGTGTGCCCGTTATCGCGGGAAATTTTCCGGCGGATTTCAGCAGTTCCCTGTAAATTGTCAGAGGTTGGATTGTTGGGATCGCGGGAAACCTGTGCGGTATACATCAGCCAGATTTCTCCGTTTGGATGCAGGAAGAGGGAAGGATTCTGCTCGCTGCGGGTCGGATCATCGGAAACAATTACCGGTGTTTCCCACTGGGAACTGTCCTCTGACAGACGCGACACAGCAATGCTGACGTCCGCGTTTCCTTCACAGGAGCCTGCAAACCAGCAGCAAAGCAGATTGCCATTTTCAAGCTCTAAAAGATCGGGCGCGTGACAGCTGTTCCACGGATTCGGAATCAGGGATTCCACGAAATTCAAAGCGGTATCGCGGTAAAGCCTGCCGTCGTCTCTGACAGACGGCAGGTCAATAATCGTATGTGACATAAGGCCCCTTTCTTTTAACATTGCGCAGGACGATGCTCACTCAATGTGAAACGCATGCGCGAAAGATCCTTTTGTGAATCTTTTTGCGCATGCGCATAACAGGTATATACAAATTTACGCGTGCATTGTCGCAGCTGTGTACAGTGTAGGCGTCTCGGCACAGTTTTCTACGCGGATCGTTTTTGCCTCTCCGGGATAGAGCTTGAAGTAGTTATCACTGTAATGTACTCTGTCGTCGCTTGTCATCAGATAAGCGAACGGTGTAAATACGTTTGCACGGACGGTTACGAGCAGATCGCTGCCGTCTTTCTCAACGGATTCGATCATCGCATCGCTTTCCGGAATGGTGTATTCGCGGTAATAAGCGCGCAGGCTGTCAGCTGTTTCAAAGCCGTCTGCACTTACAACGAAATATCCGTCTGCGGCAGGCTCTTCAGCGTCTACATGGAATTGCTGCCAGGAATGCGGAGCGACGGTCAGATCCTTTGTCAGGAGAACACTATTGTGTGCGCCATCAAAGGTCTGTGTGCCGACGCAGATAGTTGTCCGGATTTCATCAGGGGTTTCGTTGATGACGGTTACAACCGCGCCGCCGTCTGCCTTCCGGATAATCAGTTTTTTCGTATCAAAAGCGCGTTTTAAGAAGTAGAACGAAACCTTTCTGGTCAGATAGTAATCGATAATGGTCCAACCGGTTTCCGGCCAGCAGTCGTTGTACATCCAGATCAGATCGCCGGCACCATAGGATTTCTGGCGGAGCGCCTCTGCCATTTCGGCATATAAAAGTCCCTGCATGATACCGCTGTAAAGCAGATAGCTGCGTTCGTCCAGCGTGGAAAATTCAGTCAGATGGCGGTTGATAACGCCGTCGATGGCCCCACGCTTGCGTTCGAACTCGCCGTGATGCTTCCAGGACGGATTGTTGAAGGACATCTCTTCCCCGTCCAAATACCGGCGGACGGTGCTTTCCATCTGCGCGCCGAAAAATCCGTATTCACTGGAAAAACGTGCCGGGAACCGGTCGAAAGCTTCCAGTTCGTAAGAGAATTTGAATCTCGTCTTGGAATCGCGTCCAAAATATGTCCATGCATGGACGTCTCCTTCTTCAGTAGTATTGGAACGTTCTCCAAAGTACGGGGTGGAGGGCATGTAGGGAATCAGCGGGCTATTGTGCTGGACCGCGCGGGGCTGGATGTAGTTGAAAATCTGATCGCCCCAGTAGCGTTCGGGCTGCAGCATTCCCGGGAACCAGTCGGTGTAGGACTCGGCGATTTCGTTGTTTCCGGTCCAGACTGCCATACAGGGATAATGTGCCAGACGCTTGGTCTGATATTCTGCCTCGCGTTCTGCTTCGTAAAGGAACGAGTCCTTCTGGTCGGGATAAAAAGCACATGCATACATAAAATCGTGCATCAGTAAAATACCGTATTCGGAGCAGTAATCGTAGAAGCAATCCGGTTCATAAGTCCCGCCGCCCCACATACGGAACATGGTAAAGTGTGCTGCTGCCCCTTCGCTGACCAGCTTTTTATAGTTTTCATCAGGTGTCCGCAGATAAATAGAATCGGTAGGAACCCAGTTGCCGCCTTTGCAGAAAATGCGGGTGCCGTTGATCTTGAAGAAGAAGTTGCGGCTTTCATCCGGCAGCTTGGAAAAGTCGATGGAAAGCGTGCGGATACCGATTTTCTTCGGTTTTGCCTCATGGGTGATGCCGCGTGCCGTGCAGCGTGCGGTAAAGGTATAAAGGTTCTGAGCACCGTAACCGTTCGGCCACCAGAGCTTTGCATCCTTTAATACAACGCGTTCCTGTGCAAAATTGATGCCGCCGACAAGCATCAGAGTCTGATGACCGGTATACGCGGTCTTGCCGTCGATGGACAGCTCATATTCCAGCTCTGTTTCAGCGCTCTGCACCATGTTGGATTTTTCGATTTCAAAATGAAATTCGATTTCTGCATCATTTCCGGAAAGGCTGAGCGTATCGACGCGGGAAGCGATTACCTGTGCACCGCTGAACGCTTCGATTTCGATCGAACGTCCGATACCGCAGGTAGGAACGGGCTGACACCAGTCCCAGCCATAGGTAAACTGTGGCTTACGCGTGTATACTCGCTGGTCGCAGATCGCATTGTCACTTGCACAGTAATAGGAAACGGTGTCATGTGGATAATTTAATTCCATGCCGGAGGTCAGACGGATCACGATCTGGTTGGTACCGACATGCAAAAAGCGTTTGATATCTGCAGAAAAAGCACAGAAGGTATTTTCCTGATGTCCGGCGGGAATGCCGTTAACTAAAATATCGGCATTAAAATCGAGCATTTCAATGTTCAGGCGGACAATATCTTCGTTGAGCATTTCTTCGGTGATATCAAATTCTTTGACAAGCCACCAGGAAAGCTCTTTAATCCAGATGCTTTTTTTTGTGTTGTCCTTTAAAAAAGGCTCCTCGATAACTCCGTTATCGATCAGGGCGGTTGTAACGTCGCCGGGTACAGTCATAGGAATATATCCCGTTTTGGAAGGATAGGGGTGCATGGCGAGGGCGGTATTTACTGTAAATTTCGGATCGGGTTCTTTCAGATACATTTCCCGCTCCTCATCGGTCATATTTTCTTCGGTTAGATAACCGGGAATTGTTGGCTTGGGAGGCATGGCGTTGAGGTGGGCGAGCACCTCTGCACAGCGATCTGCTGTTACGTCCATAAATTCGCCGCGAAGTTTCCATTCGCCTGCAAGAGAAAGTTTGCTCATTTTCAGTACCACTCCTTTAGTGTATTCTGCAGAAATTTTGGTATCTACTAAAAAATAGTTTAGAAGAGTCCGGAAGGAAATACAATGTATTTTATTGTGCTTTTTATATCGAACAGAAGTGTTTGACAGAATAAATATGTGCAAAAGTTCCAGAACGAGACTCTGCTCCAAACCGCCAAAAAAGAGCGCATAAACAGACAAAATCTGCGGCAACGGTCTGCTAAGATTAGGGAAAACGGGGTGCCCGGATGGAAAGGAGCAGAGGTAAAATGTTGAAAATACCCAAAAATGTGATGCAGATCGGGACAGGCAGTCCGAATGTAAAATTGTACATGGAGGATTATGTCCATACGTTTCTGGAACGATGCCAGGGAAAAGAGACGTGTCTGGCATTCGGGCAGCAGGAGGAAAAGGACGGCATCCGCTATTATTTAATTTACGGGGTGGAAAAAGAAACGGACTTCAGGCGCGGAAATTTTCCGTATTTTCAGAAGCTGGAGCGGATTGGAAAAATTGAAAAAAAGGAAGCCTCCGTCCGGTTCTGGACCGTGCGGGGAGAAGAAATCCAGATCGGAGGCTATTTTATTTTTTATGAACAAAACGAAGAAATGCAGGCATATATGATCGCTGAACGGGAGCAGAGCCGCCCTGCAGATGTGGAGGAGGAACGGGTGATGGAAGCGATCAATGCCCGCCGGGAAAAAAGAAAAGCGGAAGCTGCAGCGGACGCAGCGCGTGGTACAACCGCCTCCGGGGCGTCTACACCGAATACAGCGCGGAGTGCAACTGCCTCCAGGGCGTCTGCGCCGAATACAGCGTCTGGCAGGAAAACGGTGCTGTCAAGGCTGGGTGCGCTTAAGGCTGCAGCGCCTACGCTGAACGCAGCGTCGAGGAAAACTGCTTTTGGGACAGCTTATCAGGCCCGTTCGGGCAGTACCGGCGCCCTCTTCCCGAAGCTTTGCCGGATTGGCTGCCTGGTGCTTTTGTTGGTTCTGGTCGGAACGGCGCTGACGTCCGTCAATCAGTACTCGGATATGAAAGCGGTTTCCGCCCTGTTGGCAGGAGCTGTCCGGAATACAAAAAATGAGACGGAAAATATATCTCCCGGACTGATTGTAGAAGAGACTGTTGGCTGGAATTCATCGGACGAAATGGCGCAGTCTGCCGCCTTGGACGAAGCTACACAGGCGGACGATGCAACCGGTGCGGCCAATACGGCGATGGATGGCGAAGCGACAGACAATAGGACGACGGACAGCGTAATGCCAGACAGCGTAATGCCAGACAGTGTAATGCCAGACAGCGTAATGCCAGACAGCGTAATGTCGGACAGCGTAACAGCGGATAGCGTAATGGCAGATGGCCAGAATGCGGTCACGACCGACGCAGACGCTGAATCCTCGACAGCCCGGCAGTCCGCATCAGCCTCCGATTCCTTTCCTCAGGTTCAGGAAGCCCTGGCGCACCCGGAAAGCTATCAGGTACAGAAAGGGGATAGCCTCATCGCTATTTCCAGGAGATTTTACGGAACAGATGAAAAGGTGATAGAAATCTGCCGCCTGAATAATATAAAAGACCCGAATCAAATCCAGCCCGGACAGAATATTTTACTACCTTCAAAATAATGAATGTGTTATGATGGAATGAGCGCACAAGAAAAACAAGCGACGCCGAAGGCGACATTTGTTTTTCTTGCGCCATTAGAGAACGAGCAGCCTGCATAGCAGGCGGTAAAGCGCGTCAGCGCGGGCTCGTGATGGAATGAGCGCAAACGAGTTAACATGCTCGCAAAGATGCTGCAAAAGAAATGGGGACTTATCTCATATGGTAGATATCAGGGAATACCTGCGAAAAAAAGAAAAAAACGAGAAAAAAGACAGCAAGAATTTTAAACGGGAAATCCGGGCGCATCGTCTGAAAGTGATCCTTCGTTCCTGCTGCATAATCGGCGTGATCGCAGCGCTGACGGTGACGGCGGTAACACTGCTTAAAAATCAAACCTACTCCGGCTACACGGTCGTGTCCGCAATCGACAGGAACCAGGTGTCCGGTTCTACTCTGCTGAGCTACCAGAATGGCTTTCTGACCTACAGTAAGGATGGTATCAGCTATACGGATTACAAGGGCAACGCCATGTGGAACCAGACTTACGACATGCAGTCGCCGTGCGTCTCTGTGCGGTCGGGCTGGGTCGCAGTTGGGGATTATAACGGCAACCTGATTTATGATATCAGTCAGGACGGGACATCCAAACAGATTGATACGAATCTTCCGGTGAAATCGCTGTCCGTGGCAGCGAATGGCGTTGTGGCGGCGATTCTGGAGGATGGGGATGTGACCTGGATCAACGTCTATAATCCTACTGGGGAAAAAGCAGTCGGAATCAAAACGACGATGCAGAAATCGGGTTATCCGGTTTCCGTGTCATTGTCGGACAATGGAAAACTGATGATGGTGGCATATCTGAAAGCAGAAAGCGGCAGTATGAAATCGATCGTCAGCTTTTACAATTTTGACGAAGTCGGACAAAACTACACCGACACGATGGTAAGCTCCTACGAATATTCGGATACGGTAATCCCGCTGGCAGAGTTTGCGGGGACGCATACGGCGTATTCTGTGGGAAATAATCAGTTCATGTTATATGAAGGAAATGAAATTCCAAAAAATATCTTCCAGAATTTCATGCAGGAAGAGGTGCAGGACGTCCGCAGCAGCGGCAATTATGTGGCGTTTATTTTTAATGGTACGAATGGAAACGGAAAATATCGGATTGACATTTACAATATGAACGGGACGCAGGTGCTGTCGTTGCCGTTTGCAATCGAATACCGGGATGTTCTGATTTCGGATCAGGAACTGATTATATATAATGAAGGAGAGTGCCTGATTTATAACCTGAACGGAAAAGAAAAATACAGCGGACCGATACCGGAACAGACGCAGCTTTTAAAAACGCTGGGCGGAAACCGGTTTCTTGCGGTTACTGCAAACAGCATAGATATGATAGAAATGAAATAAGCGGGAGAAAAAATGAACGTACTGCTGGTTTGTGTGATCTTATTTGCCCTCTGGCGGGGATATGCCGGAATGAAAAAAGGATTGGTGGATGAAATCAGGATGCTGCTGTCTCTGGTCATTTCTCTGTTCGTCCTTTCGCTGGCTATCCTTTTATATAGCAGTGTGAAAGAAAAAAACAATACCAATATTATACTGTCGATTCTGATGCTGCTGATTACCGGGCTCGCAGCCAGACTGGTGAACCTGATTTTCAAGTCCCTTTCGGCAATTGCGCACCTGCCGATTCTGAAACTGCTTAACAGTGTACTGGGAATCGTGGTCGGCATGACAGAGAGCATCGTAGTTTTATGGATTATATATATTGTAATCGCCAGCTTCGATACAGGAAGAGTCGGCAGCCAGATCGCGGCGTGGACCGTTGAAAATGAATGGCTGACGAAGCTTTATCAGATGAACCGGTTCGCCTACTGGCTGGCGGGATTATCCTGATGTTACGGGATTGTAAAAAAGTAAGAAAAAAGCAAAAACTGGTTGACAACTAAAAAAGGATAATGCTATACTGAAGTTCCACCGCAGGAAATGCGATGGAACTTCTTCTTTAAAAAAGAAGAAAAAGTGCTTGACATCGACGAATAGTCTTGGTAAAATTTATGACTGTTGCGGCAATCGAAAGCAACACGGATTTCTGAAAAGAAATTCAAAAAATAAAAAATGCTTGACACGAGCTGAAAGTTCTGATAAACTGATGAACTGTTGCTGCGAGTGATAAGCAACCGGGTTTTGAAAGAAACCTGAAAACAAAATGAAAAAAGTTCTTGACAAACAGAACTGCTTATGATAAACTCAATAAGCTG
>ERZ826242.3008-NODE-3008-length-13112-cov-2.109903_pt1 | contig 13112 bp, 14 predicted proteins | sample MGYA00519871_ERZ826242 | MGnify/ENA primary metagenome ERZ826242 (study PRJEB31778, sample SAMEA3449226) | human gut metagenome | biome: human gut; feature: human-associated habitat; material: faeces | place: United Kingdom | collected 2010/2012 ...
GTGGTGTAGTGATTAAAATGGGGGAGAATTTTGCTGATTCTCAATGGCGGGGATTAACGGTTAAGGCTTCGGCAGGAATGCTGCTGGCCTCTTTAGCTTTGGAAGCCGCAGAAAGAGGAGCCGCTGGTATTGAGTTCGCTCGTGGTATTCCTGGCTCCGTAGGTGGAGCAGTGCGGATGAATGCTGGTGCTTATGGTAGTAATATTGGCAATTATGTCATCAAAGTAGAGGGCGTTGACTATGATGGCCACCGCCTTTCCCTCTCTGGTTCAGAACTCAATTTTTCTTATCGTGACAGTAGTCTTTTTGGTCTTGATGCCGTGGTAACCTATATTTATTTGCAATTGTTAGAAGGTAAGCGGGAAGAGATCATGGAGAAGATGAAGGAATATCAGCAAAAACGCTTTCTTGCTCAACCACTTGAATATCCTAGCTGTGGCAGTGTGTTTCGTAATCCGGCTAATGACCATGCTGGTCGTTTAGTAGAGATGGCTGGGCTGCGGGGCTTGAGAATAGGTAATGCACAGGTATCTCCTAAACACGGCAATTTTATTATTAATTTGGGCGGAGCTACAGCTCAAGATGTTCGCGAGCTTATCAGTGAAGTTCAACAACAGGTTTATGAATATTCTGGAGTGCGTTTAGAGCCAGAAGTGAAAATGGTTGGTGATTTCGACTAAGTGAGAGTATGGCCTCGCTTAGTCGATTTATCCATTAAGGCGTACCTTGACAAAGCTAGCACTTAAAAATATAATAAAAAAGTATTTAAATGATTTCTTTAGTATAATAATAACTTTAATGTTATTATTTTTTTATGCGGAATAATATTATGTAGGTGCAACTGATGAACACTAATAAAAACAATAATACGGGTAATGGTAACTTTGTTTCCAAACAAGCGATTAAAAGGATTCCTTTTTATTTGAACTATCTTAAAGCCGCAGTGATTGATGGCAAGCAGAGTATTTCCGCGCCAGTGATAGCTAAGGCTTTAAACCTTAATGAAGTTTTGGTAAGAAAAGATCTGGCCGCTATCAGCAGGCATGGGGGAAAACCTAAAATCGGTTATGATATTAGCGATCTCATTTTAGATATCGAGGATTTTCTTGGCTACGAGAATGTTGATGAGGCCGTTCTGGTTGGCGCCGGCCATTTAGGCAAAGCCTTGCTATCTTATCGCAGATTTGAAGAATATGGGCTGGAAATCGTGGCTGCTTTCGATAGCGATCCGGCCATCATAGGCAGTGAAATCCACGGGAAAAAGGTTTTTTCCGCAGAACGGATAACTGATCTGACCAGCCGCTTGAGTGTGCGTATCGGCATTATTACTGTGCCGGCAGAAGAGGCTCAGTCGGTATGCGACAAACTAGTGGAAGCAGGGGTGCTGGCTATCTGGAATTTTGCTCCTGTGCATCTCATTGTACCAGCGAATATTATGGTGCAAAATGAAGATATGGCCGAATCATTGGCTATTTTATCGCGGTATCTTTCAGAAAAAGTCAATGGTTAATGGCTTTGAATGTGTTAGAGTAGTTCTAAGAATATCAGTAGTTAACTACTGATATTCTTTTTTTATCCATTTGCTCTTTGAGAAGAACTATGTCATAATATTAATAAAGATTTATTAGTTATATCGCCCCATGCTTTTGGTATACTTAGTATATTTTATATAAGACTACGAAGAGTATAAGCCTTGTTGTCATGGCTTTCTGAATTATTTATTATTGTCAAACTATTAAGATTTGGCTATAATAGAAGAACCAGGGGCCCAATAAGCCTAATTGAAAGGTACGGGAGGAAGCAGTATGCGGATTAGAGATGTGCGCGATATTCTAGAGGCCGAAGTGCTTTGTGGTGAAGAATTTCTCGACCATGAAGTAACATCTGCCTGCGGTGCCGACCTGATGAGTGATGTGCTCGCTTTTGTGAAGGATCAAGGCATTTTGCTGACAGGATTATTAAACCTGCAGGTAGTACGTACTGCCGAGATGATGGATATGAGCTGTATCGTGATTGTCCGGGGTAAAGTTCCTGATGAGAAACTGGTCGATTTCGCTGATTCCCGCAGCATCGTTATGCTGAGGACGCCATATACCATGTATACTGCCTGTGGCAGGCTTTATAACAATGGATTAGTGGGGGTGGAGTAATTACATATGGATAAGATACACCTCCAGTATAATGTCGATGGTGAGGACTTCACCCTAGCTGGTGAGGCTTCCAGTGATGTCCGTCGGGTTTTGAGGAAGTTGGGTTTTGATGGCGATACTATTCGCCGTGCCGCCATATGCATGTATGAAGGCGAGATCAATATGGTTATCCATGCTTCAGGCGGGGTCATAGATGTTTATATCGACCCGGATTCTATTGAAATTATTATGGCTGATACTGGTCCTGGTATCGCAGATATCGAGAAAGCCTGGCAAGAGGGATATACTACAGCATCGCAAACTGTGCGTGACCTTGGGTTTGGCGCTGGTATGGGCCTGCCTAATATGAAACGTTATTCCGATTTCATTGATATTGAAACTGAGCTGGGAAAAGGAACCACCGTTAAAATGATAATTAAAACACGCTCATGATTATAGTGTGCTCGATAGGGGAGGCGAAGAGCCTGTGCTCCATTCTGTTACTTTAGATAAAGAAAAATGTAAGGGTTGTACTACCTGCATTAAGCAGTGTCCTACGGAAGCGATTCGTGTCCGCCGAGGAAAGGCGCATATTCTGACCGAACGATGCATCGATTGCGGCCAATGCATCCGTGTTTGCCCGCATCATGCTAAAAAGGCTGTTTGTGATCCGCTTTCGGATCTGGATAAATTCCAATATAAGGTAGCGCTGCCCGCACCGTCATTATATGGACAATTCCATAATTTGGATGATATCAATATCGTACTTACTGCTTTGCTATCTTTGGGCTTTGATGATGTCTATGAGGTTTCCCGCGGGGCAGAAATGATTTCGGATTTGACCAGGCGTGAATTGGCCCAAAAAGGTTTTCCAAAACCGATCATTTCCTCTGCTTGTCCGGCAGCTACCCGGTTGATCTGTATGCGTTTCCCTAAACTGGTAAAAAATATTGCCTTGCACATAGCGCCTGTGGAGATTGCTGCTATTCATGCTCGGGAGGAAGCAGTACAAAAAAGCGGACTGAAGCCGGAGCAAATCGGTATTTTCTTTATCACACCTTGCCCTGCTAAAGTGACCGCAGCCCATAATCCGCTTCTTTTACAGGATCCCGTTATTGATGGTGCTATTTCTATTGCTGAAATATATAAGCGGTTATTACCAGCTATGAAGCAGGTAAAAGAACCTTTGCAGCTGGCTCATTCCGGAATTATTGGTATTGGTTGGGCCCGCTCTGGTGGTGAAGCTTCGGCTATTTTGAATGATAAACAGTTGGCCGTAGATGGCATCCAGAATATCATTGATATTTTGGAAGCTGTAGAGAATGGCTTTTTGCCGGATGTTGAGTTTTTAGAACTTAATGCTTGTAACCAGGGATGTGTAGGTGGTTGCCTGACTATAGAAAATCCTTATGCAGCTAAAGCACGCTTAAAGAGGCTAATGAAATTTTTGCCTATTTCACGTAATAAGCTCCTGGATGAGGACGTAGAGAGGGTAAAGGCTTCGCCGGATAGTCTGCTCAAATATGCTCCGGATCGTGCTTTGGATGAAGATCGAGCTGCAGCAATGGCTAAATTTATGAAGATCGACAGCTTAACAGAAGAGCTGCCAGGATTGGATTGCGGTTCTTGCGGCGCTCCTTCCTGTCATGCCTTGGCTGAAGATATTGTTCTTGGTATGGCTTCAGAAGAGGATTGCATTTTCCATATGCGGGATCGTATGAGATATATGGCTGGTAATGGCGATGCTGATGAGTATTTGCCGCCGCCATTCCGTGCTTATACCGGCGATGGTGCAGAAGATGAGCTGAGCGAGGAGACAAATGATGGCAACAATTAAAAACCTGCAACAGCAATTAGAATTGATAAATCATAATCCTGATGCCGACTGTGACAGAGAACTCAGCGGTTGTTATATTGGCGATTTGTTGAGTTGGGTGATGGCTCATGCCTTTTCTGGTTGCGTGTGGATAACAATTATGTCCAATATTAATGTCGCTGCCGTAGCATCGCTGACTGATGCTGCTTGTGTGATCATGGCGGAAGGCGTTCAGCCGGATCAAGATCTTCTCGATAGAGTCAAACGTGATGATATCGCTCTTTTTACCAGCCCTTTATCAGTATATGAGATTGCGATTAAAGTACATGATGTTTTGAATGCGTAGTTAGTTGTTTTAGCGAGGGTATATGGGGTATTACTTCGACTTTCATTTGCATTCTTGTTTGTCCCCTTGTGGCGATAATGACATGACTCCATACAATATGGCTAATATGGCTGCCTTGGCTGGCTATCAGATCATTGCCCTTTCTGACCATAATACAACCAAGAATTGTCCTGCGATCATCAAGGCTGCCGAAGCGGCGGGGATAGTTGCCATTCCGGCTATGGAGTTAACTACCATGGAAGAGGTCCATGTGCTTTGCCTGTTGCCTGATCTAACTGCAGCGCGGGAACTGGATGCTATTGTATATGAACATTTACCAGATATAAGCAATGACCCAGAAATTTTTGGTCATCAATGGGTTATGGATGATGCAGATAACATTTTAGCGGAAGAAGCGAAACTGCTCACTTCCGCTACTTCTATTGGTCTTTATGATGTAGCTGCACTTTTACGCTCTTTAGGTGGCATCGCTATTCCAGCGCATATTGATCGGCCGAGTTTTTCGTTGATTGCTAACTTGGGTTTTTATGATGAGGCAATGGGGTTCGAAGCGGTTGAGATTACCCGGCAATGCGACAAAAAAATATTTATGTCAGAACATCCTGAGCTAAAGCAAATGCCGTATATTATTGATTCCGATGCACATGATTTAATTGCTATTCCGGATGCTCGGTATTCTTTGGCGCTTTCTGACCTGACCGCTGAGGCAGTTATCAACGCTGTGGCCAAGGGGGAGCTGTTAGGCCGGTTATGATTATTCTTATTAAAATAGCAGCTCACACACTTTTATAGTGAGCTGAATCGATAGAAAAATATTTACAGTTTTGTTGTAATATAATGGTAAAGGAATATCGGTAAAAAAATATTTAAAAATTAAGAAAAAGTATAGAATTAACAAGAATAGTGTGTTATACTTGATAAAGACTGGGGCGAATAAACTGTAATGTTTGCCTCAGCATAATTGTCTCGGAATTAAGGAGGTATTTCAGGCATGCCGAACACAAAGACAGTAGTGCCTTTTAGAGGGACAAAGGAACAAGAGGCAAAGCTGCATGAAGTAATAGCAAAGCACAAAAACCAACCAGGCGCAACAATGCCTGTGCTGCAAGAAGTGCAGGCTATTTATGGTTATCTGCCTGAGGAAGTTCAGATCATGGTGGCTGAAGGATTGGGCATTCCGTTGACTGAAGTCTACGGCATTGCTTCTTTCTATTCTCAGTTTGCCCTGAACCCCAAAGGCGAATATCAAGTGTCTGTCTGTATGGGCACCGCTTGCTATGTTAAAGGCGCTGGTGCTGTTTTGGACCGCGTCTGTGAGGTTTTGGATTGCCAGCCTGGTTCGATAACTAAGGATGGTAGATTCTCTCTGGAAGCCACTCGCTGCATCGGCGCTTGTGGTCTGGCTCCGGTAATGACGATCAATGATGATGTTTATGGCCGTCTTAAACCGGAAGATGTAGATGATATCCTCAAAAAATATATGTAAGCTTATTTGTTAATTAATTACACCCTATGTGGAGATAATACATGAAAGAACTCTCGCTGCACCTGTTGGATATAGTGCAGAACTCAATAACAGCTGGAGCTACGCGTATCGAGATTGGAATTACTAATTCTGTAAGTCAGGATTTAGTGGAAATTTCGGTCAAAGATAATGGCTGTGGGATGTCCGAAGAGTTTGTGAGACGGGTGACGGATCCTTTTACCACTACTAGAACTACCAGAAAGGTTGGTCTGGGAATACCGCTTTTCAAGCTGGCTGCTGAAACTGCGGGTGGTGAATTTAAAATTGCCAGCGAGGTAGGGAAGGGAACCCTGGTTTATGCCTCATTCCAGCGTTCCAATATTGACCGGCCTCCGCTAGGTGATTTGAAAGGAACTTTGATCACACTTATCCAGGGAGCTCCCAAGATTAATATTGTCTACACCTATGTTACGGATCGGGGACAGTTTATATTAGATACTGAAGAGATCCGTGAAATTATGGATGGGGTTGCTATAAACGAGCCGGAAGTCCTCAATTGGATCGGTGAGTTTATCAGAGAAAATGAAGCGGAACTAGCCGCTAAATAACAAAGAAATTTAGAGAAGTATTTTTGGAGGTGCGATAATGAAATCAATCGCTGAGCTGAAAGAAATCCGCGAACAAATGCAAAGCCGCATAAATATGCGCAAAGAAGAGGATGAAGGTATCCGTGTAGTAGTCGGCATGGCTACTTGTGGCATTGCGGCTGGTGCGCGCCCCGTGCTTGCTACTTTTGTTGATGAAATTGGTCGTCGTAATTTACAAGATGTTACTGTTTCTCAGACCGGTTGTATTGGCGTTTGTCGTCTTGAGCCTATCGTAGAAATCTACGAGCCTGGCAAAGAAAAAGTAACCTATGTGAAAATGGACCCTGAAAAGGCCGCCCGTGTTGTAAGCGAGCATTTGGTCAATCACCGGGTAGTCGAAGAATATACCATAGGCGCTGCTGAATAAAGAATAAAACCTCGGTGCTGGCGGGTGTAGCCAGCTTAACAGATTTCTTAGGACTATTTAGGGAGGAATAAGAGCATGAATTTTGCACGGTCGCATATCCTAGTCTGCGGTGGCACGGGTTGTACTTCATCGCAGAGCCCCAAGATTATGGAGGAGTTTGAGGTTCAGCTTGCTAAACGTGGCCTCAGCGATGAAGCTAAGGTGATCCTCACTGGCTGCTTCGGCCTCTGTGCACTCGGGCCAATCGTCGTTGTTTATCCTGAGGGAGCCTTTTATTCTAATGTAAAAGTTTCCGATGTTGCTGAGATCGTAGAGGAACATATCCTCAAGGGCCGTATTGTTGAACGATTGTTGTATCATGAAAAGAAGAGCAATGAAATTGTTCATTCCCTGAATGATACTGAATTCTATAAAAAACAAAAAAGAATTGCGCTGCGTAACTGCGGTGTGATTAATCCGGAAAATATCGATGAATATATCGCTTTTGATGGTTATCAGGCTTTGGCTACTTGCCTGACCGAGCGTACTCCTCAGGAGGTCATCGATATTATTTCTGCTTCTGGACTGCGCGGCCGTGGCGGCGCTGGTTTCCCTACCGGTACTAAATGGAGCTTCGCTGCTCGTGAAAAGGGTCCGGTTAAATATGTCTGCTGCAATGCCGATGAGGGCGATCCTGGCGCATTCATGGACCGTTCCGTTTTGGAAGGTGACCCGCATAGTGTTATTGAGGCTATGGCTATAGCCGGATATGCTATTGGTGCTTCCCAGGGTTATATTTATGTTCGTGCCGAATATCCTATCGCAGTTAAGAGATTGCAGATAGCTATTGACCAGGCTAAGGAATATGGTTTCCTCGGCGAACATATTTTTGACACTGATTTTTCCTTTGATCTGGAAATCCGTTTGGGCGCTGGTGCTTTCGTTTGTGGTGAAGAAACCGCGCTGATGACTTCTATTGAAGGACATCGCGGTGAGCCTCGCCCTCGTCCTCCGTATCCGGCCGTCAAAGGACTTTTCGGCAAACCTACTATTCTTAATAATGTTGAGACTTTAGCTAATATCCCCTGGATTCTCCAAAATGGCCCAGAGAAATTTGCTGAAATGGGTACAGAGAAATCTAAGGGCACCAAGGTCTTTGCTCTTGGTGGTAAGATTACCAATACTGGTTTGGTTGAGATTCCTATGGGTACCACCCTTCGTGAGATCGTTGAAGATATCGGCGGTGGTGTTCCTAATGGCAAAAAGTTTAAGGCTGCTCAGACCGGTGGTCCTTCCGGCGGTTGTATCCCAGCAAGCCTGATTGATACCCCTATTGATTATGAAAGCTTGGCTCAGATCGGTTCAATGATGGGTTCTGGTGGTTTGATCATCATGGACGAGGATAACTGCATGGTCGACATTGCTCGTTTCTTCCTCGATTTTACTGTTGATGAATCATGCGGTAAATGTGCTCCATGCCGTATCGGCACCAGACGCTTGAGAGAAATCTTGGACAAGATCGTTAGCGGTAAGGGCACTATGGAAGACTTGGATTTATTGGAAGAGCTGTGCTATCACCTCAAATCCAATTCTCTTTGTGCGCTAGGCCAGACTGCTCCTAACCCGGTTTTATCCACTTTGAGATATTTCCGTGATGAGTACGAAGCTCATGTTAAAGAGCACCGTTGTCCGGCGGGCGTCTGCAAAGCCCTGCTCCATTACGTTATTGATCCCGAGAAGTGCAAAGGCTGCACTGCCTGCAGCCGTGTCTGCCCCGTCGATGCTATCTCCGGCGAGGTTAAGAAGGCTCATGTTATCGATACAGACAAGTGCATCAAATGCGGCGCCTGCATTGAAAAATGCCGCTTTGACGCTATCAAGAAGCAATAAGCGGTATAGGAGGAGACGACTGTGGATACTGTCAAACTGAAAATCAACGGAATTGAGGTTGAATGTCCCGCCAACTCCACGATATTGGAAGCGGCCCGTCAAGCAGGGATAGAAATTCCTACTCTCTGTTATTTAAAAGAAATAAACGCCATTGGTTCTTGCCGCATGTGCGTTGTTGAAGTTAAAGGCGCTAGAGGTCCTGTTGCTGCATGCGTTTATCCGGTTAATGAGGGAATGGAGGTCTTTACCAATACTCCTTTGATTCAGAAATCCCGGAAAATGACCTTGGAGCTGATTCTTTCTAATCACCGTAAGGAATGTCTTACCTGTGTAAGAAATCAGAACTGTGAACTGCAAAAATTAGCTAGAGATTTTGGTCTGGAACATGTCCGCTTTGGCGGCGACTTGGAACCGCAGATTGAGGCATCTACACCTCATCTGATTAGAGATAATTCGAAGTGCATTCTCTGCCGCCGCTGTGTGGCAGTCTGCAAATACAACCAGGACGCTGCTGTTATTGGTGCTAATGATCGTGGTTTTGCTACCCACATCGGTTGCGCTTTCGACCGTGACTTGTCTGAGGTTGCTTGTGTCTCTTGCGGTCAGTGCACTGCCGTTTGTCCTACTGGTGCGCTGGTTGAGCGTGATGATACTGATAAGGTTTTTGAAGCTATTAATGATCCGACCAAACACGTGGTAGTTGGTACTGCTCCTGCTATCCGTGCTACTTTGGGTGAGTGCTTCGGATTGCCTATCGGCACTAATGTTGAGGGTAAAATGGTCGCTGCGCTGCGTCGCTTAGGCTTTGATAAGGTCTTTGATGTCGATGTATCTGCTGATTTGACCATCATGGAAGAGGGAACTGAGTTCTTGGAACGTTTGAAAACTGGTGAGAACTTGCCGATCATCACTTCCTGCAGCCCTGGTTGGATCCGTTATTGTGAACAATACTTCCCGGAATTTATTCCTAATCTATCTACTTGTAAGTCTCCGCAGCAAATGTTCGGCGCGATGATGAAGACTTATTATGCTCAGAAGATGAATATGGATCCTAAAGATATTGTGGTAGTATCGGTCATGCCTTGCACTGCCAAGAAATTTGAGATTCATCGTGAAGATCAACAGGCTGTTCCAGGTATTGATGATATTGATATCACCATTACCACCCGTGAGCTGGCGAGAATGATCGAGCGTTCTGGTATCCGCTTTAATGAGTTGCCAGATGAAGAATTTGATCCTATCTTTGGTATATCTACTGGCGCTGGTGTTATCTTTGGTGCTACTGGTGGCGTTATGGAAGCTGCTTTACGTACAGTGGCAGAGATCGTTACCGGTAAAGAGCTGCCCAGCCTTGATTTTAAAGAAGTCCGTGGTATTTCCGGCATCAAAGAGGCTGAGTACGATCTTAATGGCCGCGTGGTTCGTGTAGCCGTAGCCTCTGGTTTAGCAAACGCCAAAAAATTGTTAACTAGTGTCAAAAATGGTGAAGCCAATTATGACATTATTGAGATCATGGCTTGCCCTGGTGGCTGCATCAATGGTGGCGGTCAGCCTATTCAGCCAGGATCTGTCCGTAATTTCTATGAGCTGCGTGAGTTACGTGCTAAGGCTCTCTACGATCAGGATAAAAATATGCCTCTGCGTAAATCGCATGAGAATCCGATCATCAAAGAGCTTTATGATACTTTCTTGGGCGAACCAGGTGGCCATAAGGCTCATCAGTGGCTGCATACTTCTTATGTTGCCCGTCCAAAATATCCGGGCGTAGAAGCAGACGCAGCTGCTAAGTAAAATATCAAGCTATTGTTAACAGGAGCTGGAATTCCAGCTCCTGTTTTTTGTTGTTATAGAAATATTGAATAAAATATTATATTGTTGATACCCTATTGCAATACTAGGTTTTAGACGGTATAATCCTATTATAGATAAAAATCGCATGTCTGCTGGGGGAATTGATATTGCAGTGACATGTAGAAAAGGGAGGTTTTTCAAACATGAAGAAATTGTTATTGATTTTACTTTCAGTGTTTGCATTGTTGGCATTTGCCGCTTGTTCTAGAGAACCCGTTAATGATAATGGCGCTAATCAAGACGAGCAAAATGTTCAAGAAGAGGCGATCACTCCATCGGTTATGACGCTTAAGGGCCCAACTGGTGTAGCTATGGCAAAAATGATCGATGATAATGAAACCACTGGGAAATATGATTTCTCTCTTGTAGGCAGCCCAGATGAAATAGTTTCGGCCATCAGTAGCGGAGAGGCAGATATTGCTGCTATGCCTACTAATCTGGCAGCTAAACTGTATGCCAAAAATGAAGGCGATCTGCAGATGATTTCTGTTATTGCGGATGGCTCGCTGTATATCTTGGAAAATGGTGAGACTATTAATTCCCTGGCTGATTTGCAGGGAAAGACTATTTATGCCACGGGGCAGGGTTCCAACCCGCAGTATATTTTGGAATATTTGCTGAATTCTGCGGGATTGACTCCTGGCGAAGATGTTGAGATTATTTATAGGTCTGAGCATGCTGAACTCGCAACCTTGATGGCTAGCGGTGATGTTGATATTGCGATGTTGCCTGAGCCTAACGTATCGGTTGTTTTAACTAAAAATGACCAGATTCGAGTAGCTTTGGATCTCAATGAGGAATGGAATAATGCTACTGGGGGCAATTTAACGATGAGTTGTGTCGCTGCTACCAAAACCTTTATAGCAGAACACCCTCAGGCGGTAGCTGATTTCTTGGCTGATTTGCAGCAATCGATTACTTTTGCCCTCGATGATGTTTCTTCTACTGCGGCCTTGTGTGCTAAGCATGGTATTATAGAAAATGAGGCTGTTGGTGAGATTTCTATCCCTAAAATGGGATTGACTTATGTTGATGATGCAGATATCGAACCTGCTGTCAGCGGCTATCTAACTATGCTCTTTGAGGCTGATCCATCATCAGTTGGCGGTGCGATGCCGGCAGAGGATTTTTATTATTTAAAGTAGAAGATTATCTTTTATGAATAAAATGCACAATAAAAAAGCGCTTTCTGTGCTCAAAGGTGTGGCTGTAGCTTTATTTTGGCTTGCTGTATGGTGGGTTTTAGCCCTGGCGGTCAACAAACAATTATTATTGCCTAGCCCCTTGGAAGTAGGAGAGCGCTTTTGTGCGCTTATTGTCCAGGGCGAGTTCTGGGTGATTACCGTAAGTTCGCTGCTGCGTGTTTTGGCTGGATTTGCTTTAGGTATGGTTGTAGGATTGGCTATGGCCATTTTGATGCATAAAAGCAAAATTATTTTTGCACTCTTTTCGCCTTTTATCAAAGCGGTGAGAGCTACCCCGGTAGCCTCTTTCATTATTCTGGCCTTGGTCTGGATCACCAGCGGTCGGCTACCGGTTTTTATTTCTTTCCTGATGGTTTTACCTGTGGCTTGGGCTAATGCTACCAGTGGAATAGAGAATACCGATAAACAACTGTTAGAGATGGCTGCTATTTTTAAAGTAAAAACTTGGCGGGTATGGGTGGATATTTATTGGCCCTCGTTACGTCCTTATCTATTGGCCGCAGCTACTACTGGTTTAGGTTTGGCTTGGAAATCCGGTATCACTGCCGAGGTTATTGCTTCTCCCAAGTTTGCTATTGGCAGTGAATTGCAGTCAGCCAAGGTGTATTTGGAAACGCCAGATATCTTTGTGTGGACAATAGTGGTGGTTTTCCTGTCTATTGTTTTGGAAAAGTTATTGCTGCGTTTGTTGCGGAAAGGTATGTCATGAGTATAAAAATTATCAATCTCAATGTTAGCTTTGATGACAAAGAGGTTATCAAAGATTTGACACTGGAATTGCCTGATCAGGGCGTAGTTAGTATTTTTGGTCCTTCGGGAGCAGGTAAGACTACTTTATTTAACTGCTTAGCTGGACTGATAACCCCAGATAGTGGTCAGATAATTGGCTTGGAGAATAAAAAACTTTCTATGGTTTTTCAGGAAAACCGCCTGCTGCCCTGGTTTAGTGCTCTGAAAAATGTTGCTTTTGTTATCAATGGTGACGAAGAAAAAGCTCGGAGAGCTTTATCATGGCTAGAGTTATCAGATGCAGCAGATAAATTGCCAGATGAATTATCCGGAGGCATGCAGCGCAGAGTAGCTGTTGCTCGGGCATTAGCCTATGGTGGCGATGTTTTGTTGTTGGATGAACCTAATGCCGGGCTTGATGAAAGCTTGGCAGAGAGAATGATGTCACGTATTTTAGAACAATGGTCGGGACGGTTGGTAATGCTGATTACCCATGATAGTTCACTTGTAGAGAAGTTCGCTGATTATCGTTATGATCTTAGTTGAGTATGTTTTTATTATTTGAAAAATTGATTGTTATAAATTTGTCAAGAGCATTACGTTGCAAAGCGGAAGATTTTATAGAGTATTAAAATGACATATAAAGAAATTATTGGAGTATCGAATCAATGAATTCGATACTTTTTTT
>ERZ826242.3016-NODE-3016-length-13090-cov-3.332106_pt1 | contig 13090 bp, 10 predicted proteins | sample MGYA00519871_ERZ826242 | MGnify/ENA primary metagenome ERZ826242 (study PRJEB31778, sample SAMEA3449226) | human gut metagenome | biome: human gut; feature: human-associated habitat; material: faeces | place: United Kingdom | collected 2010/2012 ...
CAAAACGGGAGCGTGACCTATACCTATACCTACGGACAAATCCGGCCCGGTGGACCGGAGGTGACGGCCGATACGGTGTTTCAGGTGGGCAGCATCTCCAAGATGGTGGCCTGCATCGGTCTTTTACAGCTGATGGATGCAAAGGACGTGTCGCTGGACGACGAGCTGGGCGACGTGCTGGGCTATGAGGTGCGAAATCCCTATTATCCCCAGGTACCCGTCACGCTGCGCCAGTTGATGACCCACACCGCCTCCCTGCAGGATGCATCCGACTATAACCGTGCGCTGGACGGCAGGGGGCTGCCCCTGAAAAGCCTCTTTACGCAGGAGGGACGAGCCGTGTTTTTGCAGCAACGCCCGGGTGCCCGGCGGCTGTATTCCAATTTCGGCGGCGGCCTGATCGGCTCGCTGATTGAGGCGCTTTCCGGCCGGACGCTGGATGATTACATGAGTGAGAAGGTGTTTGAACCGCTGGGAATCACGGCGGCGTATCAAGCGTCGCGTCTGGCGCCGGATGTGCCTGTGGCGGACCTGTACTACATGCCCCAGCGCCGGCTGGCAAAGCGGGTGAGGGAGGAAACCCCCGCGCTGCGCGATTATTGCTTCACAGCGGGCAAGCTGACGATTTCCGCGCCAGACCTGTGCAAGATCCTGATCGCGCTGTGCGATGGAGGCGTGTGCGGCGATGCGCGCATTCTGAAGGAAAGCCAGACGCAGGAGATGCTCACCCCGCAGAATTATACCGGCAGCGTAACCTGCGAAAGCGGAAACGGACTGTTTATCAACATCATAACCGACGACGAGGTGGAGGGTCGCACCCTCTATGGCCATGGTGGAAAAGCCAACGGCATGCTCTGCGCGGCCTATTTTGACCCGTCGGACCGCACCGGAGTGGTCATGCTGACCAATGGATGCCAAAACAAAAGCATGCATAACGGCGTGGGCATGCTGGGCCGCAACATTTTAACGCTGTGCTATGAGCTGGTCATCGGCCCTGATCACCAGGTGGAAAATCCCTTTGAGGTGCGCTGACGCACCGCATAAAACGAGCCATTTTCCCCCATACTACCGCCATCCCCCGATGGAGGTCAGTATGCGGTCAACCTTTTTTCACAGCCTGAAGCGCAATCAGGACATGTTGGCGGAAAGCCTGAATTTGGACCAGAATGATGATATCGTCACCCGCTCCTTTACGGCGCTGGGGCGCAGCTGCGCGCTGTATTTTGTGGAGGGTATGGCCTCCGGGCAACGGATGTCGGATAGCGTGCTGCGTCCGCTGCTGCGTGCGCAGGAGGAGTTGAGCGGGCGGCAGGCGCTGGAGGCCGTAACCCGCCGTCTGATTGAGGCGCCGGAGGTTAAAACCGAAAAACAGCCCTACGCCGCTGTCCAGCAGCTGATGCGCGGGCAGACGCTTGTGCTCATTGATACCGTGGATGAGGCCGTGCTGGTGGACCTGCGCGGGTACATCCGCCGTCCCGTCTCCATTCCGCAGACGGAAAACGTGGTCATCGGCCCGCATGAAGCCTTCACCGAACCGCTGCGCGACAACCTGACGCTGCTGCACCGCATGCTCCCTACCCCCAGACTGATCTGCAAGCTGGGGCAGGTAGGCACGCGTATCTCCACGCAGACTGCCGTGTGCTATCTGGAGGGCATCTGTCCGCAGGAGACGGTGGATGAGGTCCAGCGGCGGCTGGAGGCCTCGGCCATCGATCATGTGCTCACCGTGGGGGAACTGTCCCAGCTGATCGAGGACGATCCCTTCGCACCCCTGCCGCAGGTGGTCTCCACCGAGCGGCCGGACCGGGCGGTGAGCTTTCTTCTGGAGGGACAGGCGGTCATCCTCATCGACGGCAGCCCGCGTTGCCTGGCCATGCCGGTGAGTTTCTGGCACCTGTTTCATGCGCCTGACGACAGCTATATGCGCTGGATGTACGGCACCTTCATGCGCGTGGTGCGTGCGGTGGGCGCCGTGCTGGCGCTGCTGTTGCCGGCGGTGTTCGTGAGCATGGTGATCTTCCATCCGCTGGCGCTGCCCATGTCGCTTCTGACCAACATTATCCAGAGTCGCTCCATCGTATCCATCAGCCTCTTTGGCGAAGCCGTGCTCATGCTCACGGTGTTTGACCTCATCAATGAGGCGGGTACGCGCATTCCGGGTCTGATGGGGTCCTCTTTCGGGCTGGTGAGCGCGCTGATTCTGGGAACCGCCGCTGTGGACGCCGGACTGGTGAGTCCGCTTTTGATCATCGTGGTGGCGCTTTCAGGCCTGGGCAGCTATGCGCTGCCCAATTACTCGCTGAGCTTTGCGTTTCGCATGGGGCAGATGGCGCTGCTCATCGCGGGCGGGCTGATGGGGCTCCCTGGCGTATGCCTTCTTCTGCTGCTGATGGTAATGCGCGTGGCCGGCATGGAAAGCCTGGGACGCCCGTATCTTGCGCCCGCCAGTCCGGACCGTCTGCACAACCCGGATCTGATTGTGCGGGGACCGGTGTTCCGGCAGCGGCTGCGCTCCTATGTGGCCAAACCGGACAACCTGCTGCGCGCGCATGGGCGCATGCGCCGTTTCCGGGATAAGGGGCGTGGGCAGCCATGATGACAGGCTGGTTCCGAAGAGCCCGTCAGACCCGAAGCACCGTGACCAACCGTGAGGAAGCGCACCGCCAGCAGCGCCTTGCGGCATGCGCCGCCTACCGCATGCTGGGCGCCATTGGCCTTATCGCGCAGCTGATGCTGTGGGTGACGCTGTACGCGTATGACCGGCTGGTACAGACCACCTGGCAGGCGGCGTTGTTGCTGGCTTTGCCGCTGGCGGGGCTGTGGGCGCTCTGGCGCAGGGGCGAAGTCGCTCTCGCCACACAGAAGGGAGCGCGATGCACGCTGCTGCTGCTGCCCTGCCTTGTGCTGGACGCGGCGGTTTTGATTCGCACGCTGGCGGGGTACATCAGCCAGTTGATTCCTGAATACCCGTATTGGGCCTGCGCCTTGGTTCCGGCGGTGCTGTGCTGGCTGACGGCGCTGCTCTCCAGAGAAAACGGGGCAGCCTACGGCGCGAGCCTGTTTCGGCTGCTGCTGCCGGGACTGTTTTTGCTGGCGACGGTATTTTTGAATACCAATGCCCATCCGGTTCGCCTGTGGCCGCTGCTGGGACAAGGGCCGGGACGCACCGCGGCGGAGGCGCTGGCCGGCGCGGGGAGCGGCTGGGGTGTTGCGCTTTTGTTTGTGCTGCCGCTGCATTCCAGGCGGGACGATACCGCACGGCCTGTCGGCGAGGGAACGGCCGGGCGCGCGGCGCTGTGGACGGCGCTGCCATGGCTGATGTGCGTGATCTGGGCGCTGTGGTATGCCATGGTCCGGCCCTGGCGCAGTGGCGATGCGTTGGATGTGGGAGAGCGCCTCATGGGATTGGCCCGGCACTCCCATAGCCCGCTGCTCTATGAGTGCAGCGGCTTGCTGTGGATGCTGCTGCTGCCATTGGCTTTGACCGGCAGCGCCGTGAGCGGGGAAAAGCTGCTGCGCAGCGCTGCCCCCCGCGTACCCCGTTCGATCGCGGCGCTGATTCCTCTGCTGCCGGGCACGGTGGCGGCGCTGGTCTGGCCGGACGATCTGCTCGGCGCGCTGGGCTGGGCGCTGCCCTGGCGCGCGCTCTTGAGCGCCGCGGCGGGCGGAGCGCTCTGGGCGCTGTCAGCCCGGAAGGGAAGGAAGGTGCATGCCGGATGAAACGCGTGTGGTTACTATGCCTGATATTGGCGGCGGCCCCGCTGCTGGGCGCATGCAGCTATGCTTCTCTGGAGCGGCAGGTATACCCCATTTGCCTGAGCGTGGACCTGGATGAAAAGGGACGCTACCAGGTAGGGGTACAGGCGCCTCAGAGCAGCACCGAAAGCGGGGCGGCGGCCTACGATGTGCTGACCGCCACAGGAGACAGCTTCGCCGACGCGATGCGCGTGCTGTCCGCCTCCACGCCCTATCCTTTCAATTTTTCCCAGGTGCGCCTGTGCCTGCTCAGCTATGATCTGGCCTCCACCACCCACCTGCGCCCGCTGCTGCGCACGCTGTTTGAAATGCCCAGCATGCGGCCTGACGCCTATGTGATGGTGGCGCTGGGCAATGCGGCCGAGGTGATGGCTGCGCAGAAGCCGGATCTGGGCATGCGGCTGAGCACGCATCTCAACCTGCTGTTTGAACAGCTTCGTCAGGAGCGCATGCTGCCCTACAGCAGCCTTTCCTCCTGCGTACAGGAGCTTGGCGACGGGAAGGCGGACCCGCTTGTGTGCATCTGTGCGATAAACCAGAATCTGGTGCCTGAGCAGGATAAGAGCCAGGGAGAGGCATCCGGTGGCCAGCAGGGCGGCTCGGGCCAGAGCGGCGGAGGCGGATCGGGAACGGACGCCGCTGCCTTTGCCGGAGGCGAGCCCTGGTCCGGCGCCATGCTGCCGGAGGACATTCTGGCAGGCATGCTGCCCCAGACCAGCGTCAACCCCGTGGAATACCTGGGCAGCGCCGCCGTGAGCGAGGGGCGCGTCAGCGGTATTCTGACCGCGCGGGAGACGCAGATCGCCACGCTGGCCATGATTGAGGGGCGGCGTGCCGTGGCCATCGACGGCGAGCAGCTTCAGCTTCAGCTGTTTTTGCCGAAAGACGGCGCCCTGGCCGAGAGCCGGGACGAGGTGCAGGCCGTTCTGGAGAAGCTGCAGGCGCTGGGCTGTGATTCTTTCGGCTTTGGCTGGCATGCAGCCGGCGCGTTTTATACGGACGCGGAGCTGGAGGCCTACGGCTTTCGCAGGCGCTTCCGGGGGGCACAGATCGTGACGGTCGTGGAGTGAGGGAGGTGCCTACTCTCTACTGCTTCCTCGCACCTTAAACGGTTCACAAATCGTGCGCGTGTCCCTTCCATCCAGGGGGAGAGACGTTCAGTGTGTCGAAAAAGCTCGCCTTCGGTAATCTTTCAGACGGTCAAATAATCTGTTGGGTGGTTCGGAGGGCCGCAGCCCTCCATGTAAAAAACCGAATCCACCACATATGTCGCTGGATTCGGAAGCCTTGCGCGTTTCCCGGCGGCGCTGAAAGCGACGAAAGGATGCGTCAGCTCTGTGGGCTGTTGCGCGAAGCGCAAAGCGACCCGCAGGCGTGGGCAAAGACAAGGGCTGCGCCGGGGACTTTTTCGACAAGCTGACGGGGCGTCATCCTCCCGGATGGCGCCCCGTTCGTATCCTTTTTTCAGCCGGCGTCCCTCACTCCAGCTCAAATGCTCCGGTATACAGCCGGTAGTACGCGCCCTTCTGGGCGATCAGGTCCTCATGGCTGCCGCGCTCAATGATGCGCCCATGATCCAGCACCATGATGGCGTCGGAATTGCGGACCGTGGACAGGCGGTGCGCGATGACGAACACCGTGCGCCCCCGCATGAGGGCATCCATGCCCTTTTGCACGATGCTCTCCGTGCGGGTGTCGATGGAGGAGGTGGCCTCGTCCAGAATCATCACGGGCGGGTCGGCCACGGCCGCGCGCGCGATGGAGATCAACTGTCGCTGGCCCTGGCTCAGTCCGCTGCCGTCGCCGGTGAGCACGGTCTGGTAGCCATTGGGCAGCATGCGGATGAAGGCGTCGGCATTGACGAGCTTAGCGGCACGGATGCAGTCCTCGTCCGTGGCGTCGAGCTTTCCGTAGCGCAGGTTTTCCATCACCGTACCGGTAAAGAGGTTGACATCCTGCAAAACCATGCCCAGCGAGCGGCGCAGGTCGCTCTTGCGGATCTTGTTGATATTGATGCCGTCATAGCGGATCTTGCCGTCGGCGATGTCGTAGAAGCGATTGAGCAGGTTGGTGATGGTGGTTTTGCCCGCGCCCGTCGCGCCCACGAAGGCGATCTTCTGACCCGGCTTCGCGTAGAGGGAGATGTTGTGCAGAACGGTCTTGTCCGGCAAATAGCCGAAATCCACGTCATCCAGTACGATATCGCCCTTGAGCTCGGTGTAGGTCACGGTGCCGTCATGATGCGGATGCTTCCAGGCCCACAGCCCGGTGCGGGTCTGGCTTTCCACGAGCTGGCCGTTCTCCCGGCGCGCATTGACCAGCGTCACATAGCCGTCGTCGTGCTCGCTGGGTTCATCCATCAGGTGGAAGATGCGTTCCGCGCCCGCCAGAGCCATGATAACCGAGCTGAGCTGCTGGCTGACCTGGCTTAGCGGCATCACGAAGCTGCGTGACAGGGTCATGAACGAGGCGATCATGCCCAGCGTGATCGTGCCCGCGCCGGACAGCCCCACGTTGGGCAGCCCGGCCAGGCTCATGGCCGCGCCCACCACGGCCAGCAGCACATAGAGCAGATGGCCCAGGTTGTTGTTGACCGGCCCCAGAATATTGGCGAATTTGTTGGCCGCGGTCGCGTTGCGGCACAGCTCGTCGTTGCGGCGGTCAAATTCCTCCACGGCCTTCTGCTCATGGCAGAATACCTTGACCACCTTCTGGCCGTTGATCATCTCTTCGATGTAGCCGTTTACATCGGCCAGGGACTGCTGCTGCTTGACGAAGTATTTGCCGCTCTGCCCACTCACTCGCTTGGTGATGTACAGCATCAGCACTGCAAAGGCCAGCACAAACAGCGTCAGCCACAGGCTCAGCGACAGCATGGCACAGACCACCGCCACCAGCGAAACCACCGAGGACAGCACCTGCGGAAGCGCCTGGGCGATCATCTGGCGCAGGGTGTCGGTGTCGTTGGTGAAATGGCTCATCACCTCGCCATGGCTGTGCGTGTCAAAGTAGCGGATGGGCAGCGTCTGCATATGAGCGAACATCTCGTCGCGCACATCCTTGAGCACGCCCTGCGCCACGGTGACCATCAGCCGGTTGTAAAAATAGCCGCTGATCATGCCCACCACATAGACGCAGACCATCACGCCCAGGGCCCTGGCCAGGCCGGTAAAAACGGGATTGGCCTGCAAAAGCAGCGGGGAGATATAATCGTCGATCAGCACGCCGATAAACGTGGAGCTGAGCACGCTGGCCACGGCGCTGAGAATGATGCACAGCACCACCAGCACCAGCCGCAGGCGGTAGCGCGCCACATAGCTCATCAGCCTGCGAACCGTCTGGCCCACATCCTGGGGCTTGACGCCCCCGCGCATTCTCATACCCCGCATCATTTCTCATCGCCTCCCTTCATCTGGGATTCATACACTTCTCTGTAAATGGCGCTTCGGCTCATCAGTTCATCGTGGGTGCCCACATCCATCAGCCGGCCCTCGTCCAGCACCACGATCTGGTCCGCATCCATCACGCTGGCCACACGCTGGGCGATGATGATTTTGGTCACGTTGGGTATCTCCTCACGGAACGCGTGACGGATCAGCGCATCGGTGGCGGTATCCACGGCGCTGGTGGAGTCGTCCAGAATCAGTACCTTGGGATTTTTCAACAGCGCGCGCGCGATGCACAGGCGCTGCTTCTGCCCGCCGGATACGTTGGTGCCGCCCTGCTCAATATAGGTGTCATACCCGTCAGGGAAGGACTGAATGAAGCCATCGGCCTGCGCCAGCTTGCAGGCATGAATCATTTCCTCGTCGGTGGCGTGCTCGTTGCCCCAGCGCAGGTTGTCCTTGATGGTGCCGGAGAACAGCTCGTTCTTCTGCAGCACGAAGGCTACGGCGTCGCGCAGGGCTTCCAGGTCATAGCGGCGCACGTCCACGCCGCCCACCGATACGCTGCCCTCGCTCACATCATACAGGCGCGGGATCAGCTGCACCAGGCTCGACTTGGACGAACCTGTGCCGCCCAGGATGCCGATCGTCTGCCCGGAGGCAATGTTCAGGCTCACATGATCCAGAACCGGTTTTTCCGCCTTGGCGTTGTAGCGGAACGTCACGTTGTCAAAGACGATGGAGCCGTCCGCCACCTTGGTGACCGCGTTTTCGGGCGATACGATCGCGCTGGGCTCCTGAAGCACCTCGTCGATGCGCTCCATGGAGGCGCGGGAGATGACGATCATGACAAACACCATGCTCAGCATCATCAGGCTGGAAAGGATCTGCATGGTGTAGGTGAACAGGCTGGTCAGCTCACCTGTGGACAGGCCGAGCGCCGCGTCGCCACCACAGGCTACCACCGCCTGCGCACCAAACCAGCTGATAAGCAGCATGCATCCATACACGGAAAACTGCATCAGTGGCATGTTGAAGGCCAGAATGCGTTCTGCGAGGGAAAAATCCTGATAGATGTCCTGCGAGATGGCGTCGAACTTCTCTTCCTCGTGCGCCTCGCGCACAAAGGACTTGACTACGCGGATGCCGCGCAGGTTTTCGCCCACCACGCCGTTGAGGCGGTCGTAAAGCTTGAACACACGCTCAAAAATCGGATGCGCGTGGGTGGCGACCAGGTACAGGCCAATGCCCAGGACCGGAATGAAGGCCAGGAAAATCACCGAGAGCTGCCAGTCGATGCAGATGGCGGCGCCCAGGGAGAAGATCAGCATGAAGGGCGCGCGCACCGCGATGCGGATGACCATCTGATAAGCGTTCTGCACGTTGGTTACGTCCGTGGTCAGACGTGTGACCAGGCCGCCGGTGGAGAATTTGTCGATGTTGGAAAAGGAATATTCCTGCACATGGCTGTACATGTCCCTGCGCAGGTTCTTGGCAAACCCGGCCGAGGCCGTGGCGGCGTACTTGCCTGCCAGCGCGCCGAAGCACAGCGACATCAGCGCCGCCAAGACCAGAATCAGACCTGTTTTGAGGATGTAGGGCATGTTGCCGCCGTTGATGCCCCGGTCGATCAGATCGGCCATGATCAACGGAATGACTACCTCCATCACCACCTCCAGGGATACAAAAATCGGCGCCTTGATGGATGCGCCCTTAAACTCCCGAATGCTTTTCATCAGGCGTTTTACCATTGCTTACCCTCCTTGTTTTGAAACGGTCCGCAAGCGCCGCTACTCCAGATTTCGGAACATGCGGTCCAGAAAGCCGTAGAGCGTCTGTACCTCGTCGGGCGAAAAACCCCGCAACAGCCGGGTGTCTATGGTCATGCCGGTTTGGCACATCTCCTGCACCAGCCTGCGGGAACGCTCCGTCAGCACCAGCTTTTTCAGCCGGGCATCCTGAGGCACGCTCTGCCGTTCCACCAGTCCCTTTTGCTCCATCAGCCGCAGGACGCGCGACGCGGTGGAGCGGGTGATGCCGAACTCGCTTTCCAGATCCTTCTGATAGATGTCCCGGTCCGTATGCTCGCTCAAAAAGCGGATGATGCGGCCGTTGGTGCCGCTGACAGCCTCCATTTCGTGCTGCGTGGCAGTGTGCTGCACACAGCGTCGAATGCGGTTGTCCAGACGGTGAATGTCAATTCCGATCTTTCGTTGCATTGGCACCTCCAGAGTTGCAGAATGTTTTATATGCAACAGTTGTACATCGAACATTATATGCGGAAAAATTTTTTTGTCAACCGAAACCCAAAAATTTTTCAGATGGCGCATATCTATTGTATGATAGCTGTCAAAGCTGGAAAGAATGGGAGTATTTGCGGGTGTGGCTCCGTTATCTGACAGGAGGGGCAAATGCGGGGACAAAGCCGTTTACAAGTGTAAAACATCTGTGACTGGATATATCGGATTTATGCCGAAACTGCGCGCTTCTTCCCAAAAAGCGTAATGCTTTTCTTAGAAACAGGCCGTTGACTTGCAAGGATGGCTCCCCTTATGATGATATTACAATATGTTGGGGGTGAATGAAATGGGAAAACGCAAGAGCGACTACATCTTTGCCCCCGAAAAGCAGAAAACCGGCAGGGGGGGCTGCCTTCTTACGGTGCTGGGCATGTTGCTGGCCGTGATACTGGCTGGGTTGCTGCTCAATCAGGCGGTCAACAGCCATGTGGCGCTGCTGGAGGAACGCGTGTCCGTCATGGGCATGGACAAGACCTTTGAAGGCTTTACGGTGCTTCACATCAGCGACCTGCATGCCGGACCGATCGGCAGCGACATGGAACTGTGGCAATCTCTGCTCAAGGGCAAGGCCTTTCAGGCCGTGGTGATGACCGGCGACATGGTGGGCAGCGACGGCAACTATGAGCCCATGCTCACGCTGATCCATACCCTGAAGCAGCTCAAGCCCGAAGCGCCGGTATATTTCGTGGCGGGCGATGACGACCCCGAGCCGGTGATCTCCACCCCGAGGGGCACGCCGGAGGTGCTCGCCGACTGGGTGCTCGCCGCGCAGCAGGAGGGCGCCATCTACCTGGACGCACCCGTACGGCAGGAGGTAGGCAAGCGCGGCATATGGTTTGTGCCGGAATACCTCTATGATGTGGACGCCGCGGGCATGGTCAAGAGCCTGACCAAGCAGAAGGAAGATATGGAGGCGCTGGGCCAGCAGTACGAAGCGGAGGGCGGCGCCAGCTACCGCGCGCTGTGCTACCGCCTGGATGCCATGGAGCGCGCTGTGGCCGCGCAGCAGGAAATGCTCTCTACCGATCTGCAAATCGCCGTAACCCATGTGCCGCTGATTCAGGACTATATCCGCACCAGCCTGGAATGGGCGGATGAGGAGAAGGTATTCAGCTTCCGCACCATTAACCTGCTTCTGGCGGGGCATTACTGCGGCGGTCAGTGGCGCGTGCCGGGCATGGGGGCGCTGTATGTGCCGGACATAGGCTGGCTTCCCCCGGATGACGGGCTGATGGGCATGCAGCGCGTCAACAGCATCAACCAGTATATTTCGGGCGGTCTGGGCGCCAGCGAGGCCCACCCTCTCAAGGGACGGCTGTTCAACAGTCCCAGCATAACGCTGCTCAAGTTTACCGCCACCATTCAGTGAGGAAGCCGCCATGGATATCGCACTTGCTTTCACCGAAGCCGGCAGCGGCACACCGCTGATCTTGCTGCACGGGAACGGGGAGGACGGCACCTACTTTGCCCCGCACATCGCCGCGCTGGCCCGGCATTTCCGGGTGATCGCGCTGGATACGAGAGGGCACGGCAAATCGCCGCGGGGAAGCGCCCCGTTCACCATCGCCCAGTTCGCGCGGGACCTGCGGGATTTCATGGACGCGCAAGGCATCGAAAAGGCCAGCCTGCTGGGCTTTTCGGACGGCGGGAACATCGCGCTCACCTTCGCACTTGCCTATCCGGACAGGGTGGACCGGCTGATTCTCAATGGCGCCAACCTGGACCCCTCGGGTATAAAGCCCTCGGTCCAGATTCCCATCGTGCTGGACTACTGCCTGGCCACAGTGCTGGCGCGGATCAGCCCGCGAGCCGGGCGCAAGGCGGAGCTGCTTGGCCTGATGGTGCGGGAGCCTCATATCCGGCCCTCAGCGCTTGGTCACATCGCTGCGCCCGCGCTGGTGATCGCCGGAACCCATGACATGATTCGAGAGAAGCACACCCTCCTGATCGCGCGGAGCCTGCCCAACTCGCAGCTTGAGATCCTCCCCGGCAACCACTTTATCGCCCGGACCAATCCGGAGGGGTTCCGCCGGGCGGTGGAAGCGTTTTTGCTGGCATAATGCCACGGGCGATTGAAAAGCGCTATTATTGAGGAAAGGACGCAGAGGGTTTTCCTTCGAATCTCCCGGAGGACTTTTTGACGGGTTTGGCACAGGCGAAGATCGCCTGTGCTTTTTTTGGGCTGCTTGAAAAAATGCGCTTGTCTGCATAAGTAGACCAAATTCGTCAAAGGATATCTGTGACAATACACGAATCCTACACGCGAAACGACCGGAACGGAGGATGAGTCATGCTTGGAGCAAAGCCGCTCGGAAGCGCCGTCACGGTGGTCATCGCGGGTGAGCTGGACCATTTTGCAGCCCCGCAGATTCGCCGCAGGCTGGACGAGCTTTTGGAGGACCAGACCATCACACACCTGGTGCTGGACCTGGAGAACCTGACTTTCATGGATTCCTCGGGGATCGGGATGCTGCTGGGGCGGCTGCGCGCGCTGCAGGCGCGTGGCGGAAGCCTGAGCGTAATGCACATGCAGCCGCCGGTGGAAAAGCTGTTCCGCCTTTCAGGGCTGGACCGCGTGATCGGCGTGGAGGATGACATCAGGGGAGGTCGGCTGTGATGCAGAATCAAATGGAACTTACCTTTTCCGCGCTGCCGCAGAACGAGGCGTTCGCGCGGGTGGCCATCGCGGCCTTTGCCGTGCAGCTCAATCCCACGCTGCCGGAAATGGCCGATATCAAAACCGCGGTAAGCGAGGCGGTGACCAACGCCATCGTGCACGGGTACCGGGGCCGGGAGGACGGACTGGTGCGCATGAGCGCGGAATACGGCGACCGGCGGCTTTTGACCGTGGTCATCCGCGACGAGGGCTGTGGCATCGCGGATGTGGAAAAGGCCATGCAGCCTTTCTATTCCACTGGCGACGGTGCGGAGCGCAGCGGCATGGGCTTTTGCGTGATGCAGACCTTCATGGACGCGGTCGAGGTGGATAGCGCCGTGGACAGGGGGACGACCGTCACCATGCGCAAATACATCACCGGCGAGGTAGGGTTGCACCGTGAGCGAATGCTTGACGAGATCGGCTGACCGGCCGGAGCGCGCGCACTACGGACTGGCGGTATATTGCGCCAAGCGCTTTTTCGGGAGAGGGGTGCCTCGCGAGGAGCTCATCGGAGAGGCCGAGGCGGCGCTGCTGTGGGCCGCCGCCCGATTCGATGCCCGCCGGGGCGTGCGCTTTTCCACCTATGCCATTCCCTTTGTGCTGGGTGCGCTGCGCGAGCTATGCCGCCGTGCGGGCCCCATGCACGTGCCCCGCGCCGAGGCGCGCATCCTCACCGCGGTGGAAAGCGCCCGGGGGAAGCTCAACGCCCGCGAAGGCCGCGAGCCCACCGTGCGGGAGCTGGCGCAGGCCGTGGGCGTGGAGCCCGGCCTGCTGGGCGAGATGTTGGCCGCGCGCGACCGCATGCGCCGCGCAGACGGTGCGTTGGACGTACAGACGGCCTCCGCTCCCGGCGAAGGCTTTGAGGATTGGGTGCTGCTGAAGGATACGCTTAACCGCCTGCCAAGCCCCTATGCGCAGGTGCTCTGGCTGCGCTTTGGACAAGGCTGGTCCCAGGCCCGGCTGGCCGAGCGCTTCGGTGTGGGACAGCC
>ERZ826242.3023-NODE-3023-length-13035-cov-6.429584_pt1 | contig 13035 bp, 11 predicted proteins | sample MGYA00519871_ERZ826242 | MGnify/ENA primary metagenome ERZ826242 (study PRJEB31778, sample SAMEA3449226) | human gut metagenome | biome: human gut; feature: human-associated habitat; material: faeces | place: United Kingdom | collected 2010/2012 ...
CCCACGGTGCCCTCGCCGGTGATGTCCACGCCCTCATAGAGCTGCTGGGCGATGGCCATGGTGCGGCGGGGGGTCATATTCAGCTTGCGGGACGCCTCCTGCTGCATGGTGGAGGTGGTAAAGGGGGGCGACGGGGCGCGGTTCTTGTCGGTGCGCTTCACCGACTTCACGGCGAAGGCGGCGCTGCGCAGCTCGTCCATGATAGCCTGCACGTCCGCCTGGGTCTGGGGCTCGTATTTCTTGCCGTTCTGGCCGTAATAATGGGCCTTAAAAGGTACATTATCCCCGTTTTCCAGTACCGCATCCAGCGTCCAGTACTCCTGGGGCTGGAATTCGGCAATCTCCTGATCACGGTCAAAGACCATGCGGGTGGCCACGCTCTGAACCCGTCCGGCGGACAGGCCCCGGCGGATCTTCTTCCACATCACCGGGGAGATCTGATAGCCCACCACGCGGTCCAGCACACGGCGGGCCTGCTGAGCGTCCACCAGATCCTGGTCGATGGCCCGGGGATGGGCGATGCTCTCGCCCACCACCTTGCGGGTGATCTCGTTGAAGGTGACACGCTTGGCCTTGTCGTCCGGCAGGTTCAGCAGATGCTGCAGATGCCAGGAGATGGCCTCTCCCTCGCGGTCCGGGTCGGTGGCAAGATACACGGTGTCGCTGGCGGCAGCGTCCTTTTTCAGCTGCCGGATCAGCTCCTCCTTGCCGCGGATGGGTTTATATTCAGGTTCAAAATCGTGCTGGATGTCCACGCCCAGGGTACTTTTCGGCAGGTCACGCAGGTGGCCCATGCAGGCCGTGACCTGATAGTCAGGCCCCAGATACTTGCCGATGGTCTTGGCCTTGGCCGGAGACTCCACGATCACCAGATTTTTTTTGCTCATGCTTTTAACTTCCTCTTTGCTTCCTTCTTACTCTTCCGGCAGCGCCACCGTGCGCACGAAGCTCCGCGCGCCGTTCTGGGCCGCCCAGCCGCTGATCTCCAGCAGCGTCAACGCCGGCAGCACCCGCTGGATGGGCAGGCCGCTGTCCTCGGCCAGTTGGTCGGTCAGCAGCGGCGCGTCTGTGCGCAGGGCGCGCAGCACCGTGCGCTGCTCGTCCGACAGTCCGGCCAGTTCCTCCGCCGTCAGGCAGGGCAGGGCCGGTGCTTCGGCCTCCTCCGGCCGGGATGCGTTGGTTTTCGGTTTTTCCGCCGCCAGCTTGGGCTCTCCCGCCAGGCGGGGCAGCGGCGGCATAGGCGGCGCGGCGCGGCGCAGCTTGTGGGGGAACCGGCTCTCGTACTCCCCCAGGATATCCCAGGCGCAGGTGGCCAGGATAGCGCCTTCCCGGATCAGACGGTGGCATCCGGCGCTGTTGGGCGCGTCCACCGGGCCGGGGATGGCGAACACGTCGCGGCCCTGCTCCATGGCGTTTTCGGCGGTGATCAGCGCACCGGACTTCACCGGGGCCTCCACCACCACAGCGGCCACACTGAGGCCGCTGATGATCCGGTTCCGGACGGGGAAATGCCACGCCTCCGGCAGCGTCTGGGGCGGATACTCCGACAGGAGAACGCCGGTGGCGGCGATGTCCTCATACAGCCGCCGGTTCTCCGCCGGATAGACCACGTCCACACCGCCGCCCAGCACGCCGCAGGTAAAGCCGCCGAACCGCAGCGCGCCCCGCATGGCCGCGCCGTCGACGCCCTTGGCCATGCCGGACACCACCATGCCGCCCTGCTGGGTCAGCTCATAGCCCAGCTTTTCGGCACATTTGATGCCGTAGGGCGTGCAGGAACGGGTGCCCACCACGGCCACCGCCGCCTCTTCGTCAAAGAGGGGCATGGCCCCCTTGCCGTACAGCAGCAGGGGCGGCTGATAGATGTTCCGCAGCCGGTCGGGATACAGGGCGTCGGCCATGGTGATGATAAAGATGTCCTTGCGGGCGCAGTCCGACAGGATGCGGTCCGCCGCGGCCAGCGATTTGCTGCCCAGCAGCGCCGCCTGCTCCTTTTTCAGCCCGTCCACCTGCCACAGGGCCTCCTCGTCCGCGTAGTATATGTCCTCCGGCGAGGAAAAATGCTCTATCAGCAGCATCTTGCTGCTGTCCGTCAGGCCCGGCAGCGTGGTCAGCCAGACCCAGTATTTCAGCGCCGCCATGGCCCGCACCTCACTTTCCTGTTACCGATAGCTCTCCCACAACAGCACCGCGGCGGCGATGGCCGCGTTCAGGGATTCGCAGCGGTCTGTCATGGGGATCTTGATGGTCTTTTGGCACATGGCCAGCACCGTATTGCGGATGCCCTGCCCCTCGCTGCCGATAACGATGGCGCAGCGGTCAAGGGACACGTCCCGGACATCCACGGTATCCTCCCGCAGGGCCGTACCGTACAGGGGCAGGCCGCTGCGTGCCAGCAGGCCCGGCAGCTCCTCCGCCTTCATGCACCATACGGGGCGACGGAACACCGCCCCCATGGAGGAGCGCACCGTCTTGACGCTCCACGGGTCGGCGCAGCCCTCCAGCAGCAGCAGGCCGTCGAGATCAAAGGCGTCCAGCGTCCGCAGGATGGTGCCCACGTTGCCGGGATCCTGCACACCGTCCAGCACCATATAGCGACTGCCGGGCAGCGTCTCAGGTGCTTCTCCGATCGGCAGCGTCACGGTGAACAGCGCGCCCTGGGGAGATTTCATCGGCGAGATGGAGGCCATCACGTCCTCCGGCACCTCCACCACCCGGACGCCCGCCGGGACGGACGGCAGGGCCGTACCGCCGGTAATGGCGATCTCGCGGATAGGGGCGTGCCATTTCAAAGCCTCCGCCAGCAGCTTGGGACTGTCGCCCAGGTACACGCCCTGCTCCCGGCGGTAGGCGCCGGACGCGGCCAGCTTTTTCATATGGACCAGCAGGGGATTGGCGCGGCTGGTGATCTTTTCCACGCTGACCGCCTCCTTTTTATTGGAATGGAAAGGCTGACCCGACAAGCTTTTGTCGGGTCAGCGGGGTTAAAAATGATGTGAACCGACTTCAGGCGTGATCAATAGAGCTTTGCACCGGCCGGAATGTGGGGATCCACCATCAGCAGATGCAGCTTCTCTTCTCCGTTTTCGTGGTGAACCGCAGAAATCAGCATACCGCAGGAGTCGATGCCCATCATGGGTCTGGGCGGCAGGTTGGTGATGGCGATGCAGGTCTTGCCCACCAGCTCCTCCGGTTCATAGTACTCGTGGATGCCGCTCAGGATCACGCGGTCTGTGCCGGTGCCGTCGTCCAGAATGAACTTCAGCAGCTTCTTGGACTTCTTCACAGCCTCGCACGCCTTGATCTTCACGGCGCGGAAATCGGACTTGGAGAAGGTGTCAAAATCCACCAGATCGGCAAACAGCGGCTCGATCTCCACGTTGGAGAAGTCGATCTTTTCCTCCGCCGCAGGCGCGGCGGGCGCAGCCGTCTCGGCGGGCTTGTCCGCCTTCTTGTCGGCATCCAGGGGCTTCATGGTGGGGAACAGGATCACGTCACGGATGGAGTCCGCGCCGCACAGCATCATGCTGCACCGGTCGATGCCGAAGCCCAGACCACCGGTGGGAGGCATGCCGTATTCCAGCGCCATGACGAAATCGTCATCCATCATGTCGGCCTCTTCATCGCCCTGGGCGCGCTTTTCCGCCTGGGCCTTGAAGCGCTCGTACTGGTCGATGGGGTCGTTCAGCTCGGAGAAAGCGTTGCCCATCTCGCAGCCGCAGATAAACGCCTCGTACCGCTCGGTCAGGTGCGGGTCGGCAGGACTGCGCTTGGCCAGCGGGCTGACCTCCACAGGATACATGGTGATGAAGGTGGGCTGCACCAGCGTCTCCTCCACCTTCTGGTCAAAGGCCTCGTACAGGGCGTTGCCCCAGGTGTGGGACACGCCGTCCATATCCACGCCCACGCTCTTGGCCAGCTCCACGGCGGCGTCATCGTCGCCCTCGATGGCCATAAAGTCGGCGCCGGTGACGTTCTTCACCGCGTCGGCCATGGTGACACGGGGCCAGCCGGGGGTCAGGTCGATATCGTGGCCCAGCCACTGGACCTGATAGCCGCCGTGGATCTCCTTGCACGCGCCGGAGAGGATAGCCTCCAGAATATCCATCATGCCATCTAGGTTGGTATAGGCCTGATACAGCTCGCAGGTGGTGAACTCGGGGTTGTGCTTGGTGTCCATGCCCTCGTTGCGGAAGATACGGCCCACCTCATACACGCGCTCCAGGCCGCCCACGATCAGCCGCTTCAGGTGCAGCTCGGTGGCGATGCGCATATACATGTCGATGTCCTGGGCATTGTGGTGGGTGATGAAGGGACGAGCGTTGGCACCGCCGGCGATGGGGCTCAGCACGGGGGTCTCCACCTCCATGAAGCCCAGGGAGTCCAGATAGCGGCGCAGATAGGACACGAACTTGCTGCGGATCTCGAAGTTGCGCTTGCTCTCGGGGTTCATGATCAGATCCACATAGCGCTGGCGATAGCGCACCTCCTTGTCGGTGAGGCCGTGGAACTTCTCGGGCAGGGGGCGCAGGGACTTGCTCAGCAGGATGATCTCATGGGCGCGGACGGACATCTCGCCCCGCTGGGTGCGGAACACCTCGCCGATGACGCCCACGATATCGCCGATATCGTACTTCTTAAAGCGGTTGTAGTTATCCTCGTCCATCTCGTCCTTGCGGGCGTAGATCTGGATGCGGCCGGACTTGTCCTGCATGTCGCAGAAGGACACCTTGCCCATGCCGCGCTTGCTCATCAGGCGGCCCGCCACGCGGACGGGAGTGCCCTCCAGGGCGTCGAAATTGTCCTTGATATTCTGGGCGTGATGGGTCACGTCAAACTTGGTGATCTGGAAGGGATCGCGGCCCTCGTCCTGCAATGCCTTCAGCTTGTCGCGGCGGATCTGGAGCAGCTCGCCCAGCTCCTGCTGTTCGGTGGTATTGGTCACATTGGTATTTTGCTCTGCCATAACGGCCTCCTTATCTCATCAGCCCCCGATCGCTGATCGAGGGGTTCATCGTTCAATACTGTCCACACGGTAGTGGATAGCGCCCTTGGGAGCCTCCACGATCACTTCGTCGCCCGCCTTGCGGCCCACCAAAGCTTTGCCGAAGGGAGAGTCCTCGCTGACTGCGCGGCTCATCACATCGGCCTCCTGAGAACCGACGATCTTATAGGCGGGCAGTTGTTTTCGTGTATCCAGATTGGTCACCACGACCTTGCAGCCGATGGAGATCTTGTCAGAGTCCATCTCCGCCTCATCCACGATGACGGCGTGCAGCAGAATGTCCTCCAACTCGGCAATGCGGGAATAGAGCTTGCCCTGCTCGTTTTTGGCCTCGTCATACTCGCTGTTTTCGCTCAAATCGCCGAAGCCGCGGGCCTCCTTGATGAGTTCCGCCACCTCGTCGGCGCGGGTGGTCTTGCTGTAATCCAGCTCCTGTTTCAGCTCGTCATAACGGGCCTGGCTCATCTTGAATTCTTTTGCCATGCTGCACATTCCTTTCTATTGCACCCCTCCGGCAAATTGCTGCCATCGGGTATACTTATATTATAATTATAATGCGTCACGTTGCATTATAGTGAGTTTCCGTCCACCTGTCAAGCGTTGAACGCAATAGTTTTTACGCGAATTTGCTCTTTTTTGATGACTCCCGCCTCGAAAAGCACCGCCAGAAGGGGTTCCGACACCAGCCACGGCCCCGGCATCCCCTCCGGCACGTCGTAGGTCACACGCTGATAGCGGCGACAGTCCTCCCCCAGGCAGATGGTGTTTTCCGACGGCGCACCGCCGAAGGACACCGTCACTGCGGGCTGTCCCACCCGGCCCAGGCACAGGCCGAACCGCTGCCGCAGCGCCTGCTCCAGGGCCTCTCCCCCGTTGTCCAGCTCCAGTGAGAGGTACCGTGCCCGCCCCGCCAGCACCACGGCGGCCCGGTATACGGCGGGGGTGGCGCACTCCGCCCGCAGCACGGCAGTCCCGCGCCGCAGATCGCCGCAGGTATCCAGCAGTTGGTGCAGCATGGCCAGCCGCAGAGGGCTGACCTCCACCGGCAGCAGGCCCCACCGGGCGGCCTCCGCCTCCAGCGCCTCCGGCATCACGCAGCGCCTTACGCCGCGGCGGCGCAGTGCCCGCCACACAAGACGGCGGCGATACGCCGCCAGCGGGCCGGTCTCCGGCAGAGCGGCGGCCGCGAACCACACACCGCCGATGTTCTCCGCCGTCAGGGCAGGGCGGCGGCCCCATGTCACATAGCCATACATAAAAAGCACCTCTGTACCAGTGTATGGTACAGAGGCGCCGATTATCCGGTTCTTAGCCGTAATACTGCCAGCCGGTCAGGTAGTTCAGGGGATCTACCCAGCTGTTATTCTCGATGATGCCGAAGTGCAGGTGGGGACCGGTGGAATTGCCGGTGCTGCCGGAGTAGCCGATGACCTGTCCCTGGGTGATCTTGTCGTTGACGCTGACGTTGATGCTGCTGAGATGGCCGTACAGCGTGGAGTTGCCGTTGCCGTGGTTGATGACGATGCACTTACCGTAGCCGCCGTTCCAGCCCGCCGAAGTGACGGTGCCGGACTTGGCCGCCAGCACCGGCGTGCCCATGGGGGTGCCGATATCCACGCCCTTGTGATTGGTGCTGCCGATGCCGCCGGGGGACTGGCGGCCGCCGAACTTGGAGGTGATCCAGCGGATGCCGTTGCAGGGCCAGATGTAGCCGCCCACGGTGCCGGCGATGTCGTTCAGGCCCAGCTCACGGGCCTTGGCCTCTGCCGCCGCCATCAGGTCGTCCAGAGCCTCTTCCTCCGCCTTGATGGCGTCGTACTCCGCCTGCTTGCCCTCCTCGGTCTTGATGTACTCCGCCAGCAGGCGCATGCTCTCGGTGATCTCGCCCTCCAGCTCCTTCTTGGAGGCGGTCAGCTCCTCGGTCTGCTGCTCCAGGGCGGCCTTGTCCTCCGCCAGACTCTGGCGGGTCTCCCGCAGGTTGCTGATGACCTGCTGGTTATAGCGGACGATCTCGTTGATGAAGTCGATGCGGCTCACCAGGTCGGAGAAGCTGGTGGCCTTGAACAGCACCGACCAATAGGACACGGTGCCCTGCTCCTCCTCGGTGCGGATCTGCTTGTGGAACAGCTCGGTCTGCTGCTCCTCCAGCGCCTCGTTGGCGCTGATGCTGCGGTTGGTGAGGTCGATCTGCTGCTCCAGCAGGTTGATCTCCTCCTGCAGGGCGGCGTTGCGCTGATCCAGCAGATTCTTCTGCTGCTGGGTGTTGGCCTTCTGGCTCTTGATGTTGTTCAGCTCATTCTTCAGGTCGTCCATTTCCTTCCGCTTGTCGTTGATCTGCTGCTGCAGATCGTTATACTCCTTGCGGACGGCGTCGGCCTCCTCCTTCTTGCTGTCGGATGCCGTCGTTGTGTCATCCTTCTTTCCGGCCACAGCCGCGCCATAGGCCACCGAGGGCAGCAGCGCCGCCGTCATCAGCAGCGCGCACAGCAGCGCCAGCACACGTTTTCCGGTCATTGCACGTTTCATGGGATGTCCTTTCCTCCGGTGCGGAACGCGCCGGTTCCGCGGGAATTGGGTGTCTTATACCTTCAGGAAGCGGCGGATGGCCATCAGGCTGCCGCCGATGCCGATCAGGATGCCGGCCCCGGCAAAGATGGCGGCCACAGGCTTCCAGATGTTCAGGAAGGGTACCACCTCCAGGAGCTGCATGGTGTCGGAGCTGCTGATGCCGTTGGCCATGGCGCTGTACAGCAGCCACTGCAGACCGAAGGCGATCACCGCGCCGAACAGGCCCAGCAGCAGTCCCTCGAACACGAAGGGCCAGCGGATGAAGCTGTCGGTGGCGCCCACCATCTTCATGATGGCGATCTCCTCCCGCCGGTCAAAGGTGGTCAGCTTGATGGTGTTGGAGATGATGAACAGCGACACCATCAGCAAAATGGCGATCAGGGTGATGGAGATCACGCCCGCCACATTGCGGACCGTCATGAAGCCGGCGGAGATCACCTCGTCGGCCCGCACCTCGTCGATGCCGGCCACCGCCTCCACCGCAGCCTTGGTCTGGGACATTTTGTTGGGATCGGTGAGATGGATCACATACCGGTGGCGGAACACCTCCGGCTGGAGATCCTTGTACATATCGTCCTCGTCATACTTGGCCACATACTCGTCCCGTGCCTCCTGCCGGGAGACGAAGGTGCAGTCGGCCACATTGTTCACCTTTTCCAGCTCGGACTGCAAGGCCTTGGCCTTGCTCTCCGTCAGGGGGTCGTCCACAAAGGCCACCATGGCGTTTTCCTTCTGCAGGTCGGCCAGATTCTCGTTGGCGTTGTAGGCCACCAGGGAGAAGGTGCCCATGATCAGCAGGCACGCCACAGTGACGCCGATGGCGGCAAAAGACATGAACCCGTGGGAGAACATGCTGCGGGCGCCCTCTTTGAAGAAGTAACCGAAGTTTTTCATTGCTGCGTCACCCCCTCGTATGTACCGGTGGCATCGCCCACCACGCGGCCGCTCTCCAGATAGATGACCCGCTTGTTGAAGTGGTTCACCAGCCCCCGCTCATGGGTCACCACGATGACGGTGGTGCCCAGGGCGTTGATGCGCTCCAGCAGCGTCATGATCTCCAGGGAGCGGGCCGGGTCAAGATTGCCGGTGGGCTCGTCGGCCACGATGGTGCTGGGATTGTTCACCAGTGCCCGGGCCACGGAGACGCGCTGCTGCTCGCCGCCGCTGAGCTCGTCGGGATAGTTATTCTCCTTCCCCTTCAGACCCACCAGCTCCAGCACATAGGGAATGCGGCTGCGGATCTCCTTGGGCGAAGCGCCCACGGCCCGCATGGCCAGCGCCAGGTTGTCGAACACCGTGCGGCTGGCGATCAGGCGGAAGTCCTGGAAGATCACGCCGATGGTGCGGCGCATCAGGGGAAGCTGCTTCTCCTTGATGCGGCTCATGGAAAAGCCGTTGACCATCACGCGGCCGCCGGTGGGTACGATCTCACCGGTCAGCAGCTTGATAATGGTGGATTTCCCGCTGCCGGAAGGCCCCACCAGGAACACAAATTCTCCGTCATCTATCTGAAATGAGATACCCCGAACGGCCTTCGTGCCGTTCTCATAGGTCTTTTCCGCGTCTTTCAATCGAATCATGGCACAACCTCAAATTCTCTCAAAATGCAACATCTTGTGGCAAAAAGCCATTGTCTGTTACATTATATATAAATCTCAGACAAATGGCAACAGGGAAACCGTGAATTTTCGGTAAATCTGCCATGCAAAATATGCCATTATTAGTATAGACGACCAAAAGCGCCAAAATGTTCCCGGAATTTACAAAAAAATATGCCGCAAAAAAACAGCCGCCCTTTCGGGCGGCTGTAAAAGCTTCGCAGAATTCGCGCCAGTAATCTTATGCTTCTATGCCGCGGCTGGTCAGATACTTCTTGACCATCAGCGCTACCTTGAAGGTAATGGCGTCGTCAAACTCCCGCAGGTCGAGGCCGGTGAGCTTCTTGATCTTCTCCAGCCGGTACACCAGGGTATTGCGGTGGACAAACAGCTTGCGGGCCGTCTCGGACACGTTCAGGTTATTCTCGAAGAACTTGTAGATGGTGAACAGCGTCTCCTGATCCAGGGCGTCGATGGGGTTCTTCTTAAACACCTCCTGCAGGAACATCTCGCACAGGGTGGTGGGAAGCTGATAGATCAGGCGGCCGATGCCCAGATTCTCGTAGTTGATGACATACCGCTCGGTGTCAAAGACCTTGCCCACCTCGATGGCGATCTGGGCCTCCTTATACGCCTTGGCCAGCTCACGCAGATGCTGGGCCATGGTGCCGATGCCCACGAACACGCTGCTCTCGCCGTCGATGCGCAGAGCTTCTTCGATCCGCAGGGCCACCTTCTCCATATCGCCGGCACCAGCGTTTTTGTCCATCTGGTGGATCAGCACCACGTCCTGCTCGCCCACGCTGAGAACGAAGTCGTTCTGCCGGTCAGGGAACAGGCCCTGGATCAGATCCAGAGGAGCGGACTCCATCCGGTCGTCCACCGGGCGGACGACGAACACGCCCCGGTTCACCTCGGCGGCCACATGCAGCTCCTTGGCCCGCATGTAGATATCGCTGATGAGGATGTTGTCGGAGATGATATTCTTCATGAAGGAGCCCTTGTCGTGCTTCTCTTCATAATAGCTCTTGGCAGAGTTCAACGCCACGGCCGCCATGGCGCACACCGTGCGGCCGATGCCGTCGTCGCCGCTGGCGAACACCGCATAGTCAAAGTGTCCGCCCCAGCCGGGCAGCGCCTTGAAGGTCTTGCCCTCCAGGGCCACACACTCGCCGTCGGCCTGCTGAATGGTCTCTACATATTTGCTCCACTTCTTGCCGATCCCCGTCAGCTCGCTGCACGCGATAACGGTTCCCTCGGCGTCGATGACCCCGATGGTGCGGTCGGTGGTCTCTTTGAATTGCAGCACTACATTCTGAAAAATTCTACCGGACATGACACGCCCTCCTGCTCTCTCTCAAAGCGTCCTCAAACGCTTTGTGCAAACTGCCAAGTGGTCGCTTATATTATATCGTCATAATCACGGTTTTGCAAGCATTTTTTTATCTTTCTCACAAAAAATCTTGAAATTCTTTTGGCGCTTTGTCGATATGATCACACGCCGCAGGCACACCGCAGCGCGGATATCTCTTCCTCCGTCAGCGGGCGGCACTGTCCGGCAGGCAGCGTGTCCTCCAGCGTCAGCGGCCCCATGGCCAACCGCTTCAGGTACAGCACCGGCTTGCCCCGGCTGGCCAGCATCCGCTTCACCTGGTGGAACTTCCCCTCACGCAGCGTCACGAGACACGCATCGCCGCCCAGCAGCTCCAGCTTTGCCGGAAGGCATTGCAGGCCGTCCCCCAGCAGCAGTCCGGCGGCAAAGGCTGCCGCGTCCGCTGCGTCCGGCACGCCGTCCACGCGGGCATAGTACACCTTGTCCACATGGTATTTCGGGCTCAGCAGCCGATGGGTCAGCTCACCGTCGTCGGTCAGCAGAAGCAGGCCCTCCGTGTCCTTGTCCAGCCGTCCCACCGGCGCCAGATCGCGGCGGCGGTATGTCTCCGGGATCAGATTCAGCACCGTGGGCTGGCGTTTGTCCTCGGTGGCCGTCAGCACCCCGGCAGGCTTATGCAACAGCAGGTACAGGTACCGCTCTGCGCTGAGGGTCACGCCGTCCACGGTGATGACCGCCGTCTCCGCCGCCACCTTCATGTCCGGTGCCGACGCCGGAACGCCGTTCACCAGCACCCGGCCCTGGCGCACCAGGTCCTTCACCTCGCGGCGCGACGCCGCGCCCCTGTTGGCGATGATCTTATCCAACCGCTCCATAGCCGCCTCCTTGTATTCGATGGCCACAGTATAGCATATTTTCCGCCCCATGGGAATATCCATCAACGAAGGAGTTGATGAATATGCGCGTGATCCATGTGACGCGGCGGCGTATGGCGCTGATGTCTCTGGCGCTGTGCCTGGTGATTGGCGCGGCGCTGATGCTGGCAGGCTGCTTCGGCGGCGACAAAGAGGTCGAGGTCATCACCGCCGCCGCCAACGAAGAGCGGGTGGCCTATCTGGAGAGCCTGGGCTGGCAGGTGGAGCCCCAGCCCATCGAAACGCTGGATCTGCAGCTGCCGGAAAAGCTGGAGGGTGAGTGGAGCGCCTACGCCAAGCTACAGGCGGGACAGAACCTGCCCTTTGCCGACTTCGGCGGCCAGGCTGTAAAACGCTACACCTATACGATCACCAACTATCCGGAGATCCCCCAGGGGGTGCAGGCCAATCTGTATCTGTGGGGTGACCAGATCATCGGCGGCGACGTGATCTTCACCGGCCAGGGCGGCTTCCAGACGGATCTGGCCTTCCCCAAGACGTAAGGACGCAAAAAAAGAAAGGCCATACGGCCTTTCTTTTTTCGATTTCAGTTCGATTACTGCTCGATCTCGATGACGACGCCGGAACCGACGGTACGGCCGCCCTCACGGATAGCGAAACGCAGACCCTTCTCGATAGCGATGGGGGTGATCAGCTCGACCTTCATGTCGACGTTATCGCCGGGCATGCACATCTCGGTGCCCTCGGGCAGGGTGATGACGCCGGTCACGTCGGTGGTACGGAAGTAGAACTGGGGACGATAGTTATTGAAGAAGGGGGTGTGACGGCCGCCCTCGTCCTTGGTCAGAACGTAGACCTGGCCAACGAACTTGGTGTGGGGGTGAATGGAACCGGGCTTGGACAGAACCTGGCCGCGCTCGATCTCGGTCTTGGCAACGCCACGCAGCAGGGCGCCGATGTTATCGCCGGCTTCAGCGTAGTCCAGCAGCTTGTGGAACATCTCGATACCGGTAACGGTGGTCTCGCGCTTCTCATCGGACAGACCGACGATCTCGACCTTCTCGTTCAGGTTCAGAATGCCACGCTCCACACGGCCGGTAGCAACGGTACCACGGCCGGAGATGGTGAACACGTCCTCGACGGGCATCAGGAAGGGCATATCCTCCTTGCGGTCGGGAGTGGGGATCCAGCTGTCAACAGCATCCATCAGCTCCTTGATGCAGGCATACTCGGGAGCGTTGGGATCGGTGGACTCGGAAACCAGAGCGTTCAGAGCGCTGCCGCGGATGATGGGGGTCTCGTCGCCAGGGAAGCCGTAGAAGTCCAGCAGCTCGCGAACTTCCATCTCGACCAGCTCCAGCAGCTCCTCATCGTCGACCTGGTCGCACTTATTCAGGAAGACCAGCACGGAGGGCACGTTCACCTGACGGGCCAGCAGCAGGTGCTCACGAGTCTGAGCCATGGGGCCGTCGGAGGCAGCGATGACCAGGATGGCGCCGTCCATCTGGGCAGCACCGGTGATCATGTTCTTGATATAGTCGGCGTGGCCCGGGCAGTCAACGTGCGCATAGTGACGCTTGGCGGTCTCATACTCCACGTGGGCGGTGTTGATGGTGATACCACGCTCGCGCTCTTCGGGAGCCTTATCGATGGAAG
>ERZ826242.3031-NODE-3031-length-13012-cov-3.696303_pt1 | contig 13012 bp, 14 predicted proteins | sample MGYA00519871_ERZ826242 | MGnify/ENA primary metagenome ERZ826242 (study PRJEB31778, sample SAMEA3449226) | human gut metagenome | biome: human gut; feature: human-associated habitat; material: faeces | place: United Kingdom | collected 2010/2012 ...
GTTTAAAATCGAAATATATCCCGGAAATGTTGCCCCGGACTGATTTCCCCACTTGATTCCTCTGCTCAGTTCACTGTAAGTAGGATTTTCTCTGCTTCCTGTAAACTGACCATACTGCTTCAAAGTATCCTGCTCTTCACTTTGATATTTGTAGTATTTCATCAGGGTTGTATCCGATTCTTCCCCATCATGCATTCTGAGACAAATTTCTCCGTCATGGTTCACATCTGTTATAAACTGAAGCCCCTGGTCCAACATCTCTTTCTGATACTTTTCTGCAGAATCACATTCCTTCTTTTCCTCTGCGATTCCACTGATTCCTTCCAGATACTGTGTTCCAAAGAGCCCCTTCGCAGTCATATACCGTTCGATATCTTTTCTTGTCTTTCCTGCTTCACTTCTCAACATTTCCGCATAACTTTTCTCTCCGAAAACTTCTTCCGCAATTCTTGCTAATGCCATAAAACTGCGGTACATACAGAGATTGGTTCCTGTATGATACTTTCCCAGTGCATACGCATCGGAAATCCACGTTGTACGATACAGATAAGGCTCATTTTCCTCACGGCTTTCGAGAACCGTCTGAAGAATTGCTTTCATTTTCTTATAGAGCTTTGGATGCTGTTGGAAAAATTCTTTCTCACCGAAATACTCATAATATGCACCGGAAAGCATGATCACAGACAACGAATTGCTCAATGAATGAAAGACGCCGCCTTCGAATTTAGTTCCTTTATATTTGATTCCATATTTTGCAAACCAGAGAATACATTTTTTACAAAGTTCCGGCTCTGTCAGTGTAAACGGCAGACTGGAGTAGTACATGTCTTTATTCCATACATGTGGTGTGACCGGATACGTTCCCCAGTTGGAACCCAGAATTTCATTCTCGCCTGACATTGCAAACGCACCAAACGCCTGCTGGTATGCTCTCTGCAAAAGGGACATTCAGAATATAAATATAATTATCAACGGCCTCTACTTCTTCCCAGAGCATCGCATCTTCTTCCATCTTCAGTTCTCCTGTCAATGACCGGAAATACTGTAACGTCTGTTCCATCCAGAAATCCGTATCTTTACTTAAAAACATTTCTATATCCTGATACCGGTTCGGATCTCCAAACAGAAGTGAAACCCGTTTCTGCTCCATTGGCTGCAGTGTAAAGGAAACATCCTGATACGTTCCACTCTCCGCTGTTATCATCAACACATTTCTTGTATCCGAATATTTCTTTTCATACAAAGCAGGGAGACAGACCGTCATCTCTGCCGCCTCTCTGCCTGTATTTTTTACCGTTACTTCATAAAGAAGACAACTCAGCCGTTCTCCTTTTGCTGTAATCGGTGCTGTGGCAAGAATCGTGACTTCTCCCCACGGAAAATAATGCCTGCAGCGTGGAAACAGATTTTCTGCCAGATCCATCTCCACATATTTTGTATGTTCACATAATTTTTCTGTCTGTCCATTCCATTTTACAGAAACAGACAACTGATGTTCCTGCACAAAATCCTTTGCCACCCACACCCCCGGCTTACTTTCCATCAGATAATTTCCGTGAAAAAATGTAATATGTCTTATCGTTCCGAATTCATCCAGATTCGCCTGTACTTTCTGATTGGAAACATCAAAGGAAAATGTATCATCCGGTAGTTTTTTTCCATAATAACTCACCTGATTTTCCGTGCTGTATTTTCCGTCTTTTACTTTTACCTGAAAAAACGGATTTCTTTTACTGTCTCTGATACGATTTCCTGTCATAACTTTTCCTCCTGCCTTAGCAGATTCCGAGAACGGATAATATAATTCCCAATGCAACAATTCCAAAGATCAAAACAATGATATTTACTTTCTTCTTTAACAGTTTAAAACATCCAAATGTAAGCAAAAGCGGTACAATTCCGATAAAAATACTGTCAAGAGAAGACTGTACATCCATTACGGATTTTCCTTTCATCGTAAAATCAAGAATTGTCGTAAACAGAACCGTTTTACTCGTCATCGCTCCGACCATGATCAGTCCGACAATGCCCGCTGCCTTCGTCAGAATCTCCATCATTCCGTTAGAATAAATCTTTTCTATGTATTTTGCGCCAAGAGAATATCCTAAAAACGCTCCATAGTAACGGCACAGGTAGTTCGGAATATTAAATGCAAGAAGGAAAATCAATGGTGCAAGCACATTTCCTGCATTGGCAAGTCCGATTGCAAGTCCGGCTGCAACAACACGCCATACGCCCCAGAATAAGGAATCGCCGATTCCGGCCAGCGGTCCCATCAGACTCAGCTTGATTGAGTTAATGGATCCTGCATCAAAATCTGTTTTTTCACTGTTCTCTTTTTCCATGGAGCCTGCAATTCCCATTACAAAAGATGCCATCGGAATTGTCGTACTGAAATATTTCACATGACGTGTCAATGCTTCTCTTCTTTTTTCTTCGTTATCTTTATAAAAATGATTGATAAACGGAATCATGGAATAGCAGAAACCGCCTCCTCCCATGGTAACCGGATTTACTGATGCATACATTGCTCCGGATCTCCAGAACATTTTTCTGATTAATTTTTTCTCTTCCTTACTGACATTATTCATTAATTTCATGCGAAAAAGTCCTCCTCTTCACTCGTTTTTTCTACCGGTGCCGCCTGATTGTTCTTTAACTGCATATCACGCTGTGCTGTCACAACCGCAATAATTGTTCCCAATACTGCAATTGCGATCAGTGGAAGATCCAAATATGCTACGAGAATAAATCCCAGCAGGAAATAGATTGCAATCTTATTATCCCAGAGCATCTGCAGAAGCATTGCCATACCAACTGCAGGAAGCATATTTCCCGCTACCGTCAGACCGTTCATAATTACATCCGGTATCATTTCCAGAATACGCTGAACAGCATCCGAACCAAACAATACTGCAAAAAACGGAATCAATGCATATAACGCATAATGTACGAACCATAAACCAAAATGAAGTATTGTAATTTCTTTATCTTTTCCTTCTTTTGCAAGTTCTTCAAATTTCGGTGCGCACGGACCAATCACAAAAGAGAAAATAAAGTTCATTAACTGTAATCCAAGCACTGCCAATGGGAAAACGATTGGAATAATGGTTCCGACATTTCCTCCGAGATTAATTGCAAAAGCAGTTGCAAGTCCGGCTGCAAGTGCCGGTTCTGCTGTACTGGATATTCCGATGTTTACAACTCCCATAAAAATCGACTCCAATGATGCACCTACAATAAGTCCTGTCTGCACATCTCCCAAAAGCAGTCCTGCCAGCGGTGCCACTACGATCGGTCTGCTCAACATTGCCATTCCAAAAAGTTCATGTCCTGCAACTCCCACAAAAACAGCGAGTGCTACAAAAAATGCATCTAACATCATGATCTCATCCTCCTCTATCCTATTTTAATCAACATCCCTTTAATATTGCAGATGCCATTTTCTTTTCCATCGCCGGTGTTCCCTGGAAAAATGTGTCCGGATAAAGCTCTGTCAGTTCTTTCAGTGCTTCCAGTTCGTCTGCTGTCAGCATAACTTCTTTTGATAAGATTTTCTTTTCTCCGGATGTCATTTTACCGGCATTTCCGATATTTACCATTTCAATATTTTTGTAACGTTTACACAATGTAACTGCATCTTTTACCATCGGTACAAGTACCATCAGACGCATAGACTCTGAACGTGGATCATCCAGAATTGTTGTCACATCTTCTACCGACTTGATGATACATTTGATTCCTTCCGGCACTGCCATCTTTAATGTCATTTTCTGAATCCCATTTGATGCAGCCTCATCACTTGCAACTACCAGTCCATTCAGTTTCAGTTCCTTTGTCCATGTCATTGCAACCTGTCCATGAATTAATCTCTCATCTACTCTTAAACATACAATCATCTTTTTTCTCTCCTTTTCTTTTTGTTATGCTAAGAATTCTTCCTCTTCTTTCTCAGTTCCGCTGTCCGTTACTTCTACCCGAACGAGCATCATATTTTTTCTGGACTCTTCTATAGAATCCAACAATTCTTCCTCTGTGACTTTATCCTCGTTCATTGCCAGTTCCAGAAGCAGCGGCAGATTGAATCCTGCTATCAGAAATACATTTTTTTTCTGTGCGTACGGAACGATTTTCTGATTGACACTTCCACCCATCAGATCTGTACATACGATTACCTGATCTTCATCACTAACTTCTGAAAAATATGCTTTCAGTTGTTCATCCACATTGTCATCCGGATTTACATATGCAGTCAAACAAGTAATATCTGCAACGTTTCCTATGAGTAATTCTAATGTGCTCTTCGCCCCTGCTGCCAAAGTTCCATGTGTTGCGAATAAAAATTTTTTCAATTTTTTCTTCCTCTCTTTCTTTTCTTTCTGCCCTTATATACTGCAAGAACTGTGCCAACTTTTTCTTCGACACTAAAAAAGCCCCTAAAATCAAGGCTTTTTTATTAAAAAAGTTTTTTTATCCTATAGTGTCCAACATAACTCTGTCTATGTATTTACAGGCTTTCGACACACACTCTAGTAATAATCAAAAATGCCCTGACATTGTTCTTCAGATGCACACACACATGAATTACCTGCCAAGGCATTTTTATTCTTCTTTTTCCTTTTATTCGCTAGTAAAGTGATCGCTTGAAATTCTCTGAGGGGAATATGTTCAAGATTTCCTCCTTATAATTTTTTGCAAAAAATGTGCCGAACGCACGTTTGATTCACTAATTGATTCACTTATGATTTTCAAGCACAAAAAAAGCTCGTAAATACGAGCTTCTTTCAGTGACTCCGAGGGGAATCGAACCCCTGATTCCAGCGTGAGAGGCTAGCGTCTTGACCGCTTGACCACGGAGCCTTATTCATTTTTGTCTGTGTCTTTTTTGTTACCGCCACAATACAATAGTTATTATATACCAGGCTTTCAGAAAATGCAACCCCTTTTTTTAATTTTTTTCAAAATTTTTTTATTTCTATTTCAAACTGCCGTTTTTTCTTGATTTTACGCGGTTTTCCGCGATTGCTCAATAAACCTAAAATTCAAAAAGGGGTGATTTTCTAAAATATCACTGAAAATATTTCAGATTATGTGTTCAGACTTCATCTGCTTCCACTAACTGTTCACTCAGATCTTCTACAGCTTCTTCCTTAACCATGATCTGAAGTGCCTGATTTTTATTCTTAATCACAACTTCTTCATGAGTACCGCCGTACTCTCCATCCAGAGTCCATGGAATTGCCTCAACAGATTCAAAACGGACTTCACCACTCTTGAAGGAGTATATTCTGTCTGAATTAATCTGACGCATCACAACTGCCCCAATCAGTTCGTTCAACTCGACTGGATTCTTTGGTGTTTTAAAGAGTGTCACCTCAAAAACGCCATCATCAAAAATAACATTTTCTCCTGTGATTCTTTTGAATCCTCCTACAGAGCGTGAATTTGTCACCATTCCAAAGATAAACTCATCTTCAATCGTCTCTCCGTCATGTGTGACTTTGATCTTATAAGACGGAATATTGAACAGTCTCTTGGTTCCTTCCAGAATATAAGCCATATGACCAAGAATATTCTTCATACTCTGCTTCGTCTCATATGACACGTCTGTGAAAATGCCAAAGGCTGCAATATATACGAAGTAGTCATCGTTAAACTGACCGATATCAAAGGAAAATGGTGTTCCTGTTACAATTGTATCTGCGGCCTCCAGCATATTCTTGGAAATATGCAGACTACTTGCAAAATCATTCGTTGTTCCGGCCGGAATATATCCGATTGGCGTCTTATTTTCCCGCATCATCATACCGGTCACGACTTCATCCAATGTACCATCTCCGCCACTACATACCACGAGATCATATTCTTCTTTATACTCACTGACTTTTCTTACAGCATCCTGACTTCTTTGTGTAGGATAAACTGTCACCTCATATCCGCCCTTCACAAATGTGTCGATCACATCTGAAAGTTTCGGCTTCAGAAGTCCCATTCCTGAATTCGGATTGTAAACAAATAGCATTCTTTTCATAAACAAATACCTCCTTATTCAAAAATCATTTGTGTTCACATCAGCTGCAAACTCTCCCCCATAGAAAAAGATGGCTGTACTCCTCTTCAAAGTACAGCCTCTCTATATTCATTTGTAATCACATGGTTATCTCTCTGTGACTTCAATTACCATCTTATTGTTATTATACATTAGCAAAGAATGTCTTAATGCCTTCAGCTGCTTTCTGCTCGTCCTCGCCGTCTGTCACAACGGTAATCTCCTCGCCTCCGATCAGATTCAGACTCATCATACCCATAATACTCTTTGCATTGATGTTCTTCTCGGCTACCTGAATGTACACTTTGCTCGCATACTGGCTGGCTTCCTGTACGAGAAGGGCGATCGGCCGTCCATCAAACCCTGGGTCCGCTTTCACTACAACAGATGTCTTAATCATAATAATCCTCCTTGTTCTTGCCGAACTTTGTCTGCCATCTCACTCAGCTTACGCAGTCTGTGGTTGATACCCGATTTTCCAACCGGAGGATTCAGGGATTCTCCCAGTTCCTTCAATGTTGCTTCCGGATGCTCGAGGCGGGCAAGAGCAGCCTCGACTAATCCTTTCGGTATATTCTCAAATCCTATCTGATCTCTCAAATATGTAATATCTTCCAGCTGTTTCACTGCTGCTGATACTGTCTTATTAATATTGGCAGTTTCACAATTCACTTTTCTGTTCACAGAATTTCTCATCTCCTTGAGAATTCTTACATTCTCAAGTTCCATTAATGAGACATGTGCCTCCATGATATTCAGAATATCTACTATCTGTGCTCCTTCTTTCAGGTAAACAACATACGACTTTTTTCTGAGCACGATCTTTGCGTCCATAGAAAAACTGCAGATCAGATCACAGATCTGATGTGCCATCTCTTCTGTGGAACAGACAATCTCAAAATGATATGCCTTGTTCGGATCACTCATAGATCCGGACGCCTGAAACGTTCCGCGGAGAAATGCTCTTCGACAACAAACCTGTTGGACAATCATCGGATTCACGGCATGCAACTCTTCCGCATTCTCCTGCTGTTCCCCTATCATCTTCGTAGCCTGTAAGATACGTATCGCATCTTCATGCTTTTTTACGATAACAGAATAGGTCTCTGTCTGCTTCTTTATATTTCTCCGAACGGAAATATCACTCCTTATATTAAATGTTTTTTCTATTAATGTAAAGACCTTTCTTGCAACTAAAATGTTTTCTGTACGAATCTTGATACTGCACCGGTCAAAACTATTGATTACAACCGTCCCGCACATGCCAATAAAAGCCGTCAGTTCCGCAATCTGGCAATGTCTGGCTGAACTGATGTTCCTTGCAAGCTCTTCCTTCACTTTTCCAGAAAATGACATATTTTCCACCTTTTACTTTCTCTTTGTGATACTATCCTTCCCGATATCACGATGTTCAATACGGACGCCATAACTTTCCTCTGTCTCAAGCGTGTGATATAACGCATTCGCCAGCGTTACAGATCTATGCTTCCCACCGGTACATCCAATTGCGATCACAAGCTGGTTTTTTCCCTCCAAAATATAATTTGGAATCAGAAATTCAACCATGTCTTTTAATTTTTCAAGGAAAATCGGTCCCTTGTCATTCTGCATGACATAATCCTGGACTTCCGGATCATTTCCTGTTTTTTCTTTCAATGTATCAATATAGTACGGATTCGGAAGAAAACGCACATCGAATACAAGGTCTGCGTCCTGCGGAATTCCGTATTTAAAACCAAAGGACATTACTGTGATATAGAGGTTGCAAAAACTCTCACCTTTCACAAAAATCTTCTCAAGTTCAATCTTCAGTTCTCTTGTCAGCATCTTACTTGTATCAAGAATATACGTTGCCTTCATTTTCAAAAATGCGGTCTTCTCACGTTCTTTCGCAATACCGGTATCCACACGTCCCGACCCGCTCAGAGGGTGCTGTCTTCTCGTTTCTTTGTATCGCTTTACAAGTACAGAATCCTTTGCGTCCAGGAACAGAATCTCATATTTGATTCCCTTTTCATCCATTTGCTCAAGGTCTTTCTCTAATCCAGAAATATCCTGTCCGCTTCGCACATCGACTCCCAATGCCACTTTCTTCATTGAAGTTTCTGAATTCTCAATCATCTGCACAAATCCAGGAAACATTGCGATTGGCAGATTGTCCACACAGAAATATCCCATATCCTCAAGCATCTTAAGTGCTGTTGATTTTCCCGCTCCTGACATCCCTGTTACGATAACAAAACGCATATCAAAACTCTCCTATTCTTCTTACTTCCGCTTCCAGACGGACTCCTGAATTTTCTTCTACTTTATCTTCTACCTGACGCATCAGTTCCATAACCTCTGCTGCGCTTGCATTCCCTCTGTTGATCACGAAACCGCAATGCTTTTCAGAGACCTGTGCATCTCCGACCCTGAATCCGCGAAGTCCTGCATCTTCAATCAGTTTTCCTGCGAAATATCCTTCCGGACGCTTAAATGTACTTCCTGCACTTGCATACTCTAATGGCTGCTTTGTCACTCTTTTTTCTTTCAGATCATCCATCACTTCTTTGATCTTCTCCGGATTTCCTTTTTCAAGAGAAATCACTGCTTCAAGAACAATATAATTCTTCTGTTCTACCACGCTTGTCCGATAAGCAAGCCCCATCTCTTCTACCGGGATCGTGAAAAATTCTCCATCTGCTGTCATCACTTCCACACTCTCAAGTACCTGCTTCATCTCTCCGCCGTATGCACCCGCATTCATGCGAACGGCTCCGCCTAATGTTCCCGGAATTCCTGCTGCAAACTCAAAGCCTGTCAGAGATTCTGACAATGCTGTTGCCGCAATCTTCGACAGAAGTGCGCCTGCTCCGGCATAAATCTTATTCTCTTCTACCCTGATCTGATTCATTTTCTTAAAAATCTGAAGGATTACGCCACGATATCCCTTATCTCCAACAAGAAGATTACTTCCGTTTCCGATCACGGAATATGGGATTTCCTCTTTTTTGCATAACTCAACAATTGCCTGGATCTCTGCCTTTGATTCAGGTGTCACAAAATAATCTGCCGGACCACCAATACGAAATGTTGTATGTTTCTTCATCGGCTCATCTTTCATTACATTTTCCTGTTTTGTAATAGTGCACAATCTATTGTACAATTCCATATCTATACTCCGTTTCTTCTATATAATAGTATTAAATATTCTTATCAGTCATCAACATCATACACCACCCACTTCATAAAGTAAAGTATATTGCCTTGCCAAACACTAATAAACCATGTATAATGAATGCGTATATCTAAAATTAACCAAGCCTATTTGGAGGCACATTTTTTAATCAAAGGAGTGAATATTTAAAGTGGACGCAGGTGACACGTACCTATTAATTATACTGTTAATTTTACTATTGTTTTCATCATTTTTTTCATCAACCGAGACTGCGCTGATGTCAGTGAATAAAATTAAACTCCGCTCTCTCGCAGACGGTGGGAACAAGCGGGCAGCTTTGGCTCTTGATATCACAGAGAATCACACAGCGAAGATGCTCAGTGCGATCCTGATTGGTAATAACATTGTGAATGTTTCAGCATCTTCTCTTGCTACAACCCTTGCCTATTCATTTGGTGGATACATGGTCAGCATTGCTACACTGATTCTGACAGTGGCAATCCTTGTATTTGGAGAGATTACACCGAAGAATTATGCAACGATCAACGCTGAGAAGCTTACGCTTCGCTATATTCCGGTCATCAAGTTTTTCATGACGGTCATGACTCCTGTCATTTTCATCATTAACTTGTTTTCCCGCGGAATCATGCTGATCCTTCGCGTAGATCCGGATGCGGCGAATAAAGCTATGACAGAAGAAGAACTTCGTACCATTGTGGATGTCAGCCATGAAGATGGTGTAATCGAGTCTGATGAAAAAGAGATGATCTACAACGTATTCGATCTCGGCGATGCCAAGGCGAAAGACATTATGGTTCCTCGCGTACATGTTACATTTGCTGATGTCAATAGTACCTTCGATGAATTAATTGATATTTTCCGTGAAGACAAATTCACAAGACTTCCTGTTTACGAAGAGACACAGGATAATGTTGTCGGTATTATTAACATGAAGGATCTGCTTCTTTACGATCATGATACACCGTTCAATATCCGGGATTTCTTAAGAAAACCTCATTTCACTTATGAGTTCAAAGATATCTCTGAACTTCTTGTAGAGATGAGAGATTCTACTTTTAATATTGCAATTGTTCTGGATGAGTACGGTGAGATGGCAGGACTCATCACTTTGGAAGATATTCTGGAAGAAATCGTCGGTGAGATTCATGATGAATATGATGAGAATGAAGATGAACTGATCAAAGAGATTTCTGATCATGAATATATTATCGAAGGCTCCATGAATCTTGATGATGTGAACGATCACTTACATACAGAACTTAACTCTGAAGATTATGATTCTCTCGGAGGACTGATCATCGAACATCTGGACCGTTTACCTCAGATGGGTGATGAAGTTGTCACTGAAGATGGAATTCGTCTGGTGGTCGAGAAGTTGGATAAGAACCGCGTAGAAACGGTACATGTTTATCTTCCTGAAAGAGCAGATACAGAGGAAGAAGCGGATGAAGAGAATTCAGATCCTTCTGAAACTGACAAACACTCACATGAATAGAACTTTTTGAAATGTCGGCTGCATTATCGCAGCCGGCATTTTTTGACGTTTCACAGGCAATGCGTGCTTTCATATAATATATAGAAGCACAAAATAATGAGGTGATTATATGTCTTATTCTATCATGCTTGATGCAGGTCATGGCGGTCGTGACCCCGGAGCTGTCTATAACGGCCGCCGGGAAAAGGATGACACCTTATCTTTAACGCTTGCCATTGGAGAACTGCTGCAGGAACATGGGATTGATGTACTCTATACACGCACAACAGACATTTATGAATCTCCCTATCAGAAAGCATTGGAAGCAAATGCAGCCGGTGCAGACTTCTTTCTGTCTATTCACCGTAATTCTTATCCAACAGATAATACCGTATCCGGCGTAGAATCTCTAGTTTACAACAAATCCGGTCTGAAGTACACAATGGCTCAAAATATTAATGAAGGCCTGGAAGCTCTCGGCTTCATCAATCTCGGCGTAAAAGAACGCCCCGGTCTGGTCGTTCTGCGCCGTACACAGATGCCGGCGGTTCTGGTAGAAGTCGGATTTATCAACTCTGACACTGATAACCGGCTCTTTGATGATAACTTTGATGATATTGCGCTTGCGATTGCTGAGGGAATCCTTGATACATTAGAAGAAAGCGGAGAAATCAGCAGTGATTCTTCTCTCCCTCACTATGCAGTGCAGACCGGGGCTTTCCGCAGTGAACGATATGCACGACGGCTCCTGAATGAATTAACCGAAATGAATTTTCCTGCTGTCTTGACAGAAGGGGATGGTTTATTCCGGGTAACGGTCGGAGAATATGATACGCTTGACGAAGCTGTAAAAATGGAATGCCGGTTGAAGCGTGCCGGATATCAGACAGTTATTGTAACTATTTAGTTGCAGGATTTAGATTCTGACTATTACATGTCCGTAAAAACATTTTCAAAAACAGAGCGCACTCTTGATTTTTTCAATTGACGGTATTATAATAGCGTTAATTAGAAATCATACGGTCTTTCGCCGCATAAAGGAATGGAGGATTTACTACAATGGAGAAAAAAAACATTGACTGGGAAAATATCGGATTCGGATATATCCCTACAGATAAGCGTTTTGTAGCTAATTATAAAGATGGAGCATGGGATGAAGGTGGTCTCACAGAAGATCCTAACATCGTCATGAATGAATGTGCCGGAGTTCTTCAGTATGCACAGACAGTATTTGAAGGAATGAAGGCTTACACAACAGAGGATGGACACATTGTCACTTTCCGTCCGGACCTCAATGCGAAGCGAATGGTCGACTCAGCGAAACGTCTTGAGATGCCGCCTTTCCCGGAAGATAAATTTGTTGATGCTATTGTTCAGACAGTAAAGGCAAATGAAGCTTACGTTCCACCTTACGGAACAGGAGCAACACTTTATATCAGACCTTATATGTTCGGAATCAATCCTGTAATTGGTGTAAAACCTGCTACTGACTATCAGTTCCGTGTATTTGCCACTCCGGTTGGACCGTACTTCAAGGGCGGCGTGAAACCACTGACACTGTGCGTATCAGACTTTGACCGCGCCGCACCGCATGGAACAGGACACATCAAAGCCGGACTGAACTATGCAATGAGCCTTCACGCAATTGTTACAGCTCACGCAAATGGTTTTGATGAAAATATGTACCTTGACTCCGCTACAAGAACAAAAGTTGAGGAAACAGGTGGAGCAAACTTCCTGTTCGTAACAAAAGATAACACTGTAGTTACACCACACTCCACAACAATTCTTCCGTCTATCACAAGACGTTCTCTGATGTATGTTGCTGAACATTATCTCGGACTGAAAGTAGAAGAAAGAGATGTTTACTTTGATGAAGTAAAAGACTTCGCTGAATGTGGTCTGTGCGGAACAGCCGCTGTTATCTCACCGGTTGGTAAGATTGTCAACCACGGAGAAGAAATCTGCTTCCCTAGTGGAATGGAACAGATGGGACCTACAATCGCAAAACTTCGCGATACACTGACAGGTATCCAGATGGGACGTATCGAAGCACCGGAAGGATGGATCCAGGTGGTTGAATAATGGATAAATTCGTTACAAAGCGAAATGATCTGCTCGCTGAGCAGGTGATAAAGAATTTGAAGTCCCGTCAGATGGAGGGACATTATGTATCGCTACAGTAATGGACAGATCAGCCTGTCGGACTTCAAGCAGCCGGTAGGCATGAATTTAAAAGAGAACAACCGCTGGGTAAAGAAGGCACAAACGATCCCCTGGCTGGAGATTGAGAAGCGATACGCAGCAC
>ERZ826242.3038-NODE-3038-length-12974-cov-5.416363_pt1 | contig 12974 bp, 12 predicted proteins | sample MGYA00519871_ERZ826242 | MGnify/ENA primary metagenome ERZ826242 (study PRJEB31778, sample SAMEA3449226) | human gut metagenome | biome: human gut; feature: human-associated habitat; material: faeces | place: United Kingdom | collected 2010/2012 ...
CGAACAGGGCATAGAACAGGGCGCACAGTCCGTAGGCCACGCCCAGCCGCACCAGGATCAGCAGCACGCCCCAGTGCAGGGCATCCGCCATATCCGACAGCTTCAGCTGTGTGCCGGTGCAGAACAGCATCAGGCCGATGATCAGCATCTGTCCGGAGGAGGAGAACATATCCTTCATAGGATTGCCCAGCGTGCCCCACAGGTCAAAATTGAAAATACCCTGACAAATCGTTGTGATAATCGCACCAATGATCAGCGGCACGAACATGGTGCCGGCAGGCACCTTCTGCAGCGATTTCCAGATATTGATGTTCTTTTTGGTTTCCATATGCTCACGCTCCTTTGCGTTTTTTCTTTATGCTGCCATTTCACGCATTTTCCTTGCTTTTGCAAGAGAACGGAAGTATAATCTTTCGCAAGAGAGCTGTGCGGAGAGCACAATCGAGAAAGGAGCGCTTTTATGAAGGATACGGCGGCATTGATGGCGGATTTCTTTGCGCAGGACGACCTTGCGCGGCTGACTGTCGACGCAGGAGAACTGCTGGACTGTCCTCTGATGGTCATTGACGATGCGTTCCGCGTGACGGCTCATTACGCGCCGCTGGGCTTTACCGATCCCCTGTTTGACCGCGCCGTACAGCAGGGCGCCATCACCTATGAGGCGGGCGCCATCATCAGCAGAAGTCCGGCCCTGTCCGCCGGAGCGCCGGACTATGTGGAGGTGGCGGATAGTACCCGTCGCCGCCGCTTTGCGCCCCTGATCAGCGCCGGTTTGCGGCTGGGCTATCTGGTCTGCGTGGATATCGACGGTCATTTGGCGGATATTCCGGCGGAGACGTTCCGCACCGTGGAATACGGTGCTGTACCGCATCCACAAAATGCGGGAGGACTTCGCTGTCCCACTGGATGATCCGGCAGCCCACACGGCGCTGCTGCTGTCCACGGCGCTGACCCTGCTGGACAGCAAGGGCGCGGAGCTTTTCATAGACGACCCGCCGGGAGACGATTGCGAAAAGGACTGATAAGTGGAAAGGCCATCGGTAAATAGCCGATGGCCTTTCCTATTCTTCAGCAGAAACAATCAGCTCCTCCGCGGTTTTCTGGGCTTCCATCAGAGTTTCCACCGCATCCGCTGTGCGACATTGCAGCAACTGCCGCCTCTGCGGCGGTCTCTTTTATTATGAAAAGCAGGCCCCCCGGCGGTGTGCCGGAGGGCCTGCCTTATTGCGTTTCAGTCATTGACGGAAGCAGGGAGCCGCACTTAGGAGGGCAGGATCTCCTCGTTCATGTTCCAAATGACATAGTAGGTGCCGATCTGACCCACGACGAAGAACTCATCGGGATAGTCAGCCTTCAGGGTGGCGATCTCGTTGGTGGGAACGTCGTCAATCATCTGCCAGTCGCCGTTCTTGAAGTTGGCCAGGTCGTTGTTGGCGTTATCGGACAGATAATACTTGACCTGCTCCATGGTGACGTTGGCGGCATCATAGTAGTTGGGGTTCTTCACGGTGGTGATCACGCTGTTGTGATCCCAGGAAGCGATGGTGTAAGCACCGTTGCAGACGTAGGTGGAAGGATCGGTGGCCCAGCCTTCGTTGGCGACCACGTCCTCACGGACGGGGAAGAAGGTGGGGAAGGCCAGCAGCTCGTTCCAGTAAGCAACGGAGTTGGACAGGGTGACCTCCAGGGTGGTGTTATCCAGAGCCTTGACAGCCAGATCGTCCTTGTTGTCGGTGCCGTAGCCCTTGACCTGCTCGAACATGTAGCCGTAGTCGGCGCCCAGCTCAGCGGAGGCGGCGCGCTTCCAAGCGAACTCGAAGTCCTTGGCGGTCAGAGGCTGACCATCGGACCACTTCAGGCCGTCACGCAGCTTGTAGGTATAAGTAACGGTGCCGTCCTCGTTGGCAACACCCTCAGGCAGCTCGGTAGCGCAGTCGGCCTTGATGACCAGCTTGCCATCGGCATCCTGATCCCACTTGGCCAGACCGGCGAACAGGTGGCTGACCATGGTGGCGCCGTCGACGGCGGAGTTCAGAGCGGGGTCGATGGTGTCAGGCTCGGAAGCCAGGCAGACGGAGATGTTGTCGGTCTTGCCGGCAACGGTGCAGCGATAGAAGTACTTGTAGCCCAGAGGATTGGAGAAGAAGCCCTCGACATCCTTGTTCAGCATGTACAGGTCGGTGTAGAAGTACAGGGGAACGATACCGCCGGTGGACATCAGCAGATCCTCGGCGCGGTGCATCAGCTGGAAGCGGACCTCGTTGTCGGTGCAGCCCTTGATGGTGGAGATCAGCACGTCATAGGTCTCAGCCCAGGTGCCGTTCTCGACCTTAATATCATAGCCCAGGTCGGTCAGATCCAGGTTGTACATCTTCAGAGCGCCGTGAGCGTCACGGCCATACTGTGCGTCGTTGTTGCCGGAGTTGGTGACCCACATATCCAGGAAGCAGATAGGATCGTTGTAGTCGGCCACCCAGCCGTTACGGGCGATGGAGTAGTTGCCGTCCTTACGGGTGTTCAGGAAGGTGTTCCACTCCTGGTTCTCCAGGTTCAGGGTGATGCCCACGCTGGCCAGAGCGGCCTGCAGGTACTCACCGATGGCCTTATGAGCCTCGGAGGTGTTGTACAGATAGGTCAGAGTGGGGAAGTTGGTGAACTTCTGCTCGTTCTCGTCCCAGGTGTAGTACTTCTTCAGAATCTCGATGGCCTCAGCAACGTTGCTCTCATAAGCATCCTCTGCTACGTTGTAGTAGCCGGGATAGCTGCTGTCGTGACCGGCGTTCTTATAGAAGTCGGTACCGTCGGGCTCGGTCATGCCCATTGCCACGAAGGAGGAGGCGGGGACCTGGCCGGCCTGGGTGATCTCGTCAACAATATAGTTGCGATCGAACATCAGGGCGATGGCGTAGCGGATCTCTTCACGAGCGGCTTCCTTTTCTTCCGCCGTCATGTCGCCGTTGCTCTGGTTATCGCCGTTGCTCGTACCGCCGCCGCAGGCGACCAGAGACAGGGCCATGACCAGTGCCAGGATCAGAGCTAAAAACTTTTTCATGGTGTCTTTCCTTTCACACAATTTATTTTTCAACATGCGCGTTGGCGCACATGATGAACCAATGGGGGATCAGTTGATCTCGTTGACCCGGTGGCAGGCCACGAAGTGCCCGCTGGATACCTCGTTGAAGGGAGGCATGGATTCGGCGCACGCCTCGGTGGCGTAGGCGCAGCGGGTACGGAAGGGGCAGCCGGAGGGCGCGTTGAGGGGACTGGGGATATCGCCGTGCAGCACGATGCGCTGGTTGGCGCGGGCCACCTTGGGATCCGGCACCGGCACCGCGGACAGCAGGGACTTGGAATAGGGGTGCAGGGGACGTTCGTAGATCTCAGCGGCGTCGGCCAGCTCCACCATCTTGCCCAGATACATGACGGCGATGCGGTCAGAGATGTGGCGCACCACCAGCAGGTCATGGGCGATGAACAGGTACGTCAGACCCAGCTTATCCTGCAGCTCATCGAACATGTTGATGACCTGTGCCTGGATGGACACGTCCAGCGCGGACACCGGCTCGTCGCAGACAATGAAGTCGGGATTGACGGCCAAGGCGCGGGCGATGCCGATACGCTGACGTTGACCGCCGGAGAACTCGTGGGCATAGCGGGAGGCGTGCTCACTGTTCAGGCCCACATGATCCATCAGCTCCAGGATGCGCTCCATGCGCTCCTCCTTGGTCTTATAGAGCTTATGGACATCCAGGGGCTCACCGATGATGTCGGAGACGGTCATGCGGGGGTTCAGAGAGGAATAGGGATCCTGGAAGACCATGGTGGCCTTCTTGCGGAATTCCTTGATGTCGGCGGGGGTCTCCAGCTTTTTGCCGTTATACCAGATCTCGCCGCCGGTGGGCTTATACAGGTGCAGCAGCGTGCGGCCCACGGTGGTCTTGCCGCAGCCGGATTCGCCTACCAGACCCAGTGTCTCGCCCTTGTTGATGCTGAAGGATACGCCGTCCACCGCCTTGAGGGGCTTGGTCTTGAACATACCCATGTTGATGTCAAAGTACTCCTTTAAGTCCTTGACCTCGATCAACGGCTGATTTCTGTTCTCACTCACTGGACGTCACCGCCTTTCTCCGGTTCCGCCAGCAGTGTGACGGAGCCCTCATCCACGCCTTCCTTTACATTCATCCAGCAGGAGGCGAAATGCACGTCATTGATGACCATGCGCTCCGGCCGCTGGCGGATACACACCTTCATGGCCGCGTCGCACCGGGGCGCGAAGGGACAGCCGGCGGGCATGTTCAGCAGGTCGATGGGGGTACCGGTGATGGGCTTGAGCCGCGTGCCGGCGGTGTGGGCCGTGGGGATGGAACGCAGCAGACCCTTGGTATACTCATGCTTGGGGTTATAGAAGATCTCGTCAGCGGTGCCCTGCTCGCAGATGGAGCCGGCGTACATGACGATGACCTCGTCGCACAGCTGGGCCACCACGCCCAGGTCATGGGTGATCATGATGATGGCCATGCCCAGCTCCTCCTGCAGGGACTTCATCAGCTCCAGGATCTGGGCCTGAATGGTCACGTCCAGGGCGGTGGTGGGCTCGTCTGCGATCAGAATATCCGGTTCGCAGGCCAGGGCCATGGCGATCATGACGCGCTGACGCATGCCGCCGGAAAACTCGTAGGGGTACTGCTTCATGCGCTTTTCCGGCTCGTTGACGTTGACCAGCCGCAGCATCTCCACGGCGCGGTCATAGGCCTGCTGCTTGTTGCGGTTGGTGTGCAGCAGGATGGCCTCCATCAGCTGGCGGCCGATGGTATAGGTGGGGTTCAGGGAGGTCATGGGATCCTGGAAAATGATACTGATCTTATTGCCGCGGATGTCCTTCATGACCTTTTCGCCGGCGCCTACCAGCTCCTGGCCGTCGAACTTGATGGAGCCGCCCACAATCTTGCCGGTACCGGCCAGGATCTGCATGATGGAATAGGCGGTGACGGACTTGCCGGAGCCGGACTCACCCACGATGCCCAGCACTCTGCCGCGCTCCAGGTTGAAGGACACGCCGTTGACGGCGCGGACCTCACCGGCGTCGGTAAAGAAGGAGGTACGCAGGTCTCTTACTTCCAATAATGCCATACTACTCTGCCCTCCTTAACTGTTCAGCTTGGGGTCAAACGCGTCGCGCAGGCCGTCGCCGAACAGGTTCAGCGACAGAACGATCAGCGAAATGACGATGGCGGGGATCACCAGGCGGTAGGGATAGGTGGTGATGCCGTTCAGGGCATCGGAGGCCAGAGAGCCCAGAGAGGGCATGGGGGCGTTGACGCCCAGGCCCAGGAAGGACAGATAGCTCTCGGTAAAGATGGCGCTGGGGATCTGCAGAGCGGTGGAGATGATGACCACGCTGATGCAGTTGGGCAGCAGGTGCTTCATGATGATCCACTTGCCGCTGGCGCCGGTGGCGCGGGCCGCCAGCACATATTCCTGCTCACGCAGGGAGAGGATCTGGCCACGGATCAGGCGGGCCATGGACACCCAGTACAGCAGGGCGAACACCACGAACAGACTGATGATGTTGCTGCCGATCTTGGCCAGGGCCGTGCCCTCGATCACATCGCCAAGGGCCACCTTCAGCACGGCGGCCAGCAGGATGACCATCAGCATATCCGGCAGCGAGTAGATGATATCCACGATACGCATGATGATCAGGTCGACCTTTCCGCCGCAGTAGCCGGCGATGGAGCCGATGGTCACGCCGATGATCAGCACGATGATACTGGCGAAGAAGCCCACCGCCAGAGAGATACGGGTGCCGTACACCACGCGGATGAAGTAGTCGCGTCCGGCGGAGTCGGTGCCGAACACATGGGGGAACACCTTTTCACCGGCGGCGATCTTTGCCTGCTCGGTGGCGCCGTACTCGAAGGGGCGCAGGTTGTTGTAGGAGGCGTCCACCTTCTTGCCGGGGGCAACGCCCAGCTGGCGGCTGTAGGAATACGGCCAGACAGCGGGCAGGATCAGCGAGGACAGTGTGATGATCAGCACCACGATCAGGGAAATGGTAGCCACCTTGTTTTTCAGCAGGCGCTTGCAGCCGTCCTTGAAGAAGGTGGAGGAGGGACGCATCTGCACCATGTACGCCTTATCCTCGGCACTGGCCGGCATAAAGGCGTCCAGATCCACATGCAGACTGAACGGTTTTTTCAACATATCTCTTCTCCCCTCCCTTATTCCAGCGTAATGCGCGGGTCGACAGCCTTGTACAGGATGTCGCTGACCAGGTTCATAACGACGATCAGTGTGGCCAGCACAATGGTGGTGCCCATGATCAGCGGATAGTCACGGTTGGTGATGCTGTTGACGAACGCGCGGCCGATGCCGGGCACGGCGAAGATCTGCTCCACCACCAGAGAGCCGGTGACGATATAGGCCAGCATGGGGCCGAAGTAGGTGATCACGGGGATCAGCGCGTTTTTCAGGGCGTGGCCGAAGATGATGTGACTGCCGGAGACGCCCTTGGCCTTTGCGGTACGGATGTAATCCTGGCCCAGGACGTCCAGCATGGACGAGCGGGTCAGTCGCGTGGTATGTGCCAGCGGGTACAGGGCCAGCGTGATGATGGGCAATACAAGTCCGCCTGCCGCCTCACCGTTGGCTGGGAACAAGGCCAGCTTCACCGAGAACAGCACCAATAGCAGTGAGCCCATGATGAACGAGGGCATGGAGATGAATGCCGTGGTGATCACCATGATGGCCTTATCGATGAATTTGTTGCGCCGCAGCGCCGCGACGGAGCCCAGCACCACGCCGATGCCCAGTGCGGAGAAGGCGGCAATGACGCCCAGCTTGGCCGAGACCTTCATACCGTCGCTGATGATGTCGATGACCTGGCGGCCGCGCTGCTTCAGGGACGGGCCGAAGTCCAGCTTCGTTACAATATCCTTCAGGTAGGTAAAGTACTGGGTCATGACCGGCTTATCCAGGCCGTACTTGGCTTCCAGCGCTGCCTGTGCGGCCTCGGAGATCGCTTTTTCGCCCAGAAACGGGCCGCCGGGCACGATGCGGGTGACGAAGAACGTCACCGTCACGACAACCCAGACCGTCACGATCGCCAGTCCGATGCGCTTGAGAATGTAAAGCAATGTCTTTGAATTCATTCCTACATCTTCCTATCGTTCTTATTTTGGTGAGACTGCCCCTCGTTCCTTTTCAAGGAACGAAAAGGGAGTACTCCCTTTTGACCGCGGTGTCTCCCTCTGTGGCCGCGGCCCGCTTTTGATGTGACTTGTCTTTCAATTATATCAGATTCTCTTCTGATGTTCAAGAAGAAAAAATGATTTCACCCCCTCTTTTCTGCCTTTTTGACCAAAATGTAGTGGATAAACGCCCTTCCTTTTCTTGCTTTTTGCACAACATGTCTATTGACACGGAATTTTCCTTAAAAATTTGTCCGCCCAAAGAGGATATATATCCTTGCGGCAAATCAGCACTTCAGTTTCGTAAAGTGAAACTCCTCGTTTCGCCTCATTGTATCTTTCCTTTTTCTGTGCTATACTTTTACCGTATCATACCAACTCTGTCAAAAGGAGGCTGCTTATGGCTGACAGAAGCGGCAAGGCGCTGCCGATACAGGCGCTGTACTGCTCGCAGGCGGATTACAGCCAGATCTGCCGGGTGACGGTGGAGACCATCGACGCGCCTGCCACACCTATGATCCACCAGATGTCCCGGTTCTGGCTGTTTACCGGCGGGCGGGGCACCGTGGTCTTGCAGGACCGGCAGTATGAGGTGGGGCCGGGTTCGCTGGTGTCGGTGCTGCCGTGGCAGATCTCTGACGTTCCGGCGGTGGAGGAGCCGCTGCAGTACTATCTGCTGACGTACTATTTTGATAATGTGAACATGGCCGTGAAGGCCCTGGGCCAGGCGGGGCGCACGCCGCTGCGATTGATGGAGGACATGGCTGCCGCCCCGGTGGTGCAGTGCACGCCCCGTGAGACGGAGGAGCTGCGGCAGCTTCTGGAGCGGCTGCGGCAGGAGACCGACCGTCCGGAGGGCGATCCTCTGGGAGAGCTGTACGTCGCCAACAAGCTGGCGGAGGTGGTGATCACCTTCCTGCGGCTGGGGCAGAAGCGGGGAAAGCCGGCCCGGAAGGCCATCGAAAAAAGCGATATCCTCCACTATATGTACACCCATCTGGGGGAGAAGCTGACGCTGGCACAGCTGAGCCGCCAGTTCTTCCTCAGCGAGTCCGCCATCAGCGCCTACATTACCCAGACCACGGGACTGTCCTTCTTCGACCTGCTGGGGGAGATGCGCATCGGCAAATCCATCAGCTTCCTGCTGTATACCGACCTGACCATGGAGCAGTTGGCGGAGATCCTGGGCTTTGTGGACAGCTCCCATATCAGCAAGGTGTTCTCCGCCCGGCTGGGTATGAAGGCCAGCCAGTTCCGGGAGGTGTACCGCCGGGTAGGCGGCCTGTGCGGCATCCAGGATGACCCCACCGCCTATGAGGTGGTGTCGTACCTGTATCACAACTACACCCGCGACCTGCTGCCCCAGCATACGGCAGCCCGGTTCGGCCTGTCGGTAAAGGAGCTGAACACCCTGCTTCTGTATCAGGTGGAGAAGGACTTTACCGATTTTCTCAACTTCCTGCGGATCAACCGGGCGTGTACGCTGCTGAAGACCACGGACAAGAGCGTTACCGATATCGCCTTCGAGGTGGGATACAACACCGTTAAGACCTTCAGCCGCAATTTCCTCAAGTTCCGTGGGATGTCCCCCGGCGCCTTCCGGCAGGAGGTAGCCCTGCAGGAAAACGCTTTATAAATAAGTATAAAAGAATTGGGGCGCACTGCGTCCCAATTCTTTTCTGTTATTGCGGATAAACACCCAAATCACGGGCGACCTTGGTGATGAAGTCCTGTACGTTGGTGACCATGGTGGTGGCGCTGAGGCTGCCGCGGTCCAGCAGCTTGTTGACCACGAACTCGTCGGCGTCCACGGCATAGAGGTAAACAGGGCGCACCGAGCCGTCCGGCATCACGCGGAAGGAGGGCGTCATGTTGCCGGCGGCGATGGTATGCAGCATGGTGGCCAGGCAGATCACCGTGGTGGCGCCCCGCACCAGCTCACGCATGGCGGAAGCACCCTCGTATACGTCGGCGTACACCTCGGGCAGGGGGCCGTCATCACGGATGGAGCCGGTCAGCACAAAGGGGACGTTGTGCCTGACGCAGCCGTACATGATGCCGTTGTCGATGTGGTGATCCGCGATGAACTGGGGAATGGAGCCGCTGCGGCGCACCTTGTTCAGCACGTCCAGATGGTGGTAGTGTCCGTTGGGCTGGCTGCGCTGGGTGTAGATATCCTGGCCCAGGGCCGTGTGGAGATAGGCCGCCTCCAGATCGTGGGTACCCAGGGCGTTGCCCGCCAGCAGGCCGTGGCAGTAGCCGTTGGCGATCATGGCCTCCATGGCGGCGCGGGCCCCGGCGTCAAAGGCGAAGGCCGGGCCCATGACCCAGATGATGCGGCCATGCTCCCGCTCGTGGCGCAGCAGCGCCGCCAGATCGTCGTAGTCCTTGGCGTAGGAGGTCTCGCGGCTGCGGCCCTGGCGGAACACGAACTGGTCGTCGTTGGCGCTCTCCTCCGTCACGAAGCCGGTGCTGTGCAGATAGATACCCTCCTCGCCCCGCTCGGTACGGCCCAGCAGCACCCGGTCGCCTGCCCTGACGTTGCGGGCCTCCACGGTGTCCAGGCGGCCGTCGGGACGCAGGACGATACAGGCGTCCATGCGGCTCTCCTCCGCCAGGCGCCACTGGCCGTCGATCTTGCAGTACTCCGGGTACATGGAGGTGCTGTGGAAATCGTCGGGCACCACGCCGTCGCGCTCCGCTGCCTGCCACCGGGCGTCCGGCGCGGCGGTAAAACGGGGCTGGGTAAAATCGGGATGATGATATTCCGGTAACGTAAAAGCCATAGGTTCTCCTCTCTCTCCTCCTGAACGCTCAGTCAACGGCGGCCCGGCGCAGGGGCATGCTCATGCAGCGGGGGCCGCCCCGTCCCCGGGACAACTCGGAGCTGGGCATCTCGAACACTTCGATGCCGTTGTCCCGGAAAATGGCGTTGGTCACATAGTTGCGGTCGTACACCACCACCTTGCCGGGGGCGATGCACAGGGTGTTGGAGCCGTCGTTCCACTGCTCCCGCTCGGAGGCCACGCGGTCGCCGCCGCCGCAGCGGATCAGCTTCACATGGGACAGCGCCAGCGCGTCGGATAAGATCTCCTCCAGCGTGCCGCTGCGTTCCTCCACCTGAAGGCGCTCCCCCTGGCCGGGGGTGATGCGGTAGACCCGCAGGCTCTCCAGAATCTCCGGATGGACGGTGAACACGTCACGATCCACCTGGGTCAGCACTGTGTCCAAGTGCATGAAGGCCCGCACCTCGGGAATATCCAGCGCCAGAATGGTGCGGATCTGTGCCGTCTCATCCCGGAAGATGTTCCGGGCCAGCACCTCGATGGCCTCCGGCGTGGTGCGCTGAGACATGCCCACCGCCAGCACCTGGGGCGAGAGATTCAGCACGTCGCCGCCCTCGATGCTGAAGGGATCCTCCCGGCGGTAGTAAAAGGGCACCTGGCCCGCGTAGTCGGGGTGGTATTTCAGAATATACTGGCCGTAGATGGTCTCACGGCGCCGTGTGGGGGAATACATGGCGTTGAGGCTGACACCATGGCCGATGCAGGCAAAGGGATCCCGCGTGAAATAGAGGTTCGGGATAGGATCCAGCACGAACCGGTGACTGCCCCGGGTCAGGGACACCAGTGCGCCCCGCTGGCCCTCCGGCAAAAATTCCTCCACACTGACGCCGGTCATGGTGCGGCGCACCAGCTCCCGGTCGTCCAGCGCCGCCAGATACTCGTAAAGGGCGGGCTGATAGTGACGGGCGATGCGGCCGCCCTCGTCGATAAACTGGCGGATGAAGCGGCGGCGCACCTGGGCGTCCACCGCCAGGGTCTGGGCCATCAGCTCCTCCAGATACAGCACCTCCGTGCCGTTTTGCCGCAGCAGCGCGGCAAAGGCGTCATGCTCCTGCTGTGCCGCCTTCAGATAGGGGATGTCGTCAAACAGCAGCCGTTCCAGCTCGCCGGGAACCAACTGCTCCAGCTCTGCGCCGGGCCGGTGCAGCAGCACCTGCTCCAGCGTGCCGATCTCGCTTCTGACTTGGATGGGCATGGCGACCTCCTTGTTTCGTATTTCCTTTTCTATTGTACCGTCTTTCCCGGAGAAATATGGGACACCGGACGGCTTTTCTGTGGTATTTTAACAGGCATATGAAAGCTGCCCCGACCATTCTGTATGGCCGGGGCGGTAAAATTTTTGCTTTTGCGGCGGGGGCCATGCCCTGCCGTTTTTGCTTTTTATAGGACTTTTGCCATATAAAACTCATCCACGAAGGTACCGGCGACAAGCATGGATTTTTCCCGGATGCCTTCAATGGCAAAGCCGTTTTTTTCGTACAGTCTTTTTGCGGCATGGTTACGACATTCCACGGTTAGCTCCAGACGGGTGATATGATTTTCATTCGCCCATAGATCCAGATGCTGGAAAAAGGCAGTTCCGATACCTTGGCCTCTGTATTCCGTTAAGATGCCGGTCACAATATAGGCCGTGTGAAAATTTCTCTTGAATTTTCCTCTCTCGGCCCGGATGTAACCGACCATTTTGCCATTCTCTTCTGCCACCTGCAAAAAATCAAAGCCCTGAATGACATTGGCTTCAATATCGGATGCCAATTCCTGAACCGACGTTTTTTCTTTCCGTTCATCCGGTTCGTACATCATATAATCTGTTTCGGTATCCAACCGATTCAGCAGCGCCCAAAAATCCTCGACTCTGCTGAGATCCAATTTGCTGTAAATGATCATATTCAACCTCAAAACTCCCTGGTAAGTCGATTTACTTTTCCGTCTGCTCCAGATTCCATCCGTACAGTGGGTACCTTTGCAGGCTGCCGAAGAACTTCTGCTTCAGGTCGGGGTACCGCTCCTCCAGCGAGGCGATCAGCTCCTTCACCTCCTGGCGGCGGCTGTGGCCGTCCATGGGGCAGGGATTGTGGACGATGGGCAGATTCTCCCGCAGGGCCACGCGGCGGATGTCATCCTCGTGGCAGTACAGCAGCGGGCGGATTTGGGTCACGCCGGTGCGGTCCAGAAACGTCACCGGCTGGAAGCAGCCGATGCGGCCCTCGAACAGCAAATTCATCAGCAACGTCTCCACCGCGTCGTCATAGTGGTGGCCCAGGGCGATCTTGCGGATGCCCTTTTCCGTCAGGGCGGTGTTCAGGCTGCCCCGCCGCAGTTTGGCGCACAGGGAGCAGGGATTCTTCTCCTTCCGCTCCTCGAAGATGATCTGGTACACCGGTACCTGGATGCGGGTGTAGGGCACCTCCAGCCTTTCGCACAGCGCCGCCACGCCGGAGAAGTCCATGCCCGGCATGCCCATCTCCATGGTGATGGCCTCCACCGTGAAGGGGATGGGGTAGAATTTTTGCAGCCGGGCCAGGGATACCAGCGTCAGCAGGCTGTCCTTTCCGCCGCTGACGCCCACGGCGATGCGGTCGCCGGGTTCGATCATATGATAGTCCTCCACGCACCGGCGGACAAGCCCCAGAATATGCTGCATGGCGTACACCTCCAAAAGTAAAATTGCAAAACTTAAAAATAAGAGATATCAAGAGAAAACGGGAGAGAACGCAAGATGTTTTTATCGTAAATCAAATTGCTGTTGACAATCCGTCCCCGCTATGCTATAAATATCCTTGCGCGTTTGGCGCGTTTCCTTACGATTTTAGCAAGGGAACACGAAAAAGTAAAGCAAAATACATTATAATAAATTTGGAGGAAAACACCATGTCCACTTTTATGGCAAACAAGGCCAACATCGAGCGCAAGTGGTACGTCGTTGACGCCGCCGGCA
>ERZ826242.3039-NODE-3039-length-12974-cov-3.350027_pt1 | contig 12974 bp, 10 predicted proteins | sample MGYA00519871_ERZ826242 | MGnify/ENA primary metagenome ERZ826242 (study PRJEB31778, sample SAMEA3449226) | human gut metagenome | biome: human gut; feature: human-associated habitat; material: faeces | place: United Kingdom | collected 2010/2012 ...
GTGGGAACGAGCGCGATAAAAACGCTGTGAAACGAAGGTAGTGAACGTCTAGCGTTCTGACAGGATGCTTCGTTTTCGTATTAAAAATTAACGTATTAAAAAATAACGTATTAAAAAAATTCTAATCGAAAAGTTCTTTGGCCTTCGTATAGTTAAATACCGGACCCTCCAGGCAGACATAAGTCTCATTGATCTTGCAATGTCCGCACTTTCCTACTGCACAGGACATCTTACGTTCAAAGGATACCCAGATTTTCTCCGCCGGGACACCACATTTCATACATTCCAGTGCAGCAAACCGCATCATTGGCGGCGGACCTACGATCACTACGTTATAGTCCTCGAAAGTATCAAACGGCACATCCGGAATAAATTTCGTTACCAGTCCTTTGTGGAATCCAGGTGCCTCGGAGTTGTCCAGACAGTACGTACAATGGAACCGCTCTGCAAATTTTGCACGTTCTTCGTTGAACAACACGCAGTTGATATCCTTGAATCCGGCGATAAGATATACCGATTTGCAGATTTCCGGATGATCATAAAAATGAGTCAGCGTGGTTTTTACCGGTGACATACCGGTACCACCACAGATCACCAGCAGATCCTTATTTTCAAACTGATCCACCGGAAATGCATTTCCGTACGGTCCACGCATAAACAGTGTATCTCCGGCTTTCAGGTCAAACACACCACCGGTCAGTCGTCCGACTTTACGGATGGTAAATTCCACATAACCCGGTCCTTTTCCACAGACAGAGATCGGCGCCTCTCCGATTTTCGGCAGAGACAGCTGGAAAAACTGTCCATATCCAGGATCTTTGTCACATGCCACACGAATCGTAAACTCTGCCGCAGTCTGACGGATAACACTTACGATCTTGTGCGGTTCCGGTTTCATAATATTTTCCATTGTCTTACGCCTCCTCTCCCGCATTCATTTTTTCAATTTCCGCTGCCAGACCGTCCACCGCATCAAAGAACGAAATCTGCTTCGGACATCTCATATCACAACGGCCGCATCCGACACACATCTGTGCATCACAGGCTATGCCGTGTGCTCCGTCCTTTGCAAAACGGTCTGCAAAATCATAAAACTTATGCAGCACTTTAAATCGCATATTTGCTCCCGGTGTCTTGCGGGCACGATTGCCACCGGCTGTCATCGTATAGGACTCCAGCATACAGGAAGACCAGACTCTGCGGCGCTCACCGCTGCGGCTTCCCTCCTGGTAAATGACATCTACTGTATCAAAACAGCTGCAGGTTCCACAGACGGTATTACATCCGCCACAGGACATACATTTCTCATCATACTGTGTCCAGTACTCCAGATCACTGATCGGTTTTAACATACTGCGGTCTGTAATCTGCGGAATATGCAGTTTTTTCTGATTCTCCTGCACATATTCCGGTGTGAAATCACAGGCAGATGCCGATGCAAATGCCGCACCCAGTGTCTCATCTTTGATATCCACCAGCACCTCATTCTCTGTAATGCGGAGTGCTGCGTCATACTTATCTGTCTTATTCGTTCCCATGGATACACAGAAGCAATGTTCAAAACTTTCCCTGCATTCCAGCATGACTACCTTTACTTTCTCACGCAGTCTCGCATAGAAATAGTCTGCATGACCTCCATTTTCCATGAAAATACAGTCCAGTCTTGCCATTCCGTTGATATCACAAGGACGGGCAATCACAATGATTCCTTTGTCATCTGCAAGCTCACTCTCCGTCACTTCCGTATCGGTAAAATAAAACATCGTCTGTGACACCGGATAGTAAGCTTCCTTCGGTGAAAAATCTGCCTGACGATCCAGCACGATCTGATCCACCGTCTTAATCTCACGATAACGCACTTTCTTCTTTCTCTGATCCCATGCCGGTGCATACACATGATAAGTCTCTGACCAGACAGCCAGAATATCATTCATCTTGTCGTAATCTACGCGATATCCCATATTGCACCTCCCATTGCCAGCATTTCTCTCTCCTGCTCCAGAAATACATTCGTCACTTTTCCTACTGCCTGATAAAACGCGGTCTGTGCATATTTACTGATATCCATGCAGAAAGCTCCCGCCCATTTCAGATGTTTGCATAAAAACTCATTCTGGTCACGGGAAGACATTGCCGCACGATCTGCATTATCCGTCTGACAAGACAGTAACTCTTCCTCACACAAAACTGCCATAAACTCCAGCTCCAGGCCGATATGATCGTTCATTGTACGGAACATATCCTTACTCGGCTCCCAGCCATGCAGCGCATACAAAGCCAGCGTCTCCTGCTCGGTACGTCCGCCGATCTCACGTTTTTTGTTCGTATAAATGGACTCATACGGAAAGGCAGCCACTCCGGTTGCTTCTCCTGCTGCCAGAAACGTCTTGGCATAATCAGCAGCCACATCCTCCAGATCCTCATTGTTCAGATCTGCAATCGCCTTTTCCAGCCCTCTGTAAGCTTCCGCCAGTTCCTCATTGGCGCAGTCTGTCGGAAACTGCATCTGTTTCATGTTCGCCAGCGTCTCCTCATCTACTTCCATGATATATAAGCCGCCAAGGAAACGGTAGAGTCCTGCTCTGGCTCTTGCCAGTTCTTTTCTTACTTCCACCTGCTTCATTCCACTTCCGCCTCCTTTTCCTCATTCATTTCCGTACGCACCACGTTCGCTTTTTTCAAATGATCTTCAAAAATCCGATGTGCCAGTTCACTTTCCGGCTCCTCGTACATACCGTTGTGCAGTGCTTCTTCAAATTCAAACGGAAGCATGTCGATCCATTTCTGATTCTTCAGGATAAACCGTCCGGACGGATGATTTCCGTTGTCATCCTTCAGCGTGTATACATGGCCTTCGTTCGCTGCCAGAAGCTTGGATACTTCACTCTCCGGATCATTGATATCACCGAAATGCAGGGCACCTCCGGCACAGTTTCTGACACAGGCAGGCTCTTTCCCTTCGTCCCGCAGCTGTACACAGCCGGTACATTTGTCCATGACACGCAGTTCTTTATTAAAATTGTTCGCATGGAACGGACATGCCTTTTTACAGCTCTGACATCCGATGCAGAGATCCTGATCGATATAGATCACTCCATCGTCTTCATCCTTGTAGCATGCGCCTGTCGGACATACATCCACACAGCTCGGATCCTCACACTGCTGGCACATTACCGGCAGAAAGTACATCTGCAGATCCGGATACACACCTGTCGGTCCCATATGATATAACGTGCTTCTGGAACGTCCCAGAGCCACTTCATTTTCTGTCTTGCAGGCAACCTGGCATCCACCTTTACAGCCGATGCAGCGGTCAGCCTCTACAACCATTGCATATTGTTTCATCACTTTGTCTCCTTATCCGTTCCTTATGCCTTACCTAACGGAAGCCAATTTACAAAGTCTTCCGGTTTCTGCCAGATGCCTTCCGGCGCACTGTCTGCTTTCGAAATCCGTACCTGATAAGCACGAAGTGTATGAGTACCAACGACATCGTTAAACGGTGCGGTTGATTTTGATAAAACATTGACGTTTGTCTCCTGCCAGCCATGCGTCTTTGTATTCATCGTCTCCGGATGCCAGAAACGCTCCATACATACCGTTCCCGGATTGATTCCCTTTGTGACCAGTGCTTTCGCACGGATCTTGCCTCGCTTGGATTCTACCCATACCCAGTCTCCCGGTGCGATACCATACGCTTTTGCCACATCCGGATAGATCCAGATTTCAGGAACCGGATACAGCTCACGCATAGCAGCCGCATTACGCAGCGTCGAATGATGATAGAACGGTACACGGCCGTTTGTCATAACGAGCGGATACTCCCTGGCCGTATCATCATCACGGACCGGACTCTCCACCGGCTCCAGATAATACGGAAGCGGTTCATAATCCTTATCTGCCGGTTCAAACTCAACCGGTAAAAACGGCTGACCGGTTCTTCCCAGCGTGATCATACTCTCCACATATACTTCAATCTTCTTCGACGGTGTATCAAAACCTTTCGGCAGACCTGTCGCATCATCGATCTGCTTGTATACATAATAAGACTTCCATTCTTCTTTGGACATATATTCGAATGGTGCTTTTTTCTTCATTTCTTCCCATGTCATGCCGATGGCCGGTGTCAGATGATCAAAAAACTCATCCATGGAATCCCAATACGGAAGCTGATCTCCCATAAATTCCGGATCAAAAGCTTTCTGACACATCTCATGACCGAGCTCGGCACATTTTTTAGCCAGGCGGGACCAGATCAGCGTCTCATCCATCGTCTCCCAGAGGTGGACAACCTGCTGTCTGGCTACCAGCATATTACAGGTCTCAACGATCATATCCGTCTCAAGCCACTCCTCCGTCGGCAGCAAAATATCCGCATAGCAGGAAAAAGAGGTCGGATACATATACATATGTACGATAAAATCAAGCTTTTCGATTGCCTCTGCCCAACGGCCGGATTCTGCCAGCACACCGAGCTTGTTACCGGAGCGGTCGATCCACATCCGCGGCTGATACGGTTTTTCTGTCAGAATCGCGTTCAGCACGCTGCCCGGATGTCCTGCATACCAGATACTTAAGCCCTTGTGCTCTCTTCCTCCCAGACGTTTCTTCAACTGCTCCGGCGGCAGACACTTCAATGCAACCGGCACCGGATAATTCGGTACTTTCAGTACACCGCTGGTACGGAAACGCTGCATCAGCGCACCCGGTTTCTCCAGGTTACCCATCAGAAAATCAATCGTATCCGCAGCCATGGCAGCCTGTACAGAGTTCGGTGTCTGGTCCGTTGCCACACCAAGGCAGATACCGCTTGGTGCATTCTCCAGATACATCTCGATCGCAGCTTTGATACGGTCTGCATCCAGCCAGCAGATTTCTGCTGCTTTCTCCAGCGTAAACTCCTCACAGCGCTCATACAGTAACTGCATACCGGTCTTGTATACTTTTCCGTCTACTTCATACGTGCCCCATAACGCCGGGGATAACTTCTCATCATACGGATACTCCATCGGCTGCATGGACGCTGTCTTCTCATCCCATACATAAAACGTATCCGGTGCACCGTTCTCACCCTTTTTCGCACGGGCAAAGAAGCGGCTCTCCACCTCTACCAGATACGGCAGGTTTGTCCAACGTGTCACAAATTCTTCATCATATCTACGATTTTCCAGAATATAGCGGATCCATGCCATCTGCAGTGCTACATCCGTACCCGGACGGATCGGCAGCCAGATATCTGCCTTTGCCGCATCCGGTGTAAAACGCGGATCAATACAGATCGTCTTTACACCCTTCGCACGCAGTTCGTTGACCATACGACCGCCGCTGGCCGGTGCGGAATAAGCAGGACCTGCCCCCCACAACACCAGACATTTGATCTGTGCATTCTCATAATCATACAGTTCCAGTGCATTGGAATCCGCGATACTGGAATCCGCACCACCATACATCATGGCACAGGACAGCACACGCGGCAGATAACACTGCGCGCAGCCCGGCTCATACCAGTTCGGCGTTCCGAACACATTACAGAAACGGGCGATACTCCAGATTTCCGGATTACCACCACCGCCTGTGGTACAGAACAACGCTTCCGCACCATATTTTTCACGGGTTTCCATGGCTTTTTCCGCCACACGGGTCAGTGCCTCATCCCAGCTGATACGTCTCCATCGTCCGCTTCCACGTTCACCAACGCGCAACAACGGATACTTATTACGGTTCGGATGGTACAGTGCCTGAATACCAGCCAGACCCTTTGCACACATACGTCCCTGGCTCATCGGATCCACCGGATTTCCCTCCAGCTTGATGACGCGGCCATTCTTCACATGCGCCAAAACACCACAGTTTGCGATGCAGGCACGACAGGCAGTCTTCACAATCTTCTCTTCATCATCGATCTCCATGACCTTCGGCTCACATTTGGTCAGATATCTGCGCTTTGCAGTCACCGCTTCCAGCCCGGAAATCGCTACCGACGAAAAAAACTTCTTTGCATTTGCTTCCACCAGTTCATTCCTCCTCTTCATTCACAACAGAATAATAAAATCCATAGTCAAATTGTATGTTATTTTTTTGGTATACCATGAGTATTCTTCCTGCGTTTATTATAGTGGACATGTAGAAAGATGTCAACAAGTGTGATGTGGCTAACCTTCTTTTTCTCAAAAAGGTAATTTTTCAAAGTCAACGCAACAAAGCTATTGCGCTGAATCTGGTGGAAATTTTATTGCAATAACTTTGATGGAAAATAAGTAATTATATGTGATATCAAAAAGTTTGCATAGAAAAAGGACCACCTCGGTTTGAGATGATCCTTTCATTACTGCCAACTTTCTACTTATTAAGTTTAGGTTTCATAGCGCGACTAGCACGATCTACAATGTTTTGAGGGACACCCGTAAGCACCACCTCAGAAGGCGATTTCCCGCTCGCAAGCATTGTAATTGCTTTTTCAAATAAAGAAAGTCCTTCCTCAACAGCTTTCTGTTCATACTTTTCCATTACTTCACACACGGCATTCAGCCCCCTTTCTTCATGCTTTAAAGCGTTCATTCTTTTCGTAAATGCCGGAAATTTCGAGTTGTTAACTTCCTTTTTAAGGAAACATTCCATATACTCCGAAACTGTAGTTCCGTCTTTTACTTCCGTATTAACAAAAACTCTGTAAAGACCATCATCAACACGATTACCCGTTTCTCGGATTGTACTATCCACATGGTATAGTACACGATCGGCTTTGAAAATATCAAACTGAGAAATGTACACTACAATAATATCTTCAATCTGCTCGAATTTTTCACCTTCCTGAGAATCTTTCACCGCAATACTAGCTGCATTAAATCTCACTCTGCGGAGATGATCATCATTATCCGAGCGTTGTACCTCGACATTACACTTCTTTCCATTTCCCAAGACACATAAAGCATCTAATCGCACCGATCGACCATATAGATTTCTTTCACTGCTTTGCACAACAACGTCTTTAACTACAAGATTCTTATCTTCAAGAAGAATCTGCAGCATTTCCTGACAGAAATTAACGTCATTTGCCAAAACTTCAAAGAATACATCATCTATTGGACGAAGGTCTTTGACTTTTTCCTCTTTTTCTTTGAGGGTAATAACTACCTTTCCTAAATCCATTACCTTCGTTCCTCTCTTTCCCTGCGTAATAGCAGATTTTTAATTATCTATATGAACAGGGAAAGTGATCCAACATTCCCTGATAATTCTCAAGGGAATGTCCCTAATCAAAACAAAGTAACTGAAAGCTACTAATAAATAATTATATCTTTATGATCTTATTATAGCATACGCCGTGAATTTTACAATATACATTCACAGGCAAACAGACTCCAGAGTTCGTAATTTTTTTGCTACAAACTCCACATTTTTCAACTCAAATCTTTACAACTACATTATACAGAAGAACGCTCGTTCGTGCAAGAAGGAGTTAACCTTTAATTTCTCATAAATCAATCTCCATTCAAACCGTATATTTAATTCACACTATAAGTATGAAATAAAAATCATTCCCTGAAGTCGTTTTGCGAAACCACTTCTACAAGATTCCCCTGTTCCGGTTAAAAGATCACCTGACCGTTCTGTACACGATACGCAGTTCCATACCAGTTCACATATCCTGTATAGGAGAAATCCAGCATACCACTGCGGATATACCACCAGCCGTATTCATTCTGCGCCAGACCGGTAAAGCCAAAATTCAAAGCACCGTTTTCGATTCTCCACCAGCCATATTCATTCTGCGCAACGCCTGTATAACCGAAATCGACCTGGCCATTTCTGACATACCACCAGCCATATTCACTGTCTACGACACTGTTGCAGCCAAAATCAATCGTTCCGTTGACGATTCTCCACCAGCCATATTCATTCTGCGCCAGACCGGTATAAGTAAAATCAATGCTGCCGTTGCGGATGAACCACCAGCCATACTCACTGTTTACCACACCGTTATAAGCAAAATTCACCATGCCGTTTTCGATTCTCCACCAGCCGCCGGCATTCTGTGCGACTCCGGTATAGGAGAAATCTACCTTACCATTCCGGATACACCACCAGCCACCGGCATTCTGTGCGACCGTATTTCCCATATCCACACGGCCATTTACCACATTCCACCAGCCATATTCACCATTGACAATACCTTCATCCACACTATTTACAGAAAAATCAATCACACCGTTTCGAATCTCCCACCAGCTTCCGCCGTAAGAAACAAAACCACAGTAAGAATCATCTGCGACACCATCTTCATTAATGTATACCCAGGTGCCATCCTCCTGCATAACAACCGTTTCTTCCTTCTGTACAACACCGTCATTCATATAGTAGCGTACGCCATCTACCTCCACAAGACCGGTATCATGCCGGCGTGTTCCGTTTACATAGTAGACATCTTCGCCATTTTCAGTATAAATACCGGTTTTATAAGCCGGATTCTTTACCTCTGACGTCAGTGCCTTGATGCAGGCATTTCCATATGGATATGCATAAAACTTATTGTGGTACTGATAAAACGTCTTTTCATTTCCCTTGCTGACATCACAGGACCAGATGACCTGGCCTCCATTCTCGATGGACATCTCCAGCTCACACTCTACCGCATTGGTATCCGTCTGGACCACAACAGAAAATGTCGTTCCCGGCTGCAGCTCCACAGCATTCTCCAGCGGAATGGTATAGATACCGGCATAAGAAGTCTCACCGGTTGTCGTTGCCTTTTCCTGCTTTGTACCGCTGGTCGGATCTTTCGGATCCTTCAGATCTGTATAAACACTGATCGTATAAGATACATTCGCATTGTGCATCATAGATACATTGACTGCTCTCAGCTCTTCTGCTTCCACACCAGCCTTTGCATCCTGAACCGTAAATACATTCGCAAGCGTGTCAAACTCTGTCGGATATGCGTTCAGACCACCATCCAGCTCATAATTATTGTCATACGCATCCGTAGTATCAAAATCAAACGCCCACGCAGCCTCACCGAGTGAAACCGTCTCGTAAGACATCCAGAAATAATCACAGTAAGATCCCCAGCTGTTTCGGATCAGCCACGCACCATTGTGTGCCGGTTTTGCATATCCTGCAAAATTGTCTCTGGAATAATCATCATCCCAGCCAACGATCATAGCCGCATGTCCGTTGCCGCCGGCTTCGGCATCATAGTAGGTATATTCCCCTTTCTGATTCTTCGCCATCGCCTTATCCAGATGATCATACATCACACCTACCGCACCATGATCCATGATCTGTGCCTTCACACCATCCGTATCTTCCTTCAGGCTCATGCAGTATGCATTTTCCAGATGCGCCACATCACGGCTGTAAGCATAACTGTCTTTCAGTCCTGATTGCTCCACTTTCTCAGCATCCGTATACGGAACATCCGCTTCCTTTACCGCGCCGACCCACTGGCTCATTCTACGGGCTGCCATCTCATAATTACCGCCAAAATTCAGGAAACTGCCTTTCGCCTCTGCACTGTTGTATTCTGCGGTATCCCCTTTTGTGCCGCCCAATGGATCCGTCACAAAATTATAAGAAAAATAAATCAGCTGCAACTCGCTCAGATCAATGTCTTTCTTTGCGATTCCATCACTGATCAGATCAAACTCTGCCAGACCGAGGGAAGAAAATGCCCAGCAGGTACCATATGGATTCTGGTCACGCACTGCCGGATATTCGCGTCTGCATGCATCAATATCTGTCGAATAAGCAGATGGCAGCATCGCATATGTAGCAACGCCTGCTCTGCGTACCGGTACATTCTTATCCAGATCACTTTCTATATATCCCGTGTTTTGTACCGTTTTCACCTTCGTATCATCGGAAACATTTTTCGCCTGTACCTGCATGGTGCTCAGTGGAGACAATGCCAACACCAAACTTAATAACAGCGCCTCAAATCTTTTTTTTCTCATTTGAACTCCCTTCGTTATCTGTAAAACCATTCATTCATATCTTTTATGTCATTTATGATTCTCATTGTATTAATTCTATCATAGGCAAATCCATTAAGCAACATTATCATCGGTTTGAAGCAATGTTAGTGTTAATGTTTCACTCTGTTTTTCACAAAAAAATTCGTAAACAGACATCCTGCCATATACCCCAGTCCATTGTGAATCATATCATCCCACTCAAACAGACCACGCATAAAAATCAGCTGACTGAGCTCAATTGTCGCTGAGATCAGGATTCCGATCAGCAGAGCCTGATACCACTTTATCTTATGATTCGCGATGAGCGGAAGCAGAATCCCTGCCGGCAGCAACAAGATAAAATTCAACAGATTTTCCTTCAACAACTCCCGGTCGTGGTTACAGATCACCTCGCGCCACGACCAGAATGGCAATAATTCATACTGACGGACCGTTCCAATCCTGGTGAATACCGTCGAGCCAAATACAATTCCGAGAAACACCACCAATGCCACGACTGCCGATGCCTGAATGATACGCAGCTTCTTTCTGTATACACAAACTGCCATTCCAATACATACCACCGTTAATACCAGCCCAAAAGCCAGTATTTCATACCTTGACCATTGCTTATTATACGTTGTCCATATCTGATAAATATCCATCTATACTTCTCTTTTCATTTCTTTCCTGTCCACAATCCTTCTTGCCACCAGCCTGTCCCTAAAAATCATAGGTCTGATAAACATGTTTCATATATAATTGTAAACGTTTCTGATTCATTTTACGCTGTCGATCTGATTCATCCATACAGTCTCTGTTTTCTGCAAATAACACATAGCACCTGTCACTTACATAATCAGAATATCTCTGCATCGGATCAGCCAGACTGCTTCTATATACGATTCCATGCAGATTTCCCACTCTCTGCAGATACTTTGTAAAAACCTGAATCGGCCGGTAAACCTCCTCTGCTTCCTTCCGATCATCAACCGGATGCGTGATCCGGTCAATGAATTGCCGCAAAAACAAATAGCTTTCTCTTTTCTCAATATCCTCTTGAGCCAGGCTGAATGTACCTGGTCTTTTCCAGCTTTGAACCGCAGACAGATCAAGTACCCGGATTCTTTTATTCGTATGAAATTCTCCGATAGTAAAAGGATAATCTTCTTTTCCCCCGACCTCTTTTACTGCAATTTTCGGATTCGATGCCCCATAGAACATCATATAGTCCCAACTTCATATAGTGTGGCAAAAAATCTGTATAAATGCAAGCAAAAATACATATTTTTCATTTTCTCTTTTATTTTCATTGACGTTATCATTTTCTTCTGATAATATAAAAAATATTTCAAAACAGACGCGAAACATATCGCAAATGTCACTAATAATAACATTGGAGAAATAAATATGAAGAAAATATCTTACCAGAAAATGGCAGATCTCGTTATCGCCAAAAGAAAAGAGAAAAAGCTGACACAGGCTCAGCTGGCAGAAATGACCGGAATCCACAGAGCCATGATCAGTCGTTTAGAAGCATTGGATTATATTCCATCGATTGATCAGCTTCAGGCAATCGCGGAAGCACTCGGATTCGAAGTAACGGATTTGTTTGAAGAGGAAAAACCTGCTGCAACAAAGCCTGTTCTCGACAAGAAATACAACATTGCCGTTGCCGGTACCGGTTACGTAGGTCTGTCTATTGCTACACTTCTTTCCCAGCATAACCATGTAACAGCCGTCGATATCATTCCAGAGAAAGTAAAACTCATTAATAATAAAAAGTCTCCGATCCAGGATGATTACATTGAAAAATATCTTGCTGAAAAAGAGCTGGATCTTACAGCCACACTCGATGGCGAAGAAGCATATAAAAATGCCGACTTCGTAGTAATCGCAGCTCCGACCAACTATGACAGCAAAAAGAACTTCTTCGACTGTTCCGCAGTAGAGGCTGTCATTGAACTTGTATTGAAAGTAAATCCGGATGCAACCATGATCATCAAATCTACCATCCCGGTTGGATATACAGCATCTGTAAGAGAAAAATACCATACAAAAAATATCATCTTCAGCCCGGAATTCCTGCGTGAATCAAAGGCCCTCTACGATAACCTGTATCCATCCAGAATCATTGTATCCTGTGATGAAGAATCAAAGGAAAAAGCGGAACTCTTTGCAAAACTTCTTCAGCAGGGAGCAATCAAAGAAAACATTGATACTTTATTTATGGGATTCACTGAAGCCGAGGCCGTAAAACTCTTTGCAAACACTTACCTGGCACTGCGTGTATCCTACTTTAATGAGCTTGATACTTATGCTGAAACAAAAGGATTAAATACACAGGAAATCATCAACGGTGTCTGCCTGGGTGCAGGCATCCTTGTCAGCCTGGCGTTCGGCGCAGGCAACACCGAGCTGGTGGAGCGTCAGGTCTCCACCACCGCCATTGCAGGCTCCGTCTTTTCCCTGGTGTTCTCGCTGACCTGTGTGATTTTGGCAAACCCGCTGCTCCGTCTGCTGCAGGTACCGGAAGAGATCCTTCCCATCGCTGTGAACTACCTGCGTATCGTGTTCGGCGGGCTGCTGTTCACCTTCTTCTATAATTTCCTCGCCGCCACCATGCGCGCGCTGGGCGACAGCAAAAGCGCGCTGTACTTTCTGATGATCAGTTCGGTGCTGAACATCGGCGGTGACCTGTTCTTTGTTGAGGTGCTGGACTGGGGCTCCGAGGGCTGTGCCCTTTCCACCGTGCTGAGCGAAGCGCTCTGCTGCGTGTTCTGCCTGATCTATATCCGCTGGAAGGTCCCTGTGTTGCAGCTGGGCAGGCGCTGGTTCATTTTTGACTCCTCGCTGCTGAAAAAGACCATCAGCTACGGCTGGACCAGCGCCATGCAGCAGGCCACCGTTCAGCTGGGCAAGATCGCCATTCAGGCCATCGTGAACACCATGGGTGTCAGCGCCATGGCAGCCTTTGCCGCCGCAGGCAAAGCAGGAGATATCTACTTCTGCCGAAGGCTC
>ERZ826242.3041-NODE-3041-length-12967-cov-6.097506_pt1 | contig 12967 bp, 10 predicted proteins | sample MGYA00519871_ERZ826242 | MGnify/ENA primary metagenome ERZ826242 (study PRJEB31778, sample SAMEA3449226) | human gut metagenome | biome: human gut; feature: human-associated habitat; material: faeces | place: United Kingdom | collected 2010/2012 ...
CATCTCCGGATGGAACGGGAACAATCTTATGCTGATGGATTAGAGCAAGGAATTGAGCAAGGAATTGAGCGAGGAATTGAGCAAGGAATTGAGCAAGAACAATATCGGATGGCACAAGAGATGTATAAAAAGGGCTTTCCTTTGAAAGAAATCAGTGATTTGATCGGAGCAAGTGAGGAGCAGATAGAGCAGTGGTGTAAAGAAGAGAAAAAAGAATAGAGAGTATGAAAAGGGCGTTTTTCTTTGAAAATCCAAAGGAGAGACGCTCTTTTTGCGTTTATTATAATTGACAAAATAATAAGTTTAAACTAACATTAGTTATATGAGAATAACTGAAGGGAGGAAAACTATGTTTCTGGAAATAAGAGGGATTAAAAAATCATTTGGAACAGGAGACAGCCGTGTCAATGTCTTAAAGGGGCTGGATCTTGATATAGAAAAGGGAGAATTCTGCGTATTGCTTGGGCCATCCGGATCAGGAAAGTCTACGCTTCTTAACATCATCGGAGGAATTGATGGCGCAGACGAAGGAAGTATTACAATCGAAGGAGAACGTCTGGAAGATATGACAGAGAAAAAGCTTTCCTTATATAGAAGAAAGCATCTGGGTTATATTTTTCAGATGTATAATCTGATACCGAACCTGACGGTAAGAGAGAATATCGAAGTTGGAGCATACTTAAGTGACAGACCGCTGGATGTAGACGAATTGTTACATACCTTGGGATTATATGAACATCAGAAGAAGCTGCCGAACCAGTTATCAGGAGGACAGCAGCAAAGAACGGCAATTGGCCGTGCAATTGTGAAGAATCCGGATATCTTATTGTGCGATGAACCAACCGGAGCGCTGGATTATCATACATCAAAGGATATCTTAAAACTGATCGAAACAGTCAATCAGAAATATGGCAACACGATCATCATGGTAACACACAATGATGCAATCAAAGATATGGCAGACCGGGTGGTAAAATTAAGAGATGGAATGATCCGGAAGAATTATAAAAACGAAGTGAAGATTCCGGCAGTTGATCTGGAATGGTAAGGAGGACGGATGAAGATGAAAAGTCCTTTGAGAAAGCGTCTGCCAAGAGAGTTAAAGAGTGAATTTGGTAAATATCTGGTAGTATTTTTGCTTATGGTTGTAACGATCGGCTTCGTATCCGGATTCCTGGTTGCAGATGGAAGTATGCTGCAGGCATATGATGAAAGCTTTGAAAAATATAACATCGAAGATGGAAATTTCCGGGCGGAAAAGAAGGCAGGACAGGCACAGAAAGAAGAGATTGAAAAGTCAGGAGTCACATTATATGAGAACTTTTATATAGAGCAAAAGCTTTCTAATGGAACCACCATGCGGTTTTTCAAGGAACGTAAAGAGGTCAATAAAGTATGCCTCATGAAGGGGAAGATGCCGGAAAAGTCAGGAGAGATTGCAGTTGACCGTATGTATGCAGACAATAATAATCTGGAAATTGGAGACCTGCTGAAAAAGGGAAAACAAAGCTATAAGATCACTGGTCTTGTAGCGTTATCAGATTACAGTGCACTGTTCCAGAGCAATAATGACACCATGTTCGATGCAGTAAAATTCGGTGTGGCGATTATTACGGATGAAGATTTTGCAAGCTTAAATCAGTCGAAAATCCAATACGATTACGCCTGGAAATACGACAAAAAACCAGCAACTGAAAAACAGGAAAAGAAAGTATCTGAAGATCTGATGGAAGACATCGCAGATGTGGTGACCCTGGAAAGCTTTATCCCACAGTATCAGAATCAGGCGATTCATTTTACAGGAGATGATATGGGCGGTGACAGGGCGATGATTATCGTCATGCTGTACATGATCATTGCGATTCTTGCTTTTGTATTCGGAATTACGATCAGTAATACGATAAGAAAAGAATCTGGAGTAATCGGAACACTCCGTGCATCCGGTTATACAAGAAGTGAGCTGATCCGGCATTATATGGCACTTCCGGTTATCATCACACTGATTGGTGCGCTGGTTGGAAATATCCTGGGATACACAGTGCTTAAGAATGTATGTGCCGGCATGTATTATGGAAGCTACAGTCTTCCTACGTATGAAACGATATGGAATGCAGAGGCATTCTGGATGACGACGGTTGTTCCGGTTCTGATCATGTTACTGATCAATTATGGAATCCTGCATCACAAATTAAAATTATCACCACTGAAGTTCATAAGAAGAGATCTCTCTTCGAAAAAACAGAAGCGCGCGGTAAACTTAAGTACCAGAATCGGGATATTCAGAAGATTCCGCCTGAGAGTCATTTTCCAGAATATGAGCAATTACATCGTATTATTTGTAGGAATCCTGTTTGCGAATCTATTGTTATTCTTCGGATTATTGCTGCCATCAGCCCTGTCTCATTTCCAGACGGAGATACAGGAAAATATGCTGGCAAAATACCAGTATATGCTGGAAGTACCGATGGATGCAGTGAGTGGAAGCAAGCTTGAAAGCATGATTTCTCTTATGCAGTTTTCGAACGGAACAAAGACCGGTAACAAATCGGCAGAAAAGTTCAGTGCCTATTCGCTGAATACCGTTTCCGACAAAGTAAGAAGCGAAGAGGTTGCCTTGTACGGTATTGAACCAGACAGCAGATATATCAAAGCGGATGTAAAAGATGGTGTCTACATTTCATCGGCATATGCAGACAAATACCAGTTGAGCAAGGGCGATACCATACAGTTAAAAGAAAAATATGAGAAAAAGAACTATAAATTTAAAGTAACCGGTATCTATGATTATACAGGTGCGGTCTGCGTATTCATGGACAGGGATCAGTTAAATGATACATTTGACCTTGGAAATGATTATTATGCAGGATATTTTTCCAATACGAAGATCAAAGATATCGATGAAAAATATATAGGATCTGTGATTGATCTTGAGGCGCTTACCAAAGTATCCAGACAGATGGATGTATCTATGGGAAGTATGATGGGACTGGTAAATGGATTTGCAGTCATGATCTATATGATCGTCATCTATCTGCTGTCAAAACTCATCATTGAAAAAAATGCACAGGCAATTTCCATGACGAAGATTCTCGGATATACCAATGGGGAAATCAGCCGGTTATATATCCTGTCAACGATGCTGGTGGTTATCGTAGAATTACTGATCAGTTTTCCGATAGAGGGTATCTTTATGAAGGAAATCTTCCGTGCAGTGATGCTGGATAGTTTCTCGGGATGGATTACCTTATGGATCAATCCGATGATATATGTGAAGATGTTCGTGATTGGATTCCTTACATATGGTGTGGTTGCACTTCTTGAATACCACCGGATTAAGAAAGTGCCGATGGACGAAGCACTCAAAAATGTGGAATAACAATAAAAAATAATAGATAAACTGAGGAGGCGTAAAGGATGAAGAGAAAAGTAGTTGCCCTTATGCTTGCTGGAATGATGATATCCGGAAGCGGAACTATGGGGCATACCGTATATGCCGCAGAAAGTCAGGATACAGTGACAGAAGATACGGCAAGTACGCAATCACAGGACACTGTAAATAAAAGCGAAAGTGTCTACGTCACGGCAAAGGCAAATGGAACAGCAAAAGAGATTAAAGTAAAAGAAACATTAAAGAACCCGGGAACTTCTGAAAGTCTGGAAGATTATTCCGAACTTCAGAATATCAGGAATACAGACGGTGATGAGACTTATGTAGATGCCGGTGACGGTAATCTTGTATGGGAGAACCAGGGAAAGGATATCTCCTATGAAGGTGAGACAGATAAGAAATTACCGGTATCAGTGAAGGTACGTTATTATCTGGATGGAAAAGAGAAAAAAGCAAGAGATATGGCAGGCGTATCCGGAAAGGTAAAGATCCGTTTTGAGTATACGAATCAGGCGACAGAAGAGATAGATACAGACGGGGAAAAGAAGCCGGTAGCAGTACCATTTACAGCGTTATCAGCAGTGATGCTGCCGTCAGATACATTTTCCAATGTAGAAGTATCAAATGGAAAGGTCATGGATCAGGATGGACAGAGTATCGTCCTTGGCCTTGCATTTCCGGGTCTGTCTGACAGTCTGGGATTAAAGGATTATGAACCGACAGAGGATATTGACCTTCCGGATTATGTGGAGATTACAGCAGATGCGAAGAACTTTTCGCTTGATTTTACGGCAACGATCCTGTCATCAGGACTGTTATCAGATCTGGAAGATGATGACCTGAAAGACGCTGATGATCTGACAGAAAGCATGGAAAAGCTCACTGATGCATCGTCCAAATTAGTGGATGGAACCGATGAACTGGCAAGTGGACTTTCACAGATGCAAAGCTACTTAGGAGAATATACCAGTGGCATGGATGCACTGAACAGTGGAGTACAAGGGCTGAATACAGCGCTTGGCACACTGGATACAAACGGATCTAAATTAACCGAAGGTGCCACACAGATTAAAAACGGTCTTGGAACCTTATCAGGAGCACTTGGCAAAGTACAGATTCCATCCGGAACAGCACAGATATCAGAAGAAGCTGCAAACGTCGGACAGAATGCAGAAAGCACATTGCAGAAGCTGGAAGGATTAAAGGCAAGCGTACAGTCGGCACAGGATATGGTGACAGGTATTGATACAGCAGCAATCAACGAACAGATCCGTACAGAAGCCGTCAATCTTGCAAAATCCCAGTTGGATACGACTTTGTCATCCATGGTAGAAAAGCAGGAGATCACAGAAGAACAAAAGGCACAGATCATAAGACAGTATCAGCCGGATATGGCAAGCCTTGATATCAGTGGATATGTGCAGAATATTAAGGATCAGCTTGCAAATATCCAGGGAGTCCTCACAGCTACCAATCCAGATGGACTTATGGCATCGTTAAATCAGCTGAATGCAAGCGTTACAGCATTAAAATCCTATACAGGACAGCTTTCCGCTATCTCTGGAAATGTAGCATATCTGAAAGAAGCACTGACACAGTTAAACGGAGCAGTAGCCAAATTATCGGCAGGAAGCGAGAGTCTGACAAGCGGTATCGAAGCATATGCTTCAGGTGTAAGCCAGATCTATAACGGCGCACAGACATTAGGAGCCGGAACCCAGAAACTTGCCACAGCCGGAAGTCAGCTGAATACAGGAATGTCGGCACTTGCCACAGGCGGCAACACACTGGCAGAAGCAATGAAAGAATTCGATAAAGAAGGCATCCAGAAGCTCGGAGACCTCGCAGGAGACGATCTGAAACAAGTAATCCAGAACGTAAAAGACGCCAAAAAAGCAGACGAAGCATACCAGAGCTTCGGAGGCATCAAAGAAGGCCAGAAGGGTGAAGTGAAATTTATTATCGAGACGAAAGAGATTAAGAAAAAATAAGTACAAAACTATATAACGGATTGGAATAAAAAAGAAATAATGGGATCAGGAGTTTGATTCCATTATTTCTTTTTTTGTAAAGATTTTTACGTGGTTATTACAGAAGAACAGTTACGAAAGGACTGATAAACTACTGGTGTAAAAGAAGGATAATTATAAAAAGTTACATGAACAATGTGGAATTATTACATTGAACGTAAAAAGAAGAATTCAGGCGTTATACTTCAAATAATAAAGGGAAGATATTTTCCAGAACGAGGAGAGATGATACAGGAAGATGATATTACGGTAGCTGAGAAAATCAGAGAAAAAGATAAAAATGTACTGATCATATATGTGACAAGTCATATAACATACATACAGCAAGTATTTCCGGCACCCCCTTTTCAATTTCTTATAAAACCGGTAGATGATAAGTTGATGGAACAATGCCTGTTACAGGCATATAAAGAACTGGGAGACAGGGATAGCTATTTCAGATACACTTACGAACGGATACATTATAAGATCTTTATGAAGGATATTCTTTACTTTGAAAGCAGGAAGAGAAAGATATATATTGTTACGAAAAAGAAAGAATACGAATTTTATGGGAAATTAAAAGATGTAGAGATGCTAATGCGATCTGGAAAGATGATGTTTCTTAGAATACATCAGTCATTTCTGGTAAATTACAGACATGTGGAAGTGATGGCATATGATTATGTGGTTATGGATAACGGAAAGAGACTTGGCATTAGTCAGGAGCGGCGTAAACAGATTAGTAAACAGTATGGTGTAATGGAGGAAATATTTCACATTGAATAACAGTACAGATATTATATGTGATACTGCTAAAGAGAAACATGAATGAAGCATATGAGTATGAATATATAGATAAAAGGCATTTTTCTAAAAAAGAAGAGAAATGCCTTTTATGTATAAAATGAAGTTGCCGGCAGCAAGTTTCATATATATCAGAGTAGGCAAACGAAGTTGCCAGTAGCAGGTTCTATGTATTGCAAAATATACAAGAAAAACTAAAGTCTATCTGGCAGCATTAATACGACTTAATTCGCATCAGAATATACAACTTTGCCACCACAAATCGTATACTTCACCTTACCGGTAAGTTCTTTTCCGGTAAATGGAGAATTTGAAGATTTGGAAGCATATTCAGTAGGAACCCATGTTTCATCCGGGTTAAATACTACAAAATCCGCAGCAGCACCTTCCTGGATGGTTCCGTAAGGAAGATGGTAAAGCTTTGCCGGATTGATGGTCATCTTTTCCAGAAGTTGTAATAAGGTCAGGTGTCCAGGTTTTACAAGGTTTGTGATACCAAGTGCAAGGGAAGTCTCAAGACCGATGATACCGCTTGGTGCTTCTGTGATTGGTCTGGATTTTTCTTCGGCGCTGTGTGGCGCATGGTCAGTAGCGATGAGATCAATCGTTCCGTCTGCAAGTCCGGCGATGATCTGCTGGCGGTCTTTTTCTGTACGAAGCGGTGGATTCATCTTGGCGAGTGTTCCGTGTTCCAGAACAGCGTCTTCTGTTAAGGAGAAGTGATGCGGGGTAGCTTCTGCATGAAGATTAGCACCCAGCTTCTTATATGTGCGGACCAGCTCAACCGATACACCGGAGCTGATATGCTGGATCACAACATCTGCGCCGGAACGAAGTGCCAGGAGACAGTCTCTTGCAACCAGTGATTCTTCCGCAATCGAAGGCGAACCATAGATACCAAGTTCATCGGACACTTTTCCATGATTGATACCGTTATTGCGGATGAATGCAGGATCTTCTTCATGAAGACTGATCGGTACATTCAGTGCTTTGGCTGCTTCCATTGCTTTGTAGCAGAATTCAGCGTTCAGAAGGGGAATACCATCGTCAGTGAATCCGCAGGCACCGGCCTCTTTTAAAGCATTCATATCCACCTCTTCCTGTCCTTTTAAAGAATGTGAGATGGCGGCAGCCTGATAGATACGGATAGCTTCTTTGGATGCGCGTTCCAGATTATCTTTTAAGGTGTCGACATTGTCTACGGTTGGTGAAGTATTTGCCATACAGATGACAGTTGTAAATCCGCCTTTTGCAGATGCTTTTGCACCGGTATGGATGTCTTCTTTGTAAGTGAATCCGGGATCACGGAAATGTATGTGGGTGTCGATCAGTCCCGGTGCGACAACCAGTCCTTTTGCTTCTATGATTTCTTCGGAATCGTCTGTGATGTCAGGTGCAATCCGGGTGATTTTTCCATCTTTTACCAGTATATCCATATGCTCAGACAGACCAGATGCCGGGTCCATTACAAGTCCATGTTTGATGATCATGATAAAAATTCCTCCTTAAATGTATGGTATTAAAATACAGTAAATGTTATAAATGTAGTATAATGTATGAGAAATATGCTTGTCAATTAAGAGCCAATATAGTTTGCAGGCAGAAATTTCAAATATAAGAAAAAGACAGAACTTAAAAATAGAAGGAGTAATATATAGTAGTATGGGATTTGAACGTTTAGAAAAGAATTTAATCGATATTATAAAAGAAGAACAGGCAAAACTTGGATTCAGGAAAGAAGAAATCCGTCTGTATTATCCGCTGATTTCGTTGAATCATTTTTTTGAAGCGGATGATAATGTAGAAGAGATGCAGAAGCGTCTGGAACATTTTCCGGATGAAGTAAAAGAAAAGCTGGGGGATATCCGTGTAACACATAAGAAAGATAGATTTTGTCTGCATATTCCGGAGCAGGGAAGTGTCTATGTGCGTGAAAATACAGCAGAGAATGAATTCATTAAGAAACTTGTAGAGCTTCTTATGAATCATGGAATTAAAAAAGAAGATATCCTTAAGATGTTCCAGAAAGAATCAGATGGAATCAGAGTCGGAGATATGGATAACGGAGAGTTTGACTTCTGGGTAAGATTCCCGGAAGGATCAGAAGATGAGTATTATTACTGCTTTAAAGATGAAGGGTGTCATATGATTTACCACAGATTCCTGCCGGTAGACTATGCAGATTTCGGATTTTAAATTTGGAAATATAGAAATACAGTTTTTATTTATAATCACAGGTTATAAATAAAAACTGTATTTTTAATTATCAAAACTCTTGTCAGGATAAATGTTTCGTGCTAAGCTTTACTGTATCGTGCTAAAGCAAAGACGTAATAAAGTTTTGGCACGGATACGTTATCATAAAAACTCAGGAGAGTCTTTTCATAACTGCTGGAATATTCGCAAAAAGAGAGGCAGCAGAAGGCAAAGGAGAGTGCTGGAATGATGTTCAGACACGCCAGGAAGCCGTATGAAATGAAAAGCGCCGAAGGTGTAAGCAGGTAATCAAATCTGCAAATCTCTCAGGCAAAAGGATGGAGGAATGAATTATGGGAATTTTTGGACGTATTGACACTTTTATCACCTGGTTTGACGGAGTCGTATGGGGACTTCCGCTTATCATCTTAATTCTGGTTACAGGTATGTATCTGACTGTACGCTTGGGCCTTCTTCAGGTAAGGCATCTTGGAAAAGCGTTAAAATTCATGGTGAAAAATGAAGAGGATGGACATGGAGAAGTTACCAGTTTTGGAGCTCTTTGTACCGCATTATCGGCAACTATCGGTACCGGTAACATTGTAGGTGTGGCGACTGCAATTTCTGCAGGTGGTCCTGGAGCATTGTTCTGGATGATCATGGCGGCCTTTTTTGGAATGGCAACCAAATATGCAGAAGGTCTTCTGGCTGTAAAATACCGTACAATTGATGAAGACGGGCATGTGCTTGGCGGACCATTCTACTATATTGAAAATGGAATGGGTGTAAAGTTTAGATGGCTGGCAAAGATATTTGCATTCTTTGGTGCCGGAGTAGGATTATTCGGAATTGGTACATTTACACAGGTAAATGGTATTTCATCAGCAGTCCGTAACTTTTTTGATCCGGATATGGCACATACAGTGGCTTTGTTTGGCAATGAGTATTCATGGGCGACAGTAATTTCCTGTCTGGTACTTACTGCTTGTGTAGGTCTGGTCGTATTAGGAGGAATCAAACGAATTGCGAAAGTATCTGAGATTGTAGTTCCATTTATGGCAGTCTTGTATGTAGCTCTTGCACTTATTATTATGCTGACACATATTACCGCAATTCCTGGAGCAATTGTCACAATCGTAAAATCAGCATTTACAGGAAGCGCACTGGCAGGTGGAGCGATGGGTACAATGGTAGTTGCAATGCAAAAAGGTATTGCAAGAGGAATCTTCTCCAATGAATCCGGACTTGGAAGTGCTCCAATCGCAGCGGCAGCAGCTCAGACAAAAGAACCTGCAAGACAGGGACTGGTGTCAATGACTGGAACATTTATTGATACAATCGTAATCTGTACGATGACAGGACTTTCTATCGTAATTACAGGAACATGGAATACAGGACTGGAAGGTGTGGCAATTACGACAGCAGCATTCCAGAAGGGACTTCCGTTCCCACCGGTTGTAGCGTCATTCGCATTGATGCTTTGTCTGGTATTCTTTGCATTTACAACCATTCTCGGATGGGATTATTACGGAGAACGCTGCCTGGAATATCTGTTTAACAAGAATATGAAAGCAGTAAAAGCATACCGCTGGTTATATATTCTGTGTGTATTTATCGGACCATATATGACTGTTGCAGCAGTTTGGAATATTGCAGATATCTTTAATGCACTGATGGCATTCCCGAACCTGGTTGCACTGCTTGCTCTTAGCAAAGTAGTTGTAAAAGAGACAAAAGATTTTACAGCAAGACTGAATGTGGAAGAGAAGAATAAGCGGATCGTGGAAGGAATTAAGGCAGAGAACGCTTAACGGGGAGCCATGGGAACGTGAAAAAGTGGATTTTTCAGTGCCCCGGCTGGCTTGAAGTAAAATGATAGTGAAGCATCTACTAACAGTTTTTTTGAAGATATAAGAAGATATAAGATAGGATAAAAGAGGATCAAAGAATGGATAAAAAATCTTTGATCTTCTTTTTGTTTGCTTTTTTATTTGTAAAATTTTGAAAATAAAACAAAAAATACACAATGTTTGTGTAAATTTAAATGAAATGTGCTAAAATGTAAGAAAACAAAGGACAGGTACAAAGATGAAGAAACAAAAGAAAGATCCATTGTATAAAAGCTTCGGCTATGCATTTGCCGGGATATTTGCAGTGGTATCAAAAGAACGGAATATGAAGATTCATTGTGCAGCAATGGTGTGTGTGGTGATTGCAGGATTTGTATTTCATATTACACCGGTGGAATGGTGTATCTGCCTGACATTGTTTGGGCTTGTCATGGCGCTTGAAATTGTGAACACAGCAGTAGAAGCAGTGGTAGATCTGGTCACAGAAGAAAGAAAGCCACTCGCAAAGCTTGCAAAAGATGCGGCAGCAGGAGCAGTGCTGATTGCAGCAATTATGGCGGCAATTGCAGGAATGATCATATTTCTTCCAAAACTTTTGGAAAACCTGCCTTTATAGACATCGAAAGGAGAATGACTATGGAAAAATTAGGAAACGGATTAAAGAAAGTATTACTTGCAGGAATCGGAGCAGTAGCAGTAACAGGAGAAAAATCTAAAGAACTCCTGGATGAGATGGTGAAAAAAGGAGAACTGACCGTTGAGCAGGGAAAGGCTCTCAATGAAGAATTAAAGCATAATATCAAATCAACGGTAAAAGACAAGGTGAATGTAAAAGTAAAGACATCAACACCAGAGGAACTAGACGAGCTTCTGGATAAAATGACTCCGGAACAGATGGCATTATTGAAACAGAGAATCGATGAGATGGAGAAAAAGCAGGAAGAATTCGAAGCGGCAGAGACCGTAGAGGATGCAGAAGAAGCTGTCGGTGAAGAAATTGCTGATGAAGAAACGACAGAAGAAGCTGCATATGACGGAACAGCTAAGAGTGAAGAAATTTAAAGAGGAACAGGTTCATGAGTAAGGAAGAATCCAAAGAATACCGTAACAGGTTGAAGGAAATCACATCCGTACTTCATAAATATGGAATTACCCGAGGGGTTACGCCTCAGAAACTCCGGATGATACTGGAGGATCTGGGGCCTACTTATATTAAGATTGGTCAGATTATGTCACTGCATTCAGACATCCTGCCCAAACGGTACTGCGATGAATTGATGCGTCTGCGTTCCGAAGTAACACCGATGGGATTCGAAGAAGTAAAAGAAGTGATCGAACAGGCATATGGCTGTCCGTGGAGTGAGATTTTTACTTCCATTTCTGAGACACCTCTTGGTTCGGCATCCATCGCGCAGGTACACCGTGCAGAACTGATAAGTGGAGAACAGGTTGTTATAAAAGTCCAGCGAAAAGGCATCTATGAAATTATGGCAAGGGATATCGGGCTTCTTAGGAAAGCAGTGAAGCTGATGCCGCCGATCAGTTTGAAAGGAATGGCTGATTTTGACCAGGTACTGGATGAACTTTGGAATGTAACAAGAGAAGAGATGAATTTTCTCACAGAAGCATCGAACATGGAAGAATTCGCCAGACGGAATGCAGAAATTGTGTATGTAAGAACACCCAGATTATATCAGGAATATACAACCATGCATGTTCTGGTTATGGAGTATATCGAAGGTCCCGCAATCGATGATAAAGAAAAGCTTCTGGCAGATGGGTATGATCTGGAGGAAATAGGAGCAAAACTCATCGATAACTATATCAAACAGGTCATGGAAGATGGTTTCTTCCATGCAGATCCTCATCCGGGAAATGTAAAAGTTCAGGATGGAAAGATCGTATGGATTGATATGGGGATGATGGGAAGACTGACGGAACGGGACAAAGAACTGATCGGTAAGGCGATCCGTGGTATTGCAGAAAATGATATCGGCATGATCCAGGAAGCAGTTATGGCATTGGGAGAATTCAAAGAAAAACCAGATCAAAGTATACTATACGAAGATATCAGTGAACTGATGTCAAAATATGGTTCCTTGGATATGGGAGAAATAGACGTTGCTGAAGTGATGATGGATCTGATGGAGGTCATGAAAGAAAATAAGATCCGTATGCCGCATGGCCTTACAATGCTGGCAAGAGGACTGACCAACATGGAAGGGGTACTGGCAGATATTGCTCCACAGATCAATATGATTGAGATTGCCTCCAGACATATTTCGGAAATCATGTGGAAGGATTTCGACTGGAAAAAGGAACTAAAGCATGCAGGAAAGAATATTTACCGTTCGATGCATAAAGCGGTAGAAGTTCCGGGGCTTGCAGCGGATGCACTTCACGGACTTATGAAAGGCCAGACCAGAGTCAATCTGGACCTGCATGCATCTAATGATCTGGCGCAGCTGCTGCGGCGTCTGGTAAGAAATGTGGTCATGGGACTCTGGGTCATGGCTCTTCTTATCAGCTCCAGCATCATCTGCACCACCAATATGAAGCCGAAGATATGGGGAATTCCGGCAATCGGGGTGATAGGGTATCTGTTTGCGTTTGCAATTGTGATGTATGTGTTGATAAAGCACATCTTTTCAAAATAATATGTTTGCTGTTTAATACATTAATTTGGGTTGGATTCCCGGTCCTTGCGTATGCCTTGG
>ERZ826242.3043-NODE-3043-length-12959-cov-10.027201_pt1 | contig 12959 bp, 12 predicted proteins | sample MGYA00519871_ERZ826242 | MGnify/ENA primary metagenome ERZ826242 (study PRJEB31778, sample SAMEA3449226) | human gut metagenome | biome: human gut; feature: human-associated habitat; material: faeces | place: United Kingdom | collected 2010/2012 ...
GGGTAATAAAATAGCCGTCCAATAAGAACGGCTGGAAATAGAAAAGGAACGTCATTTTAGGCGTTCCATAATCTATAAAATATTCAATTTTTTATACTGATGTGTTGCTCATCAAAATCTCAAATCAAGGTTATTTGACACCAATTTTGACACCAAATTTTTGTATATTGACGATTTTTGATGAAATGTGATAAATTCATAAAACCCGTGAAAAGCCTGTAAATAAGCACTTTACGGCACTCTATGAACTAAGACAAAAGCTACGCTGTAATAACAAGAGGTGAGTGCTAAAAACATAAAAAATAAAATGTGATACATTGTATCACAAAATAAGTTCAATCATTACTACAACAAAACATCCAATACAAGCGACTTGAATGAGACTTAATTCTTTATAAGATGCATAAATAATAATGATTGTTGCAACGATTCCAGAAATCAAATGACCTGTTGAATAAAAAATATCTGGGAAGGTCATTGCTGCAAGGACCGTATAAGGAATATAATCCAAAAAGGATTGAATGGTTGGGTTCGTGATTTTTTTATTAATAAAGACAAGTGGTATCGCACGAATAGCATAAGTAATAAACGACATGAGCGCTAAATAAATATAAAACTGTTTATCCATGTGCTTCCCCCTTATTAAATAACACAGCGCCTATAAAAGCACTTGTAAGAGCTGAAATCGTCATCGCAAAACCACTTGATAATTGATTGATGATGGGTAAGTAGTAAAAACCTGAACGGATAATAATTGCAAGAGCTACTACTTTAATTATATTTTTATCTTTTTTCATTCCTGGAATAATAATTGCGATAAACATTGCGTATAAAGCAATTGATAAAGCATTACTAATAACCATAGGTACAATAGAGCCAAGCATTGCCCCTAAGGTTGTTCCAAGCATCCATCCTGCCGTAGAAATTGAAGCAAGCCCAAAGAAGTAAGTACGATTCACACTTTCTTCTAACATCGATAAGGCAAAAATCTCATCAGTAATAAAAAAGCTGAGTAACCATTTATAAATTCCTTTAAACTTTTCATCTACTTTTTGAGAAAGTGAAAGTGACATAAACGCATAACGAATATTCACAGTCAATTCCACGATTGCCATTTCTAAAAAAGTTCCTTGACCTGCAATAATTCCTAGTGAAGCAAATTGCCCTGCTGAAGTTAAATTAAACAATGAAATCATAACAGACTGCATGACACTAAATCCCATTGATACAGCAATCGCACCAAAAGAAAAAGACACAGATAAATAGCCTAAAGCAATTGGTATTCCATTTTTCATTCCTCTTTTTATTTCTTTCATAACGTGTCCATTATACAAAAAAATCCTCGATAACTCTACAATTACCGAGGAATATTTTAGGCAAATTTTTCAACAATTGGTTTTGATACCAATTTATTCCATGTATTAATTAATGGACCTGTTCCAAACATTAAAATAATTGTCGCAATTCCTAATGGTCCACCTGTAATAAACCCAATGAAAACACAAACAACATCTGTCATAATACGGCATACTGGATAAGATGGTGACATCACATCTGCCATATAAATAGATAAAGCATCATAACATCCAGTTCCAAGATCTGATGTAATATATAAAGAGCATCCAAGTGTAACAAATAAAATACCAATCGCTAAAACCACGAATTTCATTGGTAATGAAAATGGTATAACATCCGGTGAAGAAACATTAAATAATTGGCAATAAACATTATTAAAGAATTGTACAAAGAAACCAAGTAAAAACATATTAATAATGGCACCAATATTTAAATATTTTAAATTACTTCTACTTAATAAAATTAAAATTAAAAATAAGATTGCATTAACACTTCCTTGAAAAACACCTAAAGGTATATTTAATAAACTACTGATTCCTGTTGTCATTGATGTAAATGGATCAATTCCCATTTGTGATATACGACATGTTGAAACACCTATAGCGATAATAATATTTCCAATTAAAGAAATAATTGCTAGTTTGATTGAAAACTTAAATTTCATACTTTCATCCTTTCAAAAATATTATACTTATTTTTTAATCTTTGAATTTTATTTTCAAAATATGAAAAACTATCTCAAAAATGAGATAGTTTCATAAATCATAAAAATCATTTCTGTATTGATTATAAGAAGAAGGAGAAAGAGTAAGATCCAGGGTATAATCTTTTTAATCATTTTCTATTTTCTTAGGAAAGATAATTGTTGTCTTAAAGAGATCACCATCTACATTCACTTCAAAAGTTCCACCTTGAATCTCCACAAAGCTTTTACAAATGGCAAGTCCTAAACCAGAACCTTCACTTTTACGTGAAGCATCCCCTTGTACAAATCTTTCTGTTAAATCATCTGGATTTGATATTTCATGTGCTGAAATATTTTTGAAAACGACAATGACTTGTTGATTCGTTTCAACGATTTGTAAATAAACTCGTGTATGTTCTAAAGCGTATTTACAGATATTTTGACATAAATTTTCTAAAACACGATAAGTTTTTTCACTATCTAAATGACAAATGATTTTTTTATTTTCATAATCATTTTTTAGATTTAAATGATGATGTTCAAATTGTTCTTGATATTCAAAGAGAACTTGTTGTAATAAGGCATGAATATCTAAATCTATAGGATTTAATTGAATATTACCACTATTGACTTTAGATACTTCAAATAGATCTTCAATAAGTGTTTTTAATCTTTTAGTATTACGATCTAAAATATCAATATATTCATCTTGTTGTTCTTTTGATAAATCTTCATTTTTTAATAAATCAATATAAGAAATAATAGATGTTAAAGGTGTTTTTAAATCATGAGAAACATTACTAATCAATTCTGTTTTCATCTTTTGTGATGCGACTTCCTTACTTACCGCATCTTTAAAACCATCATTGATACAATTAAGTTCATCTTTTAAGGAATTAAATAAACCAAGATCTTGATTGATTTTATCATTAAATTCACCTTGAGCTAAATGATTGGCTGATTGTAAAAGAACTTGATAATCATTGCTTACTTTTGAAAGTAGCTTTTTAGAAATCAACATAATAATGATGGCACAAATCAAAGAAATAAAACATGTAAAAATAAGATAAATACGTGGACTAATATAATAAAGATTTCCTATAATTCCCATAAAAAAATAAACAAATAATAGAATTCCTTCAATACAAATACCACTGATTAAACCTATTTTAAGAATGATATTTCCTTTTTGATTCTTTAAATCAAATTGTGTTAAGCTTTTAATTTCATCTTTAAAATAGTGATAAGCACTACAAACAAGCGTATGTTCTTTAATAAAGTCTTTACCAAAAACAAGAATAGATTTGAAATAAAAAATAAAATACATAATCATGGCATAGAAAACAAACCAACCACCTATATTGATAAGAGGTTCAATCGCAACACCGGCACCAGCCATGCCTCTTTCTCTTAACATCCAAACAAAAGTTCCTTGCCAAGAGGCCCTTAATACTTCTGTCATGACAGCAAGCCACATTTCAATTAAAATAATATAAATAAAGAACATAAAGAATAATTTAACTTTAACAACTGTTTTAAAAGGTTCAATTTCAATCAGTTTTCTGACTGGCACAAATAACATAAAAATGACAAGAGCTGCAACAATGATAAAGACATAGGTTATTAAAACATCAGAAATGGATCCTTGTTTAGAACATAATTCTTCTAAATAACAATTTGTTGGTAATTTTTTAGGTATCGCAATTAATACTTTAATGTTTGTTGGATTATTGATGGTTATTTGATTAATAATATCACTATTACCTTCATCTAAATAATTATTTTTAAAAAGTTGATCAAAGGAAGTATTGTAGAAGGATCCTTCCCAATCGCTGGTTTGATTTCCCTCAAGAGAAACATTTCCATTTTCATCATAATCAATGGTTGTATACCATTGATAGTCATTTAATACTTTTTTATCTTGAGTTTCAAATGCTTTTTTTAAATTCTTTTTAGAATTTGTGAAAAAGATTTTTTCATCTGTTTTATCATAAATATAATATTTGATTCCTTTTGTTTCATGATTATTTTCATCTTCTAAATTATAAATATAATCTTTAAAAACATCTTTTAAAGAATAATCATCATAAACATTTAGTTGATCAATATCATCCCCTTTAACATAATAATGAAGTAAATCATAATTTCCTTTTCTTCTTTGTATTTTCATATCTAATAAAATACTTTTACTTGTAAGTATTTCGGTAATTCTACTTCGATTATTATCAAAATCAAGTTTAGTCGAAGTCATTTTTTCTTTTACACCATAACTTAAATAAGTGACTAATGAAGCAATAATCAATACAGAAAATAAAAGTATTTTAAGTAATCTGTTTTTATTTTTCATGTTTCCTCCTATTGTTTATCAATTTTATATCCAACACCCCAAACAACTTTTAAATATTGTGGTTTTTTAGGATTAATTTCTATTTTTTCTCTTAGATTACGAACATGAACCATCACTGTTTCACTATTAATGGCTTCTTCATTCCAAACACGTTCATAAATATCATCGGCAGAAAAAACCTTTCCCGCATTTTTCATTAATAATTCTAAGATTTTAAATTCGATTGGTGTTACTTTTACCTTTTTGCCATCAACTGAAACAGTTTTAGTATCTACATTCAGTTCAAGACCACCACAAAGATAAATAGAATCACTTTCTTTAGGTGCTGTCGCATCTAAATAACGTCCATAACGTCTTAGATGGGAACGAACACGTGCCATCAATTCCATAGGTACAAATGGTTTGGTAACATAATCATCACCACCTAAATTAAGTCCCATGATTTTATCAATATCTTCTGATTTTGCTGAAAGAAAAATCACTGGAAAATCATATTTTTCCCTTAACTTTGCGACCATTGTTAAACCATCCATACGTGGCATCATAATATCAACAATGGCAAGATGAATTGTTTCTTTTTCCACAATTTCTAAACCTTCAAGGCCATCATTTCCAACATACACATCGTATCCTTGGTTTTGTAAATAAATTTTAATTGCATTGGCAATTTCATTGTCATCTTCGACAACTAATACATGATATTTTTCCATTCCCTTTTTAACTCCTTATCTAAGCATTGAAAACAATGCAAAACTAATACATATATAACCTGCATATACACAGCTTATTAAAATGATTTTGTTTATTCTTTCCATCTTCCTCACCTCTTGCCTTAAAGTATAGAGATGATTTATAAATATTTTCTTTTTATATTTCTAAAGATTTTCTTAAGATTAAAACTATCTCTATTGTACATAATCTTTTGTAAAAAAGGAAATCTCTTATAAATATAAGATTATTTGTCTATTTTTACCTAAATTATTAAAATAACTCTTATGTAACATGAGAGTTTGATATAATGAATTTGAGGTGAACACTATGAATAATGATTATTTAAGTATTGGTGAAATGGCCAAAATGAATCATATCACGGTAACAACATTAAGGTTGTATGATGAACTTGATTTATTGAAGCCTGTTTATGTTAATCCTGAGACAAATTATCGCTATTATGATATTAAACAAAATGCACGTTTGGATTTGATTCAATATATGAAAGAACTGCAAATGAATCTTAAAGAAATTAAGGAACTTCTCGATAAAGAAGATATTAATTTAATTGAAGCAATTCTAATTAAAAAAAAGCAACAACTTTCTATACAAATCAATGATTTACAAAGAACTAAAGATGCTATTTCAAGAACGATTTATAGTTTGGAAAGATATCGTAAATCACCCCCAAGCGGGACAATTACTTTAGAATATATTGATCGAAGAAGGATCTATGTCATGCATACTAATATTAATTTCTATGAACATGATTTAAATGTTTATGAATATCTTTTAACCCAATTAAAAAATGATTTGATTGCACATCATTATCCCCAAATTTATTATTGTAATGCGGGAACTTTTCTTAATAAAGAACGATTTTTAAAACAAGAGTTTATTTCAGATCGTATTTTTGTTTTTGTGGATGATCATTTTCCTGAAAAAGAAATACAAGTGATTGAAAATGGAATGTATGCTTGTATTTATCTTGATGATTTTCATCAAGAAATCAATTATGCCAAACGTCTTCTTGATTATTGTAAGATGAATCATCTTACAATATGTGGGGATTATATTTGTGAAGTCTTAAGTGAACTCAGTATTTTTGATCATCATGAACGTTCCATGTTTTTAAGATTACAAGTTCCTGTTTCTTTTGAAAAATAGTTGACTCTCTTCCTGGATAAGAGTCTATGATGTAAGTGAAAGAAATAGGAGGCATGAATTATGGAAAAGATTAAAGTTGTACAATATGGTTGTGGAAAGATGGCAAAATATATCATCCGTTATCTTTATGAAAATGGAGCTATGATTGTTGGTGCTATCGATACAAATCCCGCAATTGTAGGAATGGATATTGGTGATTTTGCAGAACTTGGTGTTAAAACAGGAGTATGCATTTCCGATCAAGCAGATAAAGTTTTAGATGAAACAGATCCTGATATTGCCGTTGTTACTTTATTTAGTTTAGTCAGTGATTGCTTCGATCATTATGTAAAATGTTTGTCAAGAGGAATTAGTGTTATTTCTACATGTGAAGAAGCAACATATAGTTGGACAACAGATCCAGTTCGTACAAATCAATTAGATGTTATTGCAAAAGAAAATGGATGTACTTTTGTCGGTAGTGGTATGGAAGATGTCTTCTGGGTAAATATGGTTGGTTTAGTAGCCGGTGGATGTCATTCTATTAAAAAGATTGAAGGTGCTGTAAGTTATAATGTTGAAGATTATGGATTAGCTCTTGCCAAAGCTCATGGTGTTGGTTTAACTCCTGAAGAATTTGAAGCAAGTATTGCCCATCCTGAAGTATTAGAACCTTCATATGTATGGAATTCAAATGAAGCCTTAGCAGCACGCATGGGATGGACAATTAAATCTCAAACACAAAAATGTGTTCCTTATTTCCATGAAACAGACTTATATTCATCAACTTTAGGTGAAACAATTCCAAAAGGAAACTGTATTGGAATGGCTGCTGTTGTAACAACAGAAACTTTCCAAGGTCCTGTTATTGAAACACAATGTATTGGTAAAGTCTATGGTGAAGATGATGGTGATATGTGTGATTGGAAAATTACAGGTGAACCAGATACAGAGTTTCATGTTGTAAAACCTGCAACGGTTGAACATACATGTGCAACAATTGTCAATCGTATTCCAACTGTTTTAGTTGCACCTGCTGGTGTAGTTACAGTTGATGAATTAGATCGTTTAGATTATTTAACTTATCCTATGGAATATCATATTTAATGTAAAAGCAGAGCCTAAGCTCTGCTTTTTTGATAGAAAACAATACTTTCATAAGGTTTAAGAGTTCCCTTTTGATGCTTTTCATAGTTTTTAATTAATATTTTTTCATCATTTAGAATAGAGGTATCATAACCAACTTCTTGATTACTAAAATTACAATAAACATAAAGTTCTTCATCTTGATAAAGACGTTTATAGGCATAAATATTTTCATCATCTTTCATTATTAACTCATATTTACCTAAAGTAATGATTTCATATTCTTTTCTTAATTGAATTAATTTTTGATAAGTATGAAAAATAGAATTTGTATCTTTCATTTCTGCTTCAGCATTGATTGTTTGATAATTTGGATTCATCATAATCCAAGGAATATGTTCACTAAACCCTGCATTTTTTTCTTTGTTCCATTGCATTGGTGTTCTAGCGTTATCTCTACTTGATTTTCTCATATAGCGTAACATATCTTCATGACTTACCGATTTTTCTATTTCTACAAGTTGTTTGTAGCTATTGAATGTTTCAATATCTCGATAATCATCAAGTGAATTAAAAGGTACATTTGTCATCCCCAATTCTTCCCCTTGATAAATATAAGGTGTCCCTTGCATCATATGTAAACATATCGCCAACATTTTTGCTGATTTTTCATGACACAAAGGAGAAGAAGTATCACCAAATCTTGAAACACATCGTGGTTGATCATGATTATTCCAGAACAAAGAATTCCAAGCCTGTTGATACATTCCTACTTGCCATCTCGACATAATTTGTTTTAAATCTTTTAAAGAAAATCTTTGATCTGTCCATTTATTAACTTCTGCACCATCAACATTCATTAGTTCAAACTGAAAGACCATGCTTAATTCTTTATTATCTAAAGGAGCATATTTTTTAGCATCCTCGATTGTTACAGCAGGGGTTTCTCCTACTGTTAAAAGTTCTTTTCTAGAAAATACTTTTTGATTCATTTCTTGAATATATTCATGAATATGTGGTCCATTTGCACATACTTGATGACCTTTAATAGTACTGTCTACATAGTATTGACTTTCATCCTTACTAATAAGATTAATGACATCTAAACGAAAACCATCAACACCTTTATCTACCCAGTAATTCATAATATCAATACATTCTTGTCTTACCTTAGGATTTTGCCAATTTAAATCAGGTTGTTTTTTAGAAAATAAATGCAAATAATACTCATTTGTCTTTTCATCAAGTTCCCAAGCTGAGCCTTGAAAGCAGCTTGTCCAATTATTTGGAACATCTCCCTCATTTCCTTCTTTCCAAATATAATAATCTCGATAAGGATTATTTTTAGATTTTTTACTTTCTTGAAACCAAAAATGTTCATCACTTGTATGATTAAAAACTAAATCAAGAATAATTTTGATATCTTTTTGATGCGCTTTATCTAATAATTCCTCAAAATCACTCATTGTTCCAAATTCACTTTGAATACTTCTATAATCAGAAATATCATAGCCATTATCATCATTTGGAGATTTAAAAATGGGGGTTAACCATAATACATCAACACCTAATGTTTTTAAATAATCAAGTCTTGAAATAATACCTTGTAGATCTCCCACACCATCATTATTACTATCTTGAAAGCTTTTTACATAAATTTGATAAACAACACTCTTTTTCCACCATTCCATATTGATTCCTCCTGCTTTTATTATTCTCTTTTTATAAAGGAAATTCATTGCCTTTTTTAACAATTTATAGTCAATTATTAACTTTTCGATATTTTGTTGGTGTTGTATGATATTCTTTTTTAAAAACATTTTCAAATGATTTTACATTTTTAAATCCATGATTTAAAGCAATATCAATGATTTTCATGTTAGTATGTATTAAATCATAATAAGCATGTTTTAATCTTATTTTTTGTAGATATTGATAAAAAGTTGTTCCTGTTTGTTTTTTAAAATAGCGGGTCAGTGAATTAGGATGAAAGTGAAATTGTTCAGCTATAATTTCAAGTGTTAAATCTTGGTTATATCTTTTTTCTATTTCTTCTATTATTTTATAAATTTCTTTTGTGTTTTCTTCTTGTTTTTTATCTAATAAACAATCCTGTATGAGTTTTTGATAAAGTTGATACATTAAAATATGTTGTTCTATTGGTAAAAGATGGTGAATATATTTCATTTCTAACCAAGGTTTAAACCATTCTTTGTTTGATGGAGCTTTTAATTTAAAGAAATAAGATTGAATTTGAAATTCTTTAAAGACATCAACTGACAATAAATATGTATATAAATGTGTAAATTCAGGAAAATTGAATTGATGTACACTATGTGAGTTAATAATAAACATTTCCCCTTGATAAAATATTTCTTTCTTTCCATCAATATATGCTTCTACTTTTCCTGAAACGACATATACAACTTCAATATCTTGATGATAGTGGGAACTTACTGGTCGACTTTTATTAAATTGATGATTATAAAAAACAATAGGATATTTAATATTTGTTTTAACAATTTCTAGATGATGATCCATTTTATTCACCTCTTTTTTATTATATAAGAAAAAAGCCTACATCGTAGACTTTTTGATCATATTTATAAAATACTGATGAATTGAATCATCTTCATCAAGTTCAGGATGAAAAGCAAGTGCTAGTTGATTTTTATATTGAACAGCAATAATATTGTCATTCACTTTAGAAAGAATATCAACACCCTCTTGTACACTTTCGATATAAGGTGCTCGAATAAAAGTCATAGGTACTTTTCCTATTCCTTTCATTTCTTCAATGGTGTGAAAACTTCCTAGTTGTCTACCATAGGCATTCCTTTTTACCATCATAGGTATTGTTGAAAAATAAGTTTGATTTTGATTTTCTATTTCCTTAGCTAATAAAATGAGTCCTGCACATGTAGCAAGTGTTGGTAAGCCATCTTGAATACGTTTTTGTAAAATATCAAACATATCTAATTCTTTTAAAAGCTTTCCTTGAACCGTACTTTCGCCGCCAGGTAATACGAGTCCATCAAAATCTTGATCAAGATCACTTTTTTGTCTTAATTCGATACAAGACGCTCCTAATTGTTCTAACTTTTTTTCATATTCAATAAAAGCTCCTTGTAAAGCAAGAACCGCAATTTTCATTATTTACCTCTTTCAGCCATTAAAATTTCAATTTCTTGTTCATTAATACCAACCATTGCTTCCCCTAAATCTTCAGATAATTTTGCAATCAATTTAGCATCCGCATAATTTGTGACAGCTTTAACGATTGCTTCTGCACGTTTTTTAGGATTTCCTGATTTAAAGATTCCTGAACCAACAAAGACTCCTTCTGCTCCTAATTGCATCATTAATGCAGCATCTGCAGGTGTAGCAACTCCACCAGCAGCAAAGTTAACAACTGGTAATTTTTTATGATCGTGAACATATTCTACAAGTTCATATGGTACTTGTAATTGTTTTGCAACTTCGAAAAGTTCATCTTTTCTAAGAGCCGAAATTTGGGCAATTTGTTTATTCATCATTCTCATATGACGAACGGCTTGAACGATATCTCCTGTTCCTGGTTCCCCTTTTGTACGAATCATACTTGCTCCTTCATTGATACGACGAAGTGCTTCTCCTAAATCTTTAGCTCCACAAACAAATGGTACTTCAAATTCTCTTTTGTTGACATGATAAACATCATCAGCTGGTGATAAAACTTCACTTTCATCAATATAATCAATTTCAATTGCTTGTAAAAGCTGTGCTTCTACAAAGTGTCCAATACGACATTTTGCCATAACTGGAATGCTTACCGCTGCTTGAATTTCTTGAATCATTTTTGGATCAGACATTCTTGCAACTCCCCCTGCTGCACGAATATCTGCAGGAATTCTTTCAAGCGCCATAACTGCACATGCTCCTGCTTCTTCTGCGATTTTTGCTTGTTCAGGTGTTGTTACATCCATAACAACACCACCTTTTAACATTTGTGCTAATTGTTTATTTAATGCATATCTTTCATTTGACATTTTTTAATCCCCCTGTTTACTTTTGTTATGGCTTTTATTATACTTAAATGTGAATATATTAAAATATTCAAATTAAATATATTCATTAAGGTCAGTTTAAGGAGGAATCAATTATGTTAACATATAATCTTACAAATAGAGGGTCAGATTCCCTTTATGAATATCTTTATAAATGTATAAAAAAAGACATTATTTTAGGAAATATAAAACCAGGAGAAAGACTACCATCTAAAAGACCTTTTTCAAAAAATCTTGGGGTAAGTATCATTACTGTTGAAAATGCCTATAGTTTACTTATGTCAGAAGGATTTATTTATTCATTACCAAAAAAAGGTTTTTATGTCACTGATCTAAAAAATATTCCTTCTAAAAAACAAATGAATAAAGAGAAAGTGATTTTAACAAGTGGTCACAATCACTACTTAGCTGATTTTTCTAGTAATCAAACTGAAAGTGATATCTTTCCCTTTACTATCTGGATCAAGACCATGAAAGAAGTACTAAGAGATAATCAAGAAGAGTTAATGATCAACTCACCTTGTGGAGGAATTCTTGAACTAAGAAAAAACATTGCGAATTTCTTAAAAGATTTTAGAGATATGAATGTTAAACCCGAACAAATCATTATTGGTGCAGGTACAGAATATCTATATAGTTTGATTATTCAACTTTTAGGAAACGATGTTAAATATGGCTTAGAAAATCCTGGTTATCCAAAAACTGCGCAAATTTATAAAAGTATGAATGTTGATTTTGAATATGTGGATATGGATGAATATGGAATTGATCCAAATGAATTAGAAGAAAAGAAAATTGATGTAATACACATCTCCCCATCTCATCATTTTCCTACAGGTATTGTTGTGCCAATTTCAAGAAGATATGAACTTTTAGGTTGGGCAAATAAAGTTGAAAAACATTATATTATTGAAGATGATTATGATAGTGAATTAAGATTAGGAGGAAAACCAATTCCTACCCTACAAAGTATCGATGTTTCCGATAAAGTCATCTACATGAATACCTTTACTAAAACTCTATCATCAACCATCCGTATGTCCTATATGGTATTACCAGAATCATTAGCTGATGAATATTATAAACGTCTTTCATTTTATTCATGTACCGTTTCAAATTTTGAACAATATACACTTTCTAGATTTATTGAAAATGGGCATTTTGAAAGACATATTAATCGTTTAAGAAATTATTATTTAAAAAAACAAAATACAATCTTAAATGCTTTCCAAACAAGCAGTCTAAATAATAAGATTGAAATTTATAATGAAACTACCGGTGTACATTTTTTAATGAAAATAAAAAGTGAAAAAGCAGAAAAAGACATTATTAACAATGCCTACAGTAAAGGAATAAAGTTAAGTCCACTTTCTCAATATTACAAAAATAATGATGAAAATAAAAATATTTATGTTATGAACTATTCCTCATTAGATAGTGAAAAAATAGAACTAATTGTAGAAAAATTAAAACAATGTATTTAAAACGCCTAACAGATTGTGTTAGGCGTTTTTAGTTAACAAACATAAAAAAAGAAGGAACTGGCAACGAGCTATTTTCGCACAATGTACTATCTTCGCCG
>ERZ826242.3051-NODE-3051-length-12919-cov-3.042211_pt1 | contig 12919 bp, 9 predicted proteins | sample MGYA00519871_ERZ826242 | MGnify/ENA primary metagenome ERZ826242 (study PRJEB31778, sample SAMEA3449226) | human gut metagenome | biome: human gut; feature: human-associated habitat; material: faeces | place: United Kingdom | collected 2010/2012 ...
GGAACCGCATGTACTGTCACCCCTTCTGATTTAAGTTTGTTTACGAGTTCTTCCGGTGTCACAGCGGAAAGATTGGTACGGATCGTCAGCCGATTTTCTGCGGTAAGTCCCTCCAGAATCTGACGGGTCTTTTCCTCTCCATAATTTTCGGTCCATATGTCCACGATCCATTCCGGCATCGAATATGTAACGCTCAGATTCGGGAAGCGAACTTCTCTCCATCCTCTTGCCACACTACGCAGCACACCGTTGACAAATCCGCTCAGACCGGAAAACCCACGCTTTCTTGCCAGCTTTACCGCCTCATTGCACACTGCGGAATCCGGCACACTGTCCATATACATAATCTGATAAACGCTCATGCGCATAAGATTGCGGATGAGCGGTTTCATTTTCTTTACTCTGGTTTTGGAAAACTGATCGATCACATAGTCCAGTGTCAGCTGTCTTTCCAGCGTTCCTTCCATCAGGCGCGTCAGAAAAGCGCGTTCCTGTTTTCCCAGATACTGATATTTATCGAGCACATCGCGGAGGACCAGATGACTGTACTGTCCCTCCTCATTGACCGCCAGAAGCATTTCCAGCACCAGTGCTCTCTCATTGACCTTAGTCGTCACGACTTCTTCCTCCAAACAGTAAAACGATTCGAAGCAGCTGCAGAATCGCAGCTGCTGCACTTGCCACATACGTGAGTGCTGCTGCTGTAAGAACTTTTCTTGTGTAATGGAGTTCCTGATCTCCCAGGATTCCCTGTTCCCTCAGCTGAACCATCGCACGACGCGAAGCATCAAACTCAACCGGAAGCGTAATCAGCTGGAATAACACAGCAAACGAAAACAGCAGAATTCCGATATTGATAAGCATCATGGAGGAACGGCTGTTTATGATCACACCAAGAATGATCACCGGCCATGCAAGCATGGAACCAAAGTTTGCAATCGGCACAAATGCGGTACGCAGCCGAAGCGGCACATATCCTCTGGCATGCTGGATCGCATGTCCGCATTCATGTGCTGCCACACCCACAGCTGCAACCGAAGTCTGATTGCAGACACTGTCGGAAAGATTGAGTGTCTTATTGGCAGGATTGTAATGATCGGTCAGATTTCCCGATACATGCTGCACCCGCACATCATAGATTCCTGCTGCGTGCAAAATCCGCTCTGCCGCCTGTGCTCCCGTCATTCCTGACATACTGCGGTATGCGGAATATTTGTTGAACGTTGTCTTTACCCGTGCAGATGCAATCATACAGATCACTGCACCGATAACAACCAGTATATAGGTACTGTCCCAATAAATGTATGGCATAAATCTACCTCCGTCTTACTGCTGTAAAAAAGATCCCTCTGCAACCGGATAGCCACGCAGAAATGATCCTGCATCCATCCGTTTCTTACCGGCAAGCTGTACATCCAAAAGTTCTAGTCCACCCTCTCCGGTCTGTACCACCATCGTATTTTTTCCAACTTTACAGATACACCCCGGTGCATAAGCGCCATCTGTCTCCACCACCCGGGCTTTCCAGATCTTAAACGCTTTATTATCCAGATGGGTATAGGCACTCGGCCATGGATTTAATCCACGGATCAGGCGCTCAATCTCCACCGCCGGCTTTTTCCAGTCAATATCTCCCAGCTCCTTGGAAATCATCTTTGTGTGGGTACTCGCCTCATTGTCCTGCGGTGTAAAGGTCGCCGTTTTGTTTTCCAGCATCTGCATGGTTTCCACACACAGCTCGGCGCCGACTGCCGCCAGCTTGTCAAACAGACTTCCACCTGTCTCATCTTCTGCAATGCGCACCTGTTTTTTGGCAATGATATCTCCGGTATCCAGTCCGACATCCATGCGCATAGTCGTAACTCCCGTGATCTCATCTCCATTGATGACCGCCCACTGGATCGGTGCGGCACCACGATATTTCGGAAGCAGGGATGCATGTACATTAATGCATCCATATTTCGGAAGATCGAGAATACTCTTTGGAAGAATCTGCCCGAAAGCCGCCACTATGATGATATCCGGCGCAAACTTTTTCAAATATTCCACACTTGCATCTTCCCGGATTTTTACCGGCTGGAATACTTCCAGTCCATGGGAAACCGCACATTCCTTTACCGGTGGAAACTGCATGGTATTCCCGCGTCCCTTTGGTTTGTCCGGCTGTGTAACCACAAGCATAACCTCGTGTCCGGCTTCTATGATCTTTTCCAATGTATTCACCGCAAAATCCGGTGTTCCCATAAAAATTACTTTCATATTATTCCTCTTCCGGCTCCTCATAATTCACATCATGAAGTCCGCCTTCTACTTTTTCTGTATACATATGTCCATCCAGATGATCCAGTTCATGGCAAATGCAGCGTGCCATCAGACCTTCGCCTTCTACTTCCCACTCATTCATGTCCAGATCATAAAATTTTGCTTTTACATGGTTCGGACGTGTAACCTGACCTGCTTTTCCCGGAAGACTTAAGCATCCTTCATCTCCGGTCTGCTCTCCGTCAGACTCGATAATTTCCGGGTTGATCATAATAAACGGTCCCTGTCCGTCCCCGATATCAATGACTACCATACGTTTTAAAATTCCAACCTGCGGTGCCGCAAGACCTACACCGTTTGCCTCATACATGGTCTCCAGCATATCTTCCGCCAGAGTACGGATGCGATCCGTCACCTCCGGAATCGGTCTGCATACTTTTGTCAATACGGGATCTCCCTGAATTCGAATTGTTCTAAGTGCCATAATTACCTCCTAAAAACCACTTGTTGGGTTAAAATCAAACTGTACAGACACATTGGAAAATGTGCTGTTATTTTTTATTTTTCGTTCCACCAGATCCTTACATGCCACCAGCGTCGCATATTCCGGTGCCTTCATGTAAATGACCTTTCGGTAAACATCACTGATTTTTGCAATGGATGCATCTGCCGGTCCTACCAGCATAATATTTTTGCCTTTCTGTGATATCACGCGATGCAGAAATTCTGCCAGATCCCTGGCTGCAGCTGTCGTCACCTGCGGATCGGTTCCCGTACAATGAATCAGAAGCAGCTGCCACACCGGCGGATAGGCAAGCATTCTCCGATAGGCAATCTCCTGCTTATAAAATGCATCGTAATCCTGTTCCTTTGCGGTCTGAATTGCAAAATGATCCGGATCATACGTCTGGATTACCGCCTGTCCCGGTTCCTTTCCCCGCCCGGCACGTCCCACCGCCTGGGTCAGCAGCTGAAACGTCCGCTCCGATGCATGAAAATCCGGAACATGCAGAGACATATCTGCGGCAAGTACTCCTACCAGCGTCACATTCGGAAAATCATGCCCTTTGACAATCATCTGTGTGCCGATCAGGATATCTGCCTCCTGATTGGCAAATGCATGCAGAATCTTCTCATAAGCATCCTTGGTCCGTGTGGTATCAAAATCCATACGCATCACACGTGCCTGTGGACATCTCTGCTGCACCAGCATCTCAATCTTCTGCGTGCCCGCCTTGAATCCGCCTAAATATTTACTGCCGCAGGATGGACAGATCTTTGGCAATGGCTGCTCATATCCGCAATAATGACAGACCATCCGACCTCCCGCATGCTGGCTCAGCGAAACATCACAATGAGGACATTGTATCACATATCCGTAGGCTCTGCATGAAATAAATCCGGAAATTCCTCTCCGATTTAAAAACAGCATGATCTGCTGACGTTTTTTTAACCGGTCTTCCATCAGTTCCTGCAATCTCTCCGAAAAGATGGAACGGTTTCCTGCCCGCAATTCACTGCGCAGATCTACGACCTCGCAATCCGGCAGCGGTTTCTTCTCCACGCGCTCAGACAACGTCAGAAGCTGATATTTTCCCTGCATTGCCTGATAATAACTGTCCACCGAAGGAGTGGCAGAACCAAGAAGTACCGATGCATCATTCATGCGCGCCCTCTCGATTGCAACATCCCTGGCATGATACCGCGGTGCCGTCTCACTTTTATAAGACGTTTCATGTTCCTCATCTATAATAATAAGCCCTAAATGCGGAAATGGTGTGAACAACGCAGACCTGGGTCCGATCATAATATCAATATCCCCCGCCTTGGCACGTTCAAACTGATCAAAGCGCTCTCCCTGGGAAAGTTTGGAATTCATAATGGATACCCGGTCCCCAAACCGGTTATAAAACCGCATCACAGTCTGATAGGTGAGTGCAATCTCCGGGATCAGGACAATTGCCTGCCGTCCCTGTGCCACCGTATGCGCAATCAGTTCCATATAAACTTCTGTTTTTCCGCTTCCGGTTACTCCCCTGAGCAGATACGTTTTATGAATTCCAGCCTCCAGATCCGAACATACTGTGTCCACAACACGCTGCTGATTTTCATTCAGTGTCAGATGATATCCCTTCTGATCCAGATGTGACACAGGATTGCGAAACTGTCTGCTGCTCTCCACCTTAAGAATCTGCTGCTGTGCCATACCCCGGATCACTGCTGCTGATATATTCAGTTTTCCGGTGACAAGCGAATAATCCAGTACGGATTCCTGTATCAGTTCCCGCAGCAGCCTTGCTTTCGCCGTATAGTGTTTCTGTTCAAAGAGTGCCAGTTTCTGCTGCGCCTCTGTCTTCGGAATCAGTAATACAATCTCCCGCTTCTGTACTTCTTTCGTCTGCCTGCGGATCGGGAGTACGGTCTTTAGTGCCTGATTCATGGTAGAACCGTAATTCTTCCGCATCCATCCGGCCAGTGCAATGAGCTGGGATTCCATTGCCACGCTTCCCTCATGTACCGAAATAATGGGGCGAATCCGTCTGGGATCAAATTCGGCATCCTCCGTCAGTTCAATGACATACCCTGTCAGTTTACGATTTCCAAATGGAATATCCACCTGTACACCAACCTGTATTTCCTCCTGCAGATTTTCCGGGATGCTGTATTGAAAAGTTTTATCCAGTTTTTCTACCGATATATCTACAATAATATTTGCATACTTCATACTTATTCTTTTCTCAAAACACAGTTGACCAGGCCCTCATAGGTATTTACAGCAGCCTCAATCACCGGAGAAACGCCAAGTTCTCCCAGTGCTGCACTGCATTTCGGCCCGATCGAATAAATATCCGTAACGGATGCCAATGTTTCTCTCTCCTGTGGCTTTAAACTGCCAAGCATCCGCTCCGCCGAAGACGCACAGGTAAAAAAGATCGCATCGTATACATCCTTGTCCACTGGCACCTCCATCGGACAAGGTACATTTTCGTATACATTGAGCCGTCCGCAATCACAGAAAGAAAGCAGTGTATCCACAAGGTTATCCTTTGCATTTTTTGCGGTAGGATACCAGATTACTGCCCGCTTAAACGGATCTCCGCGAAATTCCTGATCCAGATATTCCTTTAATTCCTGTGCCAGATTCGTACTGTTAGAATGTTCCGGCATAAAGTCTGCACAAATTCCATACTCACGCAGTTTTTCTGCCGTCTTTTGTCCAATCACTGCACATCTGGTATGGAAAAGTGCCCGTGCATCCAGCCCCGATGCAAATACATTTTTCATAAAATAATCCACACCATTGGCACTTGTAAACAATAATACGTCCACATTCGCCAGTTCCTGTGCGGTATACACTGCCGGCACACCGACAATCTCACCTGTCATACACTCACTGGTATATGCCCCCTTTGCCCGGAGCATGGCGGCCAGACGTGAAGGTTTTGGACCAATTTTTGCAACCAGATAATGTTTCCCCCACAGCGGCTTCTCTTCAAAAAAATGCAGCTGGCGGCGAAGTGCAACCACATCCCCAGCAATGATCAGTGCCGGAGAGGTCAGTTTCGCCTCTTCCACACGATCTGCCAGATTCTCCAGCGTACCCTCACAAATCTCCTGCGCTTCTGTCGTAGCATGGGAAATCACAGCTGCCGGTGTCTGCCGGCTTCTTCCTGCCTGCATCAGTCCATCCACAATCTGTCTTACTCTCGAAAGTCCCATGAGAAAAATCAGAGTTTCTTTTGAATCTGACATCGTTGTAAAATCAGGTTCTGACAGATCCTCTCCGTTTTTTTGGTGTCCGGTGATCACCCGAAAGCTTGTGGCAACACCACGGTGTGTGACCGGAATTCCTGCATAAGCAGGTCCTGCAATGGCAGAAGTCACCCCCGGAACAACGGTATAGGAGATTCCATGTTCCCGCAGATAAAGGCCTTCTTCTCCTCCACGCCCGAAAACAAAGACATCTCCCCCTTTTAAACGAACAACGCAATGATATTCTTTTGCCTTCTCGACCAGCAGTTCATTGATCTGTTCCTGCGGAAGCGTATGATGCCGGTCCGCTTTTCCTACATAAATACGCTCACAGTCCATTCCTGCATACCCCAATAATTCCGGAGACGAAAGTCTGTCATAAATAATACAGTCCGCTTTTTTTATCAATTCCAGTCCCTTGACTGTGACAAGTCCCGGATCTCCCGGACCTGCACCGACCAGATATACCATAGATGCCATTCTTTTTTCCTTTCCCTGTCAGCACTGCTGCTTTTTAATAAATGCTAAAAATTCATTTTCCGGCATTGGTTTTGCAAATAAAAATCTATCTTATTATACCACTTCTGCGGTATTGCCCGCAACCGAACCCCTATCGGGTACACCCGGTTTCCCGCAATGCACGCTGTGCCGCTTCCTGCGGTGTCTCTCCGAAAACTTTACATTTCTTTATACTGCTTCCGTCCGCATTTCCGACCATTCCAAGCAATTGTATCCTTCCATCGGGCAATTTGCAGGCATATGCCCCAATCGGCATATGGCAGTCCCCCCCGGTTCCCTTTAAAAACAGCCGCTCGGCACATGTAATCTCTTCCGTCACAATATCCGCAAGTGCATTCACCTGCCCGGACAATTCTTTGTCGCCTTCCCGCAATTCCAGTGCCAGCGTCCCCTGTGCCGCTGCCGGTATCATCTGTTCCGGCTCAAAATACTGCGTGATCAAAGAAGTTCTCCCCAGCCGGTGCAGTCCCGCCGCCGCGAGTACAATTCCGTCCAGTTGTTCTTCCTGCATCTTTTTTATTCTGGTATCGACATTTCCGCGTATTCCCGTAATGCGCAGATCCTTTCGAAGCTGCAGAAGCTGAAATGCCCTTCTTCGGCTTCCGGTGCCGATCACAGCATGCTGTGGAAGTTCCTCCAGTGAAACGGCTTCCCGCAAAATCAATACATCCCTCGGATCTTCCCGTTTCCATGCATGTGCAAACACAAGTCCGGACGGCTGTTCGGCCGGCATATCTTTCATACTGTGTACTGCAAGGCTGATCGTTCCATCCAGCAGTTCCTGTTCAATTTCCCGCACAAAAAGTCCTTTATCCCCCATCTGGTCTAACGCTTTTTTCTGTTCCCGGTCGCCTTTTGTGGATATAATTTTCAGTTCGTAACTGTTTTGTGGATAATGTTTCTGCAGGCGGTTTTTTACATACTCTGCCTGCGCCAATGCCAGTTTTGATCCTCTCGTTCCAATGATCACATTCATTCTTTTTCTCCCTACTCCCGGATTTCGGTATCAAACTGAAATAAATCCTGCAATACCTTTTTATACTGTTCCTGCTGCTCTTTGGATTCCGTCTGTTTAAGCTCCAAGATCGGCTCCCGGATCAGACGCTTTAATGATGCCTTTAAAATCTTTTTTACAATTTTCTGATCCCTCGTACTCAGATCCAGTTTGCGGTTTAGATATGCATAACTGTCCTCTACAATTTCCGTACAGCGCTGCTGCAACGAAGCGATCGTCTCATCGACACCGGTCGTTGCCAGCCATTCCCTGGTTTCCCCAATGGCTTCCTCTATCATACGCTGACCTTTTTGCACCAGTTCTTCCCGCTGCTTCCGGTTCGTCTCTACAATTTCATTTAAACTGTCAAGATTAATCAGAAGTGCCTGGGGATTTCGTCCAATCGCCGTCTCCACATCCCGCGGAGATGCCAGGTCCAAAATTGCAGTCGGATGTAACAACTGTATGTCTTTTTCCCGGATAATATGATGCGGGGAGGCTGTAGCGGAAACTACCAGCTCACACTCCTTCATTGCTTCATACCGCTTTTCAAACGGAATGATGGTAAGTGTGGGAAACTCATGCAGGAGATTTCCGGCATGTGAAAATGTCCGGCTGCAGACTGTTACATGAGAGGCCCCGTATTCATACAGATAACGCAGAGCCAGCGTTGCCGTATGTCCGCTTCCCACAACCAGTGCTTTTTTCCCTGCAATTCCAAACGTTTCCTGCAGCTGGCGGATTCCCACATAGCTGACCGAAAGCGGCCGTTCACTGATTCTTAACGTTGTCTTTATCTTTTTTGCACAGGTGACCGCATCCTGTACCACACGGTTTAACTCTTTCCCGGTACTTCCAACCGTCCGTGATAATTCAAATGCATCCCTGACCTGTCCTAAAATCTGGTCCTCTCCCAGCACCATGGACTCCAGTCCCGCAGTCACCCGGAACAGATAGGAAATGGCATCCATTTCCTCCCGTTGTTTGAGATATTCCGAAAAATCTACTCCCGGAAACATCTCTTCATACAAGGTGCGAATCACGCCAAGCGGCTGTGCAATCTCTTCCGGTGCAAAAAAATAGACTTCGCTGCGATTGCAGGTCGAAAGCACAAAACATTGTTCAATTCCTGCTTTCCCGGCTTTCTGCAGAAAATCAATTTTCTGATTATCGGTAAAGGACACCCTGTCACGGATGTCCTGATCTGCATGTTTATAATCAATTCCTATATATCCAAATTTCATTCTGCAAAGTACTCCTGCATCACATGGATGGTCTTTTGTATATCTGCATCGGTATGCGCATCGGACACAAACATGGATTCAAACTGTGACGGTGCCACATAAATTCCATGATCAAGCATAAACCCAAAATAATCGGCATATGCTTTGGTATCCGCGGTTGTCGCAGAATCGTAATCTGTCACATCTTCGCCGGTGAAGAAAATACTCATCAGAGAGCCGATCTGATTGACATGCACACGGTTTCCTGCGGCATGGCGCACCGCATCCGCCAGCATCGCTGTATTTTCCTGCAGCCGCATATAAATATCCGTATCTGCCTCCAGAATACGAAGTGTGGCAAGCCCTGCAGCCGTAGCAATCGGATTGCCGGAAAGTGTTCCTGCCTGATAAACCGGACCGTCCGGGGAAACCATACGCATGATATCCTCTCTTCCACCATACGCGCCGACCGGCATACCTCCACCGATAATCTTTCCAAACGTGGACAAATCCGGCGTAATATGAAAATACTCCTGTGCTCCGCCCAGTGCCAGACGAAAGCCGGTGATGACCTCGTCAAAGATGAAAAGTGCCCCGTAATGTTTTGTGATCTCACGCAAAAACTCCAGGAATCCGTCTGCCGGCGGAACAACGCCCATATTTGCAGCCACCGGTTCCACGATGATTGCTGCGATCTCATCCGGATAAGAAGTCAGTTCACGAAAAGACTCATCAAAAACAGTGATGCGGATTTTTGTGAGCTGATAAAAGTCTTTTAACAAAGAATGCAATTTGGCAATATCAAAGCTGGATATCATTTGGGAAGCTCCTTGCGTAACTGTTTCGTGTCCGTACAGTTACATCCTTTCTATATATAGCTGAAATGTATTACCCTAAAGTCTGGACAATACAGGAATCATATCACAAATGCGAACAAAATCAAAGTAAGTAGAACAAAAGTCTATATAAAATAAAAATAAAATCCACTAAAATAAACACATAAAATGAAAAAAACACTCAAGAAGAAACAAGGAGGATATAGATATCAGTAAAAAAATGACATTTGCATTGGCATTTTGTAACAGAGGATTTATGCCAGGCGAACTGATCTACGGAGCAAGAGAGGATATGATCAAAGCTGTAACGGACGCAGGATATGATTACATCGCAATGGATGCAGACCTGACAAGATACGGCGGAATTGAGACAAGAGATGAAGGTCTTCTTTATGCAAAATGGCTCAAAGAGCACGAAGGACAGTATGACGGCGTTATCTTCTCTATGCCAATCTTTGCAGATGAGAATGGTGCGATCACAGCACTTCAGGATGCAGGAGTTCCGATCCTGATGCAGGCATATCCGGATGAAATCGGCAAGATGGATTTTGCACACAGACGTGATGCATTCTGCGGTAAATTCTCTGTAACAGATGTATTTACTCAGTATCAGGTTCCATTTACAGTATTAAAACCACATGTAGTTCATCCGCTTTCTGAGAAATTCCAGGAGAACTTAAGAGATTTTGCTGCTATCTGCCGAGTTGTTAACGGTATGAAACGCTTTACGATCGGATGCATCGGAGCAAGAACTACAGCATTCAAGACTACACGTTTTGATGAGATTGGTTTACAGAAAAATGGTATTACGGTAGAAGCATTTGACCTTTCTGAAGTATTCTTCAAAGTAAATGCAAAAGAGGATAACGATCCGGTCGTACTGGCAAAGAAGGAACGCCTGGAAAATTACACAGATTTCTCAAATGTACCGGAAGACAAGAAGATCATGCTTTCCAAGATCTCTGTTGTTATTGATGAATATGTTGAGGAATATCATCTGGATGCACTTGCAATCCGTTGTTGGAATGAAATGGAGACAATCCTCCGCGTATGTCCGTGTGTACTCCTGTCTGAACTGAATGACCGTGGAATTGCTACTTCCTGCGAGATTGACCTGACATCTGCAATCTCCATGCGTGCAATGCAGTTGGCAAGCGAACAGCCGACAGCAGTACTTGACTGGAACAACAACTACGGCGATGCAGAAGATAAACTGATTCTTTTCCACTGTGGATCCTGTGCACAGAGTCTGATGACAAAGAAAGGAACCGTTACATCCCACAAGATGTTTGACAAAGGCGATCCGGGAAGTGGCTGGGGAACCAACGAAGGAAGAATTCGTCCATTCAAGACAACAATTTCTAACTGCCTGACAGTAGATGGTAAGATCAAAATCTATGCATCTGAAGCAGAATTTACCGATGATCCGATCGAGGATGCATACTTTGGATGCGCCGGTGTATGCCAGATTCCGAATATGGAAGATAAGATGATCCGTCTGGCAAGAGGTGGATTTAAACATCATACATGTGTAGGTGTCGGACATATGAAAGACATCTTAAAAGAAGCATTTACTACATATCTGGGATATGAATGGGTAGATATTGACTAGGAGCGAATGATATGAAAATTGCAGGATTGGATATAGGAACGACTGGTTGTAAATGTACGGTATTTGATGAACAGGGAAGATATCTGAATAAAGCATACAAAGATTATCCGGTCCGCAGAAACGTCAGCGGACATGAAGTAGATGTATCTACAATCATGGATGGGGTTTATGCAGTAGTCGCAGAAATGGCAAAAGAATATCCGGAATCGGTGTGACCAGTTTCGGAGAAACTTTTGTTATGACAGATGAAAATGGTAAACCACTTCATACAGCCATGCTTTATACAGATCCACGTGGAGAAGAAGAATGCAAAGCTTTGACAGAAAAATTTGGTGCGCGTGAACTTGCCGGAATCACCGGTCTGCGAGCACATCAGATGTACAGTATTTCTAAAATGATGTGGATCAAAAAAAACAAGCCTGAGATTTACGATGCAGCTGCATACATATTCCTGATGGAAGATTATGTAGTATATCATCTGACTGGAAAACGCCAGATTGATTATTCCCTGGCTACCAGGACTATGGCATTTGATATTAAGAAACTTGACTGGAGTAAGGAAATCTTTGAAGTAGCCGGCATTGATGTGAATAAAATGTCAAAGACGGTACCGACAGGTACAGATGCCGGAGTGATCACAGCAGAGGCAGCAGAGAAAACTGGCCTAGCACCGTCCACACATATTGTATCGATCAGTCATGATCAGGTATCTGCGGCAATTGGAGCCGGTGCATTTGATTCTTCTGTTGCAGTAGACGGCGCAGGAACTGTTGAATGTGTAACTCCAATTTATGATTCGATTCCGGATATAGAGGCAATGTACGATGGATATTTTTCCATTGTACCATATGTGATCCCCGGAAAATATGTTGCTTATGCTTTTTCCTATACCGGCGGGGCACTGATCCAGTGGTGTGTGGATAATCTTGCAAAAGATGAAAAAAGAGCAGCAGCAGACAGAGACCTTTCAGTGAATGAATATCTCGAAAAGAAATATGCAACAGAGCGCGGTGAAGAAAATCCAAGCAATCTGTTGATTCTTCCTCATTTTGCTGGAGCGGCAACACCTTATATGGACACAGGATCCAAAGGAGCAATTCTTGGACTTACCATAGACACGACTGTAGCAGATATTTATCGAGGCTGCATGGAAGGTGTTGTTTATGAAATGCTGGTGAATACCAGCGCATTGAAGAAATCTGGATGTAAATTCAAAAAGCTCAATGCAACCGGTGGCGGTGCAAGGTCAGGAGAATGGATGCAGATGAAAGCAGATATGCTGAATGTACCGATTACAGCACTCAAAACAGTTGATGCAGGTACAGTTGGCAGTGCTATGCTGACAGGTATTGCCACAGGAGTATTCAAAGACTTGAATGATGCGGCTGAACATATGGTAGAAGAAACCGTGGAATACCTTCCAAGAAAGGAAATGCATGAAAAATACATGCATATCTTTGAAAGATATGCGAAAGTATATCAGGCAGTGAGACCGCTCGTGTAAACGGGCGGCTTCTGCCATAAGAGCATAACTATCTGAAAGGAGATTACAATGAATCCGTATATTGGACATGAAACACAGTTAAGCGGTGTTGAAGAACATCGTCTGGTCGGAGGCAAAGGCGACGGCATGCGTCTCTATGAAGCAACAAACGGAAAAGGCCTGGAACTGACACTTTCCCCGGACAGAAACGGAGATATTACAAGACTTCGCTATAAA
>ERZ826242.3053-NODE-3053-length-12909-cov-2.463047_pt1 | contig 12909 bp, 11 predicted proteins | sample MGYA00519871_ERZ826242 | MGnify/ENA primary metagenome ERZ826242 (study PRJEB31778, sample SAMEA3449226) | human gut metagenome | biome: human gut; feature: human-associated habitat; material: faeces | place: United Kingdom | collected 2010/2012 ...
TATCTAAAGCCAGATGCTCTGCCTGACGGATATCTTTCAGCACATTATCAGTATATTGTTGCCCTTTAGCTGTTAGACGGATGTTTTTTTCTTTACTATGCTCTACTGGCAGCAGGGTAATTAGTTCTTCTTGAAGCAATTCCTGGACTATAGTATTAATAGTTGTTTTAGGGATGAGCCAGTCATCACTAAGCTGTTTTTGGGTATGAGGTTGGTTATCTGCCATGGCATAAAGAAGGGTTAAAGTGTTTTCCTTGATGCCTAATTTTTTGCCACAAAAATAATAAGCCCCATCCATTTTATTGATAGCATTAGTTATCCGCCAGATGATGGCAGTGCATTGGTCTGCATTATCCATGGAGTTCCTCCAAAAATATAGTACGAATTCGTATGGCGTAGTATAATACGAATTCGTACTATTGTCAATAGGGTAATAAAAAATTATGATAAATTTAACTTTAATTATGGGAAATTTACTTTTAATTATTTTTGACAAAGGCCGCGATATCATCGATCACCTGCTGGTCCACGTTAGATTTAACTTGATACTCTGAGACGTCACGCTTATTTTGCGTTGGCATCATCAGGTGATTAAGCCTCGGATAGAGATGGAAAACAACATTATCCCGGTCAGCTAATTTTTCCTGCCATAGGGGGTAGTCAACATCGGCATAGATTTGAAAATCAGCTTCGCCCTGCAGGATCAGCATGGGCATGGAGATTTGCTCAAGATATTTTTCTCCTTCATATTGCTCCAGTGAATACCAATAGATCGCTGGTATGCCTAAAAGTGTGGTATCAGCATCAAGCGTAGGATTAGTCGGCAGGTCTCGCAGCACTTCCATATCAGCTTCGATCTGTGCTAGTTGAGCATCAAGTATCGCCAGTTCCTGTTCTGAGAGCGTTGGCCGCAGGCTTTGCACAGTTTCTATTGTCTGATCGTAAGAAACTTCATAAAGCGGCCGTAGCGTACCGGCCATGGAGATGACTCCAGCTAGTTCAGGGTGTTTGGCCGCTATCGCTGGTGTCAGCATCCCGCCTAAACTATGCCCCAGCACGAAGATCCGTTCTCCATCGACCCTGCCATCGGTTTTGGCTAAATCAATAGCCGCATAAACGTCGCTTAAAACCTCATCATCAATGGTCACTGCATTATTTAGTTCGACTGCCTTATCTGGATAGGTATAATATCTTTTATCATAACGGATAGAAGCGATACCTTGTTCCGCCAGACCCCACGCAATATCGCGGAAAGGGGCGTTGCTGTAAATCGTTTCGTTCATATCTGAGGAGCCGGATCCTTGAACCAAGATCACTACCGGTGGATTGTCCACCTCCTTGGGCAGTGTCAATTTGCCGCGCAGTGGCAGTTCAGGATCGCCGGCTACAGTGATATCTATTTCTGTATAACTGGCATCATCAGCAGGCCCGTCGATTATTTGGTAGTTGGTCCACATGCCAATAACCTGTTCTTTGCTATCATAGGTGATAGAAACTAAAATGCCATTGTTGGCAAAGCGCAGCAATGCAGCAACAGTGCAACGGTTGCCTTCAATGTTGCTGCTTAAAGATTCTTGCCCGATATAGTTGCCACTGGGGCCAACCATTTGTTCCCAGCCAGCCTGGAGCGATTCAACCGGCAGCTGTTGCGTCAGTTCTGGGGCGAAATAACTGCTGGCAGCTTCATAATCTCCATCCAGCAGATGCTGAACAATGGTGGTTGTCTTGGCCTCTAACTGTTCGGTATCAAAGCTGGTTTCTCCGCCACAGGCGCTGCCTATCAGGCAAACAATAAATAGCATAATGATAATCCATAGGGCAGTCTTTTTCATGCCGTATCTCCCTTGCTTTATTGGTTGAGCTCGTGGACAAAAGCGGCTATTTTATCGCTTTTTACCGTGGAGATATAGGAATTGCTCTTAGTGACAATCCGCATTACTACTTTTTCCAGCGCATTGCATTGCTGGGGATCATAGATACCGCCAAGGATATGCTTGGTAGCTGCTGCCTGTAAAATTTCTGGTGGAAAATTATGGTTGAAGTATTTTTCCTCTTCTTCTTCAGCTAGGCCAGAAAGAAAGAGGCCCAGTTTTTTGGTCAATAATTCGCTTTGATGCTTAGCGATATAGTTTTTGAGCGGTTTGCGGATTTGCCCGGCCATTAAGCTGCTGCCGAGAATAACGCAGTCGTAGCTCGGCAGATGCGGATCGCTTTCCTCAACATCTTTCACCACGCTGTCCGGTATCTCCTGGGCGATCAATTTAGCGATCTTTCTGGTGGCCCCATGTTTAGTTGCATAGAGGATTAGGGTCTTCATAGCGCTTTCCATCCTTTGTTTAAGACATTTTTTTACATCTTTATCATTATAACATGCTGGTGGCTGGACGGCTAGCCTTTTATGAGCACAGACCCTTAAGAAAATTACTTGAGTTTTATTGGTGATAGATCCTGACCAAACGACGTCCGAGTCGGCTAAGGATCTCATTGGCTATAGTATCGTCCCAGGTGGCAAAATCAACAGCAGTAATACTATCCTGCCCATCCTGGCCAATAATGGTCGCGATATCATTGGGCCGTACCTGGCTGATCTTGCTGATATCGATCATCATCTGATCCATACAGATTTTGCCGATGATTGGCGCCCGCTGCCCATTAACCAGGACAGAAGCTTTTTTCTCTGAAAGACTGCGGGGAATGCCGTCAGCATAGCCAATAGTGAGCATAGCGATACGTCTTTTGCTTTTAGCAGTATAAGCCAAGTCATAACCTGCGCCTTCTCCGGGAGACAGTTCTTTAATAGTGCTGATACGTGTTTTTAGCGCAAAAACCGGCTTAAGATCCGGCATCATTCCGGGGAGAACATGCCGGCTATCGACAGCGCCGTAGAGGGCGATACCTGGCCGGGCATAGTTATAGTTGAGTTGACGGTAGTTGATGATTCCATAGCTGCTTTGTACATGAAGAGCTGGGATGGTGATCCCTTCTGCCTGTAAGCGTGCTATTAAAGTGGAAAAATGGACCAGCTGCATCTGTGTATACTCTATATCTTGTTCCTTGATGCTGTCGGCCATCGCTAGGTGAGTATACATGCCTTCTATCTGTAGCGATTCCATGGCTAAAATAGCTTTGATGGCATTGAAGTTATCATCACGTTCGCCCTGACGGTGCATGCCGGTATCTATTTTTAGATGCACTCTCAGTTTGAGTCTGGAGGCATTTAGTTCCTGCGCATAATGATAATCGAGTACGGTTTGTATTAGGTTATACTGTTTCAGCAGCGGGAAATCATCTGGATGAGTGTAGCCCAGAATAAGGATATCTGCTGTGATTTTGGCCTGCCGCAGTTCCAAAGCCTCGCTTAAAGAGGCGACACAAAAGCAATGGATATCATCTGCTGCTAATGTTTGAGTGATAGGTATTGCTCCTAAGCCATAAGCATCGGCTTTGACTGCCGGCATTAGCTGGCAGCTATCGGGCAGCAGCGAGCGCAGTACTGCAACATTATGACGTAAATGAGCCAGAACAATTTCGATCCAGGCCCGTTCACGTGGGAAGCTGTCTTTCCGCTTGGGGCGGGGTATTGTAGTCACAATGACAGACAGGATGATTGCCCCTAAGCAAACCAGCAGGTAATGAACAATGCTGTTGTCAACCAAAAGCTGTGTCATACTTATGGCTTCGCCGAGTCCCCGAATCGCGATAATGACCAAAGGATGCAGCAGATAGATCCACATGGCCAGCTTACGCAGACGAGGAGCAGGTTCGATTTCCCATGATAATAGTAATTGATAGAGGAAGAAGCAGCAGGGGATCAGCGATAGATACATGCTATCATGGCGTGGCAGTCCCAGAGAGCGAAGCAGCAACCCTTCAGCGATCAGCAGGGTCAAAGAGATAAGCAGCCCGATGATAACGCTCTGGCGAGACAGCTTGTTGGGTCTCTGTTGCAGCCAAGCTCCCATCACCAAGAAAAGCGGAACATAGAAGAGACCGTTGCGGGTATAACCGAACAGCTCCAGGGCGCCTTGATATCCTGCTGCTAGCCATGGAACCTGTTCTACTAAACCAAAATAGCTATCGCCCAGGATGCCGATAAGATAGAGTATCAGAGAGATCGCTGCTATCCATGAAAAAGAAAGCCGGCGGCTGAGCAGATAAACCAATCCCATGCCAATGATTACTCCGGGCAGATACCATAGGTGATAAAAATCACCGGTGAAGAAGATGATTTGGAGCAGCTTGATCGGAGTTAGTTGGTCGAAATAGCCTGCATAGATGCTCACCGGCAGATAGATCAGGCTAGCCAGAGCATATAGAGCAGCTGTTTTCTTAAAAAAGTTGAGCAGAGGAGCTTTATCATTATCATGCCGGAAAAGATACCTTGGTAGGATAAAATAGCCTGATACCATCAGGAAGAAGGGAACTGCCACTCTGGCAATCACTCTGGTGAGGATAAAGTCGGCATCAGCGTTAAGGGTGGCTAAAGGAGAAGTATGGATAGCTACTACCAACAAAGCAGCTATTAGCTTAAAATAGTCCAATCCCCCGCAACGGGTATTGATCGCCATGCTTATCCCTCCCATTCAGTAATAATGAATCCCCCCATATTATCGCCGGAAATTGAGTAAGGGGTATTCCCTCGCAGTTGGATGATTGTCTCATTATCCGTTGCTGGGATATAAGAAATCTGCACCTTCTTACCTGGCAGCGGTAGAGAGAAAATTTTTCCTCCGCTAGTAGCCAGGTGGAGCAGTTCCATATATTCTTCGAGCACCAGTCCCTGTTCGTTTATCAATGCTGCATGTGGAGAGCCAACATAGCGAAAATGCCACGGCTCATGACCAATACCGGTGATATTTTCCTTTCCTTCAGGATAGCGTTCAATGAAACCATAGTTAGCCGCTGCCTCGCGAAACTGCTGGCAGATGCCCTCATAAGGAAAGGCCGGAGTAAGCGGATCGATCTGTGGTAATATCAATGCCATATCAATAGCCAACCCGGTCTCATGCTCACTGCAGCCAGGCAGAGCCACATATTTCTTAGTAAAGTCTTCTCCATGCTCTGCTAATGCGGAAGCATAGAGTTCTTGCTGTTCCTGATGGGAACGGAAGCCGCTGAGTGGCTGGATCTGCTGCTCTGCGTGGAGATGATTAAGCAGGCGCATCAACTCGCAGGCGGCGATCCTTTGCATCTGCACCTGTGGTAGCTTAGGCATAACCTGTACCAGCTTTTCTGCGCATTTATCCAGATGGAGCTGACCTGCATTGTCCGGTAGTGGATGTTGCTGATTGACCAGGATCAATGTTCCGCAGCAGGATTTGGCGGATGATAATTTCAGTTTTAGCATCCCTGTTTCACTCCCATCTCGATCAAGTGATTGATCAGGGTTGCAAAACTGTAGCCAATGGCTTCCATCATCCGCGGATAGCGGCTATGACTAGTGAAGCCGGGAATGGTGTTAACTTCATTGAAGACGATCTGTTCATCAGGGGTGATAAACATGTCTACTCGGGCGAATCCTGAGCAACCCAGGGCTTTATAGATGCGCAGGGCCGTTTGCTTAACCTTAGCTGTTGTCTGCTCTGAAAGTCTGGCCGGCAGATGAATCTGCGCTGTTTCCAGGGTGTATTTCTCAGTGAAATCAAAGAAATCACCAGTCAGTTCAATCTCATCGACCTCACCGATAATCGAATCATTCCCTTTGCCCATAATGGCGCAGCCAACCTCAAAGCCTTCAACCATTTCTTCGATGATGACTTGGTCGTCAATTTTAAAGGCTCTTTCCACTGCCTGAGATAGTTCTATCTGAGACCGGACACAGCTTACGCCTAGCGAAGATCCTGCTCTTACGGGTTTAACAAAAAGCGGATAACGTAGCGCTGCGGCCTGATCTAGGGCAGCAGCGATATCAGCTGGGGAATCGATGACCACTCCCCAGGGAATATCGATACCAGCGGCGCTGACTACCGAATGGGAGCGGACTTTATCCATACACAGGGCGCTGCTCATGGTTGTGCAGCCGATGATCGGAATACCAGCCAGCTCCAGCAGCCCTTGAACAGTGCCGTCTTCGCCATATTTGCCATGCATTACCGGCATTGCCGCATCTAACCGCAGCGGAGTATGATTATCCAGATCCAGCATTCCATGGATGGTGCGGCAGGGTAAGATGCAGGCATGAACACAATCATTATCGTTATGCCAGGTATCATCAGCAATTTTGTCGGTATCCCCATTGAAACGGAACCATTCACCAGCTCTGGTGATGCCTATTAAGATTGGCTGATATTTATTGGTATCAATCGCCTTGATGACCGCGGTGGCTGATTGCAAAGATACTCCGTATTCACCGGAGCGCCCACCAAAGATGATGGCGATATTGGGTTTATGCTGTTGTGACTTGTTCATGTGTAGGCTCCTTTCTTGAGATGATAGTTCCTTCAGGCAGTTGATAGGTGATAATACATTGATTGGTATAAAGCAGCTCTTGACCCATAGGAGCTTGGCTGTCATAATCATAGGCCTGACGCACTACAGCAATCTCTTCCTGGATAGTGTCACCCTGCTGCCAGTAGTGAAGCTCGCCATTGTTTACTTCATAACGTAGCTGCGGATGATGCAGGGAATAGATGCTGGTAGTGATTTGGGCCTCATCAAAGCTGATGCGTATCTGGTAGGTGTTGTCAGTATTATTAGTCACCTTTAGGTCAAGCCAGCCCTCAGCAATAGTGGCATCGACGCCTTTGATTTCATCATTATTAGGCTCAGGGAATTCCTTGACCCCATGGCCATGACGTTCAATGATGGTCAGGGGAGTGTGGAGAAAGAGCCAAAAGAGAGAATTGCTCATCTGACAGAGCCCGCCTCCTGGAGATACGGTCAGCTTGCCATTTTCAACTGTTAGCCCATCTTTATATGGCGTGTGTTTATCGGCATAGCGAGCTAATTGCCAGAAAGAGAAAGTCTCTCCCGGGTAGATTAGCAGCCCGTCCATTTGTTTGGCCACCAGCTTGAGGTTAAAAACCTTATTTTCCTGATAGGTCATGGAAAAGCCGGTGGAGTGGTTATAAAGAGCGCAGCTGCTGGAAAAAAGCTGATAAGGTAGCGTCTTATCAGTGGCTAGTGTTTTGGCATAGCGTCTTTTATCAAAGCGCATTTTTAGATAGAAGAACCATCGGCGCTGTTTTTTGCGCCAGGGCAGTAGCCAGGGGAATATTTGGGTCAATCTTTTTCTGCTCATCAACATCACTTCCTTATCTGTCAAAAATAATTGCCGTAACAAAACGGCTTATCCTGATACTCTTATTGTAGAGCTACAGAATAAGCCGTTTATTAAGCGCTGATATGTAAAAAAAGAAGATTTGATAAAGAGAAACTAAATATCTGATGAAGCTATATTAGCTGGCTAGCAGATAATATAGCTTCATCAAGTGATTTTATTGGCATTGCTAACAGTGATGCTGCCGCCATGGGCTTCGATAATGTTTTTGGCGATCGCCAGTCCCAGCCCACTGCCACCGGTGCCGCTTTGCCTAGCTTCATCAGCACGATAGAACTTTTCAAAGAAGCGATCCAGTTTTTCCTGTGGGATATCCATGCCCGTGTTGGCGATCCTGATACGTGAGCGGTCGGCATATTTATCAAGCGTGACCATGATCTTTTCGCCTTCCGGTGTATAATTGGCGGCATTGACCAGGATATTATCCAGGGCGCGGGCCATTTTATCCGGATCGACAAAAATATCGAAAACGCCTTGATTATCCACGCTGATCTCAATATTTTTACGCCGCAGCAGCGGCATCAATTCTTCTGTCAGCTGGAGAATCAACATTTCAGCGCTGATATTGGTTCGCTCTAGCTCGATGCGGCCGATTTTGAAACGGGTAACTTCGAACAGCTCTTCTACCAGCGAGAGCATGCGGTTGGCTTTACGTAGGGCGATCCCCGCATATTTTTGCCGTGTTTCTTCCGGCAGTTCCGGGTTATCATGAATCAGCTCCATATAGCCTAGGATCGAAGTCAGCGGGGTGCGGATATCGTGAGCCAAGGAGACCACTAGATCGTCCTTGCGCTGTTCGGCTTCACGCACCGCATATTTCCACAGACGCAGCTCTTTATTGATGTCTTTAAGCGTCGCCTCAACTTCTTTAAAAGCTTTAGGCAATTTAGGCGGTTTTAGCCCCTCCTCTTCAGAGACCTGGAGATTGTCCGATACCAGTGATGCAAAGCTATTGAATACCGGGGCAAAGATCCAGTTGGAAAAGATCACTACCGCTAAGATACATATGCAGGTGACCACTAGCACCCGATAATTGGAAAGAAACTGAAAGAGCGATGGCCAGAGAAAACTATTGGTATTGCGGGATAGATAATCGAGCAGGTCGGCGACTAAAATGCCGGCCAGGATCGAGGCAAGTACTGTCAGTATGAGAACCAGTATAGCCCGGGCAAAGGCTTTCAGATAGCCGGTTTTATATTTACTCATTTATTTTATACCCCACTCCCCAGACTGTTTGAATGAATTTTTTGCGCTTGCCGGTATCCTCCAGCTTATGCCGGAGATTTTGCACATGTACGATAACAGTATTATTGCTATCCAGATATTTTTCTCCCCAGACGGTTTCGAAAATGGTTTCGCTGCTCATTACTTTGCCGCGGTTTTTGCACAAAAGCAGCAGGATCCCAAATTCGATGGGGGTAAGGTCGATTTTTTTGCCATAAAGAGTACAAGTATGGGCATCCTCGTTGACCACTAAACCATTGATATCATAAATGCCACTGGCATGTCCATTGGCATCAGCTGCCGAATATTTAGTGATACGGCGCAGTTGGGCGCCGATCCGCGCCACTAATTCCTGCGGATTGACCATATAATCATCAGCGCCTAGTACTAGTCCATTGATCTTATCCTTATCATCGTCCTTGGCAGTCAACATAATGATCGGGAAGGTATAGCCCTTATCCCGAAGCTGACGGCAGAGGGAAAAGCCATCGATATCCGGCATCATCACGTCGAGTACGGCAAGATCAATATGGCTAAGGTCATTTTCCAGTGCCTGGGCTGGGTGATTGTATTTGATAGCATTGTGTCCGGCATTTTGCAGATAGACCTCGATCAAGTCCAGGATCTCTATTTCATCGTCGACGATCATGATATTAGCCATAGTAGAACTCCTTCCCCAAAAGCACTAGTATATTTATTGTCAACAAAAATGGTAAATATATCATAACAAATAATTCTGGCCAAGGAATAAAGAAAAAATTAAAATTTTGACGTGTTCCCTTGTTATTGTATTATAGTAAGCATGGTGATGTAAAGAATAATTGCTTGCTAATATTAATTGTAAGCTTCTCAGCAGGAAACAGTCTCTTGAAGTTAGAAAACATGTTTATGTTATATGATTATAACATATGATTTTTAGGCTTATTTCGGTAAACTAACCTCTGAGGTGAAAGCCATGAACGATGATATTATCAGAATCGCTAAAAGAGACACTGCACGCGGGGAAGATGGGTATAAAACCTTTTCTGTACGGATCAAAGAAGATACGGTGGCTGCTTTAGACGATCTAGCGCTCAAAAGCAACCGTTCCCGCAATGAGTTGATCAATATTATCCTTGACTTTGGCGTAACCCATACCATTATTGAGGAATAAGATAATAACCACGGATCTTTTACCGCATGGGCGGCTTTCTTTTTGAGATTCGCGATGATATTTAGCAATCAAAGGAGCTATCTATATGATTTATAATAATGTTTTAGAAGCTATTGGCAATACCCCGCTGATCCGGCTCAACCGCATGCCCGGACCTGATGATGCCGAGATTTTGGTCAAATTTGAGGCGGTGAATATCGGCGGCTCGATCAAAACCCGGACTGCTTATAACATGATTTTAGATGCTGAGAAAAAGGGGCTTATCGGACCAGATACGATCATCTGCGAACCCACCAGCGGTAATCAGGGTATCGGCCTGGCTTTAGTAGCTGCTGTGCGCGGTTATAAGGCAGTGATCGTCATGCCTTCTTCTGTTAGTGAAGAACGGAGAAAATTGATACAGAATTATGGTGCTGAGGTCATTATCATTGAGGATAAAGGCGATATCGGCGCAGCTATCGATGAGTGCCTCCAAACAGCTATGCGGATGGCTAAGGAGAATCCTAACGTTTTTGTGCCGCAGCAATTTGAAAACCCGGCTAATCCAGAGGTGCACCGTTTGCAGACCGCTCCGGAAATCATCGAGCAAGCTGGTAAACCGATTCATGGCTTCTGTGCTGGTATCGGTACCGGCGGCAGCCTCTCCGGCATCGGTGAGGTGTTGAAGGCTGTTTATCCACAGATCGAGATTTGGGCGCTGGAGCCTAAGAATGCCGCTATTCTTTCCGGCGGTAGCATCACTACCCATATCCAGATGGGCATTGGCGATGGCTTGATTCCGGCTAATCTCAATGTCAATATCTATGATAGAGTAGAGATTATTTCAGATGAAGAAGCGGTGCAGACAACCAAAGACCTGGCCCGCTTGGAAGGGCTGATGTGCGGTCTCTCCAGCGGTACTAATGTCGCTGGCGCCTTAAAACTGGCCAAAAAATTGGGCAAGGGTAAGACAGTGGTAACCCTGCTGCCTGATACTGCGGAGAGATACTATAGCACACCACTTTTTGATTAAGATAACTAGACATATCAGTAAGTAATGAAAAAATATAATTAAGCGCCGATCCAACTGGCGTTTTTTTATGAGGATTTGCTAATGTTTGCCTGACATCATTTACTTATTTAGGGGAAATTGCTATAATATAAGTAACAATAAAGCTATTTATCTGGCTACGGAAAGGAGGCTCATTATGACTATGATAGACCCGGAATTAAGTTATAAACTGTATAGTGATGAGATTATCTATCGTCCGCCGCCAGAAAGCGAGAGTATCCTCCTGCAGGTTGCTGTGGGTTGTTCTTATTCTGAGTGTACTTTTTGCCGCGAACAGGCGCATCATCGTTTTAAAGCTTATCCGCTGGCAGAAGTAGAGGAAAAAATTGCGATTCTGGCCTCTCTGCCGGAGAATAAGCATAAGAAAGAGCTCTTTTTTGTCGGCGAGAATTGTTTAGTGCTGCCGACGCAACATCTGGTAGCTATTTTGCAGGCGGTGCATGAGCTGCTGCCACAGGTGGAGCATATCAATATGTATGGCCGCGCGGTGGAGATTCTGCAAAAGGGCCATGCTGATTTGACCACACTTAAAAATTTGGGCGTTAGCTCTATTTATGTTGGCATCGAGTCCGGCAGCGACCAAGTGCTGAAAAACTGCAAAAAAGGTGAAAATACTGCCCAGATGTTACAGGCGCTGCAGCTGCTTGATGAAGTCGGATTAACCTATTCCTTAAGCTCTATTATAGGTCTGGGCGGCGAAGAGCTCGCCTGGGAACATGCGACCAAAACAGCGGAGTTTTATAATCAGGTGCATCCAAAATCGATCCGCTTGATGACTCTTTCTCCGGAGAAGGGGACTACCATGCTTGCAGATATCCAGGCCGGACGTTTTCATCAGCTGCCCCCTTGGAAAACCATTTTGGAAGAGCGGCTGTTGCTGAAAAATTTAACAGTAGAGAATTGCCTGGTCTATGGAAATCATTTTTCTAATATCTTGCCCTTGGTTGCGAGATGGACTGAGGATAAAGAGCTAGTTTTGGAAAAAATGGATGAGATCATTTGCTCGATGGATCTGGAGAAGATTCATAGCAAAGATTTTGACCATATGTAAGAGTGATAGATGTTTTTTATCTTGCAGATTTTATATTGCCAAAATAAAAGGGCTGCTATTAAAGCAGCCCTTTGTTATACTATGGGGTGATTTTTGGATATAGTTGGCTTATCGTTTTGGATAATGCAGAAGAAGACAACTTTTATAATTTGCTTAGGCTTCTTCTAGAGAGCAGTTCTTTTTATCACGAACATCCTCAAATTCGCGGACGATTTGCTCAGATGGCGGCGCAGTCAGCAACGAGACGACAACGATGAAGATGCAGGAAATCAAGAATGCCGGCAATAGGCAGTAGATGCCCCAAATGCCGCCTAAAGGATTGATCAGCAGCTTCCAGACGAAAACCATCACACCACCGGAGATCATTCCCGCGATCGCTCCCTGGCGGTTGATGCGTTTCCAGAAGAGTGAGAACAGCATCAGTGGGCCAAAGGTGGCGCCAAAACCAGCCCAGGCAAAGGAGACGATTTGGAAGATAACACTTTGCTCATCGATAGCGATCAGCATAGCGATGACAGTAATCAGCAGCAGAGTGATTCTGGAGACGACCATCACCTGTTTATCCGAAGCGTCTTTTTTGAAGATACCCTGATAAATATTTTTTGCTAATGCGGAAGCGGCGATGAGGAGATAAGAGTCAGAAGAACTCATGGTAGCTGCTAAGATGCCAGCCATTACCAGACCGGCCAGCAGAGCAGGAAGCAGACTGGTGGCCATGATGATAAGAATATTTTCCGCAGAAGCCGAGGTCAGCAGAGCGGTGGGGAAGAGCGCACGGCCGATGATTCCGATGAAGACTGCCGCAGCCAGAGAGATGACTACCCATACGGTAGCGATGCGGCGGGACATGGTCAATTTTTTCTCACTATTGATAGCCATGAAACGCAGCAGTACCTGTGGCATACCGAAATAGCCCAAGCCCCAGGCCAGAGCAGACGCTATCGAAATAACGCTGTAGCTGGCTCCTTCACCAAAGACTGGGGCACCATTAGTCACAACTTGAGCACCGTTTTCGACAACTGGTGTAGCGATGCCGAAGAAATCAAGAAAGCCGGGGATATTTTTAGCGTTATCTATTACTGCGCCAAAACCACCGGCTGCATTGCTGCCGGCAACGATGATTAAAATCAAGGCTACGATCATCACTATCG
>ERZ826242.3057-NODE-3057-length-12880-cov-7.452554_pt1 | contig 12880 bp, 9 predicted proteins | sample MGYA00519871_ERZ826242 | MGnify/ENA primary metagenome ERZ826242 (study PRJEB31778, sample SAMEA3449226) | human gut metagenome | biome: human gut; feature: human-associated habitat; material: faeces | place: United Kingdom | collected 2010/2012 ...
CGGGAACGCCGCAGCCGGTACCAACCAGAATGGGGATGAAGCTCTTGCCGGACAGGCCGAAGCGGCGGAAGATACGGTCCATGATGAACGCAACACGGGCCATGTAACCGACATCCTCGAGGATGGACAGCAGGAAGAACAGGACCAGCATCTGGGGAACGAAGCCCAGAACAGCGCCGACACCGGCGACGATGCCGTCCATGATCAGGCCGTAAAGCCAGCCGGCAACACCGATGCCCTCCAGGAAGCCGCCCAGGGCGTTGGGGACGATCTCGCCGAACAGAACATCGTTGGTCCAATCGGTAGCGAAGGTGCCGATACCGATGCCGCCGTCAGCAACAGAGGTACCCATGGCGATGGCGTACATCAGCCACATGATGGCTGCGAAGATGGGCAGGGCCAGGATACGGTTGGTAACGAGCTGGTCGATCTTATCGGAAACGGTCAGATGCTCGGCGCGGGCCTTCTTCTTGACGGCCTTGTCGACAACACCGTTGATGTAAGCGTAACGCTGGTTGGTGATGATGCTCTCGGCATCGTCATCCATCTCGTTCTCGCAGTCGGTGACATGCTGGCCGATGTGATCCAGCAGGTCTTTGCCAAGGTTCAGCTCAGCCTCGACCTTGTCGTCGCGCTCGAACAGCTTAACGGCGTACCAACGCAGGAAGCGGTCATCGACCTTGCCTTGGATGGATTCCTCGATGTGAGCGATGGCATGCTCAACGCTGCCGGTAAAGACATGGGGCAGCTCAACACCCTTGGCCTCTTTGGCGGCGGCGATGGCAGCCTCGGCAGCCTGCTGGCAGCCCTCGCCCTTCAGGGCGGAGATCTCAACAGCCTTACAGCCCAGTTCCTTGGAGAGCTTGTTCAGGTCGATCTTGTCGCCGTTCTTGCGAACCAGGTCGATCATGTTGACTGCCATGACAACGGGGATGCCCAGCTCGATCAGCTGGGTGGTCAGGTAGAGGTTACGCTCGATGTTGGTACCATCGATGATGTTCAGGATGGCATCGGGCTTCTCGTTGACGAGGTAGCCGCGGGCGACAACTTCCTCCAGCGTGTAGGGAGACAGAGAGTAGATACCGGGCAAGTCCTGAATCACGACATCATCGTGGCCCTTGAGTTTACCCTCTTTCTTTTCCACCGTAACGCCGGGCCAGTTACCGACGTACTGGTTAGAGCCGGTCAGGTTATTGAACAGGGTGGTTTTACCGCAGTTCGGGTTGCCGGCCAATGCAATTTTAATTGCCATTCATATACCCCTTTCTATGTTTTCCCGCTTTTAGGCGGGGAAAGCAGCCATTTTACTCGACCTCGACCATCTCGGCGTCAGCCTTACGAACGCTCAGCTCGTAGTTGCGGACGGTCAGCTCCATGGGGTCGCCCAGAGGTGCGACCTTACGGACGTAGACCTGGACACCCTTGGTCAGGCCCATGTCCATGATGCGGCGCTTGACAGGGCCTTCGCCGTGCAGGCGCTTGACCGTAGCAGTCTCGCCGACCTTAACGTCTTTAAGAGTTTTCATATACGATTCCTCCTCAATACTGTAAATCTAGCCTCCGTTTGCGCGGGGACGGATTTCCGAATTTTAGGCGACCATGATGCGCATGGCCATGGTCTTATCCAGCGCGATGCGGGCTTCCTTGACCTGGAGGATCAGGTTGCCGCTGATCTCGTTGACGACCGTAATGGTCTCGCCAACAACAAAGCCCAGCTCTGCCAGGTGCAGACGAACTTCATCCTTACCGGTGATCTTCTGGATGGTGACGGTCTCACCTGCTTTTGCCATTGTCAAAGGCATAGCACAAACACCCCTTTATATGCTGTTTGGCCCGCCCATTAGCATATGCTAACAGGTCAAGCAAAAGTGGGCGGTTAGAACGCTCTAACCGCTTGCGATAGCAGTTTAGCATAACTAACACCTAAAAGTCAAGCAGTTAGAGGAAATTAACTTATTTTCGTGCAGGGCGCTAGTTTTACGCAACTAACCTTGTGCAATTCTATAAAAGTTTACAACATATTCATAAGATTGGCCGGATTTGACAAAACAGGACAAATTTGAGGATGTGTATATAGATTAAGGATAAGGCATACGGTAGCAGAGATGGCTCCCCTTGAGGGGAGCCTTTAAAGTAGTACTTGCCAAATTGGTCGTTATCCTGTATAATTAGAAAGTTATCGTTTATAGAAAGCAACACTACAACGAGGTTTATTATGCTGACTAAATATCTGACTGTATTTTTCGTCTCGATGGTGCCGCTGATCGAGCTGCGCGGCGCAATCCCCATCGGCGTGGGGCTGGGCCTGCCGCTGTGGCAGGTGTACATCATCTCCATCATCGGCAACATGCTCCCGGTGCCGTTCATCTTCTTTCTGGCCCGCAGGGTGCTGGAGTGGGGCGCGGATAAGCCGGTCATCGGCAAGTTCTTCACCTTCTGCCTGGAGAAGGGCCACAAGGGCGGCGAGAAGCTGAAGGCCAAGGCCGGCCGCGGCCTGCCCTGGGCGCTGCTGCTGTTCGTGGGTATCCCCCTGCCGGGCACCGGTGCCTGGACCGGCACACTGGCCGCCAGCCTGCTGGACATGGATTTCAAATCCAGCGTGCGTGCCTGCATGGGCGGCGTGCTGCTGGCCGGGTGCATCATGGGTGTGGTCAGTTTGCTGGGCTTCTCGGCCTTTGGTGCGATTGCCGGGTAATTTTTAAACAATAAAAGGATGCAAGGAGTAAGTTCCTTGCATCCTTTTTTATCGTTATTGCGGGTCCCTAAAGCCTCCCTTGTGTAAAGGGTGACTCCCCACAGTGTGGGGAGATGTCGCGAAGCGACAGAGGGGCCCGACGCGTAAGCGGGTGGCACGGCGGTAGCCGTGACGGAGGGATTGTGATTTTACGGGGGTAGGTCGATGTATGGGTAAGTTCACAATCCCCCACCGCTTCGCGGAGCCCCCTTTACACAAGGGGCCTTTTAAGGGGTACTTATTCTAATCCCATCACTTCATCTACCGGCAGGGCGGCTGTTACACCGTGGGCGGGGGTGTTCAGGCCGCAGGCGGCGGTGACTGCCTGCATGACGGCGGATTTCTGCTCCTGCGGGACGACGATCATAACAAAATCCTGCTCCTCCCGAATGGAAATGCCCAAAAAGCTGCTGGCCTCCTCGGTACTGCAGCGGCTGCCTTTCAGCACTGTACCGCCGCGGGCCCCTGCTTTGCGGGCAGCGTCCACAGCTTCGTCGCCGTGGCCCGCCTTGACGGAAACCCACAGCAGGGCGTAGGGATGGTCCTTCATGGTGTGTTCCTCCTTTTCAGCAGTGGGTCCGGCACAGTCCGCCGGGGCGGTCAACTGCAAAATGCTGTTCTGTACGCCGGTCAGCGGCAGGGTCACGGCGATGCCTGCGCCGCGCTTGTGGTAAGAAAGCGCCTTGTTGATGGCCCCGAACACCGCCGGGACGTTGGCGCGGGGCAGCAGGCCCGCCGTCAGCACGCGGGTGGTGCCGCCCAGGCCGATGGCATCCAGCAGCTCAGACGGGGCTGTGCCCTTGGCGCGGGCTTCAAAACAAAGGGGGATGCCGTTTTTTTGCAGCACTTCCACCACGCGGTGCTCATCCTCGGCCTGCGTGACCGAAAGGAGCAGCCGCAGGCAGGGGGTGCGTTTTTGCGTTGCAGCCATATCAGTATTCCTCCAGTTCCACCACGGTGTCGTCCAAAATGTTGGGGGCGGTCTGCGCCTGGGTGCGGCGGGCATACAGCAGGCCCATGATCTGGATGGCGATGAGCGGAGCCAGGGCGACCAGCGCCACGATACCGAAGGCATCGGTGACAACGTTGCCGCCCACCGCGCTGCATGCGCCCATGGCCAGCGGCAGCAGGAAAGTGGATGTCATCGGGCCGCTGGCGACGCCGCCGGAGTCAAACGCGATGCCCACAAACACCGGCGGGACAAAGCGGCTCATGATAAGCGCCGCCGCGTAGCCGGGGATGAGCACCCAGTAGATGCTAAGTCCGGTCAGCACGCGCAGCATGGCCAGCGCCACCGCCACGGCCACACCGGCCTGCAGGGCGCGGTTCATGGCATGGCGGGAGATGGTGCCACCGGTGATCTCCTCGACCTGTTCGTTGAGCACCTGCACCGCTGGCTCGGCCTTGACGATGTAGTAGCCGATGAGCATGCCGATAGGAAGCAGCGCCCAGCGCAGGGGGCCGCTGCCCAGGCCGCTGCCCAGCAGATTGCCTACGGGCGCGAACCCGACGTTGACACCGGTGAGGAACAAAATCAGCCCAATAATGGTATACACAAAACCCAGCACCATACGCACCAACTGGCGCGGCTGGAAGCTGCGGGTCAGCGCCTGGAACAGCACAAACACGCCCACGATGGGCAGCGTGCTTTGCAGCACCTCGGCCGTATAATGGGGCAGGTCCTGCAAAAAGGCCAGTGCCACATCCTGGGTAGTGATGACCGGGGCCAGCTGCACGGCGTCATAAATCGTCTCCGTGGGGTGGTAGAAGATGCCCAGCAGCATGACCATCAGGATGGGGCCAACACTGCACAGAGCGATGAGGCCGAAGCTGTCGTTGGCGCTGTCCTTATCGCTGCGGGCAGCTGAGAAGCCGATGCCCAGCGCCATGATAAAGGGCACCGTCATGGGGCCGGTGGTGACGCCGCCGGCATCAAAGGCGACGGCCAAAAATTCATTGGGGACAAAAAGGGACACCACGAACAGCAGCAAATACAGCCCCAGCAGCATTTTGGACAGCGGCACGCGGTACAAAATGCGCAGCACCGCCACGGCGGTGAACACGCCGACGCCCGCCGCCACCGTCCAGATGAGCACGGCGTTGGGGATGGCCGCCACCTGGTTGGCCAGCACCTGCAGATCGGGTTCTGAGATCGTGATGATAGCGCCCATGGCAAAGCAGATGACAACGGCCAGCCATGTTTTTTTCTGGCGCACGATGCTGCCGCCTATCCCCTGGCCCAGCGGGGTCATGGAGATCTCGGCACCCAGCTGGAAGAAGCCCATGCCCACGATGAGCAGCACCGCCCCCGTTAAAAACAGGGCCAGCGTACCCACCTCCATGGGCACCAGCGTGACGCTGAGCATCAGCACGATAACCGTGATGGGCAGCACGCTGGTCAGGGCTTCGCGGGTCTTTTCTTTGAGTTTTTCGTTCATTCGGCCTCCTTTTGCATGTAAGGGGGTCAGGCGGGCATCAGCGGTTTTCCAGCGGCACGTAGTCCCGCGGGGTCATGATGCTCTGGTAGGCGGGGCGGATGATCTTATCCACGTTGACCAGCTCCTCCATGCGGTGGGCGGACCAGCCCACGATGCGCGCCACGGCGAAGATGGGGGTGTACAGCTCCACGGGGATACCCAGCATGTCATAGACGAAGCCGGAGTAGAAGTCGACGTTGGTAGACACGCCTTTATAAATATGGCGTTTTTCTGCGATGACTTTGGGGGCCAGCCGCTCGATGATGTTGTAATATTCAAAATCGAGGGCGCGGCCCTTGGCATCGGCCAGCTGGTGCACAAAGTTTTTGAATACCACGGCGCGGGGGTCGCTGAGGGAGTAGACCGCGTGGCCCATGCCGTAGATCAGGCCCTTCTGGTCGAAGGCCTGGCGGTCGACGATGCGGGACAGGTAGTCGTGCATGGCGGCTTCGTCGGTGGGGTCGGTGACGTGGGCGCGGATGTCGTCCATCATCTGCATGACCTTGATGTTGGCACCGCCGTGCTTGGGGCCTTTCAGGCTGGAAAGTGCCGCCGCAATGACCGAGTAGGTATCCGACCCGGAGGAGCTGACCACGCGGGTGGTGAAGGTGGAGTTGTTGCCGCCGCCATGCTCCATATGCAGCAGCAGGGCGATGTCCAGCACGTGGGCTTCCAGCTCGGTGTATTTCTGGTCGGGGCGGAGCATCTGCAGCAGGTTTTCGGCGGTGGAAAGCTCCGGTTTGGGGCGGTGGATGTACATGCTGCCGCCGCACTCATAATAATGGTAGGCGTGGTAACCGTAGACGGCCAGCATGGGGAAGACGCTGATGAGCTTGATGCACTGCTCCAGCTGGGTCTGCAGGTCGGTCTTGCCGATGTCGTCATCGTAGCTGGCGAGGGTGAGCACACTGCGGGTCAGCGAGTTCATCAGGTCGCGGCTGGGGGCTTTCATGATGACGTCCCGCACAAAGTTGGTGGGCAGGTCGCGGCATTTGACCAGGCTGTCCTTGAAAGCATCCAGCTGGGCCTCGTTGGGCAGGTCACCGATAAGGAGCAGGTAGGCGGCTTCCTCAAAGGCATAGCGCTTGCCGCGCAGGCCCCGGATGAGGTCATACACGTTGTAGCCGCGATACCAGAGTTTTCCGTCGCAGGGCACTTTTTTACCGTCCTTCTCCTCAAAGGCATCAATGCGGGAAATGTTGGTAATGCCTGCCAGCACGCCTTTGCCGTCCTGGTCGCGCAGGCCGCGCTTGATGTTGTATTGGCCAAAAAGGGACGGGTCGATGCGGTTGTTGGTGACACATTCCTCGGTAAAAACGGCAGCTTCTTTTGCAATAGCAGCGTAATCGCTCATGGGTATGACCTCCTTTTCTTCTGTTCCCCTGTTTCGCGGACGGTTCGGCATCTTGTGCGCGTTTCGTCCAGATTCTTTCCCGGATATGAACTTTTTTTATACGTTGCGTACATTTTAAATTATACAGTACGGCTGTATGGCCTGTCAAACAAAGTTTTTATGAACAAGCTGTATAAAACAGCAAAAATGTCCCACAATGCAAGATTTGCATTGCAGGACATTTTTGCAAGATCAGAAGATTATATGGAAAGAAAAAGGAAGGAGGAAATGTTTATAGAAAATGCGGGGTAGGGAGAGCCTCCCTTGTGCAAAGGGGCCTTTGGGTCGCGGCACTTTTACTGCGCACTATTCCCCAAAGTGACGTTGAGAGTCAGGACCTTGCCGTCGCGCTCGACCTGCAGGGTGACGGTGTCGCCCACCTGCTTGTCGACCAGATAGCTCTTGACGGTGGAGGTGCTGCTGACAGCCGTGTCATCGATGGAGATGATGCGGTCGCCGCGTTGCACACCGGCAGCCTCGGCGCCGCCGCCCTTGGTGACATCAGCCACGTAGACGCCCAAAGCGGACACACCGTACTGCTGTGCGGTGGAGGAATCCTGAACGTCCAGGATGCTGACGCCCAGCACCGGGCGGGCCACAGCGCCGTTTTCGATCAACTGCTGGGCAATGTCCATAGCGGTGTTGATGGGGATGGCAAAGCCGATGCCCTCGGCCTCGCTGTAGCTGCTCTTGGCGTTGACCACGCCGATCAGCTCACCGTTTGCGTTGAACAGACCGCCGCCGGAGTTGCCCGGGCTGATGGATGTATCGGTCTGGATCAAGGTCATATTGTTATCTTCCACGGTGACCTGACGGTTCAGGGCGCTGACGATGCCCTGGGTAACGGTGTTGGACAAGGTGCCCAGCGGGTTGCCCACAGCCACGGTGGTCTCACCGACAGCCAGCTTATCGCTGTCGCCGATGACTGCCGGGGTCAGGCCGGTGGCATCGATCTTCAGCACGGCAATATCGGAAGTAGAGTCGACGCCGACAACGGTGGCGTCATAGCTCTGGTCGCTGCCGTTGAGCTGGACCTTCACGCTGGTAGCGCCGCTGACCACATGGGCGCAGGTGAGGATGTAGCCATCCTGGCTGACGATGATGCCGGAACCGGCACCGCTCTGCACATAGTAGCCGCCAAACCAGGTCTGGCTGCTGCTCATCTGCTCGGTGGTGATGGCCACCACACTGGGGGAGGCCACAGCAGCGATCTGCTGCATGGTCATAGAGGTGCCATCGGTGCTGCCGGTGTTAGAGGCATCGGTGCTGGTGTCGCGCTGGACTTCCTGCACGACCACCTGGTTGCCGGTCAGGCCGGCACGGCTGGCCACCACGGCACCGCCGATGCCGCTGCCGAAGCCCAGGGCCACCACGCCGACACCGGCGAGGACGCGCAGCAGGACCTTGTTATGCTTTTTTTCTTTCTTGGGGGGCTGCTGCGGGGCACTGGCGTAGCTGTAGCCATTGTAGCCGCCGTTGCTGCCGCCATTGCCGCCGCTGAAACTGCTGGTGTAGCCGTTGTTCTGGCCGTAGGCGTTGTTCGGCTGGTTGTAGGTGTTGGCACCGGTGTTATTGGTGCTGCTGCCTGCCGAGTAATCGGTGCGGGCGGTGTTGGCGGTGTTCATGCCGCTGCTGCCCACGTTGGGGTAGCCGCCCTGCTCGGGCTGGCTGGGCTGATCGGGCCGGGTTGCAGAAGCCTGGTTGGCTTCGTTCCGGGGCTGGTCGTTGTTCTGGCCCTGATTGGGGTCGGGCGTACTGCCGCCCTGGCCGTTATTGTAAAGACCGGAGTAATCGTATTCGTTGCTCATACTGGTCCATCCTTTCGCGTGAGATTTGGGAAGCGTCGGGGCAATGTCCCTGGGGCTTTCGTTCCCTATTTGCTTTCTATGCCTATAGTATACCGGCCAATTGTGAAATAGGTTTCTCGGCCGGGTGAAAAGAATGTGAAAATGCTCCCATTTCGGCGCTTGACAGGCGGTGCCGGGGCCTGTATGCTGGATGTAGTTTGTAAAAGGAAGTGCCTGCTATGAAAATCACCCACGAAGCCGGGAAATACGTATTATACAAAGAAAAGACCGTCATCGGCATGGCTGCGCTGGAGGATGGGCGGCTGTGGGTGGAGATCGACCCGGCCTGGCGGCAGCGGGGGTACGGCAGCTATCTGGTCAAGGAGATCTTGCAGCAAAACGGCGGGTATGACGTCAAACGCGAGACCCGCTTTACCGCCGGCCCTGCCGCTGACGAAGCCGCCGGGGCCTTATTGAAAAAGTTCGGCTTTCTGCCCCAGGGCGGCGAGATGGTCCGCCGCCGGGTGCCGGATCTTTCGGCGGTGCAGCTTTGCCATGAATTTTTGACAGCCCACCTCCAGCCGGGCGGACTGTATGTGGACGCCACCTGCGGCAACGGCCACGACACCGAGTTTTTGTGCCGCCTGGCAGGACCCACGGGCAGGGTGCTGGCGCTGGATATTCAGCCTGCCGCCGTGGAAAACACCAACACACGGCTGGGCGCCGCCGGGCTGGGGGCCATCGGGCAGGCATTGGTGCACGACCATGCACGTTTGGCCGAACTGGTCGCCCCCGGCACGGCGGATTGCGTGCTGTTCAATTTTGGCTGGCTGCCCGGCGCCGACCACGAGGTGCACTCCACCGCCGATGGCAGCCTGCCCGCCTTGCAGGCCGCGCTGGATGCCCTGAAGCCGCGCGGTGTGCTGGCGGCGGTGCTGTACAGCGGACAGGTCATCGGTGACAGTGAAAAGCAGGCGGCGCTGGGATTTTTCCGCGCCCTGCCGCTGACAAAATACACCGTGCTGGTATGCGAGTTTGCCAACTGGGCCAGCACCGCTCCCCTGCCCTGCTTCGTGATAAAAAAGTAACGCTTGCCCCCGCCGCGGCGGCATGGTATGCTTGTAGTATCGAACTTTTCCGCCTATGGGCGGGGCATAGAAAGAGGCTGCCTTTTGCAGAAAGAGACCTTTATCAAGCAATATGCGGCGGGACTGAACCCCCAACAGCTGGCCGCCGTGCAGGCCGTGCATGGGCCGGTGCTGCTGCTGGCCGTGCCGGGCAGCGGCAAAACCACCGTGCTGGTGACCCGTTTGGGCTACATGGTGCTGTGCTGCGATGTGCCCCCGGCGCAGATCTTAACGATGACCTACACGGTGGCCGCCACCCACGAGATGCGCGGCCGCTTTGCCGCCCGTTTTGGGGCGGAGCTGGCCGGGCAGATGACCTTCCGCACCATTAACGGGCTTTCGGCGGTGATTTTGCAGTATTACAGCCGGGTCTACGGCCGCCGCCAGCCTGAACTGCTGACCAACGAGGGCGACATCACCCGGATGCTGACCGACATCTGGCAGCAGGTGAACCGGGAGTTTCCCACCGAGAGCACGCTGAAAGAGCTGCGCACGGCCATCACCTACATTAAAAATATGGCGCTGGCCGATGAGGAAATTGAAGGGTTGGAAACGGATTTAGCCAACCTGCCGGAGCTGTACCGCCGCTACCAGGCCGCGCTGAAACGGGCCGGGCAGATGGACTACGACGACCAGATGGTGTTTGCGCTGCAAATTCTGCGGGCCGCGCCGCCGGTGCTGGCGTATTTCCAGCAGCGGTATAAATATTTTTGCGTGGATGAATCGCAGGATACCTCCAAAATTCAGCACGAAATTATACGGCTGCTGGCCGGGCGCAGTCTGAACCTGTTTATGGTAGGCGACGAGGATCAGAGCATCTATGGGTTCCGCGCCGCCTACCCCCAGGCACTGATGGACTTTGAGCAGGTCTACCCCGGCGCACAGGTGCTGCTGATGGAGGAGAATTACCGTTCCAGTGAGGAGATCGTGGCCGCCGCCAACGCCTTTGTGGCCCGCAGCCGCTACCGCCGCCCCAAAACCCTGCGGGCGACCCAGGGGGCGCAGTGCCCCATCGAGATACGGCGCATCACCCGGCGCGAGGAGCAGATCGACTTGCTGTTTGAGGAAGCCCGGCGCGGCGGCGGGGAGACGGCGGTGCTGTTCCGCAACAACGAGAGTGCGCTGCCGCTGGTGGACCTGTGCGAGCGGCGGGGTGTGCCCTACCGCTTTAAAAAGGCCGACCTGACGTTTTTCACCCACAAAATTGTGCTGGATGCCGTGGATTTTTTGCGATTTGCCTACGAGCCGGCCAATGGCGAGCGGTTTTTGCGGCTGTACTACAAGTTTGGGCTGGCGCTCTCCCGCCAGAGGGCGCTGGCGGCCTGCGGGGCCAGTGCCCGCACCGGACGGCCGATTTTGGAGGAGCTGATCCGTGACCCCGAGACAAAGACTCGGATGCGGGAATCGCTGGGGGATATTTACGCGGCGTTTAAGCGCATCCCGCAGCTGAACGCCGCCGATGCGCTGGACGCCGTGCGCCACGGCTGCGGTTACGGCGCGTACCTGAACCAGAAGGGCATGGACACCGGAAAACTGGCTATTTTGGAAATGCTGGCCGAGCAGGAGCCCAACGCCCTGCGCCTGTTGGACCGGCTGGAAGAGCTGCGGATGCTGATTGCCGCGAAGGCCGATGTAAACAGCGATGTTCCGTTTGTTTTATCGACGATCCATTCCTGCAAGGGTCTGGAGTATGACCGGGTGGTGCTGCTGGATGCCTTTGACGGCGTGCTGCCCGCCAAGCCGGAGATCTGCTGCCGCACCCCCGAGGACACCCGCCAATACGAGGAGGACCGCCGCCTGTTTTACGTGGCAATGACCCGTGCGCGGCACAAGCTGGTGTTGTTCGATTGCAAGACGATGCCCTCGGTTTTTGTGCAGGAAGTAATTTTTAATTTGCCCGAGAGCCGTGCCGAACGGGAGCTGGCCAAGGCCGAAACCAACCGGGTGTTGGGGCGGAATAAGCCTGCGGCTGCCGGGCCTGCGTTGCCGCCGGTGGATGTAGCGGCTGTGACCCGCGTAGGGGCCGCCGTGCAGCATGCGGTGTTCGGGCGAGGGGTCGTAACCGAATTTGACGGACGGTTTGTTACTGTGGAGTTCTCGGGGATGCGGGTCAAGAAATTAGATGCTGCGTTGGTGGCGGAAAAGCATTTGTTGTGGGATTTGTGATTGCGGCTGATGGTTGTCACCCCCATGCGGTGACAACCGTATATAACAGCATCCTGCTGTAAGGTTCTTCTTTTTTTGTGACCAAAAGGGAAGCGAAAAAGTCTCGCTGCTGCAAGGCAGCACGAAAGGTAAAAACACATATGAAAAAGATATTACTCCTCGCCACTGGCGGCACCATCGCCAGCAAACCCACCGCCGCCGGCGGCCTGGCGCCGGCCATTACATCGGAAGAACTCCTTTCTTTCGTGCCGGAGCTGGCCAAACTCTGCGAGATCGACGCGGTGCAGCTGTTCAGTTTGGACTCTACCAACGTAGGCCCGGAACAATGGCAGCAGCTGGTCCATGCCATCCGCCAAAACTACGATGCCTACGATGGTTTCGTCATTGCCCACGGCACCGACACGATGGCCTACACTGCCGCCGCGCTGAGCTACATGATCCAGAACAGCGCCAAGCCGGTGGTGCTGACCGGCAGCCAAAAATCCATCTACAACCGCGATACGGACGCCCGCAACAACCTGTATCGCACCTTTTTGTATGCCAGCAGCGATTTTGCCTGGGGCGTGCAGCTGGTATTTGACAACAAGGTCATCCTGGGCACCCGCGCCCGCAAGACCCGCACCAAAAGCTTCAACGCCTTTTCCAGCATCGACTACCCCGAGACCGCCGTGTTCCGGGATATGCGGCTCATCCCCTTTCTGCGCCGCCCCGACCCAATGCCGCCCGTGCAGTTTTACGAGCAGCTGGACCCCGCCGTCTTCGTACTGCGGCTGGTGCCCGGCATGCGGGCGGACATCATCCCGCTGCTGGCACCTCACTACCGGGCACTGGTGGTGGAAAGCTTCGGCGTAGGCGGCCTGCCCGGCGGCGAGCACGGCGAAATGTACGCCCGCCTGCAGGATTGGTGCACCAGCGGCCGCCTGGCTGTGTTTACCACCCAGGTCCCCCACGAGGGGTGCGACCTGGCGGTGTATGAGGTGGGCCGCTCGGTGAAAGAGCTGCCCGGCGTGCTGGAAGCCAAGGACATGACCCCCGAGGCCGTGGCCGTAAAACTGATGTGGGCGCTGGGCCAGACCACCGACCGCGCCGAGGCCATGCGGCTGTTTACCACGCCGGTCGAGTGGGACATTGTATAAAACAACTAAGGCAACACCGCACAATTCCCGCCTGACGGCTTAAGCACCGCTCCGGCGGCT
>ERZ826242.3060-NODE-3060-length-12861-cov-12.478526_pt1 | contig 12861 bp, 20 predicted proteins | sample MGYA00519871_ERZ826242 | MGnify/ENA primary metagenome ERZ826242 (study PRJEB31778, sample SAMEA3449226) | human gut metagenome | biome: human gut; feature: human-associated habitat; material: faeces | place: United Kingdom | collected 2010/2012 ...
TATTGTCAATAATTTCAAGCGAAATTAAATCACAAAAAAATGACTATTTTAAATTAGCCATTGTTTTTACAAACGAAGTATATATTAATTTTAAATAATCACTTTTTTGAAGTTTATTAATCCACTTTTTAGGAATATCACCATATCCATAAATAATTCCAGCTAAAGCACCTGTTAAAGCTCCAACTGTGTCAGTATCATCACCTAGATTAATTGCCCCAATAACTGCTTGTTTATAACCATCTGTATTATTAATACACCAAATAACAGCCTCTAAAGTATCGACAACATAACCTGAAGATGATATCGCCTCCATTGAATAATTTGCAATATCGTCAAATAATAATCTTCGATAAGCTCTAATACTCTCATCAGAAAAAGCCGAATAATCAAGTTTCTTAATCATGTCATAACAAACCATTTTATCATAGCCATCCAATAAAAACATTACGTATCTAACATATATATAACAACCCAAACAACTTATCTCATGTGCATGAGTTAATGATGAAACATCACATACTAAATCAATTGTTTCATTTTCTGTAAGCCCCTTAACATATGCATAAAAAGCGATCGGCATTATTCTCATTAAAGAACCATTACCATTATAGTTAATTCCTTCAAGCCCGGCTTCTAAAGGTATCATACCTTCCTGATAACGCATAATTGCTTTTAATGTAGTTCGCCCAGCTCCAAACACTAAGCCAACTGACGTATATTTAGAAAAATTTATCCACTCTGAAAATTTCTCCATCATATCATTATAATCAATACCACTACATGCCGAAATTGAATCCATTGTTGCAATCACCATTGAACTATCGTCTGACCAAGCACCAGCTGGTACATCATAACCGCCATATCCAAGCATCTTAGTCACAGGATGTTCGATTAAAATATTCCGTTCCGTTGATTCCAAAGGAACTCCCATCGCATCTCCAACCAAAAATCCATAATATGCTGCCTTAAACTGTTTCAATCTATCACCTATTCTCTTTGCGTTTAAAAAGTATAGCGCTTAGCTATACTAAATCATCATCACTAAACCCATGTATACAAAGTTCAGTTAATGAAGAATAAACAACTTTATCCTCGTCGGCATCATAAATTGTAATTGGCATATTATGATCACAATAATCGTACAAAGCTTGCCGACATATAAAGCATGGGTATACTACTTCACCTGAAGCGGCTAATAAATGCAGCCTCTTAAAATCACCTTTTTTATATCCTGATGTAATTGCACTATACAAAGCATTACGCTCCGCACAAATTCCAGCCGCTGGTGAAGACGTTTCAACATTAACCCCAGCATATAGTTTTCCATCTTTACATTCGATAATTGCCGCCACTGGATATTTATAATACAAACTCTTTGAATTCTTTGTTAACTCTAACAACTTACCTTTAATAAATTCTTCACTCATAAATCTACCCTCTACTTTATTATTTCATATATTAACGTTGGCTTAGCAACCTCGATATCACTAAATTCAAAACAATTAAGGATATCTTCTTCGCTAATTTCTTTTTCATTATAGTAAACACTAATTAAACTATCATCTTTTGAAACTTCATCAGCTACTTTTTTGTGCAAAACCAAACCAACAGTTGGATCAATATCATCTTCTTTTTTATGACGACCAGCGCCTAACTTACGTGCAAGTTCACCAATGCCTAAAGCATTAATAGATTTAATATAACCATCTACTGGCGCCTTAATTTCTTTAACCTTTTCGGCTACCTTAATATCATTAATATCACCGTGTTGATATTTAACAAGTTCTACGAATTTATCATAGCCAATACCGCTTTCTAAAGCATTCTCCACATATTCAATTGCTTCCTCAATTGGAATATCCTTTTCCAAAGAAAGCATAATAGAACCTAAATTAATCACTAATTCATTTAAATCATTTGGCCCATGGCCCTTTAATGTATCAATACTTTCTAAAATTTCCACAGCATTACCAACCGCATAGCCCAATGGTTCATCCATATTAGTTAAAACACATATAGTCTCCTTGCCATTTAAATGCCCAATTTTAACCATAATGCGCGCAAGTTCCTTCGCCGCTTCCATTGTTGTTACTAAAGCGCCATTACCAACTTTCAAATCAATAACAATTTTAGAAGATCCACTAGCAAGTTTTTTACTCATAATACTAGACGCAATTAATGGAATCGACTTAACCGTTCCTGTCGCATCCCTTAAAGCATATATCTTTTTATCCGCTGGACATAAATTTCCCATTTGGCCAACTAAGGCAACTCCTATTTCTTCAACTTGCTTTTCAACATCAACTAACGACATTTCAGTTTGAAAACCTGATATTGATTGTAATTTATCAATCGTTCCTCCAGTATGTCCTAAACCACGTCCACTCATCTTTGCCACCTTAACTCCCAAAGCTGCAACTAAAGGCGCTAAAACAATTGTCGTCTTATCACCAACACCACCAGTAGAATGTTTATCAATACTTTCAAAACCGAACTCTAATTTATCACCACTATTTAACATAACATCAGTTAAATCGATCATTTCCTTATCGCTCATTCCATTCATATCAATTACTTCTAATAAAACGCTTATCTGATAATCGGGAATTTCTCCATTGACGTATCCCATAACAGCATAATCAATTTCAGCTTTATTAAGCTCCCCGCCCTTTTCTTTCTTATCGATAATTTCTAATATATCCATATCATCACCTATTATAATTATATCATAATCGTCCATAAAAATAAGTCAATTTGAAAATTGACTAGTTTTTATATATAAATATTTTTAAATACATGACAAATTATGTAAAAATTATTTCATTCTACGGTCAATTAACTCAACCGTCCTTTTAGGATCATCATATAATTTTTTATAAAGACTCTTTTTAGTTTTTAGTTCATTGATAATCTCAATATCTTTTTTTGCTACCTTAACACTATAAGGTTCCTCTCCAGAACTTACTACACTAACTTCTCTACCAACTAATTCATCCAAAGTTAAATTGAGTTCGTCAGCTAATCTCAAAAAATTATCAAGAGTTGGAGTTCTGTCTCCACTTTCGTACCAACACACGGCTACCTTTGAAACTCCAATTCTTTTAGCTAAAGCTTCTTGCGATAGCCCCAAAGCCTTTCTCGCATTATAAATCTTTTCACCACTTACATTACTCATAAAATCACCCCGTTATCTCCTCGTTAACCAAATTATAACAAGAAGAAACAAGGAAACTTAAAACATTCACTTGTAGTTAATTAAAGCCTGCGACTCCAAGAAGCAATAATATCTTGCATTCTATCTGAGGATAAAAGTTTATATAAATTATCGTACTCTTTAATTGTACTTAAAATTTCTAAATCCTTACTGGCAACGTGAACAATATAATCTGTGTTGTCACTAGTGACACTCGTGTCTCGACCTAAAATATATTCAGGCGCAACATTGAAAAGATCTGCCATTTTTAGAAATACATCTAAACTTGGCGATTTTTTACCTTTTTCAATTTGTGATATTTGCGAAGCTGTCACTCCGACTTCAAGACCAACAACCTTCTGAGTTATACCCGCAGCGAGCCGTGCCTGCTTTAACCTTTCACCAATCATATCGTTCACCCGTTATCCTCTCGTTAACCAAATTATAACAACATACAACGGTTAGTAACACAAAATTAACTTTAAGTTATCTTTTTTATTGATTTTAACCTCTAGTTAATATATAATATAAATAGGAGGTCGAAAATGAACGAATTAAGAAGTTTAAGGGAAAAAAATAATTATACGTGTAAAGAAATGGCCGATAAACTAAAGATCAGTAAACCGTTCTACTGGCAAATTGAAAACAAAAAAAGACGCCTATCGTACAGTATGGCTGTTCAAATAGCCACCGTATTTAATACAACCCCTGATAAAATATTTTATAACGAATATAAAAGCAAGGATAATGATTAATCCTTGCTTTCACTTTCTTCATCTTTAAAAACATCACAGTATTCACGTTTATTACATTTTGGACACTTAATATATTTACCATCAACATAATTAAGCGAAAATATCATTTTTAATACTGATGGTTTAAATTGATATCCACATTTTGGACAAGTAAGATGTTCTCTTTTATAAAAAGAATAATATCTTTGAGCGGCCCATCCAATCACTGTTGCTAAAACAAAAATAAATACTATTATTGCAATTTGGCCTAAATCCATTAATAAACACCTCCGTCTATATTATAGCACAGTTTATACCCAACCTTGTTTTTAAAGAAAAATCTTATTTAAGTATTACTTTTTCCTGAAAGGAATGTAACTTTTTCAGCAATTACTTCAGTAACATATTTAATCCCATCTTCTGTTTCATAATTACTTGTCTGTAAACGACCTTTAACACCTACAAGGTCTCCGCGTTTACAATATTCACTAGTACTTTGTGCAACTCCTTGCCATAATTTGCAACCAATAAAATCCGTATCATATTCCCCATTTACATTTTTATAAGTTCGAGGTACCGCTAAAGTAATACGTGTAAGTTTCTTTCCAGATTCTGTTTCAAATAATTCTGGATCATTAACAAGCCTCCCGACCAAAACCGTCTGATTTAACATTATGCCTCCTTTCTGCTAACAATATACAAAAGTTAATAAAATAACACAAACAAAAAAAACAGGTTATTTGCAACCCGTTAACTATTATAAAAGTTTCGTTTGTTTTAGAAAAAAAATACTATTCTATCCCGAACAGTATTTAAAAATAAATAATTAAAACTTTTTACAGTCTAATTTAACAGTTGTTCCTGTCACCTTACCATTTGAATAATCAATGTTGATTGTTGCTGTAGTTTTCTCATCTGAGCATTTATCTAAAGCCTTCAAGTCATAATTTTCGCCTTCTTTATTAGCCTTCTTAAGCATTCCCAAAGTAACTTTATAAGCTGATGCCCCAGTATTTGCGCTCATATACTTATCAAAATAATCTAAAGCCGGTGTTTCCATCGCCTTATTCATTTTTTCAGTATTAGCTTTATCAAATAATATAAAACCTACTACAGCCCCTAAAACTATCACCAAAATAATAACAACAAAAATAATTTTCCCCTTATTGTTCTTTCCCTTTTTACTTTCTTCCATCTTCATATCCTCCTAAAAATAGTTTTTAAGTAAAGCATTTAATTCAACCGCATATTCCATCGGTAAGCTTTCCCTAAATTCCTCAATAAATCCCATAATTAATAACTCTTGCGCTTTTTCCTCATCAAGTCCCCGGCTCATTAAGTAAAATAATTTATCCTCATCCAATTTTGACACCGTGGCCTCATGTTCCAAATACGATGAATTATTACAAACAACATTTTTGGGAATTGTATCACTCTTTGACTCATCGTCTAATATAATTGTATCACATTTAATCGTACTTTTCGAGTTTTCCGCATTTTTACCAATGTAAACCGTTCCGCGATAACTCGCATCCCCACCAGATGCAGCAATTGACTTACTAATAATATTACTGTAAGTATTTGGGGCTAAATGAATCATCTTCGCTCCGGCATCTTGAATTTGGTTTTTCGTCGCCACAGCAATTGATACACAGTTACCAGTAGCTCCATCACCTTTTAAAATACAAGCTGGGTATTTCATATTTATTTTTGAACCGATATTTCCATCTATCCATTCCATAAGACCATTATCTAAAACTTCAGCTCTTTTGGTTACTAAATTATATATATTATCAGCCCAGTTTTGAATTGTTGTATATCTACAAGAAGCGTTTTTACCAACATATATTTCCACCACTGCCGCATGAAGCGAATCAGCCAAATAATAAGTTGCTGTACAGCCTTCCATATAATGAACATGGCTATCATCATCAACAATAATTATCGTTCTTTCAAACTGTCCCATGTTCCTAGTATCTATTCGGAAATAACTCTGAAGTGGCCTATCAATTGTCGTATGTGGTGGAATATAAATAAATGTTCCACCACTCCATACCGCACCATTTAAAGCTGTATATTTATTCTCATCATACTTAACAAGTTTATTAAAATACTTTTTAAACAGTTCTGGATGGTCGCGTAATGCATCATCAGTACTACAAAATATAACATTCTTATCCTCTAATTCTTTTATCATATTATGATAGACAACTTCGCTTTCATACTGAGCACCAATACCATCTAAGTATTTCTCCTCAGCATCAATAAGTCCAACTTTATCAAAAGTATTTTTTATATTACAAGCAACATTTTGCCAATCATTTTCCACTTTATTTGAAACTTTTTTATAATAATTAATTTCATCAAAATCAATTTTAAGTTCTGGACCAAAATTAGGATTAGGTATCTCTTTAAAAGCTTTATAAGCCTCTAAACGAAAATCAGTCATCCATTTTGGTTCACCTTTAATTTTAGAAATTTCTTTTATTTTATCTTCACTTAATCCTAATTCTTTCTTCATTTTAGTCACCTATAATCATTATACTAAAATTAAAAGAAAATAAAAAGAGAATTTTGTTAATTCTCTTTTTATCATAAATTTTCAATTATAAGTCACGGTAAACTCGGTAGCAATTTTTCCCATCTTTTTTTGCCTCATACATCGCACTGTCAACTCTATCAAAAAAAGTACTATATTCACCGCAACTATCAGAAAAAACAATTCCAATACTAGATCCAACGACATTGTGTTTTCCAGATATTTTAATATCACTAATTGCCTTAATAAGCTGGGTAGCTTTTTCTTCAGCCCATTTTTCGTCATTCACACCTTCTGCATAAATAACAAACTCATCACCGCCTAAACGCGCATATTCATAACCACTAAAAATCCTTTCGATAACTTTGGCTACCTCAATTAAAACTTTATCGCCCATCGCATGTCCATATTTATCATTAACCAATTTAAAATCATCTAAATCAACAAAGAATATAATACTTCGTTTACACTCATTTAAATTAGAACTAATATAAGTTTCAATTGCCATTCTATTCTTTAATCCTGTTAAATAGTCAGTATCACGTTCCTCCATAACCTTTCGTTTATTTACCAAATTAAGCATTCTCACATTGTAAAGATAATACAATAATAAAATACTAATTAATGCGAAAACACTACAGTTAAGGAAATCTAAAAGCGCATAATCAATATCCTTAACAACAAAAGTATCAATAAAGAATATACCAGTTAAAAATAAAACGAATATTGCATAGCGATATGGTTTATCAACAAAAAATATAGGAAATAAAACATAAAAACCACATATAATTGCTGCCGTCGAATTTATATTATGATTTACACCAACGATCATATAAATTATAAACAAAAAAGCCGCATAAGTATAAGATAAAAACGTTGTCCACTTAGGCATATATTTATAAACAATTTTATTTATCCAAAGCATTAATAAAGAAAATACCAAAGCAAACAAATAAAGATACATAGAACTACTAATTGATTCTAAATAAAAAGAAACTAAAAAAAGCAAAAAATTTAAAATCGTTCCCCCAAAAGCAAAAACTTCCAAAAGTTGATGGTTAGTTTCTATAACATCATCTTTATATTCCTTATAAGAATCATTATTATAATTTCCATACTTAATAATGTTCCATATTTTCTTTACCATAGTGTCCCCCACTTACTTCAAATGCATTTTATAGTTATAGTATACCTTGTATCGCCTTAATATACAAATTAAGCCTAATTTTCATCCAATACCTTTTCCATACCCCACCATGAAAGTAAAACACATTTTTTTCGATTGGGTTGTTTATATGTATCATCGTAAACAACCGCGCTTTCAAGTATCTCAGCATCATACTCCTTCTCTGCGATCATATTTAAAAAATTGCTTAAAATTACCTTTGCTTCTTCAATAGTTTTGCCAATTAAAGTCTCCACCATAATAGAAGAAGAACTAACACACATTGCACAAGCTTCCCCGTCAAATCTAATATCTCGAATAACTCCGTTTTCTAATTTAACTTGTAAATTAACTTCATCAATACAACTTTCATTATTCATATTGACTTTTATATAAGTATCATCATCGATTAACCCCTTGTTTTTAGGATTTTGATAATGTTCTAAAATTATACTTCTTTTTAAATTGCTATCCATATAAGTTCCTCCTAATATCTCACACAAAAATTATAACGCTTATTCCACGATAAAGCAAGAAAAAAAGCACCTAAGTGCTTATCTAGACTCAACAATTAGTTTAATGGCTGTTCTTTCCTCGCCATCGATAACAATATCAGTAAACGCTGGTATACAAATTAAATTTTTACCACTTGGTGCAACAAAGCCACGCGCAATTGCTACTGCTTTAATCGCTTGATTTAAAGCTCCAGCCCCTATCGCCTGAATTTCTACAGTCCCTTTTTCTCTAAATACGTTCGCAAGTGCCCCAGCAACTGAATTAGGGTTAGACTTCGCCCTTACTTTTAGTGTTTCCATTATTATTTCCTCCTTTATTTTTTATAATTAATTATATGTAGAAAATAACACTTTTAGAATAGAATTATCATCTATATAAAATTTAACAATCAAAGTGTATAATAAAGCTAAAGGTGATATTATGAATGAAAATACAATAAAGAATATTTTAGATAAATTATCTAAATCAACTTTTAGAAGCCGTTTTATCTTAAAAGAAAATGAACTAAAATATATAAACGATAAAGGACTAAAAACCATTGAAAACCATGCCAATGATTTTATTAGTAAAAGGTTAGCACCTAAAGAAATACCAAATGATGGTAAGCAAACCCCAATGAAGGGACACCCTGTATTTATTGCTCAGCATGCAACAGCAACATGCTGCCGCAGTTGTTTATACAAGTGGCATAAAATAAAACCCAATAAAGAATTAACACCAACTGAGCAAAAATACATAGTTAATGTTATTATGGAATGGATTAAAGTACAAATGAATAAATAATTTTTTGTTTAAAAAAGGAAATAGACTTTTGACCTCGTATAATTAATAATAAGGAGGTGAAAAATGCCATTCAACAAAAAAATAAATGGATTTCAAAATGAAAGTGAATTTGTCACTTATTTAAATAATCGCAAAGTAAACAAATTAAATCCCCTTTTTCAAGATTTAATAACCACTTTATATAGTAATCTAACAGGTGAAGAAATAATAAGTTGTAAATTAAATTCAAACCTTCAAAAAGCTGATATCTATATTACAATTAACAATATAACTAAAGGGGTTAGTATTAAAAAAGGTGTTAAAAACTCTGTACATATTGAACCGATTAATGATTTTATAAAATTTCTTAAAAGTAACCAATTAAAAGAAAATGTCATTGAAGAAATATTAAAATACCATTATGGTGATGGAACGTCAAACGGTACCGGAAAAAAACGCATAAGCTCTGAAGAATACAAAAAATTCCACCAAGATAAACTTGACAATATAAACAAATATTTTAACCAGGAAAACATTATTAAAGCTGCGGTCAATCGCTTTGTATTAATTGGAAACAACAATAATGTTTCAATCGATGCACTAATTTATGGAGTTATTGATGATTTTATTTGGATTACAAAAGAAGAAATCACAAAAATAGTTTTAAGTAATAAAAACATTAAAAAAACTGGGCTTGCCTTTGGATCTTTGTTCTACCAGCCAATGAATAGATGCCTAAACTATAACCCAAAATATGAGTATTCAAGAAATTACATTCAAATAAAATGGTATCATTTATCAGATGATATCATTGAAATAATGTCTATGAGAAATAACCATCTAGCAAACGATAATGAAACATAAAACTGGAATTCTACCACTACACTCGCAAATCATAAAAAAGTATGAAAATTTTATTGACAAAATTCATATACTTAAGTATAATTATAAGTGCCTACTAATTTGCGGGTGTAGTTCAATGGTAGAATTCCAGCCTTCCAAGCTGACTACGGGAGTTCGATTCTCCTCACCCGCTCCATATAAAATTTTAAACCCTTGATTTTTCAAGGGTTTTTACATACATTATTTTAAAAAAACTCCCAAAATACTCCATAAATATTTTTTAATTTTTTTCAAAAAAAGTCCCTAGCCCCAACGGGTACTAGAGCTCAGTCACACTTTAATTGTATCGTATCCTTTGTAGTTTGTCAACAAACTCTTTATCCTATTTACTATATATTTCAAATTCAACATTTTTTTATTTTTTCCAAAAAAACGCTTGACATCTAGTACTAGATGTTGTATAATTAGTACAGAGGTGAGGAAAGTGAGAGCATATGGTTATAAAAAAAGCACTGAATTTACGAGAAAGCAGATAGGCGTAATTTTTGCAATAGATCTTTATACTACATCTAACTTCGATTGTCTTTCTTATAAGTTGCAAAAAAAAGCCAATAGGAACTTTGTTTAGGAGGGATTTTATGGAATTTAATGAAACAAAATATAAACGCGAGTATAATAAAGAGCATTACAAGCAATTTAAAGCAAGTTTGCCAAAAGACTTTAAAGACGAACTTGATGATTTGTTAGAAAAAGCTGCTATATCAAAGCCAAAGTTCATTTTTATGGCAAAAGAAAAATTAGAAGGAGATTTGTTTATGAAAGCAAAAATTGTAAAAATTGAAAAAATGATTGGAGAAATAATAGATAATGCTATAGATAATTACGTTGCAAAGTGGGACACAACTAACAGCTCTGGTAACATGAGCCGCTCTGATTGGGAAGATGGCTGTAAAGGCACTATAAGGGGCTTCGATGGCAAGATAATCAATTATATCTATTATAGAGACTTTAAAGATTTATATTATAACTTTAAATATGATTTAGAAAGTGCTAATGATGAAGTTTTAGACAGAATTATTGAATATCTTGATGAAGAAAAAAGATATACTGATTATGAAGATTTAGACCAACATAATTATGATATTTCTGATTTTGTTGATTTAGTAAAAAACGAAAAAGAATTAGAAAATTTATAAAATTTAAACAAAAAAAGGTGCACAACGCACCAAGAACACTCTAGGCTTTTCTCAACTCGCAAAAAATTGCACAATACTTCACCCTGAATGTCACTTTAATTATAAATAATTAAGAAGAGTTTGTCAATAATTTTTGAATATAAAAAAACAGTTAGCAAGGTCTTATCCTCACTAACTGTTTTTATTTCATTCTAATACCATCAATAACTTTTCCATAAATACCAGCATAGCTATTAGCTCCGCCAGTATCTGCATTACGACTATCTACTTCTGGAAGCCAAGAACCAACTTTAAGGTGTGCTTGATATGTTACATATCCTTTTGTTGATTTTATTCTTACACCATCAATATTTTTACCATAAATTCCTGCGTATGAATTTCCATCCGTTTTATTATTCTTTTTATAATTGTTTGAAGTGATATAATCAAGCCAACCTCCGCCAACTGTATGGACTTGAATTTTAATTTCTCCATATTTGCATTTAGCTCTTATACCGCCCATAGCATTACCAAAATTACCAGCATAGTCATTGTAATTAACAACTTCTGGTAACCATTGCTTTTTCATATTATCATAAGATTGATATGTAATATCACCAGTTACATTGTTATTAGATGTATTTGTTGCCGATACCGTAGCTTCACCTAATTCACTTCTAATCATATTTAAAAAACGCTCCCACCCCATATCAAGTGTACGGTGTGGACAATATTTTTTAGAATAATCTTGGTGTTTAGTTACTTTATCAATACCCCAGTTACGCTCTTTAAGAAGTTGAGCTATTAATTTAGCTGCATTTTGTTCGGCTTTAATAAATCTATCGCCACCACTTTTTGAGTAACAAATTTCAATAGCTATTCCTTCACGATTTCCTTTTCCTTTATTTCCATCACCTGCGTGCCAAGCATTTCTATTTAAAGGAATGCCTTGTACGGCTTCTTTATCATCAACAGCTATATGAAATGATACCTCATTGTTGTTATTAATCATATAGCTAATCTCATTATTCGCACTCGCGTCATTAGCTGTGTTATGAACTACTATTCTTGTTGCGTTCATAGAATAAGGACATTTTATATTATATTTGCTAGAATTTACTAACATTTGTCTTACTTGCATATTATTCCTCCTCTTTATCAGTTGCATATGTCAGCCAGAACATAGCCTCTTCTAGCTTAGTAATAGTTAAACTCTTTTCTCTTGAATTTTTAACTTTTTCACTTTCTTTTAACTCATTGATAAAATCTTGTAATTTGTCTACCATATTATTCGTCCCCCTTATTTAATAGATTTTTAAACATTTCATATAATCCAGTACTAGCTAGTCCACTAAACATACCACATAAAATAACCTCTAAGTTAATACTATTTAAATTAGCTAATACATTTAAAATTGTGCCTAAAACAAGCATAATTAAAGGTATAAATTTATTAAAATCATTATTATTCCATATATTTTTAATGACATATCCTACACATAAACATATACCTAAAATCACTACATTAATACTATCTGCTAAAAAACTTAAATCCATATTATCTACCTTCTTTCATTAATAGCTCCCACTTTGAGTGGATATAACCATTGCCATGATGAATGGTCACGTATTGTTCAAATTCCTCATAAGCGCGCTGAATTTCAGCATCAGTAACCGGCTTACCTAGTTCAACGTCTGACAAAAATCTAACCAGATAATTCTTACACATGTTTTTATTAGTATCGTTAATAGCACGTTCAAGCTCAGTTAGTTTTGAATTTCTTTCAAGGTCTTTTTTTCTATTGCCAAAATAAGTATTTAAAATAGTTGTTAAAGTTGAAGGGACTGCTACAGACAATCCACCTATAATTGCTACAATAATATCATTCAAGCTTTATCCTCCTATTATTTTCTAAAACCAACTATCGAGT
>ERZ826242.3063-NODE-3063-length-12853-cov-2.518831_pt1 | contig 12853 bp, 6 predicted proteins | sample MGYA00519871_ERZ826242 | MGnify/ENA primary metagenome ERZ826242 (study PRJEB31778, sample SAMEA3449226) | human gut metagenome | biome: human gut; feature: human-associated habitat; material: faeces | place: United Kingdom | collected 2010/2012 ...
AAAAGGCGACATCCCCTGTCATCATATTAACATGATATACAGACGATGTCGCCTTTCTGTGTCCTTTATTCTGCTTTTACAGCCCATCTCATCTTCGTCGATCTTGCTCTCGGATTGCGGGCGCACTCCTCCGCTGACGGTCTGATGACATCCTTGCTGACTTCGCTGTAAACACCAGCCTTCGCTCCCGCCTTGAACGCTCTCTTTACCAGTCTGTCCTCACCTGAATGGAATGTCAGTATCGCCACTTTTCCACCAGGTCTGAGCGCATCCGGCAGCTTGTCAAGGAAATCATACAAAACCTCAAACTCACTGTTCACATCTATTCGCAGAGCCTGAAAACACCTCTGACAGGATTTCTTTACAGCCTCTTTTCTGTCCTTCTCCGGCACAAATGCCAATGCCTCCTCGATGGCATCCTTCATCTGCGTGGTGGTCTCCACATAATTCTTAGTTCGGTTTCTCTTCATGATGACCGTGGCGATCTCCTCCGCATAAGGCTCGTCCGAGTTCTCCTGGAACATCCCAACGAGTTCCTCATACGAAACCTCTCGTAGACGCTCCGCCGCCGACTCACCCTTCTCCGGATCAAGCCTCAGATCAAGTGGTCCATCAAACTTGTATGTGAATCCCCTGTCTGGATTGTCTATCTGCATGGAAGACACTCCAAGATCCGCAAGGATAAAATCAAATCCCCCGGCCTCCTCTGCCACCTGGTCGATATTCCTGAAATTTGTCTGCTTTATCGTGAGTATATCCTCACCGTAGCCGGCCTCCGCCAGTCTCTGCTTCGTCTTCACTATCTCTATAGGATCAACATCCAGTGCATACATATGACCTTTTCCTTGAAGCTTCTCAAGCATACGCCTTGTGTGACCACCATAGCCCAGTGTCGCATCAAGCCCCTGCTGTCCCGGCTGTATCTGAAGGAAATCCAGTATCTCATTTACACATATTGAAATGTGCATCCCTGCCGGGGTACTTCCCTTGCTTATGACTTTCTCTATCGTATCCGCATATTTTTCAGGATCGTGCTCCTTGTATTTCTCCTCAAACCTCTTCGGATGGGTGCCACTGTAGTGCACTCTCCTCTTGTGTATCTTTTCTTCCATATATTCTTATCTCCTTAGCCGCCGTCTGCCATACAAGGCCCCGGAACATTTATGTCATAATACCATATATCTGCGAAACAAGCCACACAACACTAAAAAAATGGAAGCCACGGCATTCATCCGTGACTTCCAGAATAATAGCATCATATAATTATTATTATTTACCAGCTATAATGTGATGTATCATGGTGAGCTGGCTCCTGAGTGCATCCACAGATATCTGTCCAGGGGCGGAAGGTATGCCCGCTGTGGCAAATGATATCGTATTGCCATACATCTCTCCTGTGGTTCTTGTCTCCACACCAAGTTCACCCATGGATATAACTATGAGAGGGGTCTGATTTCCACTATCCTGCAGTTCCTTTGCAGCCTGCATCATATCTACGACCTGCGATCCCTCCTCAGGCATCATGGCTATCTTGGCTATATCTGCACCTGTGAATATGATGGACTTAAATCTGTCAACTATCTGTTCCATAGGTATAGTAGTCTTGAAATCATGATTGGACACTATGACATACACGCCCTTGGAATGAGCCTCCGCTATGACTTCATCCACAATCTCCATGTCGGAGAAATATTCTATATCCACGATGTCTATATATCCACTGTCTATAGCGTCAATAAGAAGGTCGTGATACTGGCTGAGTGTTGCCTCCATGCAGCCACCCTCACCCTTTGTCCGGAATGTAAATATAATAGGGAACTGCCCCAGCTTATCATGGATCTTCGCCAGAGTCTTCATAAGTGCCTCTCTGTCAAAGCACTTCTCGTACATATCCGCTCTGAATTCCACCATGTCCGGTTCCGACTTCGCTATGATCCTCAACTGATAGTCCACATCATAATCCGTCGGAGCTACCAGAGGTACACAGATCTTAGTCATTCCCTCTCCTATCGCCACATTCTTCACATTAACGACCTTCATCACTGTCTCCTGCCTTTTTCACATTTTCCCTGCACGCTGTACAGCTATTACTTTATCTCTATTGCATCCATGAATGTCTCACACAGCTTCTGCGCGTCAACCTTGTCGACCTTATCCCAGTAGCTGATAGAACATGTAACTACATCCTCGCCTGTAGGATATACCAACAACACCTCTGTTCTGTCCATATCATATGATGTGAGCTGTATCACAAGATATGTTACCTCTGTGCCATCCTTTGCCTTCACTGTGCCATCTGTCATCTCGTTGACCTTGGAGTTCTCATCGTTGTAATACTCTGTGTAAGTATCCTTCATGTTCTTCACAAGATCACTTGCTGAATAGTGTGTATATGTAGAATAGCTTGCATATACATCGCCCTTCTCATCATTATAAGATATGGTATACTCTGAAGCATAGCTTCTCTCGTATCCCTTTGGATCATTGATCTTTACTGACTTATCGCCAAGGCTTAATGTAACCTTTGAAAGGTCTTCCTCCTCTGTGCTGTCATTTGACTTCTCTGTTGTAGCTGCCTCTGTTGTCTCAGGCTCTTCCTCCTCAGTATCTTTTGAGTCGGTGCCGAACTTTCCGTCAAGTCTGCCGTCAACACTTACTGAGTCAAATATCTCGCTCCATGCTGATACAATCTTTTCCATCTTATCCATGTTGATGTACTGATCTACATCATCACTGTTGAGAACTGAGTAATCAACCACATCTCCTGCTGCAGGAGCCTCTATCTTGTTGTCCTTCTCTGCTACCTTGAGATTTCCTGAGCACTGAAGAACATCCTCGCCTGATACTGTAACTGTGAGCTTTGCATCATTTATGCTGAATGACTCGCCCTTCTTGACATCTGCAAGGACACCCTCAAATGCAGCCTGAGCAGTCTCACCCTGTACATCAACAGATATGCTTCCACTCATCTTACCGCTGTTCTTGTCATAGTCTGATGTCACATTTCCTGTGAACTCCTGGCTCTCTCCGCCGCTCATTGCTGATAATGTGTACTTCTTGTCAGTTGATATCTTATCTCCTGATGTGTCAGTCTTTGACTCACTCTTGAGCTCTATATTTACATCTGAACCGTATGTAAGTGCTATCTTTGTTACAGCATCTGATGTGACATTTCCGTCACCCATGTAATCTGCTGTGAATGAAAGCTTAACGCCTGCTGCTGCAAGATCATAATCCCAGTCAACACGGATCACCTTGTCGTTTTCTACGTATACATTTGCAACGGCATCCTTTGTCATTACTGCGCTGACCAGAGATGGAATAGTGCCGATGGACTGCTTGAGCTGATCCTTTGTAACACCCATCTGATCCATCATATCATCTGACAGATTGCTGTCCATGTACTTGTTCAGACAGTCAACCAGTGCCTGTGAGAACTCATCTATAGCGTCTGTTGTTATTGTCACTGTGTAGTGGTCTGCCTTGATAGTCTTGCCATTTGCATTTGTAAACTCATCCTTGCCGACCTTCTCATATGTTATGGACTCTGCAAGCTTATCTGCAGCCGGCTTGAGATCCTCATCTATGATCTTCTGAAGAGCCTCGCTGTCAACTGAACCGCCGGCTCCCGCATCCTTGCTGTCGAGCTCTGCCATAACACTGTTCATGTCAAATGAAAATGTCTTGGTAAAGAGATCAGGACATGACATATAGAGCGTCTGACCGATCATTACAACATCCGCACTGACTGTCTCGCCTGCCAGTGTCATGGAAGAACCAAGCTTGAAGCTGTTCTGTCCGTCGCTCTTGGCTGTGCTTGCGTCAAATGTAAATGTTGAACCGTCGAGCTGACCATCTCCGGCAACCTTGTCGATGGTAAAATCTGACTGAACGTCCAGCTTGTCGACATCTATGTCATCTGCTCCGACGATACCCACAATATTATTGTTCTCAAGTTCCTTTGCTGTGTTCTCCATCGCGTCCTTAACCGCATCCTTAGGACTCTTCTTGATGAACACGAAGAATACAACAACAAATGCTGCTATGATAACAAGCGCTGCCACAACTGCTATTATGGCTATCTTGATACCCTTTCTCTTCTTTGGAGACTCAGGCTTGTGCGCCTGATCACCATACATGTTCACGGTCTGATCATATACACTCTGCTGTGCATTCATCTGCTGACCGTATTGATCTGCAAACTGCTGATTTGCATCGTACTGCTGCTGGCCATACTGTCCTGCATACTGCTGCTGGCCGTACTGTCCTGCGTACTGCTGATTTGCTCCATACTGCTGCTGGCCGTACTGTCCTGCATACTGCTGATTCGCTGCGTACTGCTGGTTTGCTCCGTACTGTTGCTGACCATACTGTCCTGCATACTGCTGGTCTGCGCTATACTGCTGACCCGCATCACCCTGCTGATTCTGTGATGGCTGTGGACCATCGGCGCCGTTAGGATTCATTCCGTCCGGCATCTGATTCATGTTATTATCACTCATAATATCTCCCTTTCTGTGTGAATAACCATTATCCTTCCTCTGTAAATTTACACAAATACTTATAAAATGTAAACATTTTTTATTATCTCTTCATATTATGTAAGCAATGTGAAATGGCACGTTAACGCCTGATACGCCACATTGCCGGCACTAAAAATCAGCTTCATCGTCGAAACTGAGTCCAAGTTTTCCAAGTATTGACTTTGGAACATAAGCTTCTATAAATATGCCATCGTCCAGATATTCCTCTGTCTGGATCTCACCGTATTTGTGTATAAGTCCTGTGAGCCCTGCTTCAGAATATGCAAATGTATGCCTTATATATGACTTCTGATTTCTAAGTATTTCCTCTATCGCACTGGCAAGCTCCGGGAGTCCCTGTCCCGTGGCAGCCGAGATATACAGAGTCTTGTCCGCTCTCAGATCGCGCACACCCACCAGATCATCCTTTGATATTCTGTCTATCTTGTTGAATACAGTTATCACAGGTTTTCCCGAATTCTCATCTATCTTGAGCTGCTTTAATGTGCCGTACACCGTCTCTATGTTCTTATCCCAGTTTTCATCCGATGCGTCCACAACATGAAGGATGACATCACAGTATTTTGCCTCCTCCAAAGTGGAGCCAAAGGCCTCGACCAGATGATGCGGCAGCTTCCTTATAAAACCGACCGTATCGGTGAGCAGTATGTTCTGTCCCCCCGGCAGCTTGTATCCTCTTGTCGTAGGATCAAGGGTCGCAAATAATTTGTCTTCCTGTAATCCTCCTGCCCCCGTGAGTGCATTCAGCAGGGTCGACTTGCCCGCATTTGTGTATCCGACTATGCCCACAACCGGCACAGCGCTCCTCTGTCTCTGCTTTCTCTGCTGGCTTCTCTGGGATTCAACGTTCCTGAGCTCCGCCTTCAGTCTGGAGATCCTGTCCCTTATGACTCGTCTGTCTATCTCCAGCTTCTTCTCTCCTGGTCCTCTCGTTCCGATTCCACCGCCAAGTCTCGACAATGAATCCCTCATACCAACGAGTCTGGTGGCTCTGAACTTAAGCTGTGCAAGTTCCACCTGCAGCTTGCCCTCGTAGCTTCCAGCATGTGCTGCAAATATATCGAGAATGACCATTGTCCTGTCCATAACCTTTATGTCCAGTGCGTCCTGAAGGTTCATCAACTGTGCCGGTGACAGCTCGTCATCACAGCACACTCCTGTGGCGCCCAGCTCATATATCATCTCCCTGAGCTCCTCAACCTTTCCTCTTCCCAGATACAAGTCATTTGCAATGCGGTCCCTGTTCTGCACCAGCCGTCCCACGACCTCGGCTCCGGCTGTGTCTATGAGCTCCGTGAGCTCATCCAGGGATGCCTGGATCTCCAAGGAGACCTCTTTCTGTGTATATCCACCTGTATCGGCGGCAAATATGATTATCTTTTCTTTTATCTTCTCTGCTTCGAGATCATAAATTGTACTTTTCCTGTCTGCCATGATCCACCTCTACTTTTCAACGGTGACTGTGACTGTGTGATAGGATGATCTGTTGCCGCTGCTGTCCTGCGCACAGCACACAACTGTATAGCTGCCCGCATTGGACTCCATTTTGTTAACAGCCACACATATAACGTCCTGTCCAAGACTTGTGAGTGCCTGTCCATCCAGAGTCTTGCCATCGCCATCTGTGGCCACTCCTGTCCTTATCAGTGTATCACCATCCTGTGCGTTCACATAAGATGCAACAAGATCTGCAAGCTCATCAGCCTGTCCATTGTAACTCTCCAGCTTTATCTTAACAGGAGCTTCATCATCCTCCACTGTTATCTCGATACTCTTACATATCTCACTGCCCTGATCTGTAAAGCTGTACTTTACTGTATATTTTCCCAGCTTCATATTGTCCACGGTTCCCTCAACCTTCAACTGATCCGTTACATCCTCACGCTGTGAATTGAAGGCCCATATTCCCGCCATTGTGTCATAGTTCTCGCCCTGGTTTATGCTGTGGCTCTCCGCACCGTATATCACGGCTGTTCCTGCGGTCGGATTCTCCTCAACCATGTCTGTCGGATCCCATCCGGTCTCATCAGTGTTATCCAGTCTGGTCACCGGCACAGGTCTTCCCAGCGGGCCATAATAGTCACTGTCAAATATATCAACATATGTTCCAGACTCGCAGTTCTCATATATCCATTTGGTATCTGCAACGCACAGTCTGACGCATCCCAGTGATGCCCCGGTTCCAAGCTTGTTGAATTCCCATGTCTCAAGCGAATCCTTTGTGGTGTCCAGATAAGGCACGGAATGGAACAGGGTGTCGCCATCTATCTGTGACACATACTGGCCATAACAGTTGTCAAACAGTGCAAGCCAGTCCCACTTGAGCTGTATGTTGAACAGTCCGACAGGAGTCTCTCCCACCGGTGATACCGAACAGCGCATTGCCTTTACCGGAACAGTGTAATATCCAGCAGCGTCCAGCTTGTATATAGTAACTATATTTTCCTGTCTGTTTATCTTGATGGCGTATGGACAGCCATTGTCCGCCAGATCCTCGCCATTATAATTCTCTTCCTGCTCAGTCGCCGGAACCGCTATGTCCGTACATTCCACAGTTCCCTGAACCTTGAGTTCCGCAACCTTTTCTGTTGTTGCTGCTGAGGCATCGCCATTCGTATTATCACTGTCCGCCGATGTTCCTGTGGCAACCGAGTCCTTTTCATTATGATTATCCAGTTTGCTCTTAAGTCTATAGTTTTTCACAGCAAGGCCTATGACCAGTCCAAGCAGAATGACTCCCACTGCGTATAACGCAATTCTCTCGAGCTCCGCATGTCTCTTCTTGTTACGCTTATTTTTTTGTCTGTTATTCTTTTCCATATTTTCCATTTCTTTCTATAAATATATGTCAAATGTTAGTATGCACAATCAAGCCATTTTTAATCGTTACACTTTAACATAACATTTTATATAACAAAATAAAACATTTTTCTTTAAAATTAAGCAAAAACCACATTGACTTTATCGCGAACTGTTGTACAATCGAATATCAGGCGCAAAAATTAAGGAGGTTTATTATATATGAAAGATCTAACAGTCGGAAAGCCAATGAAAGTCATATGGTTATTTGCTGTTCCTATGATACTGGGACAGATCGCACAGCAGTTATACAGTTTTACAGACTCAGCCATCGTGGGCAACTACGTAAGCTCACAGGCACTCGCCGCGGTTGGCGCAACCTCAGTCATTTCGAATATGATAATAGGCTTCCTCAACAGCGGAACCATGGGGCTTGCCATCCCTATAGCCAAATACTATGGTGCAAAGGACTATCACAATATGAGAAGATGTATCGGTGCATCGGCCATCATGACACTGCTGGCATCCATTGTCCTGACCGTTCTGAGTCTCATATTTATAAGGCCTATCCTGGTACTTCTCAAAACACCAGACGACATACTGGATATGGCAGCAAGCTACGTTATAATCATAATCGTTGGAATCATATTCTGTTCATTATATAATCTGTGCGCCAACATACTGCGTGCAGTCGGAGACAGCAAGACACCTCTTATATTCCTCGGTATATCAGTTGTACTCAATATCGTTCTGGATCTTATGTTTATAAGGGCATTTGACATGGGAGTACGAGGTGCAGCCATCGCCACCGATATATCACAGGCGCTGGCGGGCATACTTGCCCTGATCTATATACTTGTGAAGGCCAAGCATCTGATTCCGGAGAAGGATGAATACTCCGTAGAGAAGAGTGACCGGTCAGACCTCATACAGTCCGCACTTGCCATGGGATTTATGAGCTGTATAGTGAACATCGGAACGGTCATACTCCAGAGAGCCATCAATGGACTCGGAACTGATATAGTAACCGCCCACACAGCGGCAAGAAAGATATTTGATATCCTCATGTTCATGTTATATATAGTAGGAAATGCCGTGACGACATATGTAAGCCAGAATATGGGCGCAGGCAGATACGACCGGGTACATCAGGGTGTGAGGGCTGCGATCATCATAAACACGATCATCACCACTGTCATGATCCTATTCGGCTGGCTGCTCAGTCCGACACTTATAAAACTGGTTGCAGGTACATCTGCCAGCGCAATCATCGATCCGGCTGTAAGGTACGTAAGGATCGGCGTGACTTGCTTCTATGTACTTGGACCTCTGTTCGTCCTGAGATGTGCCATGCAGGGAATGGGCCGGAAGATCGTTCCAGTTATGTCATCCACTATAGAATTGGTTGGAAAGGTACTTGCGGTTATGATACTCACTCCAAGACTTGGATATCTCGGAGTTACCATCACAGAGCCTATCATCTGGTTCTGCTGTACACTGATGCTCTCCATAATGTACCTCACAACCCCTGTGGAGAAGCTTGTTGAGAAGAGACGTGCTGCAAACTGATATTGCATACAAATATAAACCAACAAATAAAGCCCCACTGCCGGTGGTCTTCATCACCGCCGACAGTGAGGCTCTTTGTATGGCTAAAATGAGTATTACTTCTTATCCTTTTTGATAACGATATAGCCTGCACCAGCCATGATAAGTGATGCTATCATTATCGCAAACATTACGTCTACAGGTGACTTATCTCCTGTATTTACCACGTTCTGTCCATTTCCACCTGTGCTTCCATCCGTTGTTGCTGCTGTGGTAGCCTCAGTTGTCTTGTCGTCATTGCCAGGCTTCTCAGTTGTTGGAGCCTCGGTAGTCTGATCCTCTGTGGTTGGATTCTCTGTTGTTGGATCTTCTGTTGTTGGATCGTCCTTACCCGGATCTGCCTCATCCTTATTTACCAGTGACTTGTCTGTTATGATAAGTCCATTCTTGTCCACTGGATTCTTCTTGAGCATATCATCTGTGAGCTTCACTGCCTGGATTCCATCAAAATAGATAGTTGAGTCAACTGTCCACTTGCCAGTGTGATCCTCCGGCACGATCGAGTTGCACCATACAGCAAATTTGACTATATCCGATGCATCGAGTGTACCACCCTTCTTACCCTTGAATGAGCTGAATGGAATAGTAACATACTGTGCCTTTGTTCCCTTTACGAAATCTGTGAGGTATACCTCAAATTCCTCGCCGCTTCCATCTGTGATCTGGATCACAAGCTTCTGTCCCATACCGTCCGGCTGTACCCACATCTCAAGCGCATTATACTTTGAGAAATCATTGTTTGTAAGCTCTGACTTAATCCTTCCTGTCCACACCTCTGATCCATTTGTCTCAAGCTTATACTTGAACGCACCGCCGTATGTGCCACCGTTCTTATGTGTCTTGTTAAGAACAAAGCTTGAGCTGCATCCTGCGGCTGAGTTAGATGTGTATGTGGAATCCAGAAGTCCGTCGCTTCCTGAATAGTACTCGAAGTCCTCGATGACATTTGCAGGAGCCTTATCCTTGGCCTTTCCAAGGCTTATGTGTGACAGCTGTGCGAGCTGCTCGCCATCTGCCAAGAGTGTGATGGTTGCTGTATCTGTCTTTCCAAGCTTGCTGAGATTCTTCTCTGTAAGATCAGCCGTGTAAAGTGTTGGCTCTGATCCTGCAGCGGCAATCTCGGCTCCAGCCTCAGCGTTGAGTGTAAGCTTAACACCTGTATCAGGATTGTTGATAATGAACTGAACCTTTGATGCATTCTTAACACCAGCCTTGAGTGTTGTCGCCTTGAGGATGGTATCTCTGTCAAATGGATATACCATGTAACCCATCTGGCCCGTGTATGTATTTGCAGATACTCCTGCAAGGGTTCCCATGTTGTTGTAGAATCCTGTGTCTCCACCAAATATTGATGAGTCGTCGTTATAATACTTTATGAAGTCATTGATAAGCTCCTGTCCATGTGTAGCATCATACTTGTATGGTACATAGAAGTTGCTGTCTCCGAAGTTTGCCCATACAAGGTAGTATGGCATGTTGTTCTTCTTCGCAATGTCGTTGACTTCCTGATACCAGTTCTTTCCTGAAGCCTCTGTTCCAACCGGATTACCCTTTACGAGAAGTCCCTCGTTGTCTGAACCGTCCTTCTTCATGACTCTGACACCGCACTCAGCGATGGCTGGTATCTTGCCTCTCTTTGCAGCTATTGATGACACGATATTACATGTTGTATCAAGACTGTCAAAGAAAGAGTTGTCTGCTGCTGCAGGGTACGAATTGTAATCGTTGTAATAGTCAAATGCAAGGATATCTACATACTCATCGCCTGGATAGTATGACACGTAAGCTGCCTCTGATGTGACAGGTCCGTTTGGCGAGTATACCCAGAGAAGGTTGTGTACACCGCTCTGCTCCATGTAATCCTTGGTATATCTGTAGAGAGACTTGTATGTCTCAGCTGTGTTCATTGATCCCCACCAGAACCAGCTTCCTGTATTCTCGTGGAATGGTCTGATCATGATAGGTATTCCGGCAGCCTGAAGCTGTGATGCGTAGTCTGCGATCACATCGAGATAAGCTGTAAATACCTCATTGTACTCTCCACCTGGGAGAATCTGCTTTACTATGTCATTTGACAGATCCTTGGACTCTGAGAAATCACATCCGTAGAAACTGTATGTTCCATCCGAGTTCTTCACTATCTTGGAGCTGGAGAAGTTTGGCATATGCATTGACAATGACACGATCGCACCATTTGCCGCTGCAGTCTTGCTGTATGCCACTGAGTTTGCCAGTGCCGAAGCCGCGTCTGAACCGCCTGCCTCCGAGCCTGTAACTGCCAGTGAGTCGATTCCGAACACACCGCTGACCTGTCCAGTCACATCATATACATCACCGAGTGACGCCTGTGGATTTACGCTTCTGCTCACATCATTCTGATGTCCGAACAGAACCTGATCACTATTCATGAGCGTATTCAGGTATGCCGCAAGTGCCTTTGCACTGTCTGCTGCATTCGCATCGCTCACTCTAACTGATGATGGCATCTGTGAAAGATCCGCTGGTGAACCAGCACCAGGAGTCTCTGTTATCTCGACAAAATCCTTTGTTGTATCTGCCTGTGACAGAACAAGATTATCAAGATATACATTTCCCTTAAAGCTTGTGCTGCTTCCTATGATTCCTATTGTCACATCTCTGAGTGGTTTATCTGTAGGAGTAAATCCCATAGTAACTGTAACCTTCTTTAATCCATCTCCGATATCCTCTGCATCATCGTCGATGGTTGTATCTTTATTTATTATTCCATCTGCAAAAAACTTGATCTTGCTTCCCTTGAGCTTTGCCGGGTAGATTATATCCACACTGAGCTGGTTGTACTGGCTCACATCCATAGCCTCTGTAGGAACACACTTAACCTTTGCCTCACTCCAGGAGGAAGTTGAATCTGCTGAGTAGTCAACAGAAACCTTAAGTCTCTCATTTGCACTGTCATATGATATGTCAGGTGTGGCATTACCGGCCTTGTTGGCTGCATCGCCGTGCTTGTATGCATATCCGGCCTCTGTGCTCCACTTGTCATAATCCTCAGCCGATGAGAGATCTGAGATCACAGCAGGATCTCTCTGCTCAAGTCCGCCGCTGCTCTCCTTAACATCAAGTACCTTAACGTTGCTTATTGTGATCTTGCCAGCATATGCTGAGTTGGAATTGTACTGGAATACGATCTCCTGTACATTTCCCACCTCTGATACATCAAATGCAAATGATATATCGCACTTGCCATCGACAAAGTTCTCAGCCTTGATGAACGGATAGTCGCCTGACTTGACGTAATCCCAGCTGTCGCCTGTCTTCATGGCACATGCAAGCTGGATCGCATTGTATGATCCGTCTGATGCCTCAGCGCCGTCAAGGCCTGATATATCGCCATCAAGTGAAACCGTAGCTGTGAGCTTTGCCTTTGCTCCAACTTTGACATTGTCTACTGTAGGAAGATCTGTATAGCTTTCTGTATCATTGCTGGCAAATGCCTTGTCTGTCCACTTTGCATCGCTCGCTGTGTCAAATACAAGGCTTGCATCTGCGAAGTTTCCAGCCTCTGTCTCAGTTGTAGTCGGCTTCTTGCCACTCTCTACCTTGTCAACTGCAACGCCGCCGATGAGAACCTTTCCTGTAAATGCTGAGTTTGCATTGTACTGGAATACGATCTCCTGAACATCGCCTGCATCCACTCCGTTAAAGTTGAACTCTACGCTGCACTTGCCATCTGTAAAGTTCTCACTCTTTAAGAATGGATAGTCATCTGACTTGACATATGTCCAGCTGTCGCCTGCCTTGATAGCGCAAGCAAGCTGGATCGCATTATATGATCCGTCTGACGCCTCAGCACCGTCAAGGCCTGATATATCGCCATCAAGTGAAACCGTAGCTGTGAGTTTCGCCTTTTCACCTACAGTTGC
>ERZ826242.3068-NODE-3068-length-12832-cov-4.704391_pt1 | contig 12832 bp, 6 predicted proteins | sample MGYA00519871_ERZ826242 | MGnify/ENA primary metagenome ERZ826242 (study PRJEB31778, sample SAMEA3449226) | human gut metagenome | biome: human gut; feature: human-associated habitat; material: faeces | place: United Kingdom | collected 2010/2012 ...
CAATATATATTATTAGGCGATTTCAAGAAAGATAATCATGACAATAAACAAGCAGAAATCAATGCTCATTTTTTAGATATTCAAAACAACATATTACATGCTTTAGACAAAGCAAGGGTTTCCATAGTTGTTGTTATGGCATGGTTTACCAATGAAGTAATTGCAGAAAAACTTATTAAGAAGCGTCAAGAAGGATTAGACGTGAAAGTTGCAATTTATGACGATGGGGTCAATAATAAATATGGAGTCAATTTTAAAAATGTCCCACTGTATCGCATAAGGTCAAAACATGGAGGAATTATGCACAATAAATTTTGTGTAATAGACAACCAAATTGTAATAACAGGCTCATACAATTGGACAAATAATGCTGAATTCAGAAATGAAGAGAATATTTCGATAATAGAAGATAATAACACAGCATCTGATTATTCCGTAAAATTTAGAGACTTAGTATCTCCAAGTGATTGAAATAGTCGGTGTTCCCAAGGAATAATAAAGTGATTCTTAGTATAATAAAATGGCACTCGCAATAAACATAAACGACCTGCTTAACAAGCAGAAGATTGAATCCAACCCGCATTGAGTTTAAGAAAGGTTGGAATCCTCGGAGCATATATCACAGTATATGTGCTTTCGCTAATGATTTTGACGACCTTGGTGGTGGATATATCATCGTTGGTGTAGATACCTACGACAAGACGGGTATGGCAATTCGTCCTGTAGAATGCTGAAAACGGAGGTAAGCGTCCAAAAACGTATTGTTGATTTGGCAAAGATGATGTAACTTTGGCTCCAGTATTTTTAGACTTTAGTAAAATGTACAGCGACAAAGATTTTCAGACATTCTGGTTCCGCTACAAGACGAAAGGGGAGCCACATGGAATTTGAATTAATTCCTATTGCATAAAGCAAGGTGTTCCATACAAGCAATTCTATGCGTGGTTCAAGAAGCATGCCAAGGACACTGTTAGTCCTATTGAGATAGAGGGAGCGCCTACAGAAGACGAGACGGATGGTGTTGAATGCGCATCTCAGCCAGTATCCAATCCTAAGACAAAGAAGTCGAAGGGTGGCATACTTATTACTGTCCAAACGATGGATGGATTGTTTATCAAGAAGGCTGGGCTTGATTACGACGGTATGAAGGACTTGGTGTCTAGATTGGAGGGATTATGCTTTTGTCTGTTTGCCTGCCGAGGAGGTCATAATAACGTCTTTTCATGAACATAACTGCTGAAAACGGAGGATATCCACCCACCCAAAACGGGGATATCCGTTCACTTTTCTGGCTCTTTAGTCTAATGGCGTTGCAAAATTAGTCATTTCTGTGGGTTTCTGTACTTTTTATGTTGCTTTTTTGGCGCATGGAGGCTCCTTTCAACTCAAAGCGCACGCTTGTGTGCACCAACCGGTCGAGGATGGCGTCTGCCGCGGTGGTGTTTCCCTTCATCACGTCATACCAGTTCGCCACGGGCAACTGCGAGACTATGATGGTGGCCTTCTGCCCGTGCCTGTCCTCTATGATCTCCATGAAGTCAAGCAGCTGCTGCCCGTCGAGCACCTTCATGCCAAAGTCATCCAGTATGAGCAGGTCCGTCTGTGCCAGCTTGGCAAAGAAGCGGTGCAGCGTGCTTGAGATGCGTGCAAGGGCTATTTCCTCGAAGAGGCGATAGAGATTGTAGTATGCCACCTTGTGGCCATTCATGCAGGCCTGATGGCCGAGGGCCGTCCCAAGCCAGCTCTTGCCTGTTCCGGCAGCTCCGGTTATGAGCACGGACACTCCCTTGCGCACATAGTCGCATGTGGCCAGGTTCAGCACCTTCTGTTTGTCCACTCCGCGCTTGCCGTCGTAAATGACCTCGCTGATGGAGGCCTGGTAGCGGAAGCGGGCTTTCTTCACGAGACGTGAGTTGCGGCTTGTCGTCCGACTGTCCTGCTCGGCCTGTATGAGCAGCTGCAAGCCGTCCTTGAGGGAGAGCGAGTCATGCTGTCGCGTCTCCTGCATGGTAGTCCAGTAATGGGCCATTCCTGGCATTTTCAGACTTCTTAGGGCGTTTGATATTTCATCCATTTGTTTGTTGTTTTGGGTGGGTTGATGTATGTGTTGTTTAACTCTGTTACCTAAACTGCTCGCGTCCTCTTATGTTGTCATGCTCGGGTGGGGAGAGAAGGCTGCCTTCCTGTGCCACTCCCGCGCATTTGCTTTCCACAAGAGAGCGTATGAACCTGTAGTTACAGCGTCCATGCCTCAGGGCAGTCTCGCAGGCCGTACGGAAGACCACCGGCTCGCTGCTTCTCTGCAGGTTGAGCAGGCCGTCGCATGTGCGGTAGTGTGTCTCCGCTGGCATGTTGGAGTCGTAGAAGATGCGCGTCATCACCTCCGCGAGTTCCCTGGACGCCTTTCTGGCACGCTCTATGTACTTGCCGGCGCTCAGTCCCCTGTACTCGCTCGAGTTGCTTGCAAGGTGCTCCTCCACGATGGTGTACTTGCCTTTGGCATGGTCTCTTGGGTGCGTTGCGACGAGTTCCCCGTCCACGTAGATTTTCACGAGCGAGCGTGTGTAGGCCACGTGGGCCTTTTTGGAGATATGCTGGTACGGCACGCTGTAGTAGTGCTGGTCGCGTCCGAGGTATATGCAGCAGTTGGTGGACACCTTGAGGCTCGTGTAGGAGACTATCTCAAAGTCCGTTGCCGGCAGCGGTCTCAGGTTGGGGCGGTCGATGGCAAGGAAGCGCTCCTCGCGGGTGTACGGGTTCTTCTGCATGCGCTTCTGGTTGTGCTTGCGCATCTTGTCCGTGGCTGCGGCATTCAGCTCGTCGATGGAATAGAAGGTCTCGTTGCGGAGCTCCGCGAAGACGCGCATGTATACGAGCCTGACATTGCCCTCCACGTTGGACTTGTCCCTGGGGCGGACGGGGCGTGCCGGCACCACGACCGTTCCATAGTGGTTGGCCATGTCCTCAAGCACCCTGTTGAGCGACGGCTCGTACCTGTCGGTCTTGACGACCGCTGCCTTGAGGTTGTCGGGAACGAGCATTCTCGGCACGCCTCCAAGGTGTTTCAGGCACTGTGTGATGGCGTACACAAAGTCCTCCGTGCGCTGTGACGGGACGAAGAGCAGGAAGCCGTAGTCGCTTGCGGGAAGTGTTGCAACAAAAGCCTGGCATTGCACCATCTCGCCCGTCTCCAGGTCGATGTACCCCATCGTGTCACCCGTGAAGTCAAGGAAGAGCTTCTCACCGCCCGTGCGCATGTCCGCCAGAACGGTCGATGGAGACTCCTTCTTCGCCTCGGTGTTCTGGCTGTAGTGAAAGCGGAACTGGGTGAGGCTGTAGTGGTCGTCGGGATGCTCCTCCACGTACTCCTCCCACAGGAGTTTCAGCGTCACGTGCTTGCGCCTCATCTCCTCCTGGAGGTATGGAAGCAGTTCCTTGAACACCTCGAAGCGACTGTCCGTGTATGCGGGATTGCCGCCCTTGAGGCGATGCTCAAGCACGGGATCGTCGAGTTTGAGAAGGCCGTCTATGCCGAGTCTGTCGGCAAGAGCCTTCCTTACGTAGTTGTTTGCGGTCTCCTTGTTGATGCCGACTATCTCGGCGGCCTTGCGGTTGGAGACACCCTCCTTCTTCAGGAGCAATAGCTGTTTAATCTGGCTCATGTCCTTTGTCTTTCCTGCCATGGTCACGTGTTGTATGTTGGTTCTTCCACATACAATAACGTAAAAAGAGCAGAGAAGTGAACGGACATGCTCCGTTTTTTTGATGCGGGTTGACATTCAACGGGAAAAGTGAACGGACATGCTCCGTTTTTCGGTCGCAAGCGTCTTGATGACAGCGACTTCTGTTTTTCCGAGTGAACGGACATGCTCCGTTTTTCATGCTATTTAGGTGGTCTGTCACACACCTTCGTAGCTGGTGAACGGCAATGCTCCGTTTTTTGAGGCGTTTTTGGGCGTTTTAATCGATGTTGAACGGCAATGCTCCGTTTTTTAAGCCTCTTTTAACCCCTTTCCCGCATCGAAAGTGAGTGGATACAACCATCCCGAGTGGGTGGGAATGCTCCGTTTTCGCCACCCCTGAAATGCAATAAGTATCTCTTCGTCATTTTTTAACTTCGAAGAGATAGATATAAGTTCCTCAATACTATATACATCATCGAAAAGACAATGGAAATCTTTGCGAACGTGTTGCTTAATCAAGGTTGGCAGATTTTCTTCTGCAGCCTTGATTAATGCGTTAAGTCTATATCCTTTTTGACCTTCAACTTCACGGAGAAACTTTCTGAACTCCTTTCTTATAGATTTCTCTTGTTCTGTTAGTATCATGCGTTACTTTTTTTTATAATAATATAATAGAGAACATCTTCATTGTTTCTTACAACTCTGACAGAACCATTTAATGAATCAAGATTCATATATTTGCTTTCAGACTTGTAACCGCCACTGATACCATGGTCAGGACGAATTTCAACAAGACTTCCATCTGTAGTTTCTATTTTAAGCCATCTATGATGATCAGCATCATTAAAAGAATGTTCTGGGTCGATATTTAATACATCCAGGAACAATCTGTCTGTGTAAGCATCAGCATCTTCTTTGCTTTCGAAATTAAATGAGATAGGTGTCCAATCATTGAAACGATCATTTTGACATCTACGTTTGGGTGAATCTAATTGTAGAGTTACATTGCTGATAGTAAAACCAAACAATGACTTAATTTCTCCTATTAAATATACAAGCATAAGGCTGGCCAATGCACTATTGACATACATATCACTAAAGGTAATATCTACCTTTTTATCTTTAAGTATGTCAAGAAGCATATCTATATCTTCTTTTTTAAGTACATACGGAGCAATAGCCTCTTTGAAATAATCTTTTATTTGAAATGAAGTAGCTCCAGTCAATCCTTCTCTAACTACCTGTGAAGATAGAATGTCGTAAGAAGGTTCAATTTGTTCTCCATATTTAACAACATTTGAATCTACAAAGACATGGCTACAATTCTTACCCCAATTATTTGAAAATGACAGGACTGTATCTTTATCTGTGAAATAGTGCCGAGTTTTGTTAGATGATTCCACAATGATAGCACTCTTCATGTGTCCCATATCTTTTATGAGTGAGACTTGACAATCAGGAAACTTATCCTTTAAGTTAATAAAAGGAAGTTTTGCTGTAATTGACGAATGAAGTTCTGGGTGATATTCTATGTAAAGCTTGACATTTTTACCGTTTGTCACTGCATTACTTATATACTTACCCATTTCAGAACGCAGGCTTGCCCAATCAGTTATCGTGTAGTCGTCTGTTATATCAGAAACAAACAATGAAATCTTTTTGACTTCCGAATCTTTTATCGCTTGTTTCACAACATCTTTAAGTGACTGATATACCACTTTTGATGTAGGACTGAAACTCTGGACATCAGTAGGAATGTCAAAGGCCTTGTTCTTTTGGCGATTCAACCAATCCAGAACTTTAGCTTTCGACAACAGACTAGCATATTTGTAATTATTTCTATCAACAAGACAACGAGCACAAGCTCCCCCTTCAACATGACAGTTGCATGTTGTTTCTTCTAATGTCTTTCTTGCTAAATCAAACACATCTTGACAAAGAACTGGATTCATTAATTTCAATGAATATCCACATCCTCCTTTAGCAGTGTCGTAGATGAAGAGAACCCAAGCATTAAGTTCTTGTTTTATCCCGAAATCAATTTCTCCTTCGTCAATACCTTCACTTTGCGTTAATGCTCTTTTTAATACTACTCCTAAAGAATATACTAATTGTTCATCTGTTTCGAATTCTGAAGAACCTGCATCTTTCTTGAAACGAAGAACTGAATAACATGTGGAATGGATTCCTGTAAATACAACATGACGTGCAATGTCACTATCATTTGCTTCACAATCATCGCCCCAGAGTCTTTTATGACCAGATTTTACAGCATTAGGGATGCTTTCTTTGTTTGTGTTGTCTGTATATTCTACAGCCGCACGACCACAGCGCTTACAGAAAGCAAAACCATGACCATTTCCTACATTATAAAACAAGATGGTGCCTGATTCACCACTACTAATCACTTCACACATATTAATATCTTTGTGTTTGCTCCAATCGGTTTTGAGCAAAACAGGGCGTATGTCGTAATAGTGCTTGTCAGTCCTCTCTTCACGAGAACTGTCAATATTCTGGTCGGTGCGAAAACCTACAGGTTCATAGGCGAGAGTATATGAACCATTATCTTTATCAATTATGCCGTGATATGGATTATGACATACAGGACATAATTGATTTTCTGATAGGTTCTTTCGATAATCTGTATGACCGCAATGGGTACAATGATAGATACCCCTAGTCTGGGTTTCTTCATTGTATGCGCCAAAAAGTGAAATACCAGCAGATACATAATTCTTTTCATTTACAACTACAGTCTGTTCTGGAGCATATTCATTTAATGCTGTATGAATATCGCGAGATGCAGTTGATGCTCTATGTAATTCTGATATCTCCTTGCGAATTTTTAATGCGTCTTGTTGTAAATTGTATTTCTTAATCTCATCAGATTCACTTGCAATGCTGTTCTGTAATTTTTCGGACTTTTCATATAGACGATGCAGTTTTATAGCCTGATCTCTATCCATAAAATCGAATGTAACAACACCAGTAGGCATATTTGCATTAGGTATAAACTGATGCTCAGATAGGTAATTCAAAAGGCCAACTGCTTTTGATTTACGAATCTGATTACTTATTGCCATTTTTCTGCGGTCGTCATCCTGGAACTGAATGAAGGCGTCAGACAATTCTTTAATACTATCATTATACTCTTTCTGTATATCAGTAATAGTATCTTTTGTAATATTAATTGTGTATGGGATATTCGTACCAAATACCTTACCAAACTTACGTCTTTCAGCAGAATTTGTACTCATATCTTCAAGAAATTGAACAAAAGCATCACAGGTAGATGTCATGAATTCATCTATTGATATTGTAGCCTGAATGCCGGTGCCATTATCACAAATAAACTGGCGGAAGAAGAAAGAATTTATGTGACGCTGGATTATAGTCTGACTTGGACGCACTTTTATCATGTGGTTTGTTGTTTGTAATGCCCACATTGGATTGGCAAAAGCATGCTGTCCAACTGGTGTATTGTTACATAAAGAGAATGCAATTGCCTTACTTTGACCCATACGACCTGCGCGACCAACTCGCTGTAAGTAGTTGGCCGCTGTAGGAGGGATGGTGTCCATAAGTACAACGTCAATGTCTCCAATGTCTACACCCATTTCCATAGTTGTAGAACAATGAAGTACATTAATAGAAGGATTCTTTTGGCTAAACGCCTTGGTATATTCTCTAAGAAGCTTTTTAGATTGTTGTGCAGAATGCTCTGCAGCTATATATGTTGGCTGTTTCTTATAAGAATATTTGTGGCGGTCACTCCAAAGCCCTTTTGTCTTAAGAATTTCGATTTCAGGGTTTGAATTTGCCCAATTGTCAACCTCGTCATTATCTTTAGGACGTATAGGCATTTTAATATTCTCAGACGAACATTTGTATCTTTCTATGAGTTTCTCATTAAGCTCACCGCATAACAATGGGCTATATCCACAAAAAGTAGTATCAATCAGTTTTCCTGTTACAGGACATTCTTTAACTTCCTTGGTGAGTTTTACAATACAAACTGTATTTTTCTCTTCGCCTGAAAGGTCAAGATAGTAACATCCTACATATTCATTGTTTTTGTGATAACGAGAAGTGTTATAGCCATCATTGTCATCTGCTTTGACCATTGTGATGACATTATTGTCAACAAGATCTTTCCAGGCATCATTCATGATGTCTGCGACATTTCTTTTGCGACATTGAAGTTCTGAAAGTGTAGTTATGCCAAGACCTGCACAAAGAAGCATAATTAAGCGGTTTTGTTTAGACGAGATTATACCATCTTCTTCTGCAATAATTGGCCAGTGAGATATTCCTTTTCTAATGTCGTTAGGAGCTGTAATAGGAGTACCTATATTGGAATCTCTCACGTACTTTCTTTCACCGTCAATGAGAGGTTGGATATGGTTACCTACACGGAAAACATAATCTAATGATAATTTAAGAAAATCATGCCAGTCGTTATCTGTAACATTACCGCCATAATTTTCCAAATAATCAATTAACGATGATGGTCTTTTTATGTTCTTAATTGCAGGATATTCAAGTGTTATCAATCCCATGCTTTCTGCATTGTTCTCAAAAATAGGTTTACGACCTATTATTTGTCGCATTAATGCTGCTTTATATGCTTTCTTGTCAGCGCCTTTATCTTTTCCTGCAATATGCTCAAAAAGACTACTGTCATAAATGCTGTCTGATATCTGCTCTAAAGAAAGGCCTTCGGGCTTAGTCTTTTGTAATTCTGCAAGAATTTTTGCATGAAATTGTTCTGGTATACTTGACAGATCATTTTTGGGTATAGAAGCATCTGCAACAGAAACTAATTCCTGAAGCATTCTTTGACGACTTTGAATACGTTCAACATTGATGTTAAAAGTTTTTGCAGAAATAGCAGTTCCTTGACGACTATCTGTAAATGCAATATATTTACCCCAACTTCTTCCTTCAGGTGCACATTCCTTAAGGAATACTGGAGAAATAGTTTGGTTGATAAAGTTGATAGGAATACGGAAGTGCTTTAAGTTTAGGCGCTTTCCTTGCGCTAAACGTCCGCAACTTGGGCAATAAGAATGTCCATCGTCTTTTCTTACTTCTACCCATTTACCGTCTTTATCGGCATGTACATCCAGTACAGTACCTGCGACGGCATGTACTATATCCATAGTTACTGTATGAGCTTTACCTACAGGATTGAAAAACTTTTCTTTCTCGTACGGCATTAAGAAAAATGTGTCTGGGTGACCGGAACTTATTTTTTCATCTTCTTCTTCCTGTTCAGGAGTAAGATCTATAGCAAAATAGTCATCTCTATTTGAACCTTCTTCACAAGGATAGATTTTATGAGTTTGTGAATCACTGCACCCCATAAGTATGAAACCGCCACAACGTTTGCATTGCACTAATTCTAATAGTGGAGCTCCACATTCTGCACATACAGATGCCTTATAAGTTGTCAAATGTCCATAAATCGGTAATGCAGAGTTGACTCCAGAACAATTTTCATTAGCACAAGCATAAATTCCACTAATAGCACGCATGAAGAAATGTGCCCTCAAAGATAGTACTGGAGTACCATTTTGGGACATTTCACACAACTTATCCATCAGTTGTAATGCTGATAAAATATTATTCTTATCAAAAGAAGTATTAGGACAAAGCCATTCCCACATTTGTTGCAGTGTCATACCAGAAACATCGTTAATTTTGTCTCGAAGTGACAACACTCTTTCTGCTGATGGAAGGGCACTGGCTTTTAATTCATTATCAAGAGCAAGTTTGTCAATTGGCTTTACTAGGCGCTTGCCGCCTATTACCTTTATTTGTTCAACATTTTGTCCAGTGATAGTTGAAATGAACTCTGCAAGTGATTGGGTCCCTTCTTCTCCACCAATTGTAGCAGATGTACAAGCAAATCTTATTTGATCAGGAGTTCTATCAAACGCTTCGAGTATTCGCTTAATTTGATAGGCAAGTTCCACGGCAGCTGAACCTGAATAGCTATGTGCTTCATCAATTACGATCCAACGTAATTTGCCAGCAGACTCCTTCAGCATATCCTGGTCCTTCTGACGAACGAGAATATACTCTAGCATACTTGGATTGGTGAGAAGAATCTCAGGACGAGTACCTTGATGCTTTGTATCACGTATCTCATCACGAGTAACTATCTCATTTGGGAGAATCTCATCACGTCCATCAGCACGAAATTCTGGTGTGTCTCCATTATATACAGCAAAATGAAGACCTGTTGCTTGGCAATACTCTGACAGACGTTTTTTTTGATCTTCCATCAATGCGTTAAGAGGGTAGAGGAAAATAGCCTCAATAGCATTGGTACGTCCTTGTTCATACAGGTCACTCAAAACTGGGTACATAAAACATTCTGTCTTACCAGAACCTGTACCAGATGTTACGACAATACTTTTACCATTAGAAAGTGCCTTCCAACTTTCAGCCTGGTGTTTATATGGAGGATATTTTTCTCCAATTCCAAGTTTGCGTATAATAGTTTGATTCAAAGCATTTTTCCAACTATCATCTTCTGCTGGTTCCCAGCCAAATGTGCTTTGAAAGACTGGTTCTGCCAATAAAGGCTCTCTATCAAGTAATTCCTCTATCGCAGAGCGCATAGGGTGACTGCCAGGAGTCCAAAGAGAAAGTAACGCCAAGCGCATGTTCTCTTCTGTTTCTTTATATATATTTTCAAACTTCATATATTTTATCTACTTAATTTGTTGTTTAATGATATTATGAACTGAGAATTGGATGATTTGCTGCAAAATATAATACTTCTTCGTATCTCATCGGACATTGAAAACAAATCAATATCTTGGCGTAGATGGGCAGCAACTGCATTTACACGTTTGAATAGCCACATCTCATTTCCACATTTCCCAGGCTCTCTAAAATGGTCGAAGAATTGACTTGTGTTGTGTCCTAGATATTCCTGATTTGCGTCGATGTATTCATCTTCAGAAACATCTACCTTGATGATCTTCTTTGGGTCCTTAACAATCGTTTCTGCCATCAAAACAATGGCTTCGTGACAGTTTGATTCATAGCAATCAATCAAAGATTCTATGCATAGTTCTTTAATCCATGAAGTGAATGATGTAAGAAACTCATTAATACATTGACCAATATTTTGCATGTACATTTCTGAATTTCCTAATGCAGATAGGAGCTCGTTCATTCTCTCCTCTTTTGTCATAGCCCATTTTATGTAAACTTCTTGCATCGGAATACTCGTTGGATCGTCCATGAAAGAATACAGTTGAGCAAACATGCCATTCAAATAGGGTTGAATCCAATACCATTGAAATGCAAGGTCGTCACTAAAAGACTTAAGTTGAGCCTTTAAGAGATCACGCTCTTCAGTGTTGGTACACTTAACATATAGTTGGAAAACTAAACATAATAGTGACTTATAACTTTGTGCTGCACAAAGAAGCTCTAAAATTGAACTTGCAGGAATATCATCTTTTTGTGAACGGTAAAACCATCCAAGTGTTCGTTTCCAAAAATCATCACCTAAAACTGATTCTTGCAATTCCTTTTGTATGTTAATGATGGCTGTTTCTCTATTTTTGGCTCTATAGTCTCCATCCATATCACGAGTAAGATCTACAAGAGAAGGGCAGATGCGTCCTCTCGTTCTACCAATGAGAATTGTTTTCCCCCATTCTCTAATAGATTCTGGAAGAATATACATCTGCAAGTCCTTATTGTAGGACATTTCTACCGGGTCAAGTTCTGGCTCAGACAGTTTAATCAATTTCAACACTCCGTTAAATTTTATAGGTCTTTTATTGTTACCAGTTATGATAATTTGACCATTCTCCAATTGTCGTGGTCTAAACGGAGATTCCTTTATGCTAAAGCTAATCTTTTTGCCATCAGAGAGGGTAAAATGAACTCTAACCTCTGCATTAATCATATTTTGAGATGTACGCTCTAATAACGCACGAAGAGTTTCACGCGAATCAAATAATGTTAGCAGGCTACCTTCGTACGGTATATGTTTCAACGAACGACCATTTTCGATGATATAGAGTTTGTCACTTTTCCATCGAAGTTCACGCTTTATGTTTCCAAATCTATATTCCTTAATATCCTGGCCTACAAGATGATATTGGTATTTATCAACATCAGAATATGGAATCCAACAATCATCTAAGATCTCATCACCATAGATGTTAATTATGGAAAAGTCTTTGAATGGTGCCTTAACGGATAGAAAGAATTGATTCTGACTATTTCCTTCAGGAGTAAAGCAGAAACGAATTATTCTTGGATCATGGCAGTTCTCCTTTTTTATTTCCCAGACATCGCCTATTTTCTTTTCTCCTTCTGTTGTAGAGACATGACCATGAGGCCATGTGACACGAATCTGACAAGAGTCTTTATCAGCCTTTTGTAAACTTATAACAAGTCCATCGCCTATATTTACAAATCGTAAAGGAGTAACATAGTTGCCATTTACGTCAATAGTACGAGCATATAATTCTCCATATGAAGGAGATTCTGTCCATTCTTTTTGCCATTTATTTCTAAATTGCACGGGTCTTCTTTTCGATACCGTACCATCTTCCGTATCAAAACATAAAGAAAAAGCACATTTGTCTGCATTGTAAACAGGTTCGATCACATCTGGAACATACAACGGATGTGAACGCATTTCTGTCCAATAGAGTGGGGCATTCATGCCAAATGTAATAGCGCCATCTTCTCCTTTAACAAGGATATTATTAACGTAATCTGAAGGAATTCTGATACCTTGGAGCATAGTTTCATCCCATGAATAGTCATGTACATCCAAAGTGCAGGAATCATCAACAGTCCATCCTTCTGGTATCAATAGGATAGATTCTTGTTTTCCTATTTGATTACCCAATTCATACTTACCATTTTTATTTCGATAAAGTAAGTGTGGTACTGTCATGTCAAGATTATCTGCAATATATGGCTCTTCTTGATTATGCAAGAATAGGGAGATGTAATCCCCATTTGTGTAAGGGTGTTTACTTACAACCGCATATCTGCAGAAGTTATTCGCATAATCAAATGTATCTATAGCTTGACCATTTTTTCTTACTTGAACCTTAATTCCGCAACACTATTATCAATTAAACTTTTTAAGTACCTGA
>ERZ826242.3070-NODE-3070-length-12829-cov-12.896352_pt1 | contig 12829 bp, 14 predicted proteins | sample MGYA00519871_ERZ826242 | MGnify/ENA primary metagenome ERZ826242 (study PRJEB31778, sample SAMEA3449226) | human gut metagenome | biome: human gut; feature: human-associated habitat; material: faeces | place: United Kingdom | collected 2010/2012 ...
ATGTAGGAAACATTGGAACAAATACAGACTTAACAGAACGAAGATTAATAATTGGTCCAAATGAAACAGAATACTATAACGTTTGGATAAAATATAATAACGAAATAACAGAACAGCCAGACGTAACAAATATTGATATAAAACTAACCCTCACATATGAACAAAGTGATGTGGGCATAACTCATACGACTGAAGATAAATGTTATACAGGAAAAGTTTTAGATAATGGGACTTTAACAATAACTGATTATGATGAAAAATGTGGAACAGATGTTGTAATTCCAGAAACAATCGATGGTTATACAGTAACTGAGATTCAAGATGGAAAATGGGATGACAATCTATCTAAAATTGTGTCTCCCTTAAGCAATAAAAACATTACAAGCGCTATTTTACCAGATTCACTTATGGTAGTAGGAAGATTTGCCTTTGCCAATAATAAAATAACAAATTTAAAACTAAGCGATTCTCTTCGTCAAATCAATGAAGGCGCATTTCAAAGCAATAGAATAACAAATTTAGAGTTACCAGCAACAGTAGAAAGCATTGATAACTGCGCTTTTTGGAATAATACATTAAATTCACTTAATATTCCGAATACCGTTAAATATTTAGGCGGAGGTGTTTTTTCTAAAAATAAAATAGAGGGAGAGTCAGCTTACATATATGGACGAAATTCCGATGGTAGTATCGACTATAAAGTATTAGATTCTTACGGTGGTTCAAGTGCAGCTGATTTACAACTTCCTTCAAGTGTTGAAATTATTAAAATTTATGCTTTCAGACAGGTTAATTTAACAAGTCTGGAAATTCCGAGTAACGTAAAAAAAATAGACACGGCGGCCTTTGCCTATGCAGGAATACAAAATTTGACATTAAATGAAGGCTTGATGTCAATTGGTTATAGAGCTTTTTTGGGAAATAAACTTAATATGCTTAATATTCCAAGTACTGTTACAAGTATCGGAGAAAATGCGTTTGAGTCAGGTGGCACATATAACCCAATAACATCAATAACAATTAATAAAAAAGAAGGAAGTATAACTGGAAGTCCATGGGGAGCCACTAAAGCTCAAATCAATTGGACAGGCACAAATTAAAATACCAAGATATTTGGTATTTTCTTTTTCGAAGAAGTATAAATTATATAAAACTTATGATATAATGTTTTATATAGTTATGGGAGGACAGTATGCCTAATAATGAAACATCAAAATACAAAATAATTTTTACTGATATCCAAGAAAAAACTGCTGATAATATAGCTTATTTTTCTAATGGAAGAGAGTTTATTGATTGGTTTTTTGCCAATAAAAATGAGCTTAAAAATACTAAATTAGTTTTCGAAAGCAAATTAAAAAACATTAATTGTGATGATATTCAAAACATGTATGAATTTTTAAAGTTCTATTTAAAAATAAAAAAAACATGTAATGATGGCATGAATAATTATAATAATAATTTACTAAATGAAGATAAAAACGAAGAAATAAAAAAAGCTATTTCTGAGTTTGTTAGAATGAATGACAACGGTAAATTTTTAAGAGCTACTTTAGTTGCTTTAGGCTATCAAAGCATGGGAAATAAAGATGATAATTATCTTAACTTAGCTTTAGCCCTAGAACTTTTCCAAACATCAATTTTAATTCATGATGATATAATTGATAATGCCGTTTTAAGACGTGGAAAAGAAACTATTCCTGTATCTTATAACAAACATTTCAATAAAGAAACAGAGCAAAAAGATTTTAAGCAAAAAAGACAAAAATTTTCTGATTCCATGGCCATTTGTATTGGTGATTTAGGTTTTTACTTAGCTAATGAACTAATTGTCCAAGGTTATAAAGAAAATACCAACCTCGGTAATATTTTATCTTATTATCATCAAACCGCAATTAAAACCTGTAAAGGCGAAATGATCGATATTATTTTACCGTTTAAAGAAGAATTCTTTGATACTGACCCTAATTTAGAAGAAAAAATTATGGAAGTTTATAAATTAAAAACCGCTTGGTATTCCGTAATCGGACCATATTGTTTAGGTCTTACCTTAGGTGGTATGGAAGAAAAAAACATCAAAAAGATCGAAAGTATTTTATTGAATGTTGGTATTGCCTTCCAAATTAAAGATGATATTTTAGGAATATATGGCGACTCTAATCTGTTAGGCAAGTCAACCAACTCTGATATTGAAGAGTTCAAACAAACTATATTATATTCTTTTGCTATGCAGACAAAATACCAAGAAGAATTACTAAAATATTATGGTAAACCAAATTTAACAATCGAAAATATTGAAGAAGTAAAAACCATCTTTGAAAAATCAGGGGCTAAAAAATACGCCGAAGATACAATGAATAAACTTTTCATCCATAGCTTGTCAGAAATTGATAAAGATGATAGCCTTAATAAAAAAGCTAAAGGCATTTTAAAAGGCTTTATTGTTTATCTTCAAAATCGTTCAAAGTAGGTGATATAAATGAAAAAAATAGTTTTAATTTTATGTGGGTGTTTTCTTTTAACAGGATGCACAGATAAAGTTACAAATGTTGTGAATGCTCAAGGGGACTCAAAAACCTATCAATTTTTCATAAATGAAGATTATAGTCAGGCCGAATATACTTTAAAATTAAAAAATGAAAATCGTGATATTACGATTATTCATAGTAATAATAAAGAGTATTACCAAGTCAAAGATAAAAATGAAACATCTACAACCATTGAAAAAGATGGGAAACGTTATACATTAAATAACTCCAATAAAACTTATACTGTGGAAAACATTGTTTCAAACACTAATTATGCTTTAGGATATTTACCAGCAGATATGGAACAGTTAAAAACTCAAAAGTATAAAACCGGTAAAGAAAGAATGGGACTTACTAAATACATTTATGAGGAGTATACATACACCGGAGGGACGACAGTTTATTACTTTAAAAATGATAAACTGAAATACATAAAAAATATAACTCCATTAACCGAGAATATGACTGAATTTGTTAGTATTTCTACTAAAGTAGATAATGATAAATTTAACATTCCAGAAGGTTACCAGGAATTAAGCTATTAATTGACAAAGAAAAATAAATATTATATTATAGTTGTAAGTTAGGAGAATGGTTATGGATAAAAAAACAATTATTAAAATTGCCATAATACTAGGAATATTTATCATCATTGGAATCATCTTATATTTTGTTTTAGATGATCATATTACTGCAGATGAGCACCGTTTTAAAACCGAGTATGAAGAATTAAATAACAAAAAAAATGATAAAGGCAAAAAATATCCAACCGTTCATCTTCCGAAAGATAATAACGTGACCTATGCTAGTTTCGATGACGTTATGAATTTACTTGATGACGGAACCGGCGTATTGTATTTAGGATTTCCAGAATGTCCTTGGTGTCGTAATGCTCTTCCGGTATTAATCGACGCTGCCAAAAAAAGCGAAGTAGATAATGTTTATTATTTTAATGCCGAACCAATTAGAGATACAAAAACTTTAGACGCCAAAGGTAAAATAGTAACCACAAAAAAAGGCACAAAAGAATATTATAAACTAGTTGAAAAACTAAAAGACTATTTAGATCCATACGATGGACTTAATGACGAAAGCATTAAAAGAATTTACTTTCCAACAGTTGTCTTTGTTATGGGGGGTAAAGTAGTTGGTATTCATACTGATACAGTTGAATCACAAAGCGATCCCTATAAAGGCTTAACCAAAAAGCAAAAAGAAGAACTAAATCAAATTTATACTAATAATATTAATAAAATATATGGAACTTGTAACGAAAGTTGTTAAACTGCTAATTGCAGTTTTTTATTTTCGTAAGAAAAAGCCATTATGAACAAATTTCTTTTCATCGACAACGACAAAAGCCTTTTCGTCAACCAATCTAATCAAACTCATAAGTTCCTTATAATTATCATCAGTTGTTTCCAAAATAAGCATATTTCTAATTCCCTCTTTGCCTTGAACTTTTAAAACCGATACTCCAAAGCCCTTGTCATGTAAAAAATCAGCCATTTTATCACTAGTTGTAATTATCTGCAAAGAAATTGGCGTCCTAATAAAGTAATTAGTAATATAACCGCCAATAATTGTTCCCGCCGCAAAACCTAACGAATAGAAAATAGCAATCCAAATACTTGTATTAGGGGTATTAAGTGCTTCTTGAACAACGACAAACCATACAAACACTTCAAAAAAACCAATTATTCCAGCTAAAACATTTTTTCCTTTTACTAAAACTATAGTTCTAAAAGTTCCAAGCGAAACATCTAATATTCTAGTAAGGAATATCTTTAAACATAACCAGATCATGAAAGTTCACCTCGCTATTATTATGCGGGAAACCTTTAAAATTATTTACAAAACTAAAGATATGTGCTAATATTTTAAATAGGTGATAATATGAAAAAGTTGAAAGTATTGCTTTTAGTTTTATTGATGTTTGTTGTAATTCCAAAAGCAGAAGCTAAGGAAATTGAACATTTTGTTAGTAAAGCTGATACCGATGTCGTTATGGATGAAGTTTATAACTCATCAGTAGCAGTTGCCGGTGAGTCTGTAAACTTTGACGGAACCATTAAAGGCTTAGCCATTGGTGCTGGTAATAAAATTGCTTTAAATGGTGAAGCTGACTATGGAATTATAGTTGGTAACTCAGTAACCACTAATGGTACTGTTAATAATGATGCTTTTATCCTCGGTAATTTAGTTACCACAAATGATAAATCAATCTTTAAAAGAGATGCCATTATTGCAGGCTCTGATATTGAATTAAATGGTGTATTCAACCGTAATGTTAGTTTATATGCAAAAAAAGTTACTTTAAAAAATGTTTCTATTAAAGGAAACGTTAAAATTTATGCTGAAAACGTAACAGTTGAAAAGGATACCACAATTAAAGGAACACTATACTATCCAGAAGACGCAAAATATAAAGCTGACGATAAAGCGAATATAGCTAAAGTCGAAAAGACACCAGCTATTCAAACCCATGACGATCAAAATTATTTTGCTACCGTTTCTGCTAAAATTTGGTCATTCCTATGTTTAGCTTTAGTATTTGCTGCCATTTCCTTATTCTGCCCAGCAGCTTTCAGTAAAATAAATAATAAGTATGAAAAGACAACATTAGGTGAAGGCGTTGAAGTCTTTACTAAAGGCTTAGTTGTTATGATACTAGTTCCCGTAGTAGCTGTTCTTCTATGCTGCACAATGATTGGTATCCCGTTAGGTATAATTCTAATTCTCCTATACGGAATTGCTATTTACTTATCTACGATCTTTGCTGCTTACTTAATTGGTTATAAGATTTGGCAAAAAGTATTTAATAAGAACGGTCACATTTTATTCTTTGGATTAATTGGTTTATTTATCCTTCTAATTTTAGGATTAATTCCGGGCGTTAGAACTTTAGTATCAATTATAACAACACTAGTTGGACTGGGTCTAATATTTGATGTTGTGAAAAATTCAAAAGATGATAATTAACAGAGTTTAAACTCTGTTTTTTTGTTGCCAATTTCACTTAAAATTATTGACAATAGGGGGGGGGGGGGGGGGGTATACTATAATTGGTGAAGTATATGAGAAGAAGAAAAAACAAAAACCAAGTTAGATTAATAATTGGTTTATCTATCTGTTTGCTATTAATTATGACTGCTAGCTATGCGGCTTTTAATACTAATTTAACTTTATTAGTAAAAGCCAACATATATAATATTAAAGATAAATGTTTTACCACTGCTGACAATGGTGATAATGCTGTAATAATTATTGATTATGATCAAGCTTGCGGATCCAATGTTGTGATCCCAGAAAAAATCAAAGGAAAAACCGTAACAACCATCGGCGATACTGCATGGAATAGTTATCAAGTTTTTAATCATAAGGGATTAACTAGTGTTGTGATCCCTGACACTGTTACCTATATCGGAAGTAATGCTTTTTGGGGTAACAATATTTCAACCGTAAAGTTTGGAAACAGATTAGAAGTAATTAAAGATGAAGCATTTGCTAGTAATAGTCTTAAACAACTTTCTTTTCCACCAAGTCTAACATATATAGGGACAGGAGCATTTTATAGTAACTATTTAACATCAATCCCTGCTTTAGATAATATTAATTATGAGTCAGGTGCATTTGCCTTAAATAGTATTACGGGAAATGAAGCCTTTGTTTATGGCAGAAAAAGTGATGGGACTATAGACAATACAACATTAAACTCATACGCCGGACGAAATCCTAGTAATTTTGTTTTACCAAGCACGATAAAGACAATTGCATATTATGCATTAAGGGGATTAAACGTTGAAACTTTAACTCTTCCAGCTGGAATTGAAACTTTAGAAACTGATAGTTTAATGCAATTAAAAGCGACAACCTTAAATATTCCAAGTAGCATCAAAAATATCGCAGAGTATGCTATTAATGAAAGTGCTAATGTCAAAACCATTAATATTGATAGAAAAATAAATACAATTTCAGGTGCTCCCTGGGGAGCTAAAAATGCTACAGTAAATTGGACAGGAACCAATTAATAGTTCCCAGAAATAGACTAAAAGCATATAATGCTTTAGAGGTGAGAACATGTATAGAATATATGAAGTTCAAAGTGGTGACACTTTAGCGTCTGTTGCCAGTAGACTAGGAGTTAGTCCTGAAGTTTTAGCTACCTTAAACGGCTTAAACATTAGTGCTATTTTAACGCCAAATAGCTATATCGTTGTTCCAAATGGTGATAACCTTTTTGATAAATATATCGTCAAAAAAGGAGACACGATTTATGAAATTGCTAGAAGAATTAATGTAGACCCTAATCAATTATTAAAATTAAATGGTTTAGGAGAAAACGAATATATTTATCCTGAACAAGAAATTTTAATTCCAAGGCAAGGAACAAGCTTCTATGTTACTGGTGAAGGAGATTCCTTAAACGGTGTAATTAGAAATTTAAAAACTAGCGCTGATAATATTGCTAAACAAAATGACACGATTTATTTAGTTCCAGATCAATTAATAGTTTATAAGAAATAATTTCTTATAAACCTTTTTTTTTACCCAAATTTATTATATAATTAATAATAGGTGATAAAATGCGAAAGATAATGATGTTGGTAGCAACTGCTTTAGGAATTTTATTCTTAACAGGTTGCAGTGGACCAAAAACCTATGACGAAATTAGTTATAGTGACTTAACTAAAATGTTAGATGACAAAGAAGACTTTGTTTTATTTATTGGCTCAGAGACATGCAGTGCCTGCTCAGCTTATAAAATAACTGTTAATAAGATAGTAGAGAAATATGGTGTTGATATTAAATATTTAGATATTTCTAAATTAAGTGATGAAGAAAATAGTGAACTTACTTCAAATTTTGCTTTTTCCGGAACTCCAACTACCATCTTTGTAACTGATGGAAAAGAAAAAGATACATATAATCGTATCGATGGCAATGCTAAATACAGTAAAACAGTAGAAAAATTAAAAGAAAATGGTTATATAAAGGAGTAGATTATGAACGAACAATTTATGAACAATGGCGTAAATCCTCAGATGGATAACTTAGATCCTAGTAATTTTCCGATTATTGCTAATTACTGTGAAAATTTAACGGCCAAAGCTTATGTTAGTAATCCAGCAATTGCTAGAGAAGATGAAATAAAAAAGACGATGCTTGTCTTATTAACGCCTGACAAATCAGCCTTATTAATCGGTAAACCAGGTATTGGTAAAACAGCTATTGTTGAAGGCATAGCCTATAAAATACAAAAAAATGAAGTTCCAAATGCTTTGATGGGTTTTCAAATTGTTAAAGTAAATTCATCTTCATTAATTGGAACAATGATGGTCAATGGCAAAGAGGAAAGCGTTGTTAACCTATTAGTTGCTGAATTAAAAAGAGCCCCTAAAACTATTCTTTTTATCGATGAGGTTCATACTTTAATTGGTGGAAGAAGCGATGGGCCAATGGACTTAGCTAATATTTTAAAGCCAGCTTTAGACCGTGGTGACATTAAAGCAATAGGCGCAACAACAACTATTGAGTATGAAACATATATCGTAAAAGATCGCGCCTTCTTAAGACGTTTTGATCGTATTGATGTTGCAGAACCTGATTTTGATGCTACAGTTCAAATCCTTTTAGGAACAATTCCTAAAATGGAATATAAAACAGGAATAAAAATGTTACCAAATGGGTACATCACTAAATTGTTAATGGAATCAATTGTCGCGGCTACTTCAGAATTTAAAAGAGTTTATGGCCTTTCGGCAATGTACCCAGATGTTTCATTATCAGTTTTATCAGGCGCCTTTTCAAACGCGCTATTCGAGAATCGTGAAGTTGTTGGCATTTTAGATGTTTATATGGCCATTAGAAATAGTAAACGTATTTATCCTGATAGTAGAGTTAAAGAATGTCAAGCGTTCAGAGAAAAATTTGGTCGTATTTGTGAAGAAGAAAACATTATATTGCCAGATGTTAGGCTCGAAGATATCGACACAGGAAACGATTTGTAAAAAAAGTCGTTTTCTTTTTTCACAAAAGCAGTAGAAAAATGGAAATAATTGTGTTAAAATGATATTAGAATGGAGGTTTTTAGTGTGGAGAAAAAAATACCAACCAAAAACTATGTAATTTTAGCAGTGCTTGTTGTACTAACAGTTTTAGCTGTCTTTTATGCGCGTAGTTGGTATAATATGACCAAAGAATATAACGCCAAAAACTCAACTATGTTAAGTGTTATTAGCGAAATTAATAAAGATGAGATAAACAATTATACTTTAGAAAACCCTAAATTTATCTTATATGCTTCTTCTGGTCAAAATGGTACCATTAAAGCCTTTGAAAAGAAATTTAAAAAATATGCTGTTGATAAAAACCTTACAAGTAATATGTTATACATCAACACGGATTCTTTAGATTTTGAAGCATTCAGTAAACAATTAAAAGGTTATGCCGCAAATGACAAGACTAAAGACCGTATTGATATCAACGAAAATGTTTCAATGTATATTTTTGAAAACGGCAAGATAACAAATGTTATTATCAATGCTGAAAGACTAAGTACTAAACAAATCGATGTATTATTAAAAAAATATGGAATGATTGATAATGCTTAACGTTGTTCTATATGCACCAGAAATTCCTCAAAACACCGGGAATATTATGCGTACATGCGCGGCCACTAATACTAAACTTCATTTGATAAAACCATTAGGTTTTAGCTTAGATGAAAAAGTAATAAAAAGAAGTGGTGCTAACTACATCGATAATTGTGATTATACTGTTTACGAAAACTATGAAGAATTTTTAGATAAAAACCCTGGCGAATATTACTTTTTAACTAGATATGGGAAAAAACCACATTCATCATTTGATTATTCGGATAAATCTAAAAATATCTATTTAGTATTTGGAAGAGAAAGCTCAGGAATTCCTAAAGAAATCTTAAAAGATCATCTAGATACTTGTTTAAGAATTCCAATGACTGATAAAGTTCGTGCTTTAAACCTTTCTAATTGTGTTGCTATTATGGTTTACGAAGCTTTAAGGCAACAAGACTACAATGATTTACTTCGTGAAGAGCCGTTCAAAGGCTCAGATTATTTAGAAGAATAAAAACTTGAAAAAATAAAAAAATAATGATATTATTATCATATAATAAGGAGGGGCAATATGAATATTTTAACTAGTCCGACTTTTTGGATAATTATTGGAGCTATTGTTTTAATCATGGCTTTAATTGGATATTTAGCCGAAGGAACGGATTTAGCTAATAAAGCTTTAAATAAAAAACCAAAAGAAAAGAAAGAAAAAGAAGAAAAACAAACAGTAGAAGAGGTTGTACCAGCGCCTGTAGCAGATATTAATGCACAGATTTTCCCTGACCAAAGCTGGCAAACAAATCTAGATAATCAACTAGGAAATAGCGTTGTCGCTGCTGATGCACCGATTGAAGTTTTAACTGTTCAAGATGAACCAAATGCTTGGTCAGACGATGCACCAAAGGTTGACGAAAGACAAGAAACTGTTCATACTGTTCCAACTGTCGATGATTGGTCAATGATTCCAAGCGACAGTCAAACTTCAAGTACAGATTTACCAGAAGTTCAATTAGATAACCTAAATGAAGCAGATATGAGCAATGATAGTGAAATGTTTCCAGACATAAAACCAAGTGATCTAGAAACTCCAGTATCAATCGAAGAGCCAGAAATTATTAATAATAATTCTAATGAAGATATTTGGAAAGCATAAAATATATAGCCATTATTATAAATAATGGTTTTTTTGTTAAAGAAAGTGAAAGCTATTAGTATTTACCTAAATTTATTTTAAAGTACCAATATAAATTTATTAGAAAATAAAAAAAGATATCAACTGTTTATAGTTATAAAACCAAAATAAATCACTAAATCATATTATATCTATTCATAAAAATATAAAAATCATTTCAAATATAGAAGCAAATATGTTATAATTGGTATAGCTTAAAAATTGGAGGTAAATATGACAGTAGATTCACTCATAGAACTTTTTAAGAAGATATTAGATATTCTCCTAGTTTGGGGATTATTATATTTTGTTTTAAAAAGTCTACGTAAAAATGTAAAAATGGTATTATTGTTTAAAGGTGTTTTAATAATTGTTATTGTTAAAATACTTTCAGACTTTTTGGATTTGGTAACAATTGGTTACTTAATCGACTATGTAATAGAATGGGCTCCACTAGCCCTCATTATCATTTTCCAACCGGAAATTAGAGATGCCTTAGAACATCTGGGTCACACTAAATTACTGGGCCGTCACAAAACACTTTCGTTAGGCGAAAGAGAAAAGACCGTTCATGAAATCGTAACATCAGTTGATAACTTAAGAAGACAAAAAATGGGCGCTTTAATCGTTGTTGAAAGAGATGATAGCTTAGCTAATTATATCAATAACGCACAAAGAATATATGCCGAGGTTACCAACCCACTATTAACTGCAGTTTTCTTCGTTAATAATCCATTACACGATGGTGGTGTAATTATTCAAGGTGATCAAATTGCCTGCGCTAATGCTGTATTCCCAACTAGTGACAGTCTTAATATCAGTAAGCGTTTAGGCACTAGACACCGTGCTGCTTTAGGTATTTCTGAGCAGACCGACTGTTTAGCAATTGTATTATCAGAAGAAACTGGTCGCATTTCTTTAGCAGTTGGTGGAATTTTATTATATAACCTTTCAATAGATGAATTAAAAATTCGTTTATTAGAAGGCCTTTCACCATCAAAAAAACTCTTTGTAGGTGATAAAGAGGAGGTGAATAGCCATGAAGAAAACTAAAAAGAAAAATGTTTTCCAAAAGTTCGCTAACTTTATCGACAAAAAAGTAGTTGTACCAATTACTAGATTAATTGTGGCTATTGGTAAAGGTTTAGGACGTTCAGAAAAGACTATTGAAACTTGGTTATCAAAACCTAATACATTATTATTTGTTTCATTGTTCATAGCCGTTTTAGTTTTTGTCGTAATTGATCAAAAGATTATTGTCTTTACTAACCAAACGGCCGAAGTTATAAAAGATCAGCAAATTGAAGCTACATATAACGAAGAAGCTTATGTTGTTGAAGGGTTACCAGAAAAAGTAGACATTACTTTAATGGGAAGTCGTTCAGACTTATTTATCGCCAAACAATCAACATCTTCTAAAGTTACTGTTGACTTATCAGGATTAAAGCCTGGAACTCATAAGGTAAATATTGAATATAGTCAGCCACTTAGCTCAATTAGCTACAGCGTTAACCCATCAGTGGCAACAGTAAATATTTATTCTAAAGTCTCAGACACTAAAACTTTAACTACTGATATTTTAAATCAAGATAATCTCGATGATAAACTAGTTATTAATAGTGTCACTCCAGAAATTGATCAGGTAGTTATTAAAGGAACTGACGATAAGAATGCAGTCAATAGTTTAACTAAAGTTGCCAATGTTAAAGCTTTAGTAGATATTAATAATTTAGCAAAACAAGAAGAAGGAACGACAACAATTAAAGATGTTCCACTAAAAGCTTACGACAAAGATGGAAATATTCTAGATGTGGAAATAGTTCCAGCTAAAATTAATGTCGACTTAGATATTGCTTCTCCAAGTAAAGAAGTACCTATTAAAGTTATTCCAAAAGGAGACATTGGATTTGGTAAAGCTATTAGCAATATTGAAATGAGCCAATCTAACGTTACCGTATATGGTAAAAAATCAACATTAGATGATTTAGAGTATATTCCAGTTGAAGTAGACGTTAGTGGCTTAAAAGAAGATAAAGAATATAAATTAGATTTAACAAAACCAAAAGGTGTTAGAACAATGTCTGTTAATAATGTAACTTTAAAATTCACTTTAGGCGCTTCAAGCGATAAAGATATTAGTAATGTTAATATCGACGTTCGTAATTTGAATGATAATTATAGCGTTCAAGGTCTAAGTGAAAACGATATCAAAGTAACTGTTAACGTAAAAGGCGTATCTTCAGTTCTCAAAAATTTAGAACCTGATGATATTACCGCATATATTGATCTTAAAGACTATAAACCAGGAGAATATGAAATCCCAGTTAAAGTTGAAGGTGCAGATTCAAGAGTTCAATATGTTTCTAAGACCAAAAAGGTAAAAATTAGAATTGTTGAAAAATAGAGTTTTAAACTCTATTTTTTATATTCAAATATTCCATCAAATTTTGTTTTAAAATGTAAATGTTCCAAATAAGGTACTTGTATTACCTATAGTAATGTTATATAATTAAACGAGAATATAACAAGAA
>ERZ826242.3072-NODE-3072-length-12828-cov-4.561262_pt1 | contig 12828 bp, 9 predicted proteins | sample MGYA00519871_ERZ826242 | MGnify/ENA primary metagenome ERZ826242 (study PRJEB31778, sample SAMEA3449226) | human gut metagenome | biome: human gut; feature: human-associated habitat; material: faeces | place: United Kingdom | collected 2010/2012 ...
TCATCTATGTAACACATGACCAGACAGAGGCTATGACACTTGGTACCAGAATCGTTGTTATGAAAGACGGCGTTGTTCAGCAGGTAGATACTCCTCAGAACCTGTACCAGAAACCAGGCAACCTGTTCGTAGCTGGATTCATGGGATCCCCGCAGATGAACTTCCTGGATGCAGAAATCAAAGAAAAAGGTTCCGATCTTGTTGCAGTAATCGGCAAAGACGAACTGGTTATCCCGGCTGCTAAAGCAAAAGCTCTTAAAGATGGCGGCTATGTAGGAAAAACAGTTGTTATGGGTATCCGTCCGGAAGATGTTGCAGACAGAGCTGACGGTTCCATGTCTTCTACTGTTAAAGTATACGAGCTTCTTGGTGCAGAAGTATTCCTGTACTTCGATGTAAACGGAACTCAGATCACAGCTCGTGTTGATCCAGGCACAAAAGCAAAAACAGGTGATCCGGTTAAATTCGATTTCAATATGGAAAAAACTCATTTCTTTGACAAAGATACAGAACTGGTTATCACAAACTAAGATTCAATCAGAACATCAGACCCGGGGCAATTTACCCCGGGTCTTTTTTTCAGAAAACTATTTTCAGAAAGGATGGTTCAATGTCAGTACAGAGAACACTACAAAAATATATGGATGACTGGAAACGCATCAGTCATTTCGATTTCTGTCTTCTTCAGGAAGATAATTCCATTTTGGTCACCACCTGTGACCGCCGCCTTCCAGCAGAATCCAAACTGGAAGAATTCCGAAACAGCACTGCTCTTTGTCTGTCAAATGCCACCTGCTGTCTCTACAAAATAACAGAAAAAAATGAACAGCTTCTTCTCATTGTGTGGGGAAGCGAAGATTCTGTTTCCACGATTGGCGAACTGGCTGTCTGCCAGATTGAGAGTATCCTGGAAAGTTATGCCGAAAAAAATGACAAAAATGCCTTTATGCAGAAACTGCTCCTTGGAGATTATACAGATGTAGAAGCCTTTAACCGGGCACGCAAACTTCATATTTCTTCCAGTGCAAGGAGAGCTGTCTTTCTCGTTGAAACCCGTCAGTCCAAGGATGAACACGCCTTGGCTACCATCAAAAATATATTTTCTGCACGCACGCATGATTTCATCACTTCTATCGATAATCGTGGCATTATCGTCGTCCGTGAACTGACATCTGCAGAAACATATGACGATCTGGAAAATATTGCACATATGCTTGTAGATATGTTGGGCACAGAAGCCATGACACAGGCCTGGGTTGCTTACAGCAACACGGCAAATGACCTGAAAGATCTTTCCAATGCATACAAAGAAGCCCGCACCGCTCTTGAGATTGGTAAAATTTTCTATGCCGAACGCAATGTCTTCGGATATCGCACTCTCGGTATTGGACGACTGCTCTACCAGCTTCCGGTTTCCATCTGTGAAATGTTCATCCAGGAAATTTTCGGAGATGAATCACTGGATTCCATCGACGGAGAGACACTGGCGATCATCCGTACTTTCTTTGAGAATAATCTGAATCTGTCGGAGACATCCAGACAGTTGTATGTGCATAGGAATACGCTTGTGTATCGTTTTGAAAAGATACAGAAACGGTTTGGACTTGATCTCCGTACCTTCGAAGATGCTATGACCTTTAAACTTGCCATGCTTGTGTCCCGGTATCTGCGATATCAGAACAGAACCTGAGGGGGAGTCGTTTTTATTTCAGGAGCATCAGGTGTTCAGGTGGAAGATAGAGATATTTCGGCAGGTTCTTATCATGCTCGTCCGTAAAACTTTTTTTCGGGCGCATCCACCAGAGAACTGCCCCGTCTTCCATTCCCGGACTTTTCACCAGATACTGATGTTCAAAGGTTGTCTCCACATACTCTGCCGCTTCAAATACCAGGCAGTTTTCTCCCGCCTTCTCTGACGGACGAATCCAGTGACCGCGGATTGCGATATGTGTCATATCCAGTTCCACCTTCTGCTCTGTACGAAGAGATATTCCCCAGTCCAGAGCAAATACCTGATATTCTCCCATACGTTCAATTCTCGAACTGTTTTTGCAGCCGGTCAGTCTTGCTGCTTCCAGAAGCTGTGGCTGTTCAAATAATTTTCTTGTATCACCAAATATCAGTGTCTTGCCATCTTTTAGAAGCATCAGCTCATTGCAAAATCTGAAGGCCTCATCTCGACTATGTGTGACCATCAGCATATCTCCCTGATACTGTTTTAGAAATTCCTGCATATCTTTTTGCAGTACATCCTTCAAATATCCATCCAGTGCAGAAAAAGGTTCATCCAAAAGGATCGCTTCCGGCTCACCGATCATCATTCTTGCCAGAGCAACTCTCTGCTGCTGTCCACCGGAAAGTTGTGATGGATAACGGTTTTCCAGTCCCTCCAACTGATATCTTTTCATAAAATCTCTGGCTTTTTCTTCTCTCTGTTCCTTCTCACCACGATAACCGCACAGAATATTATCTTTTACTGTCATTGTCGGAAACAATGCATAATTCTGAAACAGGTACCCAATCCGACGCTCCTGCGGTTTCAGATTGATTTTCTTTTCTGAGTCAAAAACTGTTCTTCCATTGATTACGATTTTGCCTCTGTCCGGCGTCTCAATTCCTGCGATACAACGAAGTGTCATACTCTTTCCACTTCCAGATGCACCGAGGATTCCAGTTGCTGATGTATTGCTCTCAAACACTGACTTGAGAGAAAAGCCTTTAAAATTCTTTTCTATATTTACCTGTATTGCCATCAGATCCACCTTCTACTCTTCATGCCCCGCCCTGAGACAATATTGATCAGTGCCACGATCACAAACGAGATCACTACGATTACCACAACCCAGAACCCGGCTATATCATAATTTCCAGCCGAAGTTTCTGCTGCAATTGCAACGGACACTGTACGAGTCTTACCAAGAATGTTTCCTGCAAGCATGGAAGTCGCTCCATACTCACCAATTGCTCTTGCAAATGCCAGAACAGTTCCGGATGCAATTCCCGGCGCAGCCGCCGGAACGATCACTTTCCAGAAAATTCTGCGATCACTCATTCCCAGTGTCTGTCCTGCATAGATCAGATTCACATCCACCTGTTCAAAAGCAGCCCTTGCATTTCGGTACATCAGTGGAAATGCAATCACTGCAGCAGCGATCACGCAGCCTTTCCATGTCTGTATCACTTTAAAATCAAAATTCTCCATGAGAAATTTTCCGAAAGGTCTCCTGAGACTGAAGATCAACAGCAAAAAGAAACCAGCAACTGTCGGCGGAAGCACCAGTGGCATAGTCAGGATTCCATCCCATATTGCTCTCGATACCGGCTTCATCTTCATAATCTTACGTGCACAGAAAATTCCCAGAAAAAAGGCAATTGTCGTAGCCACTGCTCCGGTCTTTAAAGAAATCCACAATGGACTCCAGTTTATTTCCTGTAAAAATTCCATTCTTTTCTTTCCTTTTGTATATACAAAAAGGGGCTGACATATATGCCGCCCCTTTTATATGTAATCGATAATTATTTAGCTTCTTCTGCAGTTCCTTCTTTCTTATCATCTGCTTTATATGCGGCAAACCCATACTCTTCAAATACTTTCATGGCATCATTCGTCTGCAGGTACTCAAGAAATGCATCTGCAGCAACTGCTTCTGCGTCAGATGCCTCTGCGTCTACAGTAAGTCCCACCGGATAAAGAACCGGTGTTTCCAGAGAACCTTCCGGAGCTTCTGCGATAACATCTACTTTGTCTGCAACGGATGTAGCATCTGTTGCATAAACGATACCGATTTCGTTACTTCCCTCGCTGACAGATGCAAGCACATCTGTTACATTCTTGCCTTCATTGATCTCCATCTTGTTAACATCGTCTTCGATGCCAAGGTTTTTGAAGATTTCACGGGAATACTGTCCAACCGGTACATCCTCGCCCGCAAGCGCAATGTTCTTCGCATCTGTGATATTTTCGAAACCTGTAACTTTTGTTTCGCCATCCTTTGGTTTGATCAGAACAACTTTGTTCTCCAGGAGATCTACCACAGAGTCTTTCTTGGCCAGTTCCTCATCTACCAGCGCATCCATCTGTTTGGTTGCTGCTGAAAAGAAAATATCACATCTGGAACCTTCTTCGATCTGTGTCTGTAATGTACCTGAACTGTCTGCATTGAAAAGAATATTAACATCCGGATACTCTTCATTAAAATCTTTCTGGATCTCATCCATTGCATTTGCAAGGCTTGCTGCAATAAATACATACAGATCACCACTTGCATCCTCTGTTGTTGCAGCCTGTACACTTCCTGCACTCATTCCTGCTGCCATAACGCCAGCCAGCATTACAGTTAATATTTTTTTCTTCATGAATATATCTCCCTTCTTTTCTCTCAAATGTTGTTCAATATTCATGCTAATATTTTAACTGTAATAAAAATTCAAATCAATTTAACAGCTGCAATTTGCAATAGAAATTTTTTATAGAACCTCAAAATATTTTAGTAGTTCCAGTCATCACTGCCACTGTCATAGGAATCTGAATCATTTCCCTCATCAACATAATCATCGCTTCCGTCATCATAGTCGTCACTGTCATCATAGCTGCTGCCATCATCATAACTACCGTTATCCGAAGAACTACTGTCATCACTGCTGTCGTCACTGCTGTCATCACTGCTGTTGTCATAGCTACTACTGTCCGAAGAGCCACTGTCATAACTACTGTCATCGCTACTGTCATCACTACTGTAAGTTTCTGTATCACTGTCATCGGATTCATCAGAGGATGCTGTCTGCTGTGAGTTGCCCTTTGTATCTTTTTCAGACTTGTCTGCAAGACTTGTGTATGTAAGATATGCTGTGGAGCTTTCTTCATCATAAGCAAGAGATGCTTTTTCCATATCACTGAGATCAATGCTGTAAATCTGGTAAACATCTCCTTTTGCAGTAACGATCTTCATATCATATACAGTTGTAGTTGTTGTATCTGTTGATTCATCTGTACTGTCTGAAGAAACAGCTGTGTCATCCGGAGTATAGAACATCTGTACCTGTTCAGATGCTTTTACAGAAGCTTCTGCCGGAATCAGGTTCTTGCCCCAGTCATCTCCGCCGGATGTCATCAGATAGATTTCTCTCAGATCATCCTGCAGACCATTGGTCATATAAATATATTTCGCCTGAGAAGTCTTAACTCCAATCACTTTCGGAGCCGGTGTGGATGTCGGTACCGGTGTTACTGTTACCGGAACTTCTGTCGGTGTCGGTGTTGCTGCCGGAGTCGGTGTCACTTCAACAACCGGTTTTGAAGAACCACATCCTGTAAAGGTAAGTATCATTGTCATGCCAAGTACGAGCATTATATGTTTTGCTTTCATTATTTACCATCCTCTCCGGTCTGAAGACCGTTCTATTTCATTTTTTATTTTCTATAGTTCTTTTTATTATCCCATGTATGCTCTTAAAAGTCAAATCAGTGTTCATAAGTCAATATTCCGCGAGGTGTTTTGTCATATATATGACAAAATCCCGAGACATACAGGTCAAAATGCCATCACCGTAGGTGATTTAAAATGCATTTTGGCCAAGTGCTGTGAACGGAATGAACAGCAACTAAATCAGGCTGCCATAACAATATTTTACAGCAGCCTGGTCAGAATTTGATTCATTTCTATATTCAATTATCCAAGGAAATTTTTTCCTACAAAATAGCCCAGCACAAGAACACCAAGTACGATACGATACCAGCCAAAAGCCTTGAAATCATGTTTCTTAATATATCCCATCAGGAATTTGATGGCGATAATAGAAACAAAAAATGCAACCACAACGCCGGTGACCAGTGTAAGAACCTCTGCCGGAGTGAATGTGAAGCCGAATTTTACCAGTTTCAGCAGACTCGCTCCGAACATAACCGGAATTGCCAGAAAAAAGGTAAATTCTGCTGCAACCGTTCTTGAAGTACCAACAAGGATACCTCCAATAATCGTGGAACCGGAACGGGATGTTCCCGGAATAACAGATAATACCTGAAAAATACCAATCTTGAATGCCGTGGCAAAACTCAGATCTTCAAGAGATGTACAGATTGGTTTTCTTCGTTTATTGTAATTTTCTACAATGATAAAAATCACACCATAAACGATAAGTGCAATTGCAACAACCACATAGTTGTTAAATTTCTCTTCGATAAAATCATTGAATGGAAGCGCGATCACGATAGTCGGGATGCATGCCACTATAATCTTAAACCACAGGATCCATTTATCTTTATCACAGAATTTCTCCACAAAAGTCAGCACAATGCGAGAAAACGGATTCTTACGTGCAATCTGTGCCTTTTTCTTCTTGGGTATCTGTCGTATGTAAAATGGCCACAACTTACTCCAATACAGGACAACAACCGCAAGGATCGCCCCCAGCTGAATGACTACCAGAAAAAAATCCTTAAATTCTGTGGTCATATCCATCTTGATAAACTCATCTACAAGGATCATATGACCGGTACTGCTGATTGGAAGCCACTCAGTAATACCCTCTACGATGCCGAGGATCACAACTTTTATAAACTCCAAAACACTCATGTTTCTTTTCCTCTCTGTTTTATTTTTCATGTATCAGTATATTACAGTTTCGGTGGTTCGTAAACCTTTCCATACATTTTAATTCAAAGTTTAAGCTTTGGTTAACTTTTCTTTTCTGCAACATACAAGACCGGAGAAACTTCTGCGGCTTCTCCGGTCAGTAAATCATTTTTATTCGATTATCTGCTTGCGATCGTTGCAATATCGATCAGTGTCAGATTGTGAAGGTCTGTATTCTCAAGACTGGTTACAAGTGCCTCTGCGGTGTCCAGACTGGTAAGGACATTAACGCCTGTCTCAATCGCATTTCGACGAATCACGAAACCGTCTTTCTGATGTTCCACACCCTGTGGAGGTGTATCAATAACAACATCGATCTTATGTCCCAGAATAAGGTCCATAAGGTTCGGCGCCGGCTGTTCCAGTTTGTTAGTACGGATTGCCTTGATTCCATTTTCTTTGAGGACTCTTGCTGTGCCTCTTGTTGCATAGATACGGTATCCAAGTGCCTCAAAACGCCTTGCGATCGGAACAACTTCCTGCTGATCTTCATCTTTGACAGTGATGATCATGTTCTTATACTTCGGAAGTTTGATTCCGGCTCCGATAAATGCTTTGTACAGAGCTTCGTTGAAGTTCTCTGCAATACCAAGACATTCACCTGTGGACTTCATCTCTGGTCCAAGGCTGATATCAGCGCCACGGATCTTCTCGAAGGAGAATACCGGCATCTTGATCGCGATATGTTTTGCTTCCGGCTGAAGCCCTGGCGTATATCCCATATCTTTGAGTTTGTATCCAAGGATCACTTTCGTTGCTAACGGTACGATCGGGATTCCGGTTACCTTACTGATGTATGGTACTGTACGGCTGGAACGCGGATTTACTTCGATAACATATACTTCTTCGCCACATACAATAAACTGAATATTGATCATACCAACTACATGAAGTGCTTTTGCAAGACGACGTGTATACTCAGCAATTGTATCTTTTGCTCTCTGGCTGATCGTCTGTGCCGGATATACGGAAATACTGTCTCCGGAATGGATACCAGCACGTTCAATATGCTCCATGATACCAGGAATCAGGATATCCTCTCCATCACAAACTGCATCGACTTCGATTTCTTTACCCATCAGGTATTTGTCAACCAGAATCGGATGTTCCTGTGCAATCTGATTGATGATTCCGATATATTCCTCTACATCCTCGTCACTGACTGCAATACGCATGCCCTGTCCACCAAGAACATAGGAAGGACGAACAAGTACCGGATATCCTAACTCGTTGGCAGCCTTTTTAGCTTCCTCTGCTGTGAATACAGTCTGTCCCTTCGGTCTCGGGATCTCACATTTTTCAAGGATCTCATCAAAGAGCTCACGGTCCTCTGCAGCATCAACATCTTCTGCAGATGTTCCAAGGATCTTGACTCCCATCTTCATCAGTGCTTCTGTAAGCTTGATGGCAGTCTGTCCACCGAACTGCACAACTGCTCCGTCCGGTTTTTCAATATTTACGATGTTCTCCACATCTTCCGGTGTCAATGGCTCGAAATACAGCTTATCTGCAATATCAAAGTCTGTGCTGACAGTTTCCGGGTTATTGTTTACAATAATTGTCTCATAGCCTTCTTTTTTGAATGCCCATGTACAATGTACAGAACAGAAGTCAAATTCGATACCCTGTCCGATACGGATCGGTCCAGAACCAAGAACAAGAACTTTTTTCTTATCATGGGCAGCAACTGCTTCATTTTCTGTATCCGGGCCGCCATACACAGAATAGTAATATGGTGTTGCGGCAGCAAACTCAGCTGCACAGGTGTCTACCATCTTGTAAGCTGCTGTGATCTTATAACCCTGACGGAGAGCTTTGATATCTGCTTCTGTTCTTCCGCAAAGATTTGCGATCACATAATCCGGGAATTCCATGCGTTTTGCTTCAAGAAGAAGTTCTTCTGTAAGCGGCTGTGTCTTCAGAGCCTGTTCCATCTCTACCAGAATTGCAATCTTGTCAATAAACCATCTGTCGATCTTTGTGATTCTGTGGATATATTCTTTGGAAATATCTCTTCGGATTGCTTCCGCAATCTTCCAGATACGACGGTCATCTACAACTGCCAGTTCTTCAATCAGTTCATCCTCATCCAGGCCTGTGAAGTCATAGGACATCAGGCTGTCTACATGCTGCTCCAGAGAACGGATAGCTTTCATAAGTGCACCTTCGAAATTATGGCAGATACTCATAACCTCACCGGTAGCTTTCATCTGAGTAGTCAGTGTTCTCTTGGCAGTGATGAATTTATCAAATGGAAGTCTCGGAATTTTAACTACACAATAGTCAAGCATTGGCTCGAAACTTGCATATGTTTTTCCTGTAATGGCATTCGGGATTTCATCCAGTGTATATCCAAGCGCAATCTTCGCTGCAACTTTGGCAATCGGATAACCGGTAGCTTTACTTGCCAGTGCAGAAGAACGGCTTACACGAGGATTTACTTCGATAACACAGTATTCGAAGCTTTCCGGATGCAGTGCATACTGTACGTTACATCCACCTGTGATACCAAGTTCTGTGATGATATTCAGTGCTGATGTACGAAGCATCTGATATTCTTTGTCACCCAGTGTCTGAGACGGAGCAACTACGATAGAGTCACCTGTATGTACACCAACCGGGTCAATGTTTTCCATGTTGCAGACAGTAATACAGTTTCCTACACTGTCACGCATTACTTCGTATTCGATTTCTTTCCATCCCGCGATACAACGTTCTACAAGAACTTCTCCTACACGGGAAAGTCTGAGACCATTCTCGAGGATTTCTCTCAGTTCGTATTCGTTATTAGCGATACCACCGCCACTTCCACCAAGTGTGTAAGCCGGACGGAGAACGACCGGATATCCTATCTTTTTGGTAAAAGCCACACCATCTTCTACTGTTGTTACGACTTTAGAAGCAGCAACCGGCTCACCGATTTTTTCCATGGTGTCTTTGAATTCCTGACGGTCTTCAGCCTTCTTGATCGTCTCTGCTGTGGTACCGATCAGGCGCACATTATGTTCTTTGAGAAAACCTTTTTCTTCCAGTTCCATTGCAAGGTTCAAACCTGCCTGGCCACCCAGTGTCGGCAGTACGCTGTCCGGTTTTTCTTTAAGGATCAGCTGCTCTACAACCTCTACAGTAAGAGGCTCAATATAAACTTTATCTGCAATGTCTTTGTCTGTCATGATCGTAGCAGGGTTGGAGTTCAGAAGAACAACTTCCATGCCTTCTTCTTTCAGAGAACGGCATGCCTGTGTACCAGCGTAGTCAAACTCTGCTGCCTGGCCGATGATAATCGGACCGGATCCAATTACAAGAACTTTATGTATATCTTTATTTCTCGGCATGATCTGTTCCTCCCATCATTTCCATAAATCTGTCAAACAGGTAGCTGGAGTCCTGCGGTCCAGGGCAGGCTTCCGGATGGAACTGTACCGTGAAGATGTTTTTGCCTTCATAAGCCATTCCTTCGTTTGTACCATCGTTTACATTGACAAATGCAGGTTTTGCAATACCTTTTTTCTCAAGGGCTTCCGCATCAACCACGTATCCATGGTTCTGAGATGAAATATAAACACGTCCTGTTGCAAGATCCTTAACCGGATGATTGCCTCCTCTGTGTCCGTATTTCATTTTATGTGTATCACCGCCTGTAGCAAGTGCCATCAGCTGATGTCCGAGGCAGATTGCAAAAATTGGTACATCTGACGCATAAAGTTTGCGGATTTCTTCTATAATAGTAGTGCATTCCTTCGGGTCTCCAGGTCCGTTGCTGAGCATGATTCCATCCGGATGGTCTGCAAGGATTTCTTCAGCAGATGTAAGTGCCGGATAAATCGTTACCTGACAGCCTCTTTCATTCAGAGAACGTGCAATATTGCGTTTTGCACCAAAATCCATAAGAGCAACCTTCGGTCCGTTTCCTTTCAGTACTTCCTTCTCACTGCATGTAACTTTTTCAACTACTTTTCCAGTTGTATATGCTTTTAAACGGGGGATTATTTCATCTAAATCATAATTTTCGTTGACTGTGATCATACCATTCATGGTACCTTTTTCACGAAGAATTTTTGTGAGAGCACGAGTATCAATACCGGCAATACCAGGTATATCATGCTTTTCAAGAAAATGCTGAATCGTATCCACGCTTCTGAAGTTACTTGGGATACGGGATAATTCACGAACAATAAAACCATCGATCCAAGGTTTCCTGGATTCCTGGTCCTCATAACAGATTCCGTAATTTCCAATCAAAGGATAAGTCATGCAGACAGCCTGTCCTGCATACGATGGGTCAGTCATTACTTCGAGATATCCGGTCATGGATGTGTTAAAAACGATCTCACTAATGACTTCTCTTGTTGAACCAATACTGGTTCCTTTGAACACATGGCCATCTTCTAATATCAGAAATGCTTTCATATAATCTCCCTTTCTGTTTTTATCTAAATCTTCAAGATTGTATCATAAGCGTTTCCTTTTTTCAACAGGTTAAAGTGCTAAAAATAATTAAGTTGTTCTAAAAAACTTTGTTTTGGCAAATTGTCTAAGTTGAAAATATAATTTAAAAAATTTCAAATTCTATGTTGACATTTCTTTTTCTATGAGGTATGATAATTAGGCAGTCAGCGAGACTGACTGATTTATAGTGAAATGCAGGAGTGGCGGAATTGGCAGACGCGCAGGCTTCAGGTGCCTGTGGTCGCAAGATCGTGTGGGTTCAAGTCCCATCTCCTGCATTATTTTTTCGCTTTGCGTATCAAGAATTGGTCCGGTGGACCAATTCGGATTGCCCTGATGGGAAGTGTGAAAACTTTCCGTCAGGGTATTTTTATTTTTCCAGAAAAGAAAATAATTCCGACAGGACATTTTATGCCCAATACACACTTCAAAAGTATTCCAGAAAAGAAATTTCCGTAATTCGACAAAAATAGTTGAAATGTTTCCCTGGTTGTGATAGAATCTGAAAGATTAAAGTATGAGATGCATATTTCATACAAACTCAAAACCGAACGAAAAAGAAAGGAAAACGGTGGAATGATGAAAGCTTTTCTAATCTTAGAAGACGGGCATGTCTTTACCGGAACCAGCATTGGTTCACAAAAAGAAGTGATCAGTGAAATCGTATTTAATACATCCATGACTGGATATCTCGAAGTGCTGACTGACCCATCCTATGCGGGACAGGCAGTATGTATGACGTATCCTCTTATTGGAAACTATGGAATTTGTTATGATGATCAGGAGTCCTTAAGACCCTGGCCGGATGGCTATATTGTAAGAGAATTATCCCGTCTCCCCAGCAACTTCCGTTGCCAGGACACCATTCAGAATTTCCTGAAAAAGTTCGATATTCCCGGAATCGCCGGAATCGATACTCGTGCTCTCACCAAAATTCTTCGTGAAAAAGGTACCATGAACGGTATGATCACGACCAACGAAAATTATCACCTCGATGAAATTATTCCAAAATTAAAAGCGTATAATACCGGAAAAGTTGTAGAAAAGGTAACCTGCTCTGAAAAATCAGTTTTAAAAGGAGAAGGCTTTAAAGTTGCACTTCTGGATCTTGGCGCAAAGAACAACATCGCACGTTCCTTAAATGAGCGCGGATGCGAAGTGACCATTTATCCGGCGCTTACTACAGCAGAAGAGATCCTCGCCGCAAATCCGGACGGAATCATGCTGTCCAACGGCCCTGGAGATCCGAAAGAGTGCGTATCCATTATCAAAGAGATTAAAAAACTGTACGATTCCAATGTACCGATCTTTGCAATCTGTCTTGGACATCAGCTGATGGCACTGGCTACCGGCGCAGATACCCACAAGATGAAATACGGCCACCGCGGCGGAAACCACCCGGTCAAGGACCTGGCAACCGGAAGAGTTTACATTTCTTCCCAGAACCACGGCTACGTCGTAGATACCGATACCCTGGATCCGAATGTGGCAGTTCCGGCCTTTGTGAACGTCAACGACGGCACCAACGAGGGACTCAAATACGTCGGCAAAAACATCTTTACCGTACAGTTCCATCCGGAGGCATGCCCTGGCCCGCAGGATTCCGGATACCTGTTTGATCGATTCCTTGAGATGATGGGAGGTAACAAATAATGCCAAAGAATCCGAATATTAAAAAAGTTCTGGTTATCGGTTCCGGTCCGATCGTCATCGGACAGGCAGCAGAGTTCGACTACGCAGGAACACA
>ERZ826242.3075-NODE-3075-length-12811-cov-4.306444_pt1 | contig 12811 bp, 9 predicted proteins | sample MGYA00519871_ERZ826242 | MGnify/ENA primary metagenome ERZ826242 (study PRJEB31778, sample SAMEA3449226) | human gut metagenome | biome: human gut; feature: human-associated habitat; material: faeces | place: United Kingdom | collected 2010/2012 ...
CATCGGTGCTCTGCTTCGTGGTGTTCAGAGAACTGATATCGAAAGAGGTCAGTGTCTGTGTAAGCCAGGTTCTGTAAAGTGCCACAAGAAGTTTACCGCTCAGGTATACGTTCTGACCAAGGATGAGGGTGGTCGTCATACTCCATTCTTCAACAACTACAGACCGCAGTTCTACTTCAGAACAACTGACGTTACTGGTGTTTGTGAGCTTCCGGCTGGTACCGAGATGTGTATGCCAGGTGATAACGTAGAGATGACCATCGAGCTGATTCACCCAGTAGCTATGGAGCAGGGTCTTCGTTTCGCTATCCGTGAGGGTGGACGTACCGTTGGTTCTGGTAGAGTAGTTTCTATCGTAGAATAATTTACGTTTGAGTAATTAAATAAGCGTGTGAAAGCGCGTGAAAGACAGTCATTGCAGGCTTGCCTGCAAGTGGCTGTCTTTTTTTTATATCTTTTGGTCTAAATCATGCTGACATGCAAAAGAAATAGCAATAAAATATTGTGGCTTTTTACCACACTAAACTGCTGAATAAAAAATCAGAATTAAACTAATATAGAAGAACTGTATAGAATGAATTTCTAATATCTTGCAAAATCAAGCAAAATGACTGCTACAATCATAAAACTAACATTTGAAAAGTATTAAAAATAATAAAATACACAAAATTTCAATGGTTCATATAAAAATTTTCTATATGATTATGCGCTTGTGAATAATATAATAAGGACAGTTAATAAAGCACATACTTCAAAGGAGGAGTAAAACATGAAAAAGAGCAGAATCTTTCCATTACTTGTAGGAGCAGCACTTTCCAGTTCATTGGTAGCCTGCAGTTCAGGATCGGGATCAGGAAACAAGACGAGTGTTGACAATAGCAAGAAGCCATTAGTATGGTTCAACCGTCAGCCATCTAACAGTTCTACAGGAGAGCTTGACAAGGACGCTTTGAATTTTAACGATAAGACATATTATGTTGGTTTTGATGCAAATCAGGGTGCTGAACTTCAGGGACAGATGGTACTTGATTATATTAAGGAAAATGCAGCATCTATGGACCGTAACGGTGACGGCGTAATCGGTTATATCTTAGCAATTGGTGATATCGGACATAACGATTCCATCGCACGAACACGTGGTGTTCGTTCTGCACTGGGAACTGGCGTTGAGACTGATGGAGTAGTTGATGCATCTCCTATCGGAACAAATGCAGATGGTTCTTCTAAGATCGTTCAGGATTCTACTATCGAGGTAGATGGAAAAGAATATACCATCCGTGAGCTGGCAGCACAGGAAATGAAGAACTCAGCAGGTGCTACATGGGATGCAGCTACTGCTGGTAATGCAATTGGAACTTGGGCAGCATCTTTTGGTGATGAGATCGATGTTGTTGTATCTAACAACGATGGTATGGGAATGTCTATGTTCAATGCATGGGCAAAGGAGAACGAAGTACCTACATTTGGTTATGATGCAAACAGTGACGCAGTTGCAGCAATTGCAGAAGGCTACGGCGGAACAATTTCTCAGCATGCAGACGTTCAGGCTTACCTGACACTGAGAGTTTTAAGAAATGCACTGGACGGTGTAGATATCGATACTGGTATTGGTACTGCAGCAGGCAACAAGCTGGAAGAAGGCGTTGATTATAGATATAGTGCAGATGAGAGATCCTACTATGCATTAAATATTGCGATCACAGCAGATAACTATAAGGATTTCACCGATTCTACCAAGGTATACAGCAAGGTTTCAAATCAGCTGGATGCTTCTAAGAGCCCAGAGAAGAAGGTATGGTTAAATATCTACAATGCTTCTGATAACTTCTTAAGCTCAACTTATCAGCCACTTCTTCAGAACTATGATGATCTGCTGAACTTAAAGGTTGAATACATTGGTGGTGATGGTCAGACAGAGTCTAACATTACAAACCGTCTTGGTAATCCAGGCGAGTATGATGCATTCGCAATCAATATGGTTAAGACAGACAATGCAGCATCTTATACATCTCTCCTTAAGCAGTAATTGATAGAGATTTTTTGCTAGCAAAAGGTCCGAGGGTGTTAGAACTTCTGACACCCTCTTTTTCTGAAAGGAGTAAGGATATGGCAGAAGGTAATAAGGATATCGTCTTGTCGATCCGAGGCATGAGCAAATCATTCGGAAGAAACAAGGTTCTAAAGCATATCGACATGGATGTGCCGAGAGGCTCAATCATGGGTCTGATGGGTGAGAATGGTGCTGGTAAATCGACAATGATGAAATGTCTTTTTGGTACGTATCAAAAAGATGAAGGAACAATAATTTTAGACGGGAAAGAGATTAGCTTTACAGGTCCAAAGGATGCTTTGGAAAATGGTGTGGCAATGGTTCATCAGGAGTTGAATCAGTGTCTGGAAAGAAATGTAATTGACAATCTATTCCTGGGTCGCTACCCGAAAACATCCCTCGGAGTAATTGATGAGGGAAGAATGAAAAAAGAGGCTTCTGATTTATTCCGTAAGCTTGGCATTACGGTAGATCTTTCACAGCCGATGAAAAAAATGTCTGTTTCAAAGAGACAGATGTGTGAAATTGCAAAGGCAATTTCTTATAATTCAAAGGTGATTGTTTTGGATGAGCCAACCTCATCTCTGACAGCACCAGAAGTTGAAAAATTATTTAAGATGATGAGACAGCTTCGTGAACAGGGAATTTCACTGATCTATATCTCTCACAAGATGGATGAGATCTTTGAGATCTGTGACCAGGTTTCTGTTCTTCGAGATGGTGCTCTTGTAATGACTAAAAACTGTAGTGATACCAACATGAATGAGTTGATTTCTGCTATGGTAGGAAGATCATTAGATAATCGTTTCCCGCCTGTTGATAATACACCGGGTGATGTGATTTTAAGAGTAGAGCATTTATCTACGAAATATGCACCGAAGCTTCAAGATATAACCTTTGATGTAAAAAAGGGAGAAATATTTGGTTTATATGGTCTGGTTGGTGCGGGTCGTACAGAGCTTCTTGAGACGATATTTGGTATTCGTACAAGAGCAGCCGGACGTGTCTACTATGATGATAAGCTGATGAATTTCAATTCATCAAAAGATGCAATGGATCATGGATTTGCGTTAATTACTGAGGAACGTAAGGCTGATGGATTATTCTTAAAAGCAGATATCACCTTTAATACAACAATTGCTAATATGAATCAGTATAAATCTGGCATTGCATTATCTAAGGATGAAATGGTAAGAGCAACTGCAGAAGAAATTCGTATTATGCATACAAAGTGCATGGGACCAGATGATATGATTGCAAACCTTTCTGGTGGAAACCAGCAGAAGGCAATTTTTGGAAGATGGCTGGAGCGTTCACCAAAGATTTTCATGATGGATGATCCGACACGAGGCATTGATGTTGGTGCTAAGTACGAGATTTATGAACTGATTATTGATATGGCTAAGCAGGGAAAGACAATCATTGTTGTTTCATCTGAGATGCCGGAGATTCTTGGAATTACAAACCGAATCGGTGTAATGTCAAATGGTCATCTGGCAGGAATTGTAAACACCAAGGAAACAAATCAGGAAGAACTGCTTAGACTTAGTGCAAAGTATTTGTAATAGAGAGGAGTACGAGAGCTATGGCAAATGATATGAGATATCTTTCGGCAGAAGAGGAAGCAAAGCTTTTAAAGCCGATTGATGAATATGTTGGTAAAATACAGGCACAGATAGATGCCCTGCGTGTAGATGGTTCTGATAAGGTGCAGGCATTAAAGACACATATCTCTTTGACAAAGGAAGATAAGAATTATACAAAAGAGGAGCAGAATGCAATTATCCGAAAGGATCAGGAGCTTCTTGTAAAGGCAAGAGAGGTAGAAACTGCAAATAAAGATAAAGTTTCCAAGCTGATTGCAGATGCAGAATCTTATCTGAAGACTCATTTTAAGAAAGATTATTACGATAAGGTTGCAGCAAGCTGTGCAGCTCAAAAGGAAGCTGAGAATGCAGAATATGAAAAGATTCGCGCAAATCTCAAAGCAGAGCACGAGCGCACAATTTCCGGCATGACAGATAAGCAGGAGCTTAAAGACGAGAAGTATGTATATAAGAATCGTCTGTATGATGCACAGATGGTGCATGAGTCAAAGCTTCAGGAAATAAAGGACAGAAAGCATGAGGCATTTGTGCATCAGTATCATCTGATTGATTTGCTTCGTATGTCCAAGTTTACTTATGGACAGAAGAAGCTTCAAAAACTGGAAAATTACAAGTATACATTTAACACACCGCAGTTCCTTTATAAGAACGGACTTTATATTGTAATTATCCTGATTTTTATCGCACTTTGCTTTATAACACCAGTTGTAAAGGATACGCAGCTTCTGACAACAGCTAATATTTTGAATATTCTTCAGCAGGCATCACCTCGTATCTTCCTGGCTCTTGGTGTAGCAGGATTGATTCTGTTAACCGGTACTGATCTTTCTGTAGGCCGAATGGTTGGTATGGGTATGGTAACAGCAACCATTATTATGCACAATGGTATTAATACGGGCGGTGTATTTGGCCATATCTTTGACTTCACTGGAATCCCTGCACCGGCTCGTGCAATATTTGCACTGCTTGTATGTGTGATTCTGACAACTGGATTTGCATCAATTGCAGGTTTCTTTATGGCAAGATTTAAGATGCATCCATTTATCTCTACTATGGCAAACATGCTTATTATCTTTGGTCTTGTAACATATGCAACAAAGGGCGTATCCTTTGGAGCAATTGATTCTTCCATCCCGGCAATGTTTATTCCAAAAATTGGAAATTTTCCAACCATTATTCTGTGGGCAGTTGTTGCAGTTGCAGTTGTATGGTTTATCTGGAATAAGACAACGTTTGGTAAGAATCTGTATGCAGTTGGTGGTAATCCAGAAGCAGCTGCTGTATCTGGTATTTCTGTATTTGCAGTAACAATGGGCGCATTCGTTCTTGCAGGTATCCTGTATGGATTTGGTGCTTGGCTGGAATGTAATCGTATGATCGGTTCTGGTAGTGCAGCTTATGGACAAGGATGGGATATGGATGCTATCGCTGCCTGCGTTGTTGGTGGTGTATCCTTTACTGGTGGTATTGGTAAGATTTCTGGCGTTGTAACTGGTGTATTGATCTTTACTGCACTGACGTATTCCCTTACTATTCTTGGTATTGATACAAACCTTCAGTTTATCTTTGAAGGTATTATCATTCTCGTAGCAGTTACACTCGACTGTCTCAAGTACGTAAAGAAGAAGTAATGCACAAAAAATGTAAAAAAAAATAATATTACTAGTGGAAAATTGGTAAAAAAAGAGTATAATGAAGATGGCACGAATCTATTTATAAAGAAGTTCGTGCCATTTTTTGTAAATGCAGAAAGATTTCTTAGTAAACATGGAGGAATATAGATGACTACATATAAAGTACTTCTTGTAGATGATGAGGAAGAAGTCAGAAATGCAATTGAACAAAGAATTAATTGGGAAGAATTGGGATTTGAGGTAATCGGAAAAGCACAGAATGGTGTAAAAGCTATGGAAATAGCAGAAAAACTGCAGCCAGATGTGGTCATTACCGATATCAAAATGCCATATATGAATGGATTGGAACTGGCACGTAATTTAAAGGAAGAGAATCCAGGCGTGCGAATTTTAATTCTGACTGGATTTGACGAGTTTGAATATGCCAAAGAAGCAGTTCATCTTGAAATTGAAGAGTATATATTAAAACCGATCAATGCAAATGAGCTTTCTGAATGTCTCAAACGATTAAAAAACGTACTCGATAAAGAGAGAGAAGAAAAATTAAATGTCAGAAAGCTAGAGCAGTACTACACAGATTCCCTTCCTGTACTTCAAACAAATTTCTTTTGTTCTCTTGTGGAGGGACGCATTTCGGACAGTGAAATAAATAAATATTTAAATGATTATCAGATTTCTTTGCCAGGTTCATATTTTTGCTGCGCTGTTTTCCATACATCAGAAAATCATGTTCCTGACGGGATGACACCACTTCTGCTTTCGATATCTGTACAAAGAGAAGTAAAGGAAAAATTCCGCGGCAAATGGGACTGCAGATATTTTTCTTATCTGGGAAATATTGTTATGGTAGCAAATTTAGGCAAAGAAGATGAAATCACGAGACTGACGGATGACTGTGACCGCTTCTGCAAATGGGCAGACCGCTTTTTTGGTGCAGTTGTTACCGTTGGAATAGGTAAGGTGTGCAATGAAGTATCAAATCTTCGTTTTTCCTATGAAGGGGCATGGGAAGCACTTTCGTATCGTGTTATTTACGGATCAGGCTGCTCTATCAATATTGCAGATATTGCACCGAAGGGGCAGGGACTTTCCATGCAGCCAGATGATATTAATATGAATGATGTGTTCAAGGCAGTTCATATTGGGGTACGTGAAGATATTGAACATGCAGTTTTTTCTTTAGTGAAGGAACTAAAAGATAATGCAAAAACAATTATGCAGTATAATTTTACTGTGCTGGAAATTGTAGGGCATCTATATCGTTTCTGTGGAAATAATCATATGAAATTTGAAGATCATGCCGGAGAAATCAAAAATGCGTATGAAGAAATTACAAAGATGGATGAAAGTGCATTAATGGCCTGGCTTGTCAGAGTAGCACTATCGATCAGTGATGAACTAAAAAATGCCAGAAATTCTTCACTGCGTTATCTTATTTCAGAAGCAAAAAATATTGTTCGTGATGAGTATGCAGATGCAGATCTGTCACTTGATACCGTATGTTCAAAGCTTGGTGTATCAAATTCCTATTTTTCTTCTATTTTTAAGAAAGAAGTGGGTATTTCATTTATTACATATTTGACAGATTATAGAATGCAGCAGGCTGTTCATCTGATGCTTGAAACAAATGAAAAAAATTATGAAATTGCAGAACATGTTGGCTATGAGGACGCAAACTATTTTGGATATGTTTTTAAACGCAAATATGGAATGTCGCCTTCAAAATATCGCACAGAGCATATGGGAAAATGAGTATGAAAAAAAGAAAAGTGTCAGATATTCAGTCTGTCATTATGACGGTTCTTTCTTTGATGACGGTAATTACGTCTATATCTATGGGGTTATTGCTTTACAATCGATATGAAATGGCTATGCGTCAGAATGAAGTTCGCAACACACAAAACCTGATGGAAAGCACAGTCAATTCCATGGAGCAGTATCTGAAAAATATGAGACAGATTTCAGATACTGTCACATATAATATTATACAGGCATTTGATGTGTCTAGTCCGGAGTTTAATCAGCAGCTGAGTTTTCTATATGATTTTAATAAGGACAAAATACAGAGTATTGCGCTTTATGATATGGAAGGAAATCTTATTGTGGCAGAGCCAGTTACGCTGCAGAAGGATGGCATAGATGTGCTTTGGCAGTCTTGGTTTGAAAATGCAGCAGAGGAAATTGAAAATATGCACTTTTCAACGCCTCATATGCAGAATTTATTTCAGGATGATGCAAAGAGCTATCATTGGGTGATTTCCCTAAGTCGTGCGGTAGACGGTATTGATGGAGACAGACCTGAAAATGGTATTTTGCTTGTTGATATGAAATATTCCTTTATTGAGGAAATGATGAATCAGGTGAATGATCAAAACAGGGGGCGATATTATTATGTCTGTGATGGGGAAGGAAATCTGATTTATCATCCTTATGCAAATGAAATCAGCAATGGATTGTTTGAGGAAGATTTCAGTATTGTATGCAGCAATGAAGATGGTGTATATAAAAATTTGCGCAGCCCAAGTGGAGATAAGCAGACTGCAATTGTAAGCACTATATCATATACGGGATGGAAGATGGTAGGCATTGTAAAGCAGGATATTAGGACAGACAGCCGAGAGCAGTTTCGTATTTATATGGTAATTGTTGTAATTATGCTGATCATGATGCTTCTTTTAGTCAATCGCATTGTGTCGAAAAGGATTTCAAGTCCAATTCTTAAACTGGATGCATCTGTAAGGGCATATGAGGCTGGGGAAAAGCCTGATATCTATATTGGAGGCTCATATGAGATTCGTCATCTTGGAAAATCTGTCCAGCATTCGTATGAAGAAATTGAGCGGTTAATGAAAGAAATTGTGAAGCAGCAGAATGAGAGAAGAAAGAGTGAACTGGCAGCACTGCAAAGTCAGATCAACCCGCATTTTCTTTATAATACTTTGGAATCTATCACTTGGATGGTTGAGGCCAATAAAAATCAGGATGCAGTTTTTATGATATCTGAGCTGGCCAAGCTGTTTAGAATCAGTTTGTCAAAAGGAAAGACGATTATTAGTATTGAGGATGAGCTAAAGCACTGCAAAAATTATATGAATATTCAAAAGTATCGCTACAAGGAGCGTTTTTTGACAGAATATGATGTTTCAGAAGAAATTTATCCGTTCTGTACGGTAAAGCTTATTTTGCAGCCGATTCTTGAAAATGCTATATATTATGGTGTAGGAAATATGGATGAGGATGATCAGCCTAAAATTATTGTCAAAGGTTGGAAAGATGATGCAGAAATCTATCTTTCAGTTACGGATAATGGAATGGGAATGCGTCATGAAGATGTAGAAAATATTTTAAAAGATAATCAGAAAGGACCCAAACATGGTTCTGGTGTAGGACTCATTAATGTGCACACGCGTATTCAGCTGATGTTTGGAAATAAGTATGGCCTTATTGTGGAGAGTGAACCAGATGAGGGAACAACGGTCACGATTCATTTGCCTGCTGTGCCATACACTAAGGAAAATTGTGAAGTGCTTGAGACTCCGGGGAAGCCAGTCAGAAAAGAGGGTGAATCATGAAAAAAACAAAAACTACTTTTTTGTTAGCAGAAATTTGTCTTGGCATATTACTGCTGTTTTGTGTGCATCTGATTTTTGAAGATGAAAAGCCTCAGAAGCGTGTAGCAGTTATTGTTGAAAAATCAGGTGATGAAAAATGGAACTCCTTTATGAATGGTCTAAAGCAGGCAGCTGGAATCGCAAATATACATTTGATTATTTGCAATACAGATGAAATTGAAAATGCAGATGAGGAGAAGAACTTGATTTATGATCAGCTGGATAATCAGGTTGATGCATTTATTGTTCAGGCGGCGCCGGGCAGGGATACTATTGATATGCTTAGAGAAATTCGCGTACAAAAGCCAATGCTTCTTGTAGCAAATGATGCGCTGCGTGAAAAAGAGGAAGACCATACATCAAAATATTCTGATTTGCCTGTTATTACGCCGGACTATTACCGTATGGGATATACATTGGCACAGGACTTATTAAGCCGCAATCAAAATAATATTCAAGGCAAAACTGTTGGAATTATAAGCGGATTTAAGAAAACAGACTGTACTGATAAATGTATGCAGGGTGTATTAGATGTGCTTTCTGATACGGGATGTGAGATTCAGTTTGATATGAATATCACATATGATATGGAAATTACACAGAGGTTAAAAGAGCAGCAGCCAGTTGACTATTTGATTGTATTTGACACAAGTGCCTTAGAGCAGGTAGCAGGGATGTATGCACAGAAAAAAGAGAGTGACACGAAAATCTATGGGATTGGAAATAGTATAAAGTGTGTATATTATCTTGATGATTCTGTGATTGACGGATTGATTGCGATAGATGGATATGGAATGGGATATCATAGCGCTATAGAAATTTCAAAAGTGCTGAAAAATCATCTGTATACGATTAACAACCAGACGATTGAGTATCATCTGCTGCATAAAGAAGATATTTTCAGAGAAGAGGTACAGCATTTTCTTCATACGTATGATTGAGAATTTGCATATAGTCAGCCAAAAAGGAATGGAGATTTCAATGAAACAGTATCAGATAAGAAGTATTCTGATCGGATGCATGTTGTTGTGTCTGACAGGATGTACGGCGAATAGTGAGAAAAAAAGAGATGTTCTTCGTGTTGGTGTTGTGCTATACACGCAGGATGACCCCTTTATTAATGCGCTTACAGATTGTCTGAAGGAAGATCTGGCAGAATACGAGTCAGATTCTCTAAAGGTGATTATGACTGTAAGGGATGGAAAAAATGATCAGAAGATTCAAAATGAAGTTGTGAAGGAGATGCTTGATGCTGGCTGTGAGATACTTGCTGTTGATCTCGTTGACAGGACAGAGCCGTCAAATATAATAAAGATGGCAAAAAAGGAAAATATACCTGTTATTTTCTTTAATAGAGAGCCAGTGAGAGAGGATTTGATGCAGTGGGATAAGCTGTATTATGTAGGCGGAGATGCCAGACAGTCTGGTATGATGCAGGGTGAGATTGCAGCAGATATGATACGAGACAATGACGCAGTAGATCGAAATCAGGACGGAAAGATTCAATATGTACTTCTTGAGGGTGAGACAGGTCATCAGGATGCAATCATTCGAACAGACAGTGTGGTAAAAACAATTAAAGAACAGGGCATTATATTAGAAAGACTTAGTTTACAGTTTGCAAACTGGAATCGTGGACAAGCTGAAAATAAGATGACACAGCTGATTAATCAATATGGAGACGAGATTGAACTAGTGCTTTCTAATAATGATGAGATGGCTCTTGGTGCAGTTGCTGCGTATGATGCACTTGATTATGATAAAGACAGACGTCCGATGATTTTTGGAATAGATGGTTTGGAAGGTGCATTGGATGCTGTCCAAAAAGGCACCATTCAGGGGACTGTGTATAATGACAGGCATGGACAAGCTGAGCAGATTTCGCGTCTTGCGATGACACTGTTTCAAGGTCAGACACCGCCAAAGGAGGATCTGGAAAATGAACGATATATCTTTTTGCCGTATCAAAAGGTGACGGCAGAAAATGTGGAATCATTTATGGAACAATAAAAAGGTTCATTTTCGGAAAGGAAAGATTGAAAATGGAAGATTGGCTGATAAACTATTATGAACAGACAGATCCGCTTAAAAGACAGCAGATGCTTCTGGAAAATAAAAATGAAACCATGAGTGAAGAAGATAAACTTCGAATGAAGCTCTGGGAGACCAGATATGGAAAAGGTAAGCCAAGGAAGGATATGTTTGTTGGTTATCTTATGAATTTAAAATATATTGTAGAAAGTGGAAGCATGGATTTGGGAGGCAGAAAGAAAAAGCTTGCGATAGAAGCTATTCTTGGTCTGAATTTATATGAATTTGAAAGAAAGCCAAAGACTCAGCAGGAAATAATTTTTTTAGAGTTAAAAAACACATGCAGAAAATATATTGAGATTAGTACAGGAGGACGTGGCTTTACTTCTGTTATTTTTGGAATGGGACAGCTGTCAGATGAAAGCATTGCAGGAAAGATCGCTGAACAAATAAGCAGAATTGTGTTTGATGCACCTCATAGTCTGCGAATGGAAAAAGAATTTGAGCCGCTTCAAAGAGCTGCTTTAGAGGTGTTTAGGGAAATTTATCCTAATCGCGAACATTTTCTGAAAAAAAGATAAGGAATGATAAACGGTGCATTTTCTCTTTAACGCTACTTGTATTTGCAAAGCAAAAAAGATATACTGTAACTGTTTTAATGCTTTAATTATAAGGAGGAGATGAGTATGGCAGAATATTGCATCAGCTGCTGTTCTACAGCTGATTTGACGAAGGAATATTTTGATAAGCGTGGAATCCGCTATGTGTGCTTTCACTATGAACTGGGAGGAACGGACTATCTGGATGATCTTGGTCAGACGATGCCTCCGGCAGAATTATATCGCAGAATGCTTGCAGGTGAGGATGTAAAGACATCACAGGTTAGTATCGGTGAGTATGCAGATTTTTTTAGAAAAATATTTGATGAGGGAAAGGATATCCTTCATTTAACGCTTTCAAGCGGAATTTCAGGCAGCTACAATTCAGCATGTATTGCAGCAGAACAGGTAAGAGAAGAATATCCAAACAGAAAAATTTATGTAGTGGATTCATTGGCAGCTTCCTCAGGTTATGGTTTGTTAGTAGATACTCTGGCAGACAGAAGAGATGCAGGAGAGAGCATAGATGAATTGTATGCATGGGTGTGTGAAAATAAAAAGAAACTGCAGCACTGGTTTTTTACTTCTGATCTTACTTTTTTTATCAGAGGCGGAAGAGTATCAAAGGCTTCTGCAATTGTTGGAACGATGATCCAGATCAAGCCGATCATCCACATGGACGATCATGGCGAACTGAAGGTTATTGGAAAAGAACGTGGCAGAAAGAAAGCATTGACACACATCGTGGATATGGCAGTGAAGCAGTCCGAAGGTTGGGACAATGATATTGTGATGATCACACACGGTGACTGCAAAGAAGATGCGGAATTTGTGGCAAGACAGGTAGAGAAGAAGATGGGAATCCACAATATTCTGATCAACTGTATCGGAACAGTTATCGGATCACATACAGGTCCGGGGGTTGTGGCTGTGTTCTGTATGGGGAATAAGAGATAAGACTTTGTGAAGACGAGGCATACAAATGAAAGAATTACGGAGACAATTGAAAGAGCTACTGCAACAGGCGGGAGCAGATGCTGAAGTTTTAGAAGCTTTTAGGCAGGAAAACGCAGTGTTTCCATTTAGTGCGGAAAGCAGAATTTTGATGTATTTAATGAATGCTCAGGCAATTACATATGAACAGTATCAGGAAATATATGAAAGTTATATGAAAAGAAACCAATATCTGTATTTGTTTGAGATGGCACCAAGAACATTCGGAGAAACCTGGGGTGAGCAGCATATTTTAAAATTGTTTCCGGCTTTTGTAAAAGCGACA
>ERZ826242.3076-NODE-3076-length-12806-cov-2.747000_pt1 | contig 12806 bp, 10 predicted proteins | sample MGYA00519871_ERZ826242 | MGnify/ENA primary metagenome ERZ826242 (study PRJEB31778, sample SAMEA3449226) | human gut metagenome | biome: human gut; feature: human-associated habitat; material: faeces | place: United Kingdom | collected 2010/2012 ...
GGACTATATTTATGGAGCAGATTCAGATGAATATCAGTCCTTGCATATTACATTTTATGACAATTGTTCCAGATCATATATGGAAGTACAGCTTCGAACAAAAACAATGGATGATATTGCTGAGATTGGAGCTGCGAATCATTTGGGTTATGAGAAAAAACAGGAGAGCGAAAGAGGCAGAAGAGATGCGATTCCAAAGGGAGAAAGCATTTATTTTGATGAGGCTTATGAGAGAGGAATGAAGCTCCTTGGACTTGATCTGTCCAAATTGGATGTGAATATGTTTGCAGCAGTAGATAACAGTCTGATCAACGACGGCTGCGGTTTGTACCGCGGCCGCCTGATCCTTCCTTATGAACATCTTTCCAGATTTCAGAATGATCTGATCGACTGAATTAATATTTTGAGGAGGGGCATCAGCGTTCCATCATACTGATGGATTCGATGCCCACGCTTCCTCCACGTACTACTCTATATTTTTAAATTCTTCTTTGATCAGTTTAACAACTGCATCATTTTTTGTAGCTGTCTGAACAAATTCAAGAAGCAGACTGTCTTTGCCGTAGTCGATAACACGTGCTTTGAAGGTCTCTGCAATCTGAAACAGTTCTACTTTGTCAGCAGCTGTACATTTCTTAATTTTAACATAAAGAATTTCTTTCATTCGTACAAATACATTTGTAAAGTCAATAACTTTAATAACTTCGACCATGCGATTGAGCTGTTTTTTTATTTGTTCAAATGTTTCATCATCGCTGACAGTTGCAATGGTCATTCTGGAGACAGTAGGGTCTTCAGTCGTGCCTACAGTCAGACTGTCCAGATTATAAGACTTTCCGGAAAAAAGGCCTGATATTTTGGAAAGTACACCAACCTGGTTTTCAACGTAGAGAGAAATCCATCTAGTTTTCATTCCTTTGTCCATTCTAACTTCCTCCTAACAATCCATAATCAGATCAGCCAGAGTTCCGCCTGGTTTGATCATAGGGTAAACCATTTCCTCAGGATCGATAATAAATTCGATTACTGTAGGCGTTTTGTTACTCTTTCTGGCTTCTTCGAAAGCAGCAGCAATTTCTTCACGTTTGGTTACACGGATTCCCTTTGCACCATAGCTTTCAGCAAGCTTGATAAAATCAGGTGTGTATTTAGGATATTCCTCACCATTAGTCCTACGGGAAAGAGCACCGGATCTTAAGTTTGTCATTGAATAACGTTTTCCGTAGAAGAGCTTCTGCCACTGACGTACCATACCAAGATAAGTATTGTTGAAAATACAATTGATGATTGGTAATTCTTCCAGTACGGCAGTTGCCAGTTCCTGGATGTTCATCTGAAAACCGCCATCACCAGAAATAGAAATCACTGGAGTGTCAGGGTTTCCAATCTGAGCACCGATAGCGCCAGGAAGTCCATAGCCCATAGTTCCAAGTCCGCCTGATGTTAAAAGCTGTCTTGGTGCCTTATACTTATAATACTGTGCTGCCCACATCTGGTGCTGTCCTACCTCAGTAGAGATAATAGCATCGCCATGTGTTGCCTCATAGATTTTTTCGATAATATAAGGACCAGTCAGAACACCCTTATGATAAGTCATCGGATGTGCTTCCTCATAACTCTTAACTTCTGTAATCCACTCATTATGATTCATCTGAGGAAGCTTTTCATTTAACTTTTCTAAGATAACCTTGACATCACCGATAACACTTGCATCTGTTTTGATGTTCTTATTGATCTCTGCCGGATCTACATCAAACTGCAGAATCTTTGCATTTGCGGCAAATTTCTTTGCATTTCCATATACACGATCACTGAAGCGTGCTCCGACAACTACAAGAAGGTCACACTGGCTTACTCCATAGTTTGATGCCTTTGTTCCATGCATACCAAGCATACCTGTATACAAAGGATCAGTACCGTTGAAAGCACCCTTGCCCATTAAGGTATCCGCAACTGGAGAATCAATCTTATGAACAAATTCATTAAGCTGTGCGTCTGCACCTGATGCAATTGCACCGCCTCCGACAAAAACGTATGGCTTCTTTGATGCCTCAATCATCTTGACTGCAGTTTCAATATCTTCTGCCTTAATGCGATCTGTAATACGTTTAACCTGCTCTGGCTCTTTACGCTCATATTCTGCCTTATTTGCAGTAACATCCTTTGTGATATCAATAAGCACCGGACCCGGACGTCCTTCCTTTGCAATCTTGAATGCACGGCGAACTGTATCAGCCAGTTTATTGACATCCTTTACGATGAAATTATGCTTTGTGATCGGCATTGTAACACCAGCGATATCGATCTCCTGGAAGGAATCTCTTCCCAGAAGTGAAACAGCAACGTTACATGTAATTGCAATAATCGGAATAGAATCCATGTAAGCTGTTGCAATTCCCGTTACCAGATTGGTAGCACCTGGGCCAGATGTGGCCATGCAGACACCTACCTTTCCGGTTGCCCTTGCATAGCCGTCTGCTGCATGAGACGCGCCCTGCTCATGGGAGGTTAAAATATGTGTAATTTCATCCGAATGCTTGTAAAGAGCATCATATACATTCAGAATGCAGCCGCCCGGATAACCAAACACGGTATCTACGCCCTGTTCCCTTAAACACTGTACTAAAATTTCAGAACCTGTTAACTCCATATTTATTTTCCCTTCCTTATATCTGTCTTATCTATGTTTTATATCAGAAAACCAGCTTATTTATTAGTTCCCGGAACCTGTAAAACTGCACCCTTGCTTGCATCAGTTACAAGTGCTGCGTAGCGTGCCAGATAACCAGTTGTTACCTTTGGCTCTCTTGGTGTCCATGCTGCCTTTCTTCTTGCCATCTCCTCGTCAGAAACACGCACATTCAGAGTGTTTGCCGGAATATTGATCTCGATGATATCTCCTTCTTCAACAAGTGCAATTGGACCGCCGACAGCTGCCTCTGGGCATACATGTCCGATGCTTGCTCCTCTTGAAGCACCTGAAAAACGGCCATCTGTAATCAATGCAACACTGGAACCAAGTCCCATACCTGCAATTGCAGAAGTCGGATTTAACATTTCTCTCATACCAGGTCCACCTTTTGGTCCCTCGTAACGGATGACTACAACATCACCTGCAACGATTTTTCCGCCCTTGATTGCTGCGATTGCATCATCCTCACAGTCAAATACACGAGCCGGTCCCTCATGAACCATCATCTCTGGTGCAACTGCTGAACGCTTTACAACACCTGAATCTGGTGCCAAATTACCCTTTAATACAGCAATTCCGCCAGTCTGGCTATATGGATTATCGATTGGACGAATAACCTCAGGGTCCTTATTCACAACGTTTGCAATGTTCTCTCCAACTGTCTTTCCTGTAACTGTAATACAATCAAGATTTAACAGATTCTTCTTTGACAGCTCATTCATAACGGCGTAAACACCGCCTGCTTCATTTAACTGTTCCATATAAGTATGACCTGCCGGAGCTAAGTGACACAGATTCGGAGTCTTTGCACTAATGCCGTTTGCGATATCAACGTTTAAAGCTACGCCAGCCTCTCTTGCGATTGCCGGAAGATGAAGCATACTGTTTGTAGAACATCCAAGTGCCATATCAACAGTCAGCGCATTGACAAATGCCTTCTCTGTCATGATATCTCTTGGGCAGATATTCTTTTCAATCATCTCCATAACTTTCATACCAGCGTGCTTTGCAAGCTTAATTCTCTCAGAATAAACAGCTGGAATTGTTCCGTTGCCCTGAAGACCCATACCAAGTGCCTCTGTCAGACAGTTCATAGAGTTTGCAGTATACATACCAGAGCAGGAACCGCATGTTGGACATGTCTTGCACTCATACTCATATACATCTTCTTCAGTCATCTTGCCTGCTGCGTAAGCACCAACTGCCTCAAACATGGAGGAAAGACTTGTTCTCTGTCCCTTTACATGACCTGCAAGCATCGGACCACCGCTGACAAATACAGTCGGGATATTGATTCTGGCTGCTGCCATTAACAGACCAGGTACGTTTTTGTCACAGTTTGGAACCATAACAAGACCATCAAACTGGTGTGCCATTGCCATACACTCGGTAGAATCTGCAATCAGATCTCTCGTAACAAGAGAATACTTCATACCAACGTGTCCCATTGCAATACCATCGCAGACAGCGATAGCCGGAAATACAACCGGCACGCCTCCTGCCATTGCTACGCCTAATTTAACGGCTTCTACAATCTTGTCCAGGTTCATATGACCTGGAACAATCTCATTATAGGAGCTGACAATACCAATCATTGGCTTGTCCATCTCTTCCTTTGTAAATCCTAATGCATTAAACAGTGATCTATGAGGTGCCTGCTGCATTCCTTTTTTTACATTGTCACTTCTCATGTTTTTAACCCCTTCCAAATTTGTTAACCAAGAATTTTTTCTGCAATCAGATCGCCCATAGAAACTGTGCCAACCTGTGTCATACCCTCTGACATGATATCAATTGTGCGGTAGCCTGCCTTAAGTACCTCTTCTACTGCAGTCTCAACTGCCTTTGCTTCTTCATCAAGATCGAAAGAGTATCTAAGCAGCATGGCAGCAGATAAAATTGTCGCAATCGGGTTTGCAATGCCCTTACCTGCAATATCTGGTGCAGAGCCATGGCTTGGTTCATAAAGTCCAAGCTTTCCTGCACCAAGGCTTGCTGATGATAACATGCCAATAGAGCCTGTAATCATACTTGCCTCATCAGAAAGAATATCACCAAACATATTCTCTGTCAAAATAACATCAAACTGTCTCGGATTCATAACAAGCTGCATGGCACAGTTATCAACAAGCATATGCTTTACTGTTACATCAGGATAATCCTTTGCAACTTCATCAACAACTGCTCTCCAAAGTCTTGAAGTGTCAAGAACATTTGCTTTGTCAACGCTTGTTACATTTCTTCCGCGCTTTCTTGCAATCTCAAATGCTTTAACTGTAATCCTTTTAATCTCATTCTCATCGTATGCCATAATATCAGTTGACTTACGAATGCCATCAATTTCCTCTGTCTTATGTTCACCGAAGTATACGCCTCCGGTCAGCTCTCTCATCATAACAATATCAAATCCATCGCCGATAATCTCTGGCTTTAATGGACAAGCATCTTTTAATTGTGAAAACAGCTTTGCCGGACGGATATTTGCAAACAGACCAAGACCTTTACGAATCTTTAACAGACCTGCCTCCGGACGCAAATTTGGTGCTACCTGATACCATCTTGAGTTTCCGACGTTTCCGCCTACTGCACCTAAAAGCACGGCATCACTAGCCTTTGCCTTTTCAAGTGATTCTTCGGTCAGCGGTTCGCCATACGCATCAATTGAGCAGCCGCCCATAAGAAGCGTCTCGTATTCAAACTCATGTCCATATTTTTTTGCTACGGTATCCAGTACCTTTTTGGCCTCAGCCACAATCTCAGGACCAATTCCGTCTCCTGGTATCAATGCAATCTTACCTGTCATCCTGTATCCTTTCCAACAGCAAAAGCTGTCTGCAAAAAGTTTCTTTTTTATCATAATGAAAGTACAAGCACCTTTCAGCACTTGTACTTCCCTATGTTAGTATATTTTGACATTTTTTTCAAGAGAACAAACTTCGTTCCACAAATAGCATCAATAATCAATTAAATTACATCAAGTTTTTTGAAGCAATACACTACTTTGGGATAAAAAGCAATAGGTTATTTGCTCTTATATATCATTATTCATTGATACGCTCAAACACCATTTCATAACCGTCACTTCCAAAGTTTAAGCTTCGGTTCACACGGCTGATTGTCGCAGTAGATGCACCTGTTTTCTGTGCAATCTCAAGATATGTGTTTTTCTGGCGCAGCATAGCTGCTACCTCAAAGCGCTGTGCGATAGACTGAAGTTCATTGACGGTACATACATCTTCAAAAAAAGCATAACACTCATCAAGATTTTTCAATGTGAGAATTGCTTGAAACAAATGATCTGTTTCAGGGTTTTTAATTTTTTTATTCATTCTGGTTTCCGTGTGCTCAAACAATATATTATTAAAGCACACACCCTCTCCTTTCTACATTCCTGTTTTTATTTTTTCTGGTTTTTAATTAGATTTTTAACCCTATGCATGTATTTTGACACGCTAAAGCGAAAAAGTCAAGTCTTTTTGATAAAATTTAATCTTTTCATTTGTACTACTGTTTAAGTTTGCTCCATTTTCTTCATCTAAATGAAAACCTTCTGGTGATACCTTCTGCTCTCCGCACACATCCATACCTAGAAATATAGCACCTGACTTCTTTGCATCTGTCAAAAAACAAAGAATCTGTGAAAGCTGCATGGTTCCCTGGCTCCAGTCCGTAACTGCTTCCTCTTTGTTTAATACATCCTTATCAAGAGAAATATATACGGGCCACTTTGAAAGTTCCTTACACAAAGCTTCCTTTTGCTGTTCAAATTCAGCCTCTGCCACCCATGTGATGCGAGAATCTTTTAAAAGCTGCTCTGCTGTTTTATCCTCATCTGCCGGACCTACTAATACTGCCTTTTTTAAATTAGGAAGATTTTCTAATGCATGAAGAACCCAACTTCCACATGTTAAAAGACCGCCGCCAAATGCGCTCTCCATACAGTCTGAATGATGGTCAAATAAAAGAAGGCTAAATGGCCGATTTATGCGCTGCAAAAACAAAAGACTGACATAATGATAGTCGCCTGAATCAATAAAATGAAGCGCATTCACTGGAATATGCGCCAAACGCTTTTCAAGCTCTGTTTTCGCCTCATCACTGCAAAAATACAGACTTCCAGAAATATCAGTGCAGTCTGTATATATGCAGTCTAAGCCTGGCTTATTTAAAATATTGTCTGTTGCTTCTATGTCTTTTGCTTTCCAAAAGGACTGACTGTCATAGGCACCTGACAAAGAAATCATATAATAAGGATTTTTGCTCACGCTGTCTTTTCCTTTCTTATCTATTATTCCAGACATTTTTTAGATAATCTCTTACTTCAAGCAGATCTGGCAAAATTATTTCGGCAAGACTTTGCATTTCTTCATTTGGTTCAAGAAGATCAGGTACCATAATAGGATGAAGACCTGCCGCATGGAGTGAACGCATTCCGTTATATGAATCCTCAACACCATATGCGCTCTCTGGAGTAATGCCCATGCGTTTGCATGCCTCTAAATAAATATCTGGCTCTGGCTTACTCTTTTTTGCCATCTCACCGCCTACAATCACATCAAAATACTGTATTAAACCGGCATGAGTCAGCTGACGAACGACTGTCTCACTCCTTGTAGATGAGGCAAGGCCAACATTAGCGCCGCTCTCCTTTAGCCATGACAAAAGCTCTCTAGCTCCTTTTTTTACTGGAAGTCCTTCTGCTGCCTCAATCTCATGAAAGCGTTCAGAAGTATCCTTTCTAAATGCCTCATATGGAAAATCTTCTCCTTGATAGCTGCACACTATTTCCTTTGTTTTTTCAACTGTCGTGCCGATACAGGAATGAAACATACCTTTTACATCTTTCAGTTTATATTTTTCCTTGTAATCCTCCCAGCAGCGCTCACATACATGCTCAGAATCAAAGATGACACCATCCATATCAAATATAACGTTCTTCATTTTACACCTCTTAAGCTCATATTTTAAAGTACAATAGCCGCCCTGTTGCCAGGGCGGCAAAATGTTATTTTATTTAATCTACATATTTCTTTAAAGTATTGCGAACAGCATCTTTTCCTGCAAGCATTTCAACAAACATGCCCTCTACCTTGTCTGCAAGACCTGCCTTGTACATATCAACACCAAAGATTGCCTTATTAGTGAGAATTTCCTTAAGCTGTCCTGTATAAGTCTCTGGCTTTCCTGCCTCTACACCAGAAAGCTTTTCCTGCAGCTTAGCAAGCATTGGATCACTACTAAGCTCCATCTTCTCAAGCTTATCATCTTTTCCAAGAAGATAACGAAGCCATCCTGCAATTGCAAGCGGAATGTATACAAGAGAAGAACAGTCAAGCTCACTGCTTGCCATGTAAGATTTCATTGTCTCACCAAAACGAACAACGATTTTCTGAGAAGTATCAGTTGCAATACGCTGCGGTGTGTCTGGCATAAATGGATTTGGAAGACGCTTTTCGATTACTTCATCAATAAATGCCTTCGGGGAAAGGATGCCAGGATCGGTAACAACCTTCATACCCTCATCGTAACCGATATGACGAATAAGTCCTGTAAGCTCCTTGTCATTCATCTCATCTGCAATCAGGTTGTATCCAAGCAGACAGCCATAAACAGCCAGAGCTGTGTGCAGCGGATTTAAGCAGGTAGTTACTTTCATGCGCTCTACACGGTTTACAGTGTCACGGTCAGTCAGATATACACCAGCCTTCTCAAGTGCCGGTCTTCCTGCTGGGAACTTGTCCTCAATTACAAGGTACTGCGGTCCCTCTGCATTTACAAACGGTGCAATATAGGTATTTCTGGAAGTGATAACAGGTGCCATTTCTTCAACGCCTGCTGCCTCTAATTTTTCCTCAACAGCCTTTGCCGGTCTTGGTGTGATCTTATCGATCATGCTCCATGGGAAGCTGATGCTTGATTCATCCTCAAGATATGTGATGAACTCTTTTGTTACAAAACCTTTCTCTGCCCATTCCTTTGCGATTGTCATAACAGATGCCTGAAGCTTCTCACCATTATGAGAGCAGTTATCCATGCTGACAACGGCAAGCGGATAACGGCCTGCCTTGAAACGCTCAAAAAGAAGTGCAGCAACAATGCTCATTGCATGCTTTGCGCTCTCTGGACCATTTTCGATATCTGATACAACCACCGGAAGGAAGTTTCCATCAATTCCCTTTAATGCATAACCCTTCTCAGTAACTGTAAAGCTGATCATCTGTAAGGATGGATTTACAAATATAGCCTTTAATCTGCCATACTCTGCCTCATCAGCTGTATTTGCCTTAATTCCGTCTGCAATACTTGCAATTACACGGCTTGAAGTATTTCCGTCTGGAAGAAGCGTTACCATCAGTGTCATTGACTCATGTGGCTTGTAGATCTTATCGATGATATCATAATCAAAAGTCTCTGCTGCAATAATTCCTCTGTCAGCAGCACCTTTATTTAACAGATCTTCCTGCAGTCCTGCAATATATCCGCGGAAAATATTTCCTGCTCCAAAGTGAACCCATACAGGCTCCTCAAGTGTCTTTTTATGAACTGCTTCAATATCATAAGATGGCAGTGTAATGCCTGCCTTTTCAAATTCATTTTTCTTTTGTGTTACATCCTGTAATGTCAGTTTCATCTCTGATTCTCCTTTACAATTGACTCCCACAGGCCGCATAAATATGCAGCACCAAGTGCTCTGTCATACAGACCGTATCCAGGCATTGCCTTCTCGCCCCAGATCATTCTTCCGTGATCTGGACGGATAATTCCATCAAATCCAGTATCGTACAGTGCCTTCATGATTGCATGCATATCAAAGGTACCATCTGAAGACAGATGTGCAGACTCCTCAAAGTCATTCATGCCATCGTTAAACTGTAAGTTTCTTATATGTGCAAAATGGATTCTTCCCTTAAGTGCGTGAATCATCTCAACTAAGTTGTTGTTTAAGTTGGTTCCGTAGGATCCAGTACAGAAGGTAACACCATTGTGCGGATTGTCTACCATCTTCATCATACGCATGATGTGATCCTTGTTGTTGATGATACGCGGAAGACCAAATACACTCCAAGACGGATCATCTGGATGAATTGCCATATTGATATCATACTTATCACATACAGGCATAATTGCCTCAAGGAAATACTTTAAGTTTGCAAACAGTTTCTCCTCATCGATGTCTGCATACTCCTCAAACAGCTGCTTAACCTTTGCCATACGCTCTGGCTCCCAGCCTGGCATAACTGTTCCGTTCATGTCATTTGAAATAGAATCAAACATCTTAGCCGGATCAATGCTATCTACTGTCTTCTGATTGTAAGCAAGAACGGTAGAACCATCCTTTCTCATACGTGCAAGCTCTGTACGAGTCCAGTCAAATACTGGCATGAAGTTATAACATACCATGTGAATATCAGCCTTACCAAGATTCTCAAGTGTCTTGATATATGCATCAATATCCTTGTCACGCTCTGGAGCTCCCGTTTTGATTGCATCGCTGATATTTACACTCTCAATACCAGGAAGGGTCAGTCCTGCTGCCTCTACCTCATTCTTAAGAGCCATAATCTCCTCATAAGTCCACAGCTCACCTGGCATTTTGTTGTAAAGAGTAGAAATAACACCCTTTACATAAGCTGTCTGTCTGATCTGCTGTAAGGTAACGGTATCATACTGACTGCCGTACCATCTCATTGTCATCTGCATAACGAATTCTCCTCCTATTTGAACTGCCGATTACCACTTGCAGATAAGCGGCAGTTTTTTATATATTTTCTATACTTAAATAGTAGCATAGATCACTGTGATTGAAAATGTGTTTTTTTACATTTTTTGTGTGGTTTTTGGTAGTAAAATTTTTGTTCCTATTTTTATAAGAACTGTGTCACATCTTTGCATGCCACATAGCTTAGTTCAAAGTTCTGCGCTGTCAGCGTTTTTGACTCTTTATCATAAGATGGTAAAGTTTCTTTTGCGCGTTTTTTAAATGCCGCAAAACTAGCATCTGATTTTTGACCGCCGCATACACAAAGATAAGCTGCATTTTTGCTGTAAGCACGCTGCTCACAATTAAAATTCATACCATTGTGTGCTTCCAGTTTTTCACTGCACCATAATGCCAGATAGCCTGTTTCTTTGCGAAGGAATATCCAATTTTCTTCATGAATCACCTCATCAAAACGACACTCTGGACAATATAAATGAGTATATCCAATTGGATGCTCATCTGGAATCACATAAATACCGCCAAGAAGACCGTGCTGCTGTTTTAATGCCGGCATCACACCATTTCCATGCCAGTAGCCTGGGCGCATATCGCCCTCCTCTGATGTAGAACCTGGATGTGTAACGAAAATGCTCGCTTCGCCGTCAAGCGCTGCATACCACATGTGCTGCTGATAACCATATGTACCTGGTCTAAAATATGTAGTGCCATGAAAACGCTCGTTAAATGATTTCGTAAAGTTATGTGTCGTAATATCAACATCTTCTTTAAGAGTCTCATTCTCCCAACGTGTGAACGGCTCTCTAGGAGACGCTACGCTTGTCAAACAATAGTCGTCATTTTTCTCAAGATAGACTCTTGCATTGCCCGTTGTATAATTTGTCTCAACATCATCCTCCATAAGCTTTACAAGACCTTCCGGAATTGGATAATGGCTGCTTACATAAAAGCCAAGCCATCCCTCTCCAAATGTGTATGGAAGCTTTGGATTAATCAAATTCATAAGTGCCATTGCTCCCTGATCAAACGGATACAATACACTTCTGTAAACACGTCCCATCGGTGCCACAATACCAGTTTTATAAGTATGAAGGGCAAGCATGGAGAGCATCTTATCAGTAACAGCTGCCGCACGTTTTGAAATTTCCGGCTCTGAATAATCTACTACATTAATCAATGCCGCAAATGTAACGCACATATAGACAGTACTCAAAAACTCCTCAAAGCCATACTCTTCTACATCATCAAGCCACTGCAAAACTTTGTTTCTTCCATATAAATGCAGTTCTCTTCCTGTCATCTTTGCACGTGGGAAATATTCGTCTGGATACATCTCTCCTGCATTCATCGCACATGTATAGAACATCAGCGCATGATTCTCGCTCCAAAAGCACATGCCGTCAAAGCCATCCATATCCATCCAATAGCGATAATTAAGCATAACATCTTTGATACGCTCTTTCATTGCTCCTTCAACTGGATAATTATGCAGATAACGAATAAGTCCGCACATCAAAAAGTCAGAGCAGTCATAACGTTCTTCGATCATCTCAAGCATCTCATACATCAATCGCTCATCATCCATAGAGTTGTCATTGAAATGCTTTCTTGCAAGGATATTAGAGATCGGGAAGCCAAACTTCTCACCGCGGCTCTCGCTCATAACATCTGCAATTCGTCTGAATATAAGCTCCTTATTCTCTTCAAAGCTAAATGCACTTCCATCCTCGCGCAATGCATATTTAGGAACAAGCTGCTCGGTACGTTCAAAGACACGCTTAAGCTCAAGCTTTCCTGAAACAACCTTCACTGTTACATATGGCTGTCCATTTTCTAAAAGAATCTCGTTTTTTCCCTCTGCCTGATACCAAACAGCAGGTATATTTGCCTTTGCAAAATCCTCTTCATGATAGCGATATGTATAACTTGTTCCTGCTGGAGCTAGGCTGTCAAAACAAAGCTTATTTGACTCTAAACGTGCACTCTCCAAAAATGCTTCTGCCACAGCTGCAGTGTCAGCACATGCTTCATCTGGAATTGACACTTTAATTTTATCCTTATGATTTAAAATCTGCAGACCTGCTACACTTCTTGTATCACGCACACCAAGATTCTCACATGCTAAATAAATAAGATTGCGTCCTGCTTTTAAATGAAGCGTCAACTCTTTTTTCTGAATTGGCTTATAAACTGGCTGCTTTAATGTGCCTTCTAATCTGCCGTTGCAATACACATCAACTGCTGCATATGACCACAGCACTGCCGCAACATCAATATCAGATGATGTCTCAAGCACAGTTGCAATGTCAAAATGAATGCGGCGCATAACAGAATAGAACGTTGAAATATTCTAAATGAATGCGGCGCATAACAGAATAGAACGTTGAAATATTC
>ERZ826242.3077-NODE-3077-length-12803-cov-3.185049_pt1 | contig 12803 bp, 10 predicted proteins | sample MGYA00519871_ERZ826242 | MGnify/ENA primary metagenome ERZ826242 (study PRJEB31778, sample SAMEA3449226) | human gut metagenome | biome: human gut; feature: human-associated habitat; material: faeces | place: United Kingdom | collected 2010/2012 ...
GGCGGCACTCGACCGCGTCACCGGAATGACAAGAGAAAATCTGAACGGTGTCCGTGTCATCCGTGCGTTCTGCCGTGAGGAGCAGTCTGTTGCCGATTTCGAAAAGAGCAACGATGAGCTGACTTGTCTGAACGAGTTTGTCGGAAAAATTTCCGCACTGTTAAATCCGCTGACCTATGTCCTCATCAACATCGCAGCCGTTGTCCTGATCTGGCAGGCAGGCCTTCAGGTTAACATCGGCAGTATGCAGCAGGGACAGGTTGTCGCACTTTACAACTACATGCTGCAGATCATCGTGGAGCTGATCAAACTGGCATCACTCATCATCACCTTAAACAAATCCGTTGCCTGTGCAGAGCGTGTCTCCGGCGTACTGGCGGTTCCGACAACCATGAACTACCCGGCAAAAGGCGGCGCTGCAAAGAAAGTAACTGGTGATGCAGCTGTTACATTTAAAAATGTCAGCTTCACCTATGCAGGAGCCGGTGCAGAGAGCTTATCGGATATCAGCTTTACCGCAAAACGCGGCCAGACCATCGGAATCATCGGCGGTACCGGAAGCGGAAAATCGACGCTGGTCAGCCTGATTTCCCGTTTCTACGATGCGACCAGCGGTGACGTCATGGTAGACGGCGAGAATGTAAAGAATTACACGAAAGAAGAGCTCTGCAATAAAGTCGGTGTTGTTCAGCAGAGAGCAGTGCTCTTTAAAGGCAGCATCCGCGACAATATGAAGTGGGGCAAAGAGGACGCCACCGATGCAGAAATCTGGGAGGCGCTCACCACAGCCCAGGCGAAAGAAGTCGTAGAAGGCAAACAGGATCAGCTCGATTTTATGCTGGAGCAGAATGGAAAGAACCTCTCCGGCGGACAGAAACAGCGTCTTTCTATTGCGCGTGCGCTGGTAAAAAAACCGGAAATCCTGATTCTGGACGATTCCTCCTCCGCTCTGGATTATAAAACGGACGCGGCTCTGCGCAAGGCGATTTTTGAGCATCACCGCGACTCCACCACCATCATGGTCGCTCAGCGCGTCAGCTCCATCCAGAACGCGGACCGTATCCTTGTTCTGGAGGACGGCCGCGCCGCAGGCCTCGGCACGCACAGCGAGCTGCTGCGCTCCTGCGAAAGCTACCGCGAGATCGCGCAGGTCCAAATGGGGGAGGTGGAATAAATGGCACGCAGCAAAGGAATGGGCGGCGGGCCGAGCATGGCCTTCGAGAAGCCCCGCGCGGGAGCAAAAGCCATTCTCAGGCGCCTGTGGCGCTATCTGTACCATTACAAATGGCTGCTGGCCGCCGCAGTGGCGCTCAGCCTTACCGGCAATCTGCTTGCTTTGGCAGGCCCGAAGCTTTCGGGCTACGCCATCGACGCCATCCGCCCCGGGCCGGGCCGAGTGGACTTCAACACGGTTTTCCACTATGCAAAACGGATGCTTGTGTTTTATTTTGCCGCAGCGGCGCTGAGCTATGTGCTGGCCGCGCTGATGGTGCGGCTGAGCCGCAACGTTGTTTACCGCATGCGCAAGGACATCTATGACCATTTGATGCGCCTGCCTGTGCGCTTTTTCGATACGCATGCCATCGGCGACGTATTGAGCGTGCTCTCCTACGACGTGGATACCATCAACGCCTCCCTTTCCAACGACCTGGTACAGATGCTCACCAGCGTCATCACCGTGGCCGGTTCCTTTGGAATGATGCTCTCCATCTCTCCTCAGCTGATCCTTATTTTCGTTGTGACCATTCCCATTTCCGTGATGTTTACACGACACCGTTCCAAACGGGTGCGGCCGCTGTACCGCCGCCGCTCTGCCGGTCTGGGCGCTTTGAACGGCTTTGCCGAGGAAATGACGGGCGGGCTGAAAACCATCAAGGCCTATGGCCGGGAGGAGGTGTTTCTTTCCCGTTTTGAGGAAAAGAACCGCCTCGCCTGCAACGCCAACTATGAGGCGGACGCCTTTTCCAGTTCTACCGGGCCGGGCGTCAACTTCATCAATAATTTGTCTCTGGCACTGGTGAGCCTGTTCGGCGCGCTGCTGTACATGGCGGGCGGCATCAGCCTGGGCAGCGTGTCCTCTTTCGTATTGTATTCCCGCAAATTTTCCGGTCCCATCAACGAATTTGCCAACATCATCAGCGAGCTGCAGTCCGCGCTGGCTGCCGCCGAGCGCGTGTTCCAGCTGCTGGATGAAGCAGAGGAGGCCCCGGATGCTCCCGGCGCGCGGGAGCTTTCCGGTGTGCGCGGCGCAGTGGCACTGCGCGGCGTGCGCTTCGGCTACGGCGGCGCGCCGGTGCTGGACGGCTTCACGCTGGCCGCGCAGCCCGGCCAGGTGGTTGCCATAGTGGGGCCGACGGGCGCGGGCAAAACCACTGTCATCAACCTGCTGATGCGCTTTTACGATGCAGATTCCGGTTCCATCACCGTGGACGGACAGGAGATCCTTTCCCTCACCCGCGCCAGCCTGCGCCGCGCCTATTCCATGGTGCTGCAGGACACCTGGCTGTTTTCGGGCACCGTATACGAAAACCTTGCCTACGGCAAGGAGGGTGTGACGCTGGAGCAGGTGCGCGCTGCAGCGCGGGCCGCCAAGATCGACCGCTTTATAGAAGCGCTGCCCCAGGGCTACGACACCGTGCTGCGGGACGGCGGCAACAGCATCTCCAAGGGCCAGCGCCAGCTGCTCACCATCGCACGGGCCATGCTGCTGGACGCGCCGATGCTCATTCTGGACGAAGCGACCTCCAATGTGGACACCCGCACCGAACGCCGTATCCAGGCCGCCATGCTTCGGCTGATGGAAGGACGCACCTGCTTTGTCATCGCACACCGGCTGTCCACCATCCGAAACGCGGACGTCATCGCCGTGCTGCGTGAGGGCACGGTAGCAGAATGCGGCACCCACGACGAGCTGATGCGCCGGGGAAGCTATTACAGCGAGCTGTACCGTGCCCAGTTCGACGCCGCTCAGGATGCGGGCTGACCATACGGGGCGGGCGCGGCCAAAACGCCGCTCCCGCTTTTTTCGCCATTTTCTCAAACGGAACGCGCGCAAACAAAACTTTAACAATCGCATTTTATAATAGCAGCAGAAAATTGAGGAGGGAAATGTTTTGTTCAAGATATTGGTGGTGGAGGACGACCGGGAGCTGAACCGTGCGGTCTGCGCGTTTCTGGGGCGGAACGGATACGAAGCGGTGGGCTGCCTTTGTGCGGAGGAAGCCTATGACGCGTTGTATGAAACTGTGTTCGACCTTATCATTTCCGACATCATGATGCCTGGGACAGACGGCTTTGAATTTGCCCGTACCGTGCGGGAGCAGAACACGGAGCTGCCCATCCTGTTTATGACGGCCCGGGATGATCTCACGGCTAAACAGCGCGGTTTTTCCGCCGGAGCCGACGATTACATGGTAAAGCCCGTGGACCTGGACGAGCTTTTGCTGCGGATCGGCGCGCTGCTGCGCAGGGCAAAGATCGCCAGCAGCAAAAGGCTTACGGCAGGCAGCCTTTTGCTGGACGCAGACGAGCACACGGCCTATCTGAGCGGCGCGGAGGTTCCGCTCACCGTACGGGAATTCGACCTGCTGTACAAGCTGCTCTCCTACCCGAAAAAGACCTTCACCCGCGCACAGCTTATGGAGGAATTCTGGGAAATGGAAACATCCTCCGGCCCGCGCACTGTGGATGTATATATCACCAAGCTGCGGGACAAATTTTCCGCCTGCCCGGATTTTGAGATCGTCACCGTGCACGGGCTGGGCTATAAGGCGGTGCTGAAATGAACCGGGATCGCTTCTCGGGAGCCGGGCGGTTTCCCCGGTATCTGTTTTCCGCAACAAAATTCCTGATTTTTTTCGCACTGATCGCATTCGTGGTCACCTGCTCTTTCCTGCTGTTTCTTGATTCCATGCGGCTCGACCCGGATATCCTGCGGGAAAACGCGCTGCTCACTTTTCTCAATATCCTGCTTCTGAGCGCGCTTTTCACCGTCATCGACGGCATCCGGCGCAGGCTGACAGTGGAGCGCCCGGTGCGGCGCATCCGCGCCGCTACCCAGCGCATCATCCAGGGCGATTTCAGCGTGCGCATCGAGCCGCTTCACGGCCCGGAGCGTGCCGACGCCTTCGACGCCATCATTGAGGATTTCAACCAGATGGCCCGGGAGCTTTCCGGCGTGGAAACGCTGCGCACAGACTTCATCGCCAATGTTTCACACGAGCTGAAAACGCCGTTGGCCGTCATCCAGAACTACGGTTCCCTGCTGCAGGACCCTGCCCTGCCGAAAGAGCAGCGCGTCGAATATGCCAAGGCCGTCACAGATGCATCCCGCCGCCTGGCGGACCTGATCGCCAATATTCTCAAACTGAACAAGCTGGAAAATCAGCAGATCTTCCCGCAGGCGGAGACCTACGATCTGGGTGAGCAGCTTCGAGAATGCCTGTTGGGCTTTGAGGACGCATGGGAGGCAAAAGAGCTTGCTGTTGAGGCGGACATTCCGGACGGCGTGGCCGTCCGTACGGACCGCGAGCTGCTGACGCTGGTGTGGAACAACCTGTTCTCCAACGCCGTCAAATTCACGGATGCAGGCGGCAGCATCCATGTTTCCCTTCGGCATACCGGCACGCAGGCCGAGGTGTGCGTCACAGACACCGGCTGCGGCATGAGTCCCGAAACGGGACGGCATATTTTTGAAAAATTTTATCAGGGCGACAGCTCCCACGCAACGCAGGGCAACGGACTGGGGCTGGCGCTGGTGCGCCGTGTGGTGGATATCGTGGGCGGAGAGATCGCGGTGAAGAGCACGCTGGGCAAAGGCAGCACGTTTTCCGTGGTGCTGCGCGCCGAAACCAATGAAACGCCCTGAGCCTTTGCTGCGCCGCCTGCTTTTCCCCGGCGGCGGTTGGGCGGCGCTGGCTGCCTTTGCTGCCGTGGCCTCCCTGTGGACCGTCTTTTCCAACGGCTGGGAGGACGCTCCCGCCGCGCGCGCAGCCTATGCCTTTTCCGCCTATGCACTGGTCGTGGCCATTTGCCGTGCAGTACCTGCAGCCCGGCGTGCAAAAACCGCTGTCTACGGCCTGCCCCCGGTGCGGCGCTGGCGTGCCGACGCCGCGCTGCGCGCGCTTGTTTCCCTTCGCGCCGGGCTGTGCGTCAATCTTTGCTTCGCCGCCTGCAAGCTGTACGCGGGCATCCGGTTCCGCTCACCCTGGTTCGGTGCGGCGGCAGTGTATTACACCGTTCTGAGCACCATGCGTTTTGCAGTACTTCGCGGCGTGCGGAACGCTCCGCCCGCCGGGCCGTCTGCCGCTCCTGTCCGGCAGATGCGCGGGCTGCGTGTCTACCGGCGCTGCGGTGTGCTGATGTTTGCCCTGAATCTGGCCATGACGGCCATAGCCGCACAAATGGTCTGGCAGAACCGCGCATACCGTTATCCCGGCACGCTGATCTATGCCTCAGCCGCATATACGTTTTACTGCTTCGGCAGCGCAGCAGCCAGCGCGGTGAAAGCGCACCGCATGCATGACCCCGTGCATGCGGCCGCAAAAATGCTGGGCCTGGCCGGTGCGCTGATGAGCGTACTGACCCTGCAGACCGCCATGCTTGCCCAATTCGGCGGAGACGCGGCCATGCGCCGGACGATGAACGCCGTCACCGGAGCCTGTGTGTGCTCGCTTGTATTCTGCATGGCCGTATTTATGGCCGTACGCGGAAATATCCTTCTCCGGCGGGCCGCGCGGCAGAACGCGGCTGCTTCCGCTGCACCGCCGTCCATTCATTTCTAAAGGAGTGTCTGTTTATGGAAGAAAACAAGGAGATTTTCACCTATACCTACTCCGCCCGGCAGCAGGAGGAGGTCAGGCGCATCCTCCAAAAATACACGTCGCCCCAGGAGGATAAAATGGAGCTTCTGCGCCGCTTGGATAAAAGCGCCCAGCAGCCCGGTACCATTGCCGGCATCGCGCTCGGCGTATGCGGTACGCTGATGCTCGGGCTGGGCATGTGCTGTACCATGGTGTGGACAGGTGTTTTCGCCCTGGGCGTGGCCGTCGGCTGCACCGGCATCGCCGTGCTGGCGCTGGCTTATCCGATGTTTCTGCATCTGACAAAACGCCGGCGCGCACAGCTTGCGCCGCAGATCGAGGCGCTCAGCCGGGAGCTGTTGGGGCAATCGCCTGCATGCGGGCGAGAAACAGAACGATAACGGCAGTCTCTGCTCCTCCCGCCGGACAAACCAGTTTTTCCGGCCTGAAAATGCCCAAAGCTGCCTGCGACAATTCTTGAAGTATTTTGTGGATGTCTGCTATAATAAGGGCGCTATCTGACCCGTTCATTGGAGGAAACCATGCAGAACAGCGGCAGCACCGCTCCTGCGCCCACTGCGCTTTTCCCGGAGACAAGGCATTGCCGCGCCCTTTTCCGGACAGGGTGCCGGCGGTGCCTTTTCGCGTTTCCGTGGCCGGAAGGATCGAAAGGAGAACAAGCACAAATGGAATTGAAACTGACAGGCATCCGAAAACACTTTGGAGAAAAGGAAGTCCTTAGGGGCTGCGGCTTCACGTTCCAGCAAGGCAAGATCTACGGCCTGCTGGGGCGCAACGGCGCAGGCAAAACCACATTGTTCAACTGCCTGACGGACGAGGTGCCGCCCGACGGCGGCACAGCAGAGCTTGTGCTGGACGACGGCACACGCCGCGCCCTGGCTCCGGACGACGTGGGTTATGTGTTCGCGACACCCATTCTGCCGGACTTTCTCACCGGATATGAATTCGTGCGTTTTTATATGGACGTCAATGCTGCACGTATTCGGGACGGACGCTCCGCCGATGATTATTTCGACATGGTGCAGATTGCTCCGGAGGACCGGCACCGGCTCATCAAGGGTTATTCCCACGGTATGAAAAACAAGGTGCAGATGCTGTGCTTTCTCATCGCGCGGCCGCCCGTTATTCTGCTGGACGAACCGCTCACCTCCTTTGACGTAGTGGTCGCGCTGGAAATAAAACAGCTTCTGCGCCAAATCAAGCACGAGCATATTATCGTATTTTCCACACATATTCTGCAGCTTGCCACAGACCTTTGCGATGAGATCGCCGTGCTGCATGAGGGCATGTTGAGCCAACTGGACCACGCGCTGCTGCACAGCGGAGATTTTGAGGCACAACTCATCGAGCTTCTGAAAGACGAGGGCGAAGCATGAGACAGATGGTCGGACAAATCATAAAAATGCGGGGCGCTCTTTGGGTGAACGCGTTTCTTTATTATTTCAGCCGTCTTTGGATGGTTGGCCGTCTTGTGCCGCCGACGGCCTACGCGGGCTACCGTGCAAAAAAAGCGCTTTCCGCTGCGGCGGTGGCCGTCCGGCAGATCATCGACCTGTGCGGCAAACCGCTTTATCTGCTTACATTTCTGCTTTTGCCGGTCATTCTGCTGGCCGGCAGCCGCCCGCAGTTTGCAGGGCAGGAATTCTCTCTGTTCCTGTCCATGCTGTTTTTCCTCAGCTGTATCCTCGGCGCTTTTGGCGACAGCCATATTTTCAATGTAACGCGGGAAAAGGTCGCATTTCTCAAATATCTGCACGCCGATGCCCGAAGCTATATTCAGGCTTCTCTTGCGCTGCGGTATGTGCCGTTTTTCTCCTATTATCTTCCCTTCCTTCTGCTGGCTGCATGGCTTTTCGGCGCGCCGCTGTGGCAGGGCGCGGCCGCCTGGGTTCTGCTGGCGGCTTTCCGCATGATGAGCGAAGCCTTCCATCTGTTTGTGTTCGACCGCACGGGGCGTGTGCTTGTCCGCAGCACCGGGTACGCCTGGCTCGTCATCGCCGTGGGGCTGGCGGGGGCATACGTGCCGCCGCTGCTGGGCCTTGATTGGCACATGGGCCTGGCCGCATTTCTGCTGCATCCCGCATCCATATCGGCCTTTGCCGCGGCAGGTGCGCTGTGCCTTTATTACATCGCCGCCGGATACCCCGGCTATGCACGCAAGCTGCCGCGCTCGCTGGACCTCAACTTTCTTTTGTCTTCCATGCTCAAAACTGCCTCCGGCTCCTCGTTCAAGGAGGTGGAGGTACGGGAGGCCGACGCCGCGCTTTCTTCGGAAGCGCTGGCAAAGCTCCAGCGCCTGAAAGGGTACGATTACCTGAATGCGCTGTTCTTTGCGAGGCACCGACGGCAGCTGCTGCGCCCCGTGTGGTACCGCCTGGCCGCTGCGGCGCTGGCCTTTGCCGCGGCCGCGGCGCTGCGCATCTCCAGCCCGGAACTTGCCGCAGCCCTGAGCCGGAACCTGACCGCTATGCTCCCCTCCTTTGTTTTCATCATGTACAGCATCACTGTGGCGGATAAATCCTGCCGCGCCATGTTTTACAACTGCGATAAAGACCTGCTCCGCTATGCCTGGTACCGAAAGCCTAAGGTCATCCTGCGCAGCTTCGGCATTCGCCTGCGCCGCGTAGCCCTGTACAACGGGCTTGTAGCGGGCGCGCTGTGCCTTGCGGCGGCCGGCTTCTGCCTCATCAGCGGCACCGGTATTTTCACCGCGGATCTTGCCCTGTTCTGTGCCGCGCTTCTTTTGCTCTCGCTTTTGTTCACCGCGCACCACCTGTGCCTTTACTACATCTTCCAGCCCTATTCCGAAAGTCTGAAAACCAAGAACCCTCTGTTTTCGGGCATCCATGCCGCCATGTATCTGCTTTGCTTCGCCTGCCTGCAGATAGAGGTGGGCGGCAGCTTTTTTACGGCGGTGCTGCTTGGATTCACGGTTTTGTACATTGCCGCCGCACTGGTGCTGGTGTATTTCCGCGCTCCGCGCTCGTTCCGCATAAAGTAACATTTTGTATGGCTTCGTCAAAAAAGCCCTTGTTCCCGCAAACGTCTTGTGCTATATTGTTATTAGAAAAATTTACCGCTGGGAGTTGTTGATAGATGGCTGAACAAAAACGTGTCCGCAGGACGCCTGAACAGATCGCCGCCGATATCGACGGGCAGATTTCCAAACTGGAGGAAAACATTCGCGGACTGGAGGAGAAAAAAATCGCGGCGTGCGCGGAATTTGACGCGAAGATCGCCGCTGTGCAGGAAAAGGCCGCAAAACTGGCCGAGCGCAAAAAAGAAGTGCTTTCCCCTAAAAAGCGAAAGCCCCGCAAAAGCAAGGCCGAGCGCATCCGGGAGCTTGTAAAGCAGGCTCAGAAGTCCGGAATGAAGCTGGACGAAATCGCGGAAAAGCTGGGCATGCCCCTTTCTGAGTGAATCCTGTGCAATAGCCAAAAGCCGCTGTGAAGCTTTCACGGCGGCTTTTATTCTGTGTCCTTATGCAATATTAACAGTATCGAAAAACTCTTAACGGCACGCAAAGCCTTCGCGTCTTATACTGAAATTGTCCGGAATACGGTCTTAATAAAGCCTTTATTTTGGCTTTGCAGCTTTTTTGCGCGCCCTCCGGCACCTTAACGGCACGTTCACAGCGGTTGTGATACACTGAAGCTGCAAAGGGGAACAAGTGTTTTCCCCCTTTGCAGGAGGCTTTCACAATGATGAACACACAGGCTGTACGTTGTCCCGCAGAATGGTCCCGCCCGGACAAAAGAGAAAAGAGGCGTGCGGCGGTTTCTTTCGCCGCGTTGCGCAGGAGCATCGCAGCATATCTTGAAACACACACTGCGGCATTCTGGTTTTTCAGCTATATCGGCATACCTGTTCTTCTGCTGAGCGGCGTTTCAGCCCTTGCATGCCTGTTCGCGCTGCCCATGCTGCTGTTTTGTTGAGCGCACATGCTTTTCACTCCCGCCGCGTGATGTGCGGGAGTTCTTTTTCGTTTGCGGAGTTTATTTATTTCCAATTTTAGCAAGCGCACGACAGGAGGCGTTTTCATGCAGGACAAAAGGCCGGACCCCGACCGGATTTTGCATCAGATCCAGCAGCAGGAGGCCGATGCGGCGCATGTGCGCGGCAGACTGAAGATATTCTTCGGCTATGCTGCGGGCGTGGGAAAAACCTACGCCATGCTGGAAGCCGCACACGCGGCACTCGCGGCGGGAACCGACGTTGTGGCCGGATACATCGAGCCTCACACGCGTCCGGATACGCTCGCCCTGCTGGAGGGACTGGAACAGCTGCCTCCGCTGTGCGTGGAATACAAAAACGTGACGCTGCGCGAATTTGACCTGGACGCTGCCATCGCACGCCGCCCTGCCCTTCTTCTTGTGGACGAGCTTGCCCATACCAACGCGGAGGGCTGCCGGCACCGAAAGCGCTGCCAGGATATCGAAGAATTGCTGGCGCTTGGCATTGATGTGTACACCACCGTGAATGTTCAGCATTTGGAAAGCCTGAACGACATTGTAGCCGCTGTTACAGGCATTACAGTGCGCGAACGCGTGCCGGACAGTGTGTTCGATAATGCCGATCAGGTGGAGCTGGTGGACATCGAACCCGATGACCTTCTGGCCAGGCTGGACAGGGGAAAAGTTTACCGTCCGCTTCAGGCCCGCCGCGCCATGGACCATTTTTTCACCAGAGAGAACCTTGTGGCGCTGCGGGAGATTGCTCTGCGCCGCACGGCCGACCGTGTGAACCGCCGCGCGGAAAAAGGCAAGGATGCCAGCGCCGGCTATTATACCGGCGAACATATCCTCATCTGTCTGTCATCCTCTCCCTCCAATGCCCGTGTCATCCGCACAGCGGCGCGCCTTTCCGATGCATTTCACGGCCGTTTCACCGCCCTGTTTGTTGAGGTTCCCGGCACCCGGGAGCTGAATGGCGAGAGCCTCGCCCGCCTGCGCGGCAACCTGCGCCTGGCCGAACAGCTCGGCGCACGCATCGCCACGGTTTACGGCGAGGACGTCGCCGCGCAAATTGCCGAATACGCACGCGCCAGCGGCGTTTCCAAAATCGTCATTGGGCGTTCCAACAACAGACGCGGCATTCTGCCGCGGCCCACGCTGGTGGAGCAATTGACGGCGCTGGCCCCCAATGTGGATGTGTACATCATTCCGGATAATCTGCCGCCCTACCGCAGACACCGCCGCGCGCCGCCCGAGCGGCTGACGCCGGCAGATACGTTCAAGACGCTCGGCCTGCTTGGCCTTTCCACCGCGGTGGCACTCGGCTTCGCCGCAATTGGCCTCAGCGAGGCCAATGTCATTACGGTGTTCATTCTTGGGGTACTGTTTGTTTCCGTTTGCACCGGCAGCCGTATTTACGGTGCCGCTGCTTCATTTTTCAGCGTGCTTCTGTTCAACTTCTTTTTCACCGTGCCGCGCTTCACGCTCCAGTTCAACGATCCCGGCTATGCCGTCACCTTCGCGATCATGTTCGCCGCATCATTCATCACCAGCACCCTGACGGTGCGCGCCCAGCGCCAGGCGCGGCAATCCTCCCTGAAGGCCTACCGCACCGAGGTCCTGCTGGAGACCAGCCAGAAGCTGCAGCAAAGCGAAACGCAGGATGACATCATCCGCCAAATGGCCCGGCAGATGCAGCGCCTTTTGGGGCGCACCATCTGCCTGTACCTGGCCGACGGAAAGACGCTGGGCCGCCCAACCGTCTTTCCCGCCCCGGACGCCGGCACGGATACCGCTCCCTATATCACACCCGGCGAACAGGCCGTGGCGGAGTGGGTATTCCGCAACAACAAGCACGCCGGCGCCGGCACGGACACATTGCCCGGCGCGAAGTGCCTCTATCTTGCCGTGCGCAGCCAGGACACGGTGTTCGCGGTGGCGGGTATCGCCATGGATCTCGGAGGCCCGCTCGACGTTTACGACCGCAATCTGCTTTTGGCGATGCTGAATGAATTTGCTCTTGCTCTGGAGCGCCAGCAGGCTGCCGAGGCCCGTAACCGGCTGTTCATCCAGGCCCGCCAGGAGCAGCTGCGCGCCAATCTGCTGCGCGCTGTTTCCCACGATCTGCGCACCCCGCTCACCAGTATTTCCGGCAACGCCAGCATCCTGATGGGCGGCCCGGAGCTGTTGGACGAGAAGAAAAAACAGCAGCTCTATACCGATATCTATGACGACGCCATGTGGCTCATCAGCCTTGTGGAAAATCTTCTCACCGTAACGCGCATCGAAAACGGTACCATGCAGCTCACACTGGAGCCGGAGCTCATCGACGAAGTAGCCCAGGAGGCGCTGCGCCACTTAAACCGCCGCAGCGCGGAGCACACCGTCACGCTCGCTGTCCCCGACGATCTTCTGATGGCCAAAATGGACCCGCAGCTCATCGTCCAGGTGCTCATCAATCTAACGGACAACGCCATAAAATATACGCCTGCGGGCAGCAGCATTGCAGTGAGCGCACAGCGCAGCGGAGAAACGGTTCGCGTGGAGGTCGCTGACGACGGCCCCGGCATCCCGGACGCAGCCAAAGAAAAGCTGTTTGAAATGTTTTACACCGCACAGGCAAAGCGCGGCGACGGACGGCGCGGGCTCGGCCTCGGGCTTTCCCTGTGCCGTTCCATCGTGGAAGCCCACGGCGGCCAGATCGGCGTGCGTGACAACAACCCCCACGGCACTGTATTCTGGTTCACGCTGCCTGCATCAGACACTCCTTCCGCCCCGCCGCAAAACGGACCGGCTGTACTGCAAAAATGTGTTTTTTCCGATTTCGCTTGACTTGGAGCGAACTCCATATGATAAGCTTTTTCCTGCAAGGCCGCTATGGGCGGGCATGTCTGCCCACAACGGCGTAAAGGCTCGGAAGCTGCCTGTGCAACAGGAAGCCCCCTATTGTTAAAAAGGAGAAAATACAATGGTAATAGAAATTATAAAAGCAATTTTATTTGGAATTGTAGAAGGAATTACAGAATGG
>ERZ826242.3080-NODE-3080-length-12796-cov-2.459854_pt1 | contig 12796 bp, 14 predicted proteins | sample MGYA00519871_ERZ826242 | MGnify/ENA primary metagenome ERZ826242 (study PRJEB31778, sample SAMEA3449226) | human gut metagenome | biome: human gut; feature: human-associated habitat; material: faeces | place: United Kingdom | collected 2010/2012 ...
GTAAGAGATAGGAACAGTAAGACAGAATATATAATTTAACAGAGACAGAGTATTTTCGGTTTTGAGATATAACAAAATCTGGAAATGCTCTGTTTTTTAAAATTGCGATTTTTACACAATATGATATATTTTTTATAGAAAGGAAGGCACATATGGAAGCTATTATCTGGGAAACAAAAGAAGAATTAGTTCGGAAACTGGCACAGCGAGTCCGCAATATCCGCAAACGCTGTTCCATCTCACAACAGAAACTGGCTGCGATAAATGGTGTAAGCTACGGTTCCATCAAACGCTTCAAATCCACCGGACAGATTTCCTTGCTGTCGCTTACGAAGATTGCTACAGCGCTTGGGATGGCGGAAGAACTGAGACAACTGTTTACACAGGTGCAGTATAGAAACATTGAGGAGGTTATCAATGAGGTAAAATAATCGCTTGGATGTATATTACAAAGAACAACATGTTGGAACACTTGCACTTGCGAATCAAAAAAAGATTGCGTTTTAATATAGTGATAATTCGTTGGAGACCGGATTTTCAATCAGCTCCTTTTCTTTGCCATTAAGAGATGAAGTTTTTGTTCCTACAAAGATTATTTTGATGGACTGTTCGGCGTTTTTGCCGACGGCCTTCCAGATGCCTGGGGAAAACTTTTATTAAGAAGATTATTACTTTCTCACAATAGAAATCCGGATGATTATACCGTACTGGATCGTCTTGCAATTGTAGGAAAATCCGGGATGGGAGCGTTGACGTATCACCCGGCACAGAAATTTGAAAATGAAAGTGCAGATGATAATCTGGATGATCTTGCAGAACAATGCAAGCGAAAAGAGAAAATATTGCTTCGAAAAGTAGTATTAGACAAGAATAAAGCTCCAAATTGTTTAATAATCAAATACTTGTTAGAAAGCTTCATAAATTTAGAATTTCGTAAGGACAATTTTGATTCAATATATGGGGTTTTTGTAACATCTACATTATTTACTTTATATGAAACAAAGAAAAACAGTGATGGGCTTTATAAAATTATAAGATCAGATGACTGGGAAGGACAAATGGTAAATTATGCCATAACTTGTTTTGAGGAAAGAGAATTAACGAGTAGGCAAATATCGGCTGGCTATCAATTTGTTCTGACTAAAAGTCAAAGTATTTCACAGGAAAAGCAGGAGTTTAGATGTAAATCTATTGCTACGATATATGAATATTTTGATATTGACAACAATGGAATACGAATCAAGCCCCATAAAATTAAGGAATTAGAACAATTTTTGAATAATTCTGAAAAATATAGTGTGGAACACTTCATCATAAATGATAGTGGAAAATGTAAATGTAAGTTAAGTACAAATGCGATGTTTGAGTATGAATATCCCGAGGAAATAAAGAAGTATAAGAATTCTTTATTTAACTATGTATTTATCGATAGAGAGACAAATGGAAATATCAAAAATTTGTACTTGCTAGAAAAAGTTGAAGTTCTTGCGAACCCTGACAAAAATATAAAAGGATATTCAGAAAAAGTAATTCAATTAGTATCTGATAAATTAAATTTGCCAGATCCAAAAGAATTTGATAGCGAAGAGGAGGCAAAGAGAGAGTTAGATCGATATTTTCAAATGAATTTCAGAAATCAATATGCACAATTTGCTGCTAGTGTAATTGAAATGATTTCAAAAGGAGAATAAAAATGATTTATTTAGACAATAGTGCAACCTCTCCTATTGATGAGGAAGTTAGAGATGCGATGCTTCCATATTTGAGTGAGGAGTTTGGAAATCCATCTAGTAAGTATTATTGCAAAGCAACCAATGCAAAAAATGCAATAGAAGACGCAAGAGAGAAGGTTGCTAAATTACTTGGAGCTGAACCGGAGGAAATAATTTTTACTGCGGGTGCAACTGAAAGTTCCAACTTTATCATAAAGGGATATTTGGACTACAGAAAGCTTTATGGAGATGGACGAAATCATGTCATTACATCTCTAGTAGAACATAAGGCAACTCTGAATACCTGCAAATATTTGAATGGTGAGCTGTATTCAAATAATGATCCTACAACATCTTTATTTGGTGGAAAGAAAAAAGTAGATAGAGGATATGAAGCATCATTTGTCGGAGTTACCCCAGACGGAGAGATTAATGTTGAAGAGATTTCTTCTTTTATCAAAGAGAATACAGCACTTGTATCTATGCTTTATGTGAATAATGAGATTGGAACCATAAGTGACGTTGAAGCGGTGGCTGCAATATGTAAGAGAAATAATATAGCACTTCATTCTGATTTGACACAGGCATTAGGCAAGACAGAAATTGATGTTAAGAAAATGGGAATTGACTATGCATCTTGTTCGGCACATAAAATATACGGACCGAAAGGAATAGGCGCAGCATTTATGAAGTCTGATGCTTATGGAATCGCACCCATTACAGCATTTATGCACGGGGGAGAACAGGAATTTGGATTCCGTGCAGGTACACATGCTGTTCATAATATTGTAGGTTTTGGCAAGGCTGCTGAAATTGCACTTAGAGATCTTAAGGAAAATGAAGCACACATCAAAAGCTTGGATGATATGTTGATTGCAGGTATTTCAGCAATTGATGGAATTCATACAACGGTAGATGCAGCAAAACGTTTACCAGGAATTGTGAGCTTGGTAGTAGATAAATCTGATTTTCATAATGAGAGATTTATTAAAAAGATTAGCGAAGATATTGCTTTGTCGACTGGATCTGCTTGTAGTGCTGGAGAACCATCTTATGTAATACAGGCACTTGGATTGGCAAATGAAGTTACGAAGGTATTGAGAGTATCAATCAATAAATATACAACGGAAGACGATATCAATAGTTTCCTAAGTTTATTAAAGACAATATAGATACGAGGTGGTGTGTATTATGGAAAATAACATTACTATTGTTGATGCTATTAAGACTGTTTTACAGGATAGTTCTGAAGGAATGACATCACAAGAAATTTACAATAAAATTGTAGAGAGAAAGTTGTACACTTTTGGAGCTAAAACACCGGAAGCGGCTGTTCATGCAAAGCTTAGGGTTTATTGTAGAGATTTAGATTTCCCATCGTCATCGCCATCTAAGTATTTTTATTTAAAGAAGCGAATAGGAAAAACTAATTACTATGCATTAATTAATCCTGAATCAAAAGAAGACAATTTTCAAAAAGAACTGATACAAGATGATTCCGAAAATGAAATGTTGGCTGAAGAAAAAATAGAAAGAGCCTACGAATTACATGTAAAAGAGTTAGAAGATAATTTGATTGAAAGAATTTTACAATGCAAACCTGAATTCTTTGAACGATTAGTAGTAGAACTTCTTATGAAGATGGGGTATGGATATGACCGGTCTTCAGGAAGTGTTGTTGGTAAATCGCATGATGGTGGGGTAGATGGAATAATAAATGAAGATAAGCTAGGACTTAGCAAAATATATATTCAAGCAAAAAGATATGCTATAGGAAATAATGTGAGTTCTCATGATACGCAAGCATTTGTAGGTGCTATGCAAAAAGCCCAAAAAGGTGTATTTATTACAACTTCTGACTTTACAAAAGAAGCAAAGAAGTATGTAAGAGAAATTCAAAATGGATCAAATGCAACTCCATTAAGACTAATAAATGGTCACGAATTAGCAAAGTTGATCATCCAATATGAAGTGGGGTTGGAACCAGTTCATAGTTACACGGTTTATCGAATAGAAGAAGAATATTTTGATGATGGTATATAGGAGGAAAGATTCGTTATGGCATTAATGATGGATAACAAGCCAACTGAATATAAAGGTGAAGTGTTAGTATGGGAAAAACTGGCTTCATTACTGCCTAACGATGTTGTTGTCTATAATCATCGAGAGGTGGTTGATGATCGTGAATTTGATTTTGCTTTGCTTATAAAAAATGTTGGAATTATGGTCATTGAGGTAAAAGGATGGCAGTCTCAGTACATCTTTGATGTAAAAAGCCCGGACGAAATTGTAATTCAGGGAGAATCCAAAATTTTTGGTTCTCCAGAGAAACAGGCGAGAGGATATAGATTTGATTGGCTGAATTTTTTGAATGATCAGTTTGGAATAAGTCCAGTTATATTATCAATGGTATGTTATAACAAGAAGTCAGATCTCGATTGATAAATACAATGGCGAGAGTAAGCGGATTAATATACCGGAAAAGATTTCAGGACAGGAAGTAGTAGAAATAGGAGAAAAAGCATTCTCGAATAATTTAATAATTGAGCATATACAATTGCCTGATTCAATATTAAGAATCAACGATTTTGCTTTTTTTGGATGTCGTAATTTGAGAAAAGTAAAATTTGGATTAGGTATTAGAAAAATTGGCGATAATGCATTTGCTGAGTGTGAGTCACTGCAAGACATACAGATTCGTTCGGAAATGGATTGTATCGGTGTTAATGCATTTACATTATCAAGTATTGAATCTGTTGAAATAAATGCTATAGAGGATTTACGAGAAGAAAGCTTTTCTCTGTGTAGTAGGTTAACATCTTTTTCAGTGAAAAAAGTTGATCGAATCCCTGAAAATTGTTTTGCGCATGATATATGGAATGTAAGACTGAAGTTGCTGATAGTGCATTTGCAGATTGCAGAAGATTATCGGATATAGAGTATGGTCAATGGGAGTTTTCAGATAATGAAGATCTATATATTTCCGATGCACCAATGCGTAAAATGAGTAGACAATTTTTTAGAATTAAAGTGATACTTAAGAATGAACCAAGATTGGAGAGTGAGATTGTAATGGAGAAAGCGAAAAGATTATATGAGTATATTGCAGAACACTCTGACCTACAGAAGGAAATTTCTAATATTTTGCCAGATGATATTATAAGCAATATTTTGAATGGCTCATTACCGGTGTTCCCGCATGAAGATCTTGGTATAATAGTAGATGAGAATGAACTTATTCATTATATGAATCATGCAGTATTATATAAAGAAGTTGGTGATGGACAGTATATATCTATTAAAGGAAAACTGTATCTGTTTTCTAACAAAATTGGATTTTATGGTGGAAGTGATACATATGAGATTCTGTTGGACGATATTGCGGCAATAATGGAATTTGAAGGAAGCCCAATAATATTAGAAGTACTGACTAATGGTGAGAACCTATATATATCGACACCAAATACGGAAGTATTATTTAAAGTATTGCATACTATTGAATCTTCAAAAAGAGAAGATGATATGAAATATATGAAAATAGAAACTACTATTGAAAAAATCATAGAAGGGGCAGACTTGGATTCATATATTTTTTATTTTGAAGATGTACAGCATAGTCAAATAAGCGAAGATATGGAAAAGCAAATTGGTATTCTTATAGAAAAGTTACACAAACTTAGTACCGCCCTGGAAAAGTATCCAGATAAGATAGAGGGTACGCATAGATTTTCAAATTACTATTTGCCAGAAACATTAAGGTTAATATTGGCACATCAGCAGTATTTAACGGCTGGTGTATCGAAAGAACAGATTGATAAAGTATATATTAAGGTTATGGAATCGATTGACACAGTAATAACGGCAGTGGAGAGAAAAATTGATAGCATATATCAGGTCGCAACTATGGATACCATAGCAAAAGCGAATGCCTTGCAGAAAATAATGGGACAAGATGGATATGTTAAGGGCGAAGGTCCATTAAAACACTAATGTGTAAATTGAAAGGAGACCAGCTATGGAAAATCAAACAAAAACAACACTTACATTAAATCCGGAAGAAGAGAAACAGTCAAATACCTTACTAGAGGGTGTTCCTGTTAGGAAAACAGTTCAACCTATTGCACAGACACAGGCGGAATATAGTGCTGGATCTATTGATGAAAGTATGCTTAGTAATGATGAAAAGGAAATGATAGCACAGTTCGCAAATGAGATTGACATTTCAAATGCCAAGCAGGTTATTCAGTATGGTTCCAGTACACAAAAAAGTATTTCAGATTTTTCTGTAAATATTTTAGGAAAAGTAAAAACTAGCGAACTGGGAGATGTAGGAGATGCGTTAAAAGAACTTACTGTTGCTTTGGATGCAACCACAGAACCTGAAAAGAAAGGAATTTTGGGAATATTCCAAAAAGCTAAAAGGGGCGTAGATTCTATTAAGGCTAATTATGCAAAGGCAGAAACAAATGTTTCAAGAATTGAAAAGGACTTAGAAAAGCATCAAGTAGTTTTGACACAAGATGTTGAAATGTTTGAGCAAATGTATGATCTGAATTTACAGTATTATCGAGAATTGACCATGTATATTATTGCTGGCAAAAAGGCATTGGATAAGGCAAGAGGAGAACAACTTGAAGCGTTGAAGGAAAAAGCTGAAACATCACAAATGCAAGAAGATGTTGAAAACTACAATAAGTATGTTAATTTATGTAATCGCTTTGAAAAGAAGCTACATGATTTAGAGCTTACTAGAGCAATCGCAATGCAGGTTGCACCTCAAATTAGATTGTTACAAGATAATGATCAAGAAATGTTGGAAAAGATACAATCATCTCTGATTAACACAATTCCACTATGGAGACATCAAATGGTTTTGGCACTTGGTATTGAACATACTCAGAGAGCATTGTCTGCTCAAAATATGATAACTGAAAAAACGAATGAGTTATTAACTAGAAATGCTGAAACTCTCAAAATGGCAACGGTTGAAACTGCAAAAGAAGCAGAACGCTCAGTTGTGGATATAGCAACATTAAAGAAATGCAACCAGCAGCTTGCGGAAATTAGAAGAATTTTCCAATTTGCATGTAAAGATGTATGTAACAGATTAGACAGAAGAAGGATTTCACACAAAAGGGTATATTTTCAAAAAAGAAGAGATGTACCGGATTATTGTGGGAAGTTCCAATATGACACTCAGTGCGCTTACTGTGAATCGGGAATGGAATACGAGGATTGTTTCTACGGAACAAGGTGAGTATGCACAAAGTGTGTTGACGGAATTTGAGGATTTGTGGAATTCTCCGCAGGCGGTGGAATTTGAACAATTTATTGACAGTTATACGGAAAACTATACAAGAAATAAAATTATCCGCAAACAGAAGGAACTGGCGCGTCAGGAACAGATTCCGTCGTTGGAGGCGTATCGGTTACAACCGAACTCCATGCAGACCGGATTTATCAATAATCTGCAGAAAATATATGATGCCGGGAAAGATAAAGCGTTACTGATCAGTGCGACAGGTACGGGAAAGACGTATGCTTCTGCCTTTGCCATGAGAGAGCTTGGCTTTCGGAAGGTATTATTTTTAGTACATAGGAATCAGATTGCAAAGCAGGCAAAGAAATCTTACCGTAAAGTATTTGGCAGCAGTGTTTCGATGGGAATGGTTACCGGTCAGTATCAGGAAATGGACAAAGATTATATATTTGCAACCATTCAGACTATCAGTAAAGAACAGACATTACATGCTTTTGAACGGACGGCATTTGACGCGATTATTATTGATGAAGCACATCATAGTTCTGCCAATAGTTATAAAAAAGTGATGGAGTATTTTACACCAAAACTGTGGCTTGGTATGACAGCGACACCAGATAAGCGAGATGATAATCTGGAAGGCAGAAATATTTATGAGATTTTTAATCATCAGATTGCCTATGAGATTCGGTTGCAGGATGCCATGGAAGAAGATTTGCTCTGCCCATTTCATTATTTTGGAATTACAGATCTGGAAGTGATTGCGGATGAGGCGAAGGGAGCAGAGGAAAAACTGGAGAATTTTCGGTATCTGACTTCGGACGAGCGTGTGGCAAATGTTATGAAACAGGCGGAGTTTTTCAGTTATAGTGGTGATCGGGTGAAGGGATTGATTTTTTGTAGCCGAATCGACGAGGCAAAAGAATTATCAAAGAAATTCAATGAGCGCGGCTGGAGAACACAGGCGTTGAGTGGAAGTGATTCGGAGTCAGCAAGGGCAGATGCGATTGAACGGCTGGCAGCAGATGCTGGAGAAAATATACTGGATTATATTATTTCCGTGGATATTTTCTCAGAAGGTGTAGATGTGCCGGAAATCAATCAGGTTATCATGTTACGTCCTACAGAGTCTCCGATTGTATTTATCCAGCAATTGGGGCGGGGACTGCGTAAAGCAGAAAATAAGGAATACGTGGTGGTTCTGGATTTCATTGGAAATTATCGGAATAACTTTATGATTCCGATTGCCTTATCAGGAGATCGAAGTTATAACAAAGATAATATTCGTCGGTATGTAACCGAAGGTGGACGGGTGATTCCGGGAGCGAGTACCATTCACTTTGATGAGATTTCCAGAAAACGGATTTTCCAGGCGATTGATACAGCGAATTTTAATGATATTAAGCTAATCCGAGAGAATTATACAAATCTTAAAAATAAACTGGGACATATTCCGAAGCTATCGGATTTTGACCGATATGGCGAGATGGATGTGTTGCGGATTTTTGAGAATAACAGTCTGGGTTCGTATTATAAGTTTCTGGTGAAATACGAGAAAGAATATACGGTACGGCTTTCCGAAGAGGAAGAAAAGGTTATTGAATTCATATGTAAAAAATTAGCCAGCGGGAAAAGAATTCATGAGTTGGAACTTCTGAATCGTATGCTAAAGTATCATCATGGACTGTTGAATATTTTGCAGCAAGCGCTGGAGAAAAAATATCATCGTGCTATGACAGAAACCTGTGCGGAAAATGTGGTAAATATCATGACGAATGAATTTCCAACCAGTGCGGCAAAGAAAACGTATGCTTCCTGTGTTTTTCTTGAAAAAGAAGGGAAAGATTATCGGGTTTCCAAAAATTTTGAAAAGATGTTGGGAAATCGGGAGTTTTATGAGATACTGGAAGAAGTCGTGGAGTTTGGTATCGCCCGGTATCAGATGAACTACAGTAGGACATATCAGGATACGGATCTGGTATTATATCAGAAATATACGTATGAGGATGCCTGCCGGTTGTTAAACTGGGAGCGTAATGAAGTTCCGTTGAATATCGGTGGGTATAAATATGATAAGAAGACAAAAACATTTCCTGTATTTATCAATTATGATAAACAGGAGGATATCAGCGATACAACAAAATACGAAGATCATTTTCTCACAGCGGATCGTCTGATTGCTATTTCGAAAAGTGGGCGAAGCAGGGATTCAGAGGATGTGCAAAATTTCCTGAAAGCAAAGGAGCGGGGGATTGATGTACAGCTTTTTGTGAGAAAGAATAAGGATGATAAGATTTCCAAAGAATTCTATTATCTTGGTCGGATGACAGCTACCGGTCGAACCGAAGAATTTGTCATGGCAAATACGGACAAGACAGCGGTAGAGATTGAGTGGGCGTTGGATACGCCGGTCAGAGAAGATATTTATGAGTATATTATTAATGGATAAAGGAGACGCAGGATGAAGACAATTAAGGTAGTGGCAGCGATTATTATAGACAACGGAAAGGTATTTGCAACGCAGAGAGGCTACGGTGAATTCAAGGATGGTTGGGAATTTCCGGGAGGTAAGATCGAAGAAGGGGAAACAGCCAGAGAAGCAATCGTAAGAGAGATCCGGGAAGAACTGGATACGGAGATCCAGGTGGAAGAACTTCTGGATACCGTGGAGTATGATTATCCGAAGTTTCATTTATCGATGGATTGCTTCATCTGCACTGTGAAGTCTGGAGATTTGGTGCTGAAAGAGCACGAGGCAGCAAAGTGGCTGACAAAGGAGACACTTGGGAGTGTGGAATGGCTGCCGGCGGATGAAGGGTTGATTGAGAAGATCAGGGAGTATATCCAGAAAAATTGAAAATTTCTTCCGCCCATGATACTATAATGAATAGTTAGGCAGAATAACTGGAGGATTCATAGTGAAAGAATATTTTATCAGTGAAATTAATATAGAAAAGGTGTATCATTTATCAAATATAACGATCGAGTTGGATACAACAAAACGGCAGCATTTGCTGTTGACTGGAAAAAATGGTTCGGGAAAAACATCGTTACTGTTAAGATTAGTGAGATATCTGAAAGTTCTTAAGGATGGATATCTTATGTCATTAACGGGGAATTGGCCACGATGGGTAGCAGATGCAAAACAAGAAATAGAAAATGCTTCAAGTGAGACTGAACGATTTAAAGCAGAAAAAGAATATAAGAAATGGTCTAATAGAATTCAAGAGTATAATGATGGTATCAGGGTTACATGGAATGAAAGTGATGGACTTGAAGGTGTATATCAAAAAGGAGAATTTATAACCGCGTATTTCCCGGCAGAACGGAAAGCGGAATTTGCGAAACCGAATGGTGTGGAAAATATTAAACTGGCTGAGGTATATAATACCACAGAGAACGCCGGAAATATTCTTCTTAAATATATGGTTCACATGAAAACCCAGCAGTCTTTTGCAAGAAACGAAGGCGACAAAGAAATCGTAGAGCGGATTCAACAATGGTTTGACAGATTTGAATCTGCGCTGCAGGTTTTGCTGGACGAAAAATCGATTCATCTGGAATATGATTATAAAAATTATAATTTTAAAATCAGACAGGAAGGCCGGGAGCCTTTTGAATTCAGCGAACTGTCAGATGGCTATTCATCTGTAATCTATATTGTATCGGATTTGATTCTTCGAATGGATAAAAACTGGTTATTGGATGAAGAAATCAGTCAGTATAATGCACAGGGAATTGTTCTGATTGATGAACTGGAAACGCATCTTCATATTGAATTACAGAAAAAAATCCTGCCATTTTTAACAAAATTTTTCCCGAATATTCAATTTATTGTGACGACACATTCGCCATATATTCTGAATTCTATTTCGAATGCCAGAGCATATGATCTGGAAAAGCATGTGGAACTGGAAAATCTGGCTGCTTTTTCATCGGATGAACTTGCGGAAGGCTACTTTGAGGCAGATGAATATTCGGATACGTTAAAAGAGGAACTGGAGTGATATGCACAGTTGTGTTCTGGAAAAGAGCTGACGGAAGAAGAGAGGGCTGAACGGGCAGAATTAAAAATAAAATTCAAAAATTTATCAACAGATCTGTCAGGAGCTGCCAGAGAAAAGTTTGAGGATATCGAGCGGAGAAGGGAAACGAATGATTAAGATTGAGAGGAAAGCAACCCCGCATACACAAGAGGCAATGGATGATTTGCAGGAAGCATGTAATACAGGGCGTTCGTATAATACAGAACATGTGAATCAGGCGTTACGGGAAGTATTTCACGGGAAATGTTATATTTGCGAAAACAAAGAGGCAACATCCTATCAAATCGAGCATCTGATTCCGCACCGGGGCGATAAGAAACTGAAATATGATTGGAATAATCTGTTTTGGGTGTGTGCACATTGCAACAATATTAAGTCAGACAAATACGAACCAATATTGAACTGTACAACAGAGCCTGTAGAACACCTGATTGCTTTTCGGAAAACAGGTTATTTTGGAACGGATGAAAAACTGGAGTTTGTGCCGGTGAAGGATGATAATGTAGCGATCAGAAATACCATTTTGCTGTTAAATGATGCATATTATGGAACGACTCCTCAGAAGAAAATGGAAGCAAGGATTATACGTAAAACGTTGCGGAAAGATCTTTCAAAGTTCAAAGAATATGTAAGGGAGTATCAGGAAGAAGAGAACGAAGAGGAAAAAGAGAATATTGCGATGCTTCTGAAGAAGGAACTGAAAGACAGTTCTGCGTTTACTGCATTTAAGAGATGGCTGATATGGGATAATGAGGAAAAGTATGGGGAATTGGAGAAATTTATTCCTGAGAATCAGAAGAAAAAATTATTTGACATTTAAAGGGGGATGGCGCTAACCATCCACCGCTCTGGAAAACCAGAGAAACCTCGTCGGTCAAAGTGTTTTTAATGTATGGTCTTGTCGACCAAAATACTTGTTGATTTGATTATACATGATTTTATGAAAAATCCACAGGAAAATAAAAGAAATTGGTGGAATGAATGCAAGATGAAAGGTGGATATGAATACATAAAAATTTGCACATCCGTCTTTCCAATGCTATACTTATCTCACAACATACCAACACAGAAGGGGGCATAATCATGGAGAAAGTATTACAATTTTTAAAAGACGCAGAGACATATTATCTGGCAACTGTAGAGGGTAATCAACCGAGAGTTCGTCCTTTTGGAACGGCTCATATTTTTGAAGGGAAACTGTATATCCAGACCGGAAAAGTAAAAGATGTTTCGAAACAGTTACATGCAAACCCAAAAGCGGAAATCTGTGCTTTTAAGGGCGGTGAGTGGATCCGTGTGGCTGGCGAATTGGTAGAGGATGATCGTGTGGAAGCAAGACAGTCCATGCTGGATGCATATCCGAGTTTGCAGAAAATGTATGCCGCAGATGATGGCAATACAGAAGTTTTTTATTTTAAGAATGCAACCGCAACGATTTCTGCATTTACGCATGAACCGGAAGTGATTACTTTTTAAAAAATAAAATATTCTGGAAATTATATGAATACGGAATTGAGTAACGATGAGCCGGTAGCCGATGGTTATCGGCTCATTATGGGATTATGATATAAAGATATTGTGTGAGCTGGATAAAAGTTTTGTATAGAATAAAAAAGAAACGAGCAACCCGCTTGGATCCTAAGACCGTACACGACACAAAACCCATTTCTTAACTTCATTATAAAGTATTTCTATCAAAAGTCAATCAAAGATGTAAGAAATAAAGGAGAACAACCAATGAACAATCACGATAACAACCCCAAATACATCCAAATCCG